>Ga0081455_10001930_pt1 | contig 24900 bp, 21 predicted proteins | sample TabmetS3T2R1_FD_70207 | JGI IMG/M metagenome (GOLD analysis project Ga0081455, IMG submission 70207) | Tabebuia heterophylla rhizosphere microbial communities from the University of Puerto Rico - S3T2R1 | ecosystem: Host-associated > Plants > Roots > Rhizosphere ...
CGAGGCACATGCTCGCTTACCTGCAGCCTGCCGTCGCGGGCAATGAGCGATGCGAGCCCTTGCCGACTGACGCGTGTGCCCCCGATCAGCAGGACGCGAATCACGGGTCAACCGTCCTGTGCGCGAGCGGCTTCGGCGTTTTCGGCCTGCTGCCCTTGCGCGGCTTGTCGATCGACCACGCGCTCAACTTCCGCTCGGTCGGTCCCATCCCGTTGCGGGTCGCGAGCGCCAGAATGCGCTTCTCCGCCTCCCAAGCGCAGTCAGGGATCTTCGCCGGGACGCCTTTCGGTTTCGCCTTCGGGTCGCGCGGCGTGTTCACGTACCAATCGAGCCATTGCCAGAACCAGTCGGGATAGCCCATCTCCTCTTCGCCTTCTCCTGTGCCGCTGGCCATTTCGAGCACCTGGTCGATCGGGAAGCGTTCGGCGAGCATCTCGTCGATCTCCGGATCGCCCGTTCCGATCCCCGTGTCGAACATGAACACCCCGTCGCGGTGCGTCACGATGTGCGCGACGATCGGGAACGGTGTGTCGGCCGGCCAGCGCTCCTCCTCGGACAGGTCGAGGTTCGCCAGGTGCATGGGGATGATGACCGCGCTCGCGTCGCTCAGCTCGACCCCTTCCCGTTCCCGATCGTCACCGGCGGATCACCACGACGGTTCCCATCGGGACGTCGCGGAGACGGTCCATCTGCGGATTGAAGACGCGCACGCAGCCGTGGGAGACGTCGGCGCCGCGGTCGGTCGGGTCGTCCGTTCCATGGATCGCGAGCCGTCCGCCACCGGGCCACGACTGGAGCACGTCCGAGAACCCGGAGAGCCCGAGCAGGTACGACCCGTAGGGCCCGTTCGGGTCGGCGGGCAACAGGCTCGCCCACACGAAGAACCTGCCCGGGGTCGTCGGCGTGTTCCCGGCGCCGATCCCCACGCGGAACCGGTGGATCACCTCGCCTCCCCGTCGATGCTGGAGCGTGTGCGCGGACAGATCCACCACGACGCGATCCGTGGATCGTTCGAGCGTCACCTCCGACGCGCGGATCCATCCGGTGGAACCGTTGGGCTCGACGCCCAGCATGATGCGGTACCAGGCGGTGCCGTTCGCCTCGAGTTGCGCCCGGACGACCGGGAAGGCGAGCTGCTGGTCCCATGGGTTCGACGCATCGATCGTCTCCCGCACGCTGCCGCCGGCTCCCGGCCGGCTCCAGATCCTGACCCGGTTCGAGGTCGCGGTGCCGACCCAGGCTCCCGGCCCGGGCAACTCATCAGGTCCGGACGGCGCCACCTCGACCCCACCCGAGGAGCCCCCATCCCCCGTACCGACCTGCGCGTCCGCGAACAGCGGAACGGGCTGCGTGGCGATCGCCGCGGCTGGTGCGGCGGCGGGATCGACGCCGCCGGGTGTCCCCGACCGCCCCAGGACGACGGCGACCGCGAGGGCAGCGAGCGCGAACAACGCGAGACGCGGCCGGGGGTGCATCGCCGCATCATCCCAAACCGTTCACGATCCGGTCGAGAGAGCCGAGCGGCCCTCCCGCACAGGGCCGGATGTCGGTCGGCGGTTGACGGCCGATGGGAACATGAAGGTGAGGGGGCCGGGCGTGGGCCAGCACGCTGGAACGGGCTCTGCCGCTTCTTGCGGTGATCCCGTGCGTCCCGGCCCCCTCACGACCTTCGCGGCCCCTCCGCCGCTGGATCACGATCGGGACGGATCGTTCTCGGGCATCCTATTTCCGCCGCGTGAACCTGAGGTAGCGGGGTGACATGGCCTGCGACGCGAGCTTTCTCGCATCCTTCCCGATGCGCCAGTTCCTAACCTCAGCCATCGATCCGGGCCGACCCGCATCGCGTACAGTGCCTCCACCTGCGCAAACGCAGCGGGCGAGAGTGGCGGAACCGGTAGACGCGCCGGACTTAGGATCCGGTGGCCGAGAGGCCGTGGGAGTTCGAGTCTCCCCTCTCGCACCACCTCTGACCTGCAGATCGTCGCATAAGGGTGCACAGCCGGGAGCTTCCCGAGAGCCCGCCTGCTCACAGTTGCTCACAGGCTGGGATCGTTGATTCGGTTTGAACCCCCCAGCTGAGTGGCAGCACGTACCTTTCGCGAACCACCGACAGACACCCCTGGGATGCGTTCGGATTCGTCCGTCCGCGGCGTAAAAGCCGGTCTGCTAATGGCGCGAACGAATACGGATCGTGCATTAGAACGAGGCGCAGGAGCTGGTTGTGACCGTGATCGCCGTCGGTCGACGGGAGAAGGGCCGCGTCTATCTCATCGTCGACGCCGGGGAACGGCGACGCTGGTTGCAAGCAGGGTAGGTGCGGATGTCACGATCTTCCCGAAGGCGATTGCGATTCTCCATCTGGGTAGTTGTCCTCGGGCTAAGGACCTACCCATCTGGGAGTAGGCACGCCGCCCATAGACGAGCCTCTCTCGGAACCCTGGAAAGCCGTGCACTCCTATGCCGCTGGCGTCATCCGGCCCATGGAACGAGCTCAACACTCAGCTCGGGCAGGCTCGTCTCGGAACAGTATTGATCGCGCAGCTTGTTGGTTGATGGCAAAGACCTGCACGCTGCCTCGCGCCGGTAGACCATCTCCCGAACGTAGATGACCGCCTCCGGGTCTTTCCTTCACCGGCGGATCCGCAATCGTACCGGACAAGGCCGAAATCGCCGCCTCAAGATCGGCTTCGCCGGCCCCAGCGACATCATTGTCCCGATACCAGGAGACAGTTCGCTCTTCGATGTCTGCGACGGTCGCCGGCCACCCCGCTTCGACGGCGGCCTCCGGATCGAGCGGCTCGAACGCCAAGGCGTCGTCCACCGACAACGAGCCCGGCTCGACCCCCTCGGCGCCAGCGAAGGAAACGACACCCAAGCCCACGGCGACTGTCACGGCCACTGCTACTGCGACGATGCCTGCCTTCCGCATTCTGGTTGCCTCCTCGCTTGTTGGGTGGCCGGCCTGAAGGCGCCTAATCGGGACCGTCTTCGCAGGCGACCGAGTCGTTGCCATCCCCCGGCGGAGGGCCCGAGTCACAGTAATCGTTCAAGCCAGGCCCGCCGTCAAGGAAGTCCGTTCCATCCTCACCGCGAAGGTCGTCGGCACCCGTTCCTCCGAACATGTCGTCGTTACCACCATCACCCTCAGGTGCGTCTGGGTCGTCACCACCGAAGATCGTGTCGTTATCAGCGTCGCCGTTGACGTCACCGTCGACACCGTCCAAGCCGTTGATCGTGTCGGCGCCTTGGCCACCGTCGAGCGTATCGCCGCCGCCATCGCCGTTGACCTCGTCCTTGCCGTCGCCCCCGCAGATCAGGTCGCCTCCACCCTTGCCGTTGATCGTGTCGTCTCCGCCTAGGCCCTGCATCACGTCGATGTCGGGGGTGCCGTTCAACGTGTTGTTGCCGTTCGTCCCTGCGGAGTCATGCGACGTCACGGCGAACCCTCGGCACGTCACACCCGCGTGGTTTCCTCGGGCCGCCGGAGCCAGAGACACGCTTGCTATCAGTGCCAAGCCTGCCATCGAGATGAACAGCCTGTGACGCATCCCAGCCCCTCCTTCTGAGCGGGCTTCAAGGTGCCACTTCCATGGAACGGCTCAAATCCCAGCATCGGCAAACCCCCTGGTATCGCTGGGGTCTAGCCTCAGGCGAGGCGCAAGTCGATATCGGCTCGCGCAACCGAACAGTCCGAAGTGAGCCGCACGTCGATCGCTCCGGAGCTGTCGCAAATCACGGCGTGGTGCGAGGTCGTAGCGGCCGACGTGCAGCGGCGCCCTCGGCCATCTCGAGAAGGTCGCCCGGAGCTGCTTGCAACCCCCGGGGAACCCGCAGTTGATCGCCGCATCGTGGACCCAGCCGTCGAAGGTGTTCGTTGGATGGGGACAAGGAGGTCCCGACAGCTCGGTCGTCGAGCTCAGGTAGGGCCCTGAGGGCCCGCTGCCCGCTCAGTCCGGGCACCGCTTGCACATGCGAAGCATCCCTCTCCGAAACCGATCAAGCACGCGACGTGCGAATTGCAGACTCAATCGAGGCATCGTCGAAGCGTAATGAAGTAACGATCTCCCTCATCGTTTCGAGGGAGTATTCATCTGAGTTCCAGGAGAAGAGCATTTGGACACCGGCGGTCGGTTTGAGCCGAATGCTGACCCACATCAGTCCCTTGCCGGGCTGCTCCGCCACAAGCTCAGTTCCGGGCCGACCATCAACTAGAAGATGCCTTATCGATCTGGAACTGTCCTCGCCCGGGGGCGAAAGCTCAATCGGCAGAACGGCCTCCCTGTCCAGAGAGACATACGGAAGGAGGGTTCCCTCGGCGTCCAGTACTCCGTATGCTTTCCCAACCAGCGACGAGAGGCCCTCCGTTGAGGGCTCCGAGGAGAAGGAAATGGCTCCATCCGCATGAACGAACCGATCATTAACAATCCACCCAGCTGGGAGTCTAAAAGAGTAGGGCCGCTGTGTAGTAGCCGTCACCAAATGGGTCAACAGGACAGGAGGTGCCGTGGACTTGACATACTCCGTTCCTTCGGGTCCGGCGCGTTCAGCGCATCCCACCATGATGACCCAAAGGAGAAGGGAAGAGAGACCCCAAGAGAGCGGAGTATGGCGTATGACTAATCCTCCTCAAGATTGCACGTCGGGACCAAGATAAGTAATCTATCCGACGTGCCCGTGCCGACACCAATGACCAGCCTACAGGTCCCGTCTCCTTGAATGGTTGGACCAGTAAAGGTCTCTGCTACCGACCAGCTGATGGTACGCTCAAGCGCGGGTATCCATAATTCAAGCGACTCGCCGGATGCCTCGCCGGATTCGACGAGCTGGTAGCCGGGGGGAAGGGCAAGATCATCCGCAGCACCGGGTCGTGCACCGTCACGCTCGAGTGCTCGGACGGGTCCACCTCCACCATTGCCTTCTTCCCACTGGCCTATCGCCGTGTATCCCGCAGGAACGTCGACTGCGGCAATCAGGGCGGCCTCTGCTTCCTTGCGAGCTGACTCTGAATCGCAGGCCTGCTGGGACAAGAGCGCCAAACAGATGCTGACGCGGATTGGCCAAAGTAGCCATCCTCGGAAAGGGCTCATGTTCGGTGGCATGACGTGAGTTGGCGGATTGGAAGCACTTCTACTCCAACATTGCGGAGACTTGAGCGTAAATTCCATTCGGCGATCTCATGGCAGCGACATAATTGTCAGCACCCGTACCGAATGATCCGGTATCCAGGTAATCGGGGTAGTGTGCGAGACCGGCATTGTAGAGGCCCGCGAGCACTGCAGGATCGGCCCCGTCGTTAAGCAAGACGGCACCCTTCAGATCTGCCACGTGAGCCGCTGCATATCGGATTGCGGTCCTCTCATCTCGAAGCCGGGCGCTGAAGGCCAGTCGCCATTCATCAAAGACTCCGTACTGTATGTGCGGACCAGGACCTCCGAAGGACGTGAGATGACGCAGGGTCGTCTCCTTGAATGTCTCAAGCTTCATTTGCATGATTCCAATGCTCGGATTCACCTTGTTGGCGACAAGAACCTTCTCCGCTTCCTCTGAGCACCACTCACATCGCTGACGGTCCCCTCCCTCAATTACCATGAGCGAGATTAGTAACGCTGGATCCACATCAAACTCGTCAGCCGCGTCCAGAGCGAAGTTAACATTGTTGAGAGACAGAACTGGCCCGTGCTGCACGAACAGTTTCCGCAGCACCGAGTAGTTGATCTTTGGGGCGGGTCTAGGCGGCACGGGCGAGGGAGCATAGCTGCAATTGCATGAATAGCCACCTGCTTCAGAAACCCGCTGGCTATACTGGCGAATAATGTATCCCTGGCCCGTGCTCGCGCAGTCCTGCTCACAATATGGACGCATTCCCGTGGGGTCTTGCATCGTGATGGGGTTCATGCTGGCGTACGAATGTTGGTTCAGCGACATGGGAGATGTGGGCTCTCCAAACACCACATCTCTTGATGTGAATCGGCCGAGTGAGGGTGTGTACCAACGCGTACCCATATCGACCTGCTTAGTAATCGGATCCGTTATGTCTCCTTGATACCCGAACGTCGATTGGGTCCCGGTTGTAGCGAGCACCTTGCCATAGGGATCGAAGGCGCTCGTGCCTTGATTGACTGCGCTAGTCGACACCATACCGATGACGTCACCGTGTGGATCCCTCAAATCGAACATGGGTGAGCCTGTCCCCACCTTCTCGGCGAGCGGCGCACCGGCTTCCGTGTGGGCGTAGGTTGTGGTCGTCGAGCCAACAACCGCTTTCGCGACCACCTCGCCAACCCCTTGGTAGGTGTAGCTCGTGGTCTGGGAGTTGTAGGCGCGGGAGAACGCTCGATCGAACGCGTCGTAGGCGAATTCCACGCTCGTGCCGCCTGTCGGGCAGGTGGTGGACGCCAATCGTGCGCACTTCAGACGCGAGTAGGCATCGTAGGTGTAGGTTGTGTCGTTCGCGGCGATCGAGCTGTCGATCTTGGTCAGGTTCCCGACCTTGTCGTGCGCGTAGGTGATCGACTCACCCGTCGTGTTCGTCGCACTCGCGGGCTGACCTTGCGCGTTGTAGGTGGTCGTGAGATCGGAAACCGTGGTGGAGCCGGTCACCTCCTTGATCTCACTTCGGTTCCCTGCACCGTCGTAGGTGTAGTTCCAGGTCGTGGCAGCACCGGTCGTGTTAGGACCGGTTGCCTGAGTCAGGCGGTGGGCACCGTCGTACTGGTAGATCCAGGTCCCGTTCGACGGGTTCGAGAACACGGTCGAGTCCTTCTGCAACACGTCCGACGCCTTGTCGTACGCCAAATCAAACTTCGCGAGCTCGAGCTGCGTCGTGGCGTTCTTGATGGTCTGCACGTCGAGGCGCCCGGTATCCGTCTCATAGGTTCGCGCCCAGGCGAGGTTCGCCTGGGCGTCCGTGCGGCCGAGCAGCTGCCCCGTCGTCCCGTCGTAGCCGTACGTCGTCACCGGAGACCCGGTGACGAGCGGGTCATTCACAGTCGAGATCTGCCCCGCGGCGTTGTACGTGTAAGAGGTCGTGCCCGCCGCGTCGGCCACAGACGTGAGCTGGGCGGTTGGATTGTTGTACGCGTACGTGGTCTCGAGCGTGGTTCCGCGCTTCACCGTCGCAAGCCGCCCGTCATCGTCGTAGGTCATGTTGTAGGTGACCGACGGGGTCTTGGCCTGCGTGACGTTGCCGGCAGCGTCATACGTGCGCGTCTCGGCTGCCGAGGTGGTTCCAGTGCAGGTGGCGGTATGGCGGCAGACCTGGCGCCCGAGGTTGTCGTATCCGAAGTAGACGGTCTGGGGCCTCGGGTCGGCGACCTGGGTCACCCAGCCCGCAAGGTTGTAACTCGTCGTAGTTGTGAAGTTCGGGTCAAGCTGAGTCGTGCCACCGTCGCGATACGTCTTCTGCCGTCCGGCTTCGTCATAGCTCCAATACCGGTTCATCGTTGTCGAAGTGGTGAGCGGCTGGGACACCTGGATCCGCTCCCCTGCGTCGTTGTACGTGATCGAGGCCGAGACCGGAGTTCCGTTCCCCCCTCCACCTGGCAGCGGGACGCTCGGGTACTCAGCCTTCGTGAGGCGTTGAAGCTCGTCGTAGGTGTAGTTGATCGTGTCGCTCGTGAGTGGCCCATCGACGCTGCTGAGCAAGCCGACCTGGTTGTAGGCGTTCGTGGTCGTAGCGGCGTTCTGCGCCGAGTTGAAGAACTTGGTGGTCGTGAGCAGCTCCGACAGGTTCGAGTAGGTGGACTTCGTCTGAACGCCGGCGGGGTCCGTGACCTTCGTCTGGTTCCCCAACACGTCGTACTCATACGTCGTCGGCGCATAACTCTCCAGGGTCTCGGAGACCTCTTGTCCCAAGACGTTGTAATCCGTAGCCGAGCTCACACCCGCCGGGTTGTCGACGATCGTCCGACTGAAGGCACTGCCATTCCCGCCGTTGCCGCCGGACGCCGAGAGCTGGTACGTGGTCGCGGTCACCGCCCCGAGCGGACTGGTCGTCGAGATGACACGGTTCTCCGCGTCATAGGCGGTCTGCCACTGCTTGCCGCGCGCGTCGATCCGCTTCGTCTCATTGTCGACCCAGTCCCACTGGTGCTGGATGACCGGGCTCGTGAGCGCACCGCCGCCGTCGGGGTCGGGGAGTGTCTCCTTCATGAGGTGGCCGGCGTGGTCGTAGAGGTAGTCGGTCTGGGCCTTCGTCGTCCCGACGATGGCCACCCTCGTCTGGAGCACACGACCCGCCTTGTCGTAGCTCGTGATCGTTTCCTGGTCTGTCTCGTCCTGAAGCACGTCGGTGACCCGACCCATCATGTCGTAGGTGGTCACGGTGTTTCGAGGCTGCAGGCCCTGATCGGTGCCACTCACCTGGCGGACGGTCTGGATCTGCTTCGTCTGGTTGCCGGATCGGTCGCATTGGTACTTGGTCGTAAACCCGAGCTGGTCCACCGCCTGGGTCATGCAGGACACCTTGAGACCGACCATGGCCGACGGCCACCCAGTGTTGGCAGGCACAGCACCATCGAGATACGCGAAGGTTGTGGTTGCCTGCTTCGGCGCCCCGTAGGCCTTCGTCTCAGTGAGCACGTGACCGTAGGTCGTGTCATACGTGTAGCGGTCGGTGTAGGTGGTGCCCGCTAGGTCGTCGCGGATGTGGTCTTCATAGAGGTGGCGGAATTTGAGGTCGTCCGATGGGTACGTCCAGCGCTCCTGCCACAGATCGACGGTGTTCGAGGAGGTGACCTTCGAATAGGTCGTGGAAGTCACGATCCCGAGGTCGGGGGTGAGCGTCCACCCAGGGATCACCTGCCAGTTTCCGTTCCCCTGATCCCATTGAACCTCGAGCGACGCGTCGCCTGAGTGATCGGCATACTCGACCTGGATCGAGGCGGTCGTGCCCCAGAGCACCTTCGAGATCTGTCCCCCGCCGCAGTTTGGGGTTGTCTCGTCGGTGTTGTCGTCGTTGAAGCAGTCGAGGATCGTGGCGCCCTCGAGCGTGAGGCGCACGCCATCATCGGAATAGACGCGGAACTTGACCTTCTTACCACCGCCGATCCCGGACAAGTCGATATCGCCGCTCAGACGAAGGCTCCACGTGTTGGCGTCGCCAGTCACGCCTCCGGGCTTCCCTGTTCCCCAATCTTGGTCGAGGTTGTTCCAGATCCTTTCATCGTCGGGTTGACCGTTGAGGTTCTCGTTGCCGTACATCTCGACAGCGAGTCCGTTGAACGAGGTCCCCCCGTCGTAGACGTAGGATTCCTCGAGGCGTGGATACGCGGACATCTCGCCGGCGGCCGGCTTCGTCTTCGACTTCAGTCGGTAGGGCGCCGTGTTCTGGTAGTCGTAGACGGTTGAGAGCCCCCCGTCGTCCAAATCGATGTACTGGCCCTGTCCGTTTTGGATCGACGTGCACGAATGACCGCCGAACACGTTCGCCTCGGGCGTGCGCTCGCACAACAGGTTGTTGTGGTTATCGAAGGCCCACGTCGCGTCGCGCCGGAACGAGTCCGGGGCCGGGCCATGCGGGCCGAACTTCTCGATCGGATACCCGGCAGTCGAGAACTCCACCTGCGTCTCGTATGGATCGTCGTTGGCGGACTCGGCATCACAGCTCGTCAATGGCGCCCCACGGGGGTCCGTGATGCACACCCCGCCCACGGTGAAGCCGGTATTGGCGCCGTGATATCGGAACGTCCAAGGTGTCGGGACCGAGGTGGGACTCCCGGTGTCGGGTGCGGTGATCGTCGAGACTCGCTGGATCGATCCCAGGCTGGTGGATGCTGTGACATAGGTGATGTCCCAGCCGTCGGCGCTCGCGCCTGCGTTCACACTGGCACCGTCTCGAACCTGGCTCAGGAGTCCCGTCCCCGCCCCGTTCCCGGGTACGTACGTGAAATCGATCGTCTCCCCCGCCGGCGTAACGATTGAGGTCAGCTTCTGGGTCGTGGCGTCGTAGACGAGGTCGAATTTCCTTGGTGTGGTACCGGTTCCCGGCTGGTAGTCCGTGACGAGGATCTCCTCCAGTCGGTTGCCGGTCCACTGCGGGTTGATCGATCGCCCGAGCGGGTCGGTGACGTTCGAGAGCTGCAGGGACGTGTTGTAGGTGTAGTTGAACTGCTTGTTCGGCGCGGCGTCGGCCGAGCTGGCGGGCTTGGCGCTGAGCAGCTGGGATCCGTTCAAGGCGTTGGAATCGAACACGTATCTGCCGCCGTCGCCGTCTACATAGGTGTACTCGTCGTTCTTCGCCTGATGCACCCAACCGGACATCGCCGAGCTCGCTCCCCACAACTTGCCGTCCGAGTGCGGGAAGTAGAGGGTGCGACCCCCGCGGAACCGGATCTTCAGGTCGGAGTCGTTGCCGGACTCCATCTTCGTGAGCTCGACCGGCAACCCGGTCCTCGATGATCTCGGGCCGATCGCCACGTCCCATCCGGGCGAGAGTCCGCAGTCGGCAGTTCGTTGTCCGTTATAGGCCAGATCGATCCCGATATCACCGATGGGTGTGGAGTAGGTGTCGAGGGGGAGGTCGAGGTAGAGGTTGCCGTTGGATCCGTTGACCTGCAGGTTCATGCTGTTGCCGAGTTCGTGGCTCCACATGTACCACTTGGGGTCGGCCCCATAGTGCTTCATCGCGATCGTGAACGACTGCGGAGTGGTTCCGTTCGGGTCGCGGACGGAGCCCGCGCCGTCGGTGAGGCTACAGAGAGCCTCGGTGTCCTTGTCGCACACATCGCGCGACACAGCCCGCCACCAGTAGGTCTGGCCGTCCGTGAGGACGCCGGATGGGACCGTGAATGAGACCTTGTCGTCGAACGGCGAGGCGAAGATCAGATGTGACCCCGTCCAGTTCACGCCATCGTCGGAGATCTGGAACCCGATCAGCACGTCGTCGCCGTCGGGGTCGGTCGGGTAGTTCGATTGGCCGCTGAGCGTCTTGAGCGTCAACGAATCGGACTCGGAGATGTATCCATCGGCCGGCCCGTTCGCCGTCGGGCGGTGCGGAAGGTTGTTGTAGATCACGTACAGCTGCGGGTCCGACCCTTGGAGGGAGGAGTCGACCGCGTAGAACGTCTTGGGGTTCGATGCGGTGAGCGCGACTCCCTCGTTCGTCCAATGCGTGTTCGGGGTGTTCGCCGGGTCCACGTAGTGCTGATAGAGAGCGGTCACGTCCCAATCCCACCAAGGATCTGGTCCGGCCGACGTGACGTTGTCGAACGATGCGCCGACGGCCGGTTGGTTGTTCCAGTTGAGCGTGCCGGCATTCGGCCAGTCATCGGTGACCCGCTTCGCGTCGATCCCCCCCGTCACGCCACCGCTGCCGTTCGGGAATGCGAACAGTGTCGCATCGTAGATGAGCACTCCAGACTGGCTGAGCGCACTCGTGTCGAACTTCAGATAGCTCCGCTTGTTCGAGTCGACTTGCAGATAGTCGTTCGACTCATAGGAGGTGCCCGGCGAGGCTCCATTCGTGTAGCCGTCGCGGTTCGGAGCGTCGTTCCAGGTCGGGTCGATGATGACGGGATACGTCGCGGTCTTCAGGAACTCCTCGTCGAAGATCATCGTGAGGTCGTAGGTGACCTTGTCGGTCTGGGTGAGCGTGTAAGTGCCGGTCGAGGAGGCGATCTCTTCGCTCGAGTCGTAGGCGACCGGAGCTGGCAGCGTCGCGACGACCTCGTCGCCTGCCATGACGTCGATCCCGTCGTAGAGGTTCGAGGCGAGCGTCAACCCGTCGGTCGTCAGCGTGAAGTCGAGCGAGGGGCCGGCGAGAGGCTCGGAGAGCACGACGCGCTCCTGGACGCCGCCGAGGGATGCTGTGTAGGTGATGTCGGCACCCGCGAACACGTTCACGTATCGAACGGTCGATGCATCCTCGGAGCCCTTCGACTCGGACGCGACGGGAGCGATCGACAGGGTCCCCGCGTCCGCGGCGATCGTGACGGGCGTGGCATCGGATAGGGCCGCCGGGAACGAGGTGATCACACCCGATGGGTCGGTCCAGCTCCAGCCCTTGCCCTCGGGGTCGAGGTCGAGCTTGATGTCACGCCATGCGCCGGCCTGCGTCTGCTTGTTGACGTCATCGGTCTGGATGACGGCGATGTGGCTCGAATCGGACGAGCCGTCGGCATATATGTCGGTGTCCGCGGTCCCTTCGGTCTCGAGGAGTGCTGCGTCCGCGAGCGCTTCGTCTGGTGTCGCCGGATCGACCTCGCCAGGTGTGACGATCTCGACATCCTGCGGCCAGAGGCCCTCGAGGTCCGAGAAGTCCAGCACGGGCTGGCGTTGCTCATCGGTGGGCGGCGGGACGGGATCCGGGGTCGCGATCGGGTCGGAAGCCGGGTCGACCGACTCGATCTCATCACCCGCGGCCGCGATCGCGGGCAGCGTCGGGATCGCGATGATCAGCGAACTGACCAGCAGGAATCCGAGCATGCGAACGCGAACCGGTCCTGACGACTTGGCCACCGGAGTCCCCCTCTTCGGTTAGTGCGCATGGTGTAGCGCGAATGCGCGACGAGGGATAGCACAGATGTGCGACGCCGAGCAAATCGGCGCGTAGTGGACTCTGGAATTTTGGGACATCCCTCACGGAATCAATGACCGAGGGTGCGCCTCGACCGTCACATCCAAGGGCCGCCACGGGCCAAAGGCCGTCCGAGTGTCTCCTCTCGCACGGCCTCTGATCGCGTAACACGCTGGGTGCGCGGCGGGAGCTTCCGGGAACCCGTCTTTGCTAACACTTCCTTGCGGGCAGGGATCTAGCGGCGGGGCCGCCTAGTCGCCGTGGCGGCCGGTAGCCGTTACTCCGCTGCTACTCCAGATGGGCCGGCAAGTCCGCGAGAGGCGAGATGACGACGGCGTCGAGTCGCTCCGCGAGTCCCGCATGATTAACGTGTGACGCCATCGCCTTGTCGGTGACCACGATGTCGCAGTAAGGAACGGTCGATCCGAGCGCGTCGATGTCGTGCACGTCGTTGGTCGTCCATCGATGCTGTGGATCGCGGTGGAGTTCGGTCTTGAGCGTCACCGCCACGTCGAAGCTGGGCATGGAATCGAACGCTCCCCTCGTCTCCTCGACCCTAGTGAAGACTTCCTCGGCCTTCACTCCCCTCTCCGAGAGTCCCCTCTGCAGTGTCTCGTTGATCTCAATCAGCACCTCTCGCGCTGCGACGACGTCCCTGATCCGGCCTCGTCGCCATCTGGGGTCATCGTCGAATCGGCTGACCTGCTCGACTTCCTGGGCCGCCCTGCGCTCTGACACCTCCAGGGCAGCCCTCGGATTCCAGCCGCTCTCACGGAGTTCGGGCTCCTCGTCCAGTCTCGGCCCCTCAATCGTCTTCCGGTTCAGTTCGAGTTCGGCTTGTGCCAGGCGGAGGTCGAAGGCTTCAGGCCCGGCGGGGTGCTTCGATCGAACTTCGTCCGTGATGTCGTCGCCGGTAGCGGACTTCACCTGGAAGCCGCCGGCCATACCGAATGCTCGGGCGACGCCCCAGTCGAGGTAGTCCATCGAGTTGATCGGATGGGGGTTCGGACCGACGAGGCGATCGAGCAGCGCCTCCACCTCATGGACGGAGATGACCGACCGGGACGTCACGACCTTGAAACGGGACACCTCCTCGATGACGAGGCGCAGGTCGCGCCGTCGCCGATACTGACGGATCTTCGAGATCTCTCCGTAGATGGAGTCCGAAATCGGGAACACGGCACGACCTTGAGCTGCGGCATCGGTGCAGGCAGCTAGCGCTGGAGCGTGGGACCGTCCGTCAGGATGCCCGGACAGCGTCTTCGCGAGCTCGATCCAATGGTTCAGATCGAGGTACACGAGCTTCGGTGGACGGATAGGAACCCGCAGCGTTTGGGCCCAGGTGTAGGGGACGTCGACGCGATCGGAGCCGTCGGTCATCCTCCAATCAGAACATGGCGTGAGCCATGCACGATGCCGGGGTTACTAGTCGAAGATGGTCGAACCCCCCGCTCGGGTCGCGAGCTTGTCGGCGCGGTCGTTCCAGTACGCGAAGTCGTCGCGTCCGGCCCAGCTCGACTGGTGCCCGCGCTGATGCTGGTACGTGACGACCAGACCTCGATCCTGGACGAGCTGGCGGCAGGCCGTGACGACGGACGTCACGATCGGGTTCCTCGTCTTCCACCGCCCCTCCATCCAGGCGGCGATGCCCTTGTAGTCGTGAACGATGGTTAGCTCGGTTGGCGGCGGCACAAGGCGCAGCGCCAGGAACAGGCCCGCGAGCTCCGCGAGGATGTTGTGCAAGCCCTCCAGGGCCGCCTCCACGTCGTCATCGGTCTCGAGGCCGGCGATCCCCTGGCCGGCGAAGACCTGGGCCACCGACACGGCGTGCTCCTTCGGGGGCGCGGATCCGCCACCGTCGACGATCACGACACCGACCCCACCTTGCGCGTTCCCGTCGGTGAACGCGTAGGTGCCCGCGGGAAGGACGATCCCGTCGCCGAGCATCGCCTCAGCCTTCTCGCGGCTCTCGACCGACTGGTACCGAGCGCCCCGGACTCGGTTGACCAACGCCTTGCACTCCGCCCACGTCTCGTAGATGCCCCGGGCCGAATCGGGCTTGGTTACGACGTACCACTTGGCCTTCAACGCTCAACTCCCGTCATGAGTTGGTTTGGGTCGCGCGCACGTCGTACTGCTTCGTCACGGTACCGAACTCGGGATCTCCACGAAACTGATCCGTCCGGGGTCGGTGGCCAGGCTTGCCTATCCCCTCAACATTCGCCGTTTGCCCCGGCGCCACGCCTTATGTAACGCCACGGCTGCGACTCTCCAAGAACGTCGTGTAAGTAGGAGGTCGAAGGGACGACAGGGTGAACAGCTCGAAGCCTGAGGACGTTCGGCGGATCGGGACCGAGCCGGCGACGTTCGAGGCCTTCTACCGCACGCACGTCGATGCGGTGGAGCGGTTCGTCGTACGCCGGGTGCACGATCCGCATCGGGCCGCCGATCTGACGGCGGAGGTGTTCCTGGCCGCGATCGAATCGGCAGACGGATACCGGCCCTCACGCGGCAAGCAAGCCGCCTGGCTGTACGGCGTGGCCCGCAACGTGCTGGCTGCGGACCGCCGTCGACACGGTCGCGAGCTCCTTGTGGCACGGCGGCTCAACGGCCGTCGCCTGCTCGAGGACGACGACATCGCTCGCATGGAGGAACGGATCGACGCCGAGGCGCAGGCGAGGGAGCTGTACCTCGCGCTCGATCGCCTTTCCGACGCCGAGCGGGCCGTCATCGAGCTCGTGTCGGTAGACGGCCTAACCGTCGCGGATGCCGCGCGGGCGCTCGGGATCCGACCGGCGACCGCGCGGGTGCGGCTGCACCGGGCCCGACGCCGACTACGAGACCACTTCAGTCCATTCGCCGCCGGATCGACCGTCCCCGGCCAGCACTCATCGGAAGGAGCATCATGAACAACAAGCGCGATCAGCTCGGCGGTTTCGAGGAGAGGTTGCTCGGCGAACTCAAGACCGTCGTCGCACAGCGAGCCGATGAACGACCGGTCCCGGTGGCCCGTGCCCGTACTCCGCTCTGGCGACGGCCACTCGTCGTGTCGCTTGCGGCCGTCGGTGCCCTCGCGATCACCGTCGGGGTCCCCCTGCTCGGCGGCCTGACCACGGCACCGCCCGCGAACGCGGCGTTCGACGTCCGGGCCAATGACGACGGCACCGTCACGGTGACGATGTACCGGTTCGACGACGCCGACGGGCTCGAGGCGCAGCTCGAGGACTACGGCGTGCCGGCCGACGTGACGTACACGCCGATCGGCGAGCGGTGCCAGACGGATCGGTTCGACCTGTCGCCGACGCAGCACCAGGTCGACGTGAACAACCCGACCACGGCCGGCGTACCGCTCAACATCAATGACGTCGAGCTGTCGTTCACCCTGCGCCCGGCCGACTTCCAGCCCGACGAAACCCTGGTCGTCGAGAACGAGTGGGCCGGCGCGGACACCGACACCCCAAACGCAGGCGCCCAACAGCAGTTCCAGCTGGTGCACGTCGTCACCGCGATCGGACCGGTCGAACCCTGCGAACTCGAAGCCCGCTAGTGGAGTGAACGGCTACGTCGTTCCACGAGGTGCCGGTCCGGGCGGCGGTCGGGGGATCAAGCGTGGGACCGTGCGCAGGTAGGTCTCAAGGTAGGTCGACGGAAGTATCCGGCGCGTGCTGGAGTTCGTCCGCTTGGGGCGACTCGAGCCGAAACGATCGGTTCCCCACAGGTTCGAACCCCCCGCGGTGGGTCAGGCGTTCACGGGGCTCGAGACCAGCCGGACGGATCCATCAAGGCCGTCGTGCTGCTGGAGGAGCGCCCGGCCTCCACCGTCGATAGACGGGCATCTCGTCGTCCGTGTATTCCGTCGCGACCGCTTCCTCGATCGAGCAGGTGTAGTGGACGAGCCCGTAGGGCGTGTCGCCGGGGCGCGCCGTCACCGCGGGGTGCGTCGGGGAGATCTGTTCGAGCCAGCCCCGCACCATGAACTCACCGTAGGCGCCGGCGTGATCGTCCCACGGCTGGGCGGTGTGCATCGCGTAGCGAGCGTCGCGCGCCACCTCCCGCATCTTCGGGCTCGTGTCGCGGAACGAGACGCACAGCAGCCCCGCCCCGAGCCAAGGAGAGACGGGGTGCACGCGCGGTGCGCCGTCGAGCCGGAGCGTGGCCTGGTACACGATCCGGCCATCCATCCGCTCCCAGCCGAAGGCGGCCAGATCCGGCTCGGCGTTCGCGAACTCAGCCCAGGTGGCCACGCCCGGGATGCTTGGCTATCCCTCCGGGGCTGAGACGTTGACGAGCCACTGGACACCGAAGCGATCGGTGCACATCCCGAACGTGTCGCCCCACGGGGCCTTCTCCAGCGGCATCGTCACGGTTCCGCCGTCGGCGAGCTTGTCGAAGTAGCCGCGGAGCGTCGCCTCGTCATCGCCGCTGAGCGACATCGAGAAGTTCGTGCCGGGCTGATACTCCATCCTTTTCGGCGTGTCCGATGCCATGAACCGGAGGCCTCCGGGAGCCTCCAGATCCGCGTGCATCACGAGGTCGTCCTCGCTCGGATCGGCCGACGCCTGCGACTCGCCGAACGTCGAGACGTTGAGTTCGCCACCGAAGACGCCGGTGTAGAACTCCATCGCCTCGCGAGCGTTGTCACGGAAGCTGAGGTACGGGTTGAGCGTGACCGCCATCACGTCCTCCTCTCACTCCACTCACTCCACCGGGACCAGCGTACGCCGGTTCCCAGGATGTGGGCCTACGCAGTCAGTCGATAGAACCGCCAGAAGCCGCCGTCGATCGGCAGGATCTCCACGCCGCTGAAGCCGGCCTCCTTCGCGTAGCCCTCGAACACCGATGGTCGCATCACCGTGCCGGTGCCGACCGAGTCCGGATGCGACATCCCGTCGGGGAGGCACACCAGCGTGCTGAATCCGTACATCAGCCGCTCGATCTCGTCGCCGGGAGCGACGAACTCCGGTTGGACGTTCTCGTCCATCACGATCACGGTGCCGTCATCACCGGCCATCGAGCGCATCGTCCGGAGCACCGGCACCGGGTGCGGCATGTCATGGATGCACTCGAACGCGGTGACGAGGTCGTAGCCGTCGCCGTGGTCGGCCTCCGACGGATCGATCGCATGGAACCGCACCCGGTCGGCGACACCCTCCGCCTTCGCGTTCGCCCGCGCTCGCTCCACCGCCGGTTCGTCCAGGTCGAACCCGTCCACGCTCAGGTTCGGATACGCGCGAGCGAGCGAGATCGACGACCATCCGCCGCCGCAGCCCACATCGGCCATCCGCGCGCCCGCGGAGAGCCTCTCATGGACGTCGGGGATGCTCGCGAACCAGTCGCCGAGCGCGCTGATGTAGGTCGGGCGGTTCCCGAACTCCTGCCCCTCGCTCATGTCGGGTCCGAACTCACGCCAGCCGACGCCGCCACCTTCTCGGTAGGCCTGCATCAACGCCGGCAGCTGCTGAGCCGCGGCCACGAACATCCGAGGGAAGGCCGCGAAGTACGTGGGTGCATCGCGGTCGAGCAGCACCGCGGCGTGCTCGGCCGGAAGTCGGAACCGACGGTCGGTCGCGGCGGCGTTCGCGTCGTCGACCTCGAGGAATCCCGCGACGGCCTGCTCCTCGAGCCACTCGCGGGCGTAGCGCTCCGCGATGCCGGCGCTGGCCGCCAACTCGCTCGACGTCATCGATCGTTCAGCGAGCGGGCCGTAGAGTCCGAGTCGGTCGCCGAGGTACACGTTCATCAGCTCGGCGGTTCCGATCACGGACCCCACGAGCCGTTCCAGGAGTGCATCCGCCTGCTCACCCATCCCTCATCCTCCTGACCGGCGACCGGATCCGGCGGAGCATGGCACGGAACGATGTCGACGCGCCAACCTCGGCGCCGGGCTGGTCAGGTGGCGGACGACGCGTCCTGCAACCCCTGGATCGACGGGATGAAGTAGTAGGCCCCGGTGAGCGGACGGGTGTAGCGCGTCAGCCGGTCGCGGATGCCGTCGGCGAGCCCGGCCATGCTCTCGAGCATCGCGGAGAGCCGGCGCTGTTCGGCGCTGAACCCCACGAACATCGTCCCGTGGTCGGTCACGGTTCCGTACGGCATGTTGCGCCGGAAGATCTTGCCGAACCGTTCCTGATCCGTGCTCCCGACGTGGGAGTCCGTTGGCGTGGGATCGAGCTCGACGCTGTCGAGCTTCGTGCGCCCGATCACCTGCTCCTGGTCCCCGACGGCGAGCGCCTCCCACGCGCTCGCGTCGTGGACCCACCTCTGCAGCAGCAGGATCGTGCCGCCCGCACCGGGTTCGCCCTCGGGGATCAGGGCAACGTCGGGCGCTTCGACCAACGAGGGGTTCTCGGTCCCGTCGATGAACCCGGTGAGGTCCCGATCATGCTGATACGGCCAGCTCGACGTTTCGTCGGCGACCGCCGCCAGCGGCTCGAGCTCGCCGATCGCCTCCCTCGCCATATCGAAGATCACGTCGTACGCGCTCCCCGAGAGCCACAACACCGCGTCGTGCTGGGTGGCGGGCATCGCGAACCCGTCGGCCCCGAGGATGTCCTCGTTGAACCCGGCGAGCTCGCTCGGAACGGCGTCGGGAGCCACGTCCGCCCAGAGCTCGGGACGGAACCCGGCGACGAGATTCACTCCACCCATCGTCGTCCTCGGCTCGCGGAGCGATGCGACCGCCCGAACGAGATCCTGCCGATCGCCCTGGCGTCGTCCGTCGAACTCGAGGTACGCGTGTGACGCGGTGCCGAGCGCGAAGATCCCACTCTGCGGGCCGGTCATGGACCGATGATGCCTCGACCGACGACCGACCGTCGAGCCGAGGAGGTCCGAAGCCTCAGGTCACCGATCGCTCGTCGAGCAGCTCCTCGAGCGCCCAGGTTCCCTCGCCGGTATTGGAGATCAGCGTCGTCGTGGTGGCCGTGGCGGGATCGTGCGTGGTCCGGAACGAGACACCCGCGTCGTACCCGTGCAGCTCCAGGACATCCCCGGCGCGCAGCCAGATGCCGAGGCCGTAGCGCAGCCCTTCGCTCGGAACGTCGCTGCGCGGCCGGACCATCTCGCGGGCCCACGACTCGGAGACGATCCGGCCGGCCCAGAACGCGTTCCAGAGCGACGAGACGTCGGCGGTCGTCGTGAAGACACCACCGTCGCCACTGCCTCGTACCGGGATGCGGAAGACGTTCGATCGCGGGCCGTCGTTCGCGAGGTATCCGATGGCCGCCGTTCCGGGGAGCTCGTCGGAACGCAGGAACGCCGTGTCCCGCATGCCTGCCGGCTCGCACACACGGATGCGAACGAGATCGTGGAACGGGAGCCCGCCGGCTCGCTCGGCGATCAAGGCGAGGACGACGAACCCACCGTTGTTGTACGCGAACCGCTCTCCCGGGGCGGAGACCGTATCGAACCCATCGAGCACCTTCAGGTAGTCCTCCGTCGTCGCGAGCTCGTGCACCGGGACGCGCATCACGTACGCCGTGAAGTCCTCGATGACGTCCTCATCGAGGTAGTCGCCGATCCCCGAGCGGTGTGCCAGCAGGTGCTCGACGGTGACCGCGTCGTCGATGAGCGGCAGATCCCGGCCGAGCACCGAGCGAGCCCTGGTGGTGAGCTCGAGGGTCCCGTCCTGGACCAGGCTCATCACGGTCAGGGCCGTGAGTCCCTTGGTTCCGCTCGCGATGCCGAACCGGGTGTCGATCGTGTTCGCGATGCCGTGCGCCCGGTCGGCGAGCCCGTAGGCCGTGGCGAGCTCGATGACTCCACCACGGTCGATGCACACCACACCGGAGAAGCCGGTCCGACGGGCCACGTCGTCGATCGCATCCTGGAGGGACGGCACGCCGTGACTCTACCGACGCCGGGAAGCGGGAGCGTCGATAGAGTGCCCGGATGGCGGATTGGGCGACGATCGCCTCGCTCGCGACGGCGGGAGGCACATTGGTGCTCGCGACGGCCACATTCGTCGCCGTGCGATCGGCGAACCGCGCCTCTCGCGTCGCGGAGTACTCGATGCAGATCGGGATCCGTCCGCTGCTGATGCCCTCACGGCTCGAGGACACCACGCAGAAGATCATGTGGGGGGACGAGCACTGGGCAGCGCTGCCCGGCGGCGGCGCGACCGCGGAAACGGTGGGCGAGGTCGTCTACCTGGCGATGTCGTTGCGCGACGCGGGTTCGGGCACCGCGGTGATCCAAGGCTGGCACGTCGGACCTCGGGACCTCGAGCGCACGCGCGAGCGCCCCGAACCGGAGGAGTTCCGGACGCAGTTGCGCGACCTGTACGTGCCCGGACGCGACGTCGGCTTCTGGCAAGCGGCGATCCGGGATCCCGACGACCTTGAGTACCGCGAGATGGTGGACACGATCCAGGCTCGGCGGATGTTCACCCTGGACCTCCTGTACACCGACCACGAGGGCGGGCAGCGGGCGATCGGCCGCTTCGCGCTGGCGCCGCGGGGCGATGAGGGATGGCTGTGCGCGGTGGTCCGCCACTGGAACCTGGATCGCCCCGATCCTCGATGAACCGCGACGCGGCGGTTGCGTGGCGAACATCGGTGCGGCTAGCGTGGCCGCCGTGATGCGCGCGTGACGCCCTCGATCGTGTTCCTGTCGGACTTCGGGTACCGCAACGAATGGGTCGGCATCTGCCACGCGGTGATCGATCGGATCGCGCCGACGAGCCGCATCGTCGACCTCTCCCACGGCATCCCGATGCTCGACGTGCGAGCGGGCGCGCTGCTGCTCGCCGATTCCCTCCCCTACCTGCACCCCGACGCGATCTCACTCGCGGTGGTGGACCCGAGCGTGGGGCGTGATCGTGACCTCGCGATCCGCACGGGCGACGGCCGGCTGCTCGTTGGTCCCGACAATGGGATCCTGCATCCGGCGGCGCACACGGCAGGTGGTGTGTCGCAGGCGGTCTCGATCACATCGCAGGAGTTGACGCTGCAGCCGGTTGCCCCCTCGTTCCACGCGAGGGACGTGCTCGCGCCGGCTGCCGCCCACCTCGCCGCCGGCGTCCCGTTCGAGGACCTGGGCGACCCCGTCGACCCCACGACGCTTGCCCGGCTCCATCTGCCGGAACCCGGTGTCGAGCGGGGCCGCATCGAGTGCGAGGTCCTCGACCTCAACCGGTTCGGGAACGTGCAACTGAGCGCCCGTGAACACCACCTCACCGATGCGGGGCTCGACGGAGCGGAGCGGATCTCGGTCGAGGCGCTCTCGGGATCCGCGGTCGCCTCGCGCGCATCGACCTACGCCGACGTCGATGCCGAGGGATGGGGGTTGATCGTGGACCCGCGAGGCTGGCTCACGGTGATCCGGGGGAATCCGGCGAACGCCGCCGAAGGGCTCGGCGTGAGCAGCGGCGATCTTGTCTGGCTGTCGCAGGGCTCGTAGCCCGGTCCGGCGTTACGGCTGGTACTGCTCCACGATCCTCACGATCGTGCCGTCGTGGATCATCAGCCAGTAGGGAGCGCTGCGTCCGACGTGGGCACCGTCGGCGAGCGGTTCGGCGAGTTCGATCAAGTCCCGGAACTCGTCCACGGTGAGCGTCTCGTTGGGACCGCACGACGGACCGCAGTCGGGGTATGCGATGACGTCGATCCCAACGTCATCGGCCAAGGGCATCAGCCGGAGCTTCGGGTTCTCGTTCACGATGATGGTGTCGTCGGGGACCGGCACCTCCATGCCGTGGTCGGCGGCGTATTGGTTCGCCTCGTCACCGGTCAGGTAGATCGCGAGATCGAAGCGGAGCGAGCGCGGATCGGTCCGCTGCACGACCTGGTCCGCGAACACGAGATAGCGGCCGTCGTCGAGGTCGGTCGCGAACGCGGGACCCACGGGTTCGGATGTCGGCGTTCCGCCGACGGACGGCGTCTGGACCGGCGTCGAGGGGACCTCCGAGGGTGCCGGGGACGGGCCGACCACGATCGGGCTCGGGCTCACCGGGCCCGCCGGCGCGGACCGGGGTCCGACCGCGCCGGCCACCATCAGGCCACCCGTGACCACGATCGCAGCGGCTGCGACGGTCACGAGGCCGCTGACCGCCCGCCAACGACGTGCACGGCGCAGCGTGGCCCGTTCCGAGCCGGGGTTCAGCCGGGCTTCGGTGGCGACCTCGTCCAGGAGCGCCCGGATCTTGGTGTCGGGCTCATTCATCGCGGTCCAGCTCCTCCCGCAGTCGTTCCATGCCCCGGGCCACCGTGGACTTCACGGTTCCGATGGGACGTCCCAGGATCGTGGCGGTGTCGGCCTCCGACAGATCCTCGTAGTACCGCAGGACGATCGCGGCGCGCTGCTCAGGCCGCAGGCGCTGGAGCGCCGCGCGCATCCGCTCCCGGTCGCCAAGATCGGGCCCGGCTACCCCCTCGAGCGGACGCTGCCGTTCGAGGTAGGCACGTTCCACCCTGCGCCGGCGGAAGTGCGATTGCGACAGGTTCACGACGGTCCGCCGCAGGTACCACCAGAAGGCGTCGGCGTTGCGCAGGTCATGGAACCGGCCGAAGACCTTCACGAACGCGTCCTGCGTCAGGTCCTCGGCGAGCGCGTGATCACCGGTGATGAGGTAGGCGAGCCGCAGGGCATCCGCGGCGTGTGCCCGATACAGCGACTCGAGCCGCCCCTCTGGGCGCTGCTCCGCCGCCGTGTCGCGCTCGGTCATGGCCGTGTCGCTCATGCTATGGCCAAGACGCTGAGCTCTCCGGGAAGGTTCCATCCGCCCGGCAAAGATCTATGGACCCGATCGCGAGGTGGCGTGCGCCCGGTCAGACGGCCTGGAGCTTCGGCTCGTCCGCCGGGGCTCCCGGTTCGGCCAGCGGCGTCACCTCGCCGGGGAGCGTCACCACGAACCTGGCCCCTCCGTTGGCACCGTCCTCGATGTGGGCGGTCCCCCCGTGGAGCTCCGCGAACCGCTGCACCAGCGACAGCCCGATCCCCATCCCCCGTCCGCTGGAACCCTCGCCCTGACGGAACGGCTCGAACAGCACCATCTTCAGCTCGTCCGGAACGCCCGGTCCGTCGTCCTCGACGGTGAGCACGACCCCCGTCGACCGTCGCTCGATCCCCACGAGCACGGCCGTCCCCGGCGGTGTGTGACGGGCGGCGTTCACGAGCAGGTTCTCGATCACCCGCTCGACCTTGCCTGGGTCCACCTCGACCAGCACGCGGTCGGCGTCGATGCGGACCGGGTGGCTGTCCAGCGCCGTGCTCTCCCGCACCACGCGACGGGCCAACTCCCCGACGTCGGTGGGCTTGCGCTGCGGGTGCACGCGCCCACGGTCGATCCGGTCCAGGTCCAGGAGGTCGTCGATCAGGCGGTTCATCTTGCGCCCGCTCTGCTCGATCACCTGATACAAGCTCTCCCGCTCCTCCGATGTCAGCAACAGCTCGTCGTCGCGCCGGATCGTCTGCATCGCCCCGATGATGCCGGCGAGCGGACCCTTCAGGTCGTGCGACACCGCGTGCAGGAGGGTGTCCTTCACGTCGTTCATCTCTCGCAGATCGCTCGAGCGCTCCGACTCTCGCTCCACGCGCTGCCACTGTTCGTCGATGATCGTCCGAAGCGTGTCGAGCAGCATCGCGAACGCGAGGAACACCGCGAACCGAACGATCGCGTTCCAATACGGCACGGGGTCCAGCGTCCCGGTGTCGGGGCTCGACAGCACGTCCGAGACGATCCCGGCCACGGTGGACACGACGACCGCGGCCGCGCCCCATCGGCGGCCCAGGTTCCACGTGACGAGGCCGATCGGCATCAGGTAGAGGAGCGACAGGGACAGCCGCGGACCGGTCAGGTAGTCGAGGACCGCCACCGTCGCGATGAACGCGAGGCCGAGCGTCACCACCAGGAGCTTCGACTTGCCGTCGAAGAACCCCTTCGTCGTTCGCAGGACGCGTTTGTCCACGCCCGCCTCGATCGTCGGCGTCTGGCTCACGCTTGAAACGTCGGCGAGAGCCACGGCTACCTTGAGTCGGGTAGCGAGAGGCGTTCGGCCAGGGCGCGGAACGCGCGTCCGCGGTGGCTGATGCGGTCCTTCTGCTCGTCCGTGAGTTCAGCCATCGTCTCGTCCCAGCCGGCCGGGACGAAGATCGGGTCGTAGCCGAACCCTCGAGCCCCCCGCCGGGTGGACACGAGCGTGCCCTCGCAGGTCCCCTCGGCGTGGTCGGTGCCGCCGTCGGGCCACGCGATCGTGGCGACGCACCGGTAGCGTGCGGTCCGGCCGCTCTGCGGGATGCCGCGGAGCGCGCCCATCAGCGCCACGAGGTTCTCCTCGTCGGTCGCCCGTTCGCCGGCGTATCGCGCGGACCGGGGACCCGGCTTCCCGCCGAGCGCATCGACCTCGATCCCGGAATCGTCGGCGATCGCCGGCAGATCGAGCGCCCTG
>Ga0081455_10001931_pt1 | contig 24899 bp, 26 predicted proteins | sample TabmetS3T2R1_FD_70207 | JGI IMG/M metagenome (GOLD analysis project Ga0081455, IMG submission 70207) | Tabebuia heterophylla rhizosphere microbial communities from the University of Puerto Rico - S3T2R1 | ecosystem: Host-associated > Plants > Roots > Rhizosphere ...
AATTGTTCCAACAATATATGGAAGAAGCAGTGATAAACTCAACTATTGAAAAACCTGTGACAATGAATATACTATCCCAAAAAGTAAGAGATCAATTATATGTTAATTAAATAGGCATAACTGTTTAGGTATCCATTCTATCATATAATTCGTATCCATGTTTCACATTCTCCCCTTAAACTTGAAAAAGGTTCTGGATCTGATTCTCGCTCTAGTAACAGTCGCCTACTTGATTTTGTGGATCATACTGGATCGATTAGTCTAGATAAAGAACAAACTATTTATGATGATACACTAGATGCTTAAAGACAGTCACTAAAGGATTATAACATTAAATGAAGAGCAGGAAAATAACTAAGCAAATATTTAACTACAGAATAAATGCATACGTTACAGCCCCTATTGCGAAAGCCAATAGAGCCCCATAAATTATCCATTTGAATATTTTTCCTTTATTCAATTATTATCGATAGGTGCTATAGTGAATTAATTTTGCGTATGACTGGATCACTGATCACTTGATAAGTAATACTTATTAAAGCAATGACAAATGTATTCGGTATGAGGTTGCTTCTGACATGTATTTACTTATCTCTCCTGCTGATTCTATCCACTATTGGTAATGTCTGGTCAAGTGGTGCTAATAACACTGCAATAAATGGTACTAATAGCACCGCGGTAAATGGTACTAATAGAACTGCAATTAATTTTGATGAAACAAGTCTGCAAAAACTACTTGCTGAATATCATAATTGGGACATAAATATACCAACGGAACAATTACCTGAGGAAGGAAATCAATGTGTTATTAAGACAGGTTCCGTAAATTTTCTTCTTGATCCATTCAGTAAAGGAACATTCAGCCAAATATGTGATATTAAGTCAGGGAGTCCGTTATTTTTTCCATTTTATGCGGGTTGGTGTGATAGCGGTAGTGAAGGTTACTATGGCGTACAAGATTTTAAAAGACTTTCAGATTGCGCATTAGATTCAGATAGAGGAATTGTAACAATGCAGGCATGGCTTGACGGTAAGGAGATTGTTAATACTAAAGTAAACAATAAAGATGTAAACAATTTGAAACTCGTGTATGAGAAATATCCTGGTAACAAGTATTACAAACTAATAAAGACTCCTGGCCTTTTTGATCTTAGTTTTACTAACAAATCACGATTTGGTTCTGAGGGCTACGAGCATCCAGAGGATTTTCAGTCTTCACCATATATATATAAAGCAGTTTCTCATTGCTTCTGCGCGCTTGTTACTGATCTTACACCTGGGAACCACCAACTTAGATACAAAACCATTATAGAGGGAAGTGCAGGTTTAGCCGGAGACAAAGGATGGGATCAAGAGACAGATGTCACATATAAATTAAATGTAAAATGACTCGAGTATAGCACTAATCAAAATTCCATTTTATGTGTCATGTAATAAAGTTTCCTAAAGACGAAACATTAGATTTGGATCATGGATACTAACAATAAATACCGAACCCTAGGATCATTAAGGTCTAATTCGTTACTGTTTCTTGTTTGCTTATCTGGTATCTTAGTAATCATACTTGCTTCGAATATAGACTTATTTTGCATTCCAAAACAAAGCAGGGCATTTAATATTTCAAATGAAGAATTGTTTCTAATCTATTCTATAATATTTACTATAATTAATATTTTCCTGTTGAAACTTTCATCAAGTCTTAAATATCCAAGATCTAAGATGAGAACAATCACATTTGCGGCAATACTGATAATCCAACTCTTTATAATGTCGATGTTGTTCATCATATATGGACAAATAAAAATCTCATCGCTTTACTATCACGCAGTATTCTATACAATAATATATTTATCTCTCGCTTCATCGACTGCTTTTTTGGCAATTGCCGCAACACAGTTTTTGCGTTGGTTCATTCGAGGTAAAAACTATCTGGTCATGACATATGGTCTTGTGATGTTAGTTCTCTGCACCAATTCAATAATAGGCATTGTTTACGTGTCAGAAGCTTCATTGTCACATTCCAAGATCATAAAATACAGGTCCTGTAGTGTTATGATAGGTAATCTCAATAATGTAAATCCTGAATCTTTCAACATTCTAGCCAACTTGTACGATATCACTTCTTTTTTTTCCTTCGTCTTGGCATGGCTAGTGACAGTTTTGATGTTGAAGGGATTTACTAAACACAGGAACAAACTAGTATATTGGATTATTTTCGCTTTACCGCTAATTTTCTTTCTGCCTAGATATGAAATATCATTATATTATTTTTCTAGTCATCAAGTAGATAATATTTTAACTTCTATTAATCTAAATTCCGATATATATGGATACCGGACTTTGAATACTTTAATAAACTCAAATCTTCAAATCGGAGGTGCATTTTTTGCGATTGCTTTTTTAACTATTGCAGCAAAACTTACCAGTGAATGGGAACAAAGAAAATCATTAATAATAACTGGCATCGGTATCATGTTTCTTTTTGCGTCAAAAGATATCAGTAGCCTGATTTATTCTTCATATCCACCGTTAGGAGCAGTTTCAATAGCATTCATGGGTATTGCCTCTTATATGGTCTACGCAGGTATATATAACACCGCAGCGCACGCGGCTCGGGACAAGAAACTTCGCAGAGACCTGCGTGTAAATATAGAAAATAATATGAAACTACTAAGGAGTATTGCAGCATCTCAAGACCGTTCAGAGATGGAGAAGAACGTTAAAGAACTAATGACTCTCTCAACACATTTGCAAAAAGAAGAGGAACAACCTGATTTGACACAGAACGAGATCCGTGATATAGTCAACGATGTAATTTTAGAACTAAAGAAGACACAAAAGAAATCGTAAATGATTAATGGAGGTAATTATGACTCCATATATGAAATTAATTGAGTTTTCTTTTTAACGCTTACGGAGTCGATAATTAGATAAAGTTTTAGCAAATGTGATTACTTAGAAATAAACAATTGTACACATGGCTGGGCATGGGAATTCTAACATCGACATTGCTTTTACTTCATAACCTTTCAAACTAAGTCTCAATGCGTCTATCAACTTCGGGTGTCAAACCTAGGTCTACAAAAAATTTCTTGATAAGAGCAAGAAAGGAGTTCCATATCAAAGAGATTCGAAACGGATGCGTATAAAGGTTCAGAAATTCAAGCAGAAATAGATAAAGGGAATGTCTTAAAGATATTATATGATTCTAATGAATAAATCGAATACATTCTTTGCATATTTTGATAAATTTATGCATGTTTGCAAGTCTTCAAATATCCAAATTGAAGAGAGGTTACCAACGAAGAGTATTTTGGTTCTCTTTATAGTAATTGGTGTTGTGACAATATCAGGGATAATCTATTCTAGTTCAGCAGAAGCAGTACCAGTGGATAGATACTGGAGTGTCTTGGAACCATATGGTCACGTAGCCCCTGCTGCAGATTCTAATGGTTTCATTGGTGTAAAATTTAGAGAAGATTTCAAGCAACTTGTCTACAACGTTAATGTGAACAACATTGACAATATTACTGGCATATACCTTTACAGTCGTGGAGACGATACCAAAAAGGCCACTATGATTCTAGACTTATTGCAAGAAGCAAAGGAAGTGAAAGTCAAAGACAAATTCAACGAAGCAAGTCTATTGCTTAATAAAAAACATGAAATTGAAGGAACGGTTGCCGTCGGTGGTGTAACTTCTGCGGATCTACAGGGAGAACTAAAGGGCAAATCTTTGAAGGATCTTCATAAATTAATTACTAATGGAGAGTCCTTTGTGATTGTTACTACAAAACAATTTCCACGAGGCGAGATTGGTGGAGGTGATTTCGTGCCAATTGACAGATTTTTTCCTGATACGTCAGATTTTAACTGGACCTGAAATGGTAGCATAATAAGTCTTGTACCCTCAGAACAGTAAATAGGGATGTCGGGTCTGAGATAATGCTTATAATTTTGAGGAAGAAGAATTGTACCAACAATATATGAAAGAAGCAGTGATAAACTCAACTATTGAAAAGCCTGTGACAATTAATATACTATACCAAAGAGTAAGAGAACAATTTATGTTAATTAAATAGGCATAACTGTTTAAGTATTCATTCTATCATATAATTCCTATCCGTGTTTCACATTCTCCCCTTAAACTTGAAAAAGGTTCTGGATCTGATTTGATTCTTGCTCTGGTAACAGTTGTCTGCCTTCGATCCATTTAACCAATGACGCATGCATCATTGTTATTCTAATAAACATTATGATCGAATTTTTTAATATAGTAACTAATTCGAATATGTTTTATGGTAACAAAATAAAAAAGTTTAAAACTGATTTTAAAGGTCATAAAATTTAGTAAACTGATTAAAAATGTAACATAAGGTTTAAAACTGAATGTGAGGTAACTACTGGGGAATACGATTCATTGATGAACAAGAAACAATCCGAGGCCACCAGTTACCTCGTGTTTAGGCAGAGGCGCTGGTGGGTTCGTACTATTTAACGAGTTCGGAATAAAGATACATTGATTTTATTGAATAGACGCATTAAGACTTTAGTTTGAAAGGTTATAATCTAGAATAATGTCTTATTTTTTACCATATTTTTCTTTTATCCTTTTGGAGTGTCCTTCGGCTTTATCCACATATTCTTCTTGATATATTCTAATTCATCCTCCTATCAGGCTTAAACTTTTATATAATATATTGACCATACCAATGCAAGTGTCGAGGCAAATGCCAAGAGCACGCGCGTGGCTGGTGGGCCTTTTCAGAATTGGCCCATCAGTTTTTAATAATCTAAAGCACTATCAATTATTTCGACAATATTTCCTTTCTTTAGTTCTTGTTTGATATCCAAGTCTTTCTCCTTTTCCATACAACCCTAGCCAAATATAGGTATCAAAAAATGTGCAAATATTTTTGATGGAACTATTGAGGTGGAGCCAATTGTTTATCTATTCCTCATTTTTGTTTGGTATGAATCAATCTGGCGACTTACCTCTTGGTATAAATCTCGGATGGAGATAGGCTTTTGAATGAATGAGTTTATGTAACCTTCTTTCACATATCCTCGAAAAACTGGATCATTATCAACTTCATATGCACTTATAAGTATCGTTCTTACTTCAGGATTAAGTTTTCTTATATTCTTTAACAACTGTAATCCATTCATACCAGGCATTCTCAAATCAGAAATAACCAGAGCATAATTTCTTTTGTTATCTGTAAAGTGATCTAAAGCACTCAAGGCATCGTTAAAACTGACAACAGAAATACCTACAATTTTGGTACGCAAGGCATCATGAAAGAGCTCAGTGATATCTATCTCATCGTCTACAATACTAACAATCTTTTTGTTAGTATCCATTTAGGCTAGACCTCCAAATTCAACCTAAACATCAATTTATTCTACTCACATGTAGAACTTGCTAACACTTAAGTCTTTACTAATTTTTTAGATCAAAAAATTATGAATAATGAATTAATGCGTCACAGAAACAAAGCATTGCGCCCAAAAATGCAAATTATGCTTGAAAAATGATAGAAAGGGTCACAATTTTCTAATAATCCATTGAATCTTCTATTACCGTACAATATTCCCTTTCTTTAGTTCTTGTTTGATATCCTTATCTTTTCCTTCTGCATTTTCTATTGTTCAATGAAAAATTGCTGGAAAAGGGTATTGGTTTCTAGTAAATTCTAATGCATATTGATAATAACTAAGGTAGGTTCAGAATTCAGCAAGTTTATGAAATTAAAATATGTTTTGCTTTCTTCATCCAATACTTGCATGCTAGTTTCCCTCAAGATTATGTGTCCAGACTAATAATTAAAGCAAGTATATATTTATTTTAATTATCATAAAAATAATCTTCCTCAAAAACAGATTTTGCGCAGGAGATAATCCTGTCGTCATATGTACTTGTATTTTCATTCTCTAGTTTTTCGTTTCGAAGAGTATCTAGTAGAGAGATCGAAATATCTTCTCCAGGTTTGCCAGTCAATTTTGAATTGATTTGATTTTTTACCCTAATGGATAATTTAGATTCTGTTTGAAAATTCTTAATGCTTTCATGAAAAATTTCTCTTTCTATATCAAATTTGTTGCTGCTTTGCACGACTATTGACTGTGTCTCATCTGTTGACAGATTGTTGATATTAATAAATGACAATATGGCACCTCTTTTTGAAATGTCCAGGCCAAATTTACCAAAATCAATGTTCGAACGTTTTCCGAATAGCTTTCCTTTTACTTTAATTAAGACTATCTTATTCTTAACCTCAAGTTCAGATATGTTTTTTGTAATTTCATCTTTTAGTTTTTCTGAGCTCCACTTTTGCGAAAATATTTCCTTATACAGTATCTCTGCCACTTTTATCTCAATAAATTTACATTCGAAAATTTGCTTTTCAAATGAAATTATGTAGAAACCTCTTTTTTCTCCTTTTGCAGTTTCCTCCAGATCTTGGAAGGTCGAACCAAAGAGAGGCCCTGGATAGATAATTACACTGTTATCAATTTTCTTTTCAACTCTCTTGTGAATATGACCTCCACCATAATAATCAAATCCTTTTGGAACAAGAGAGATCGGTAGTGAATCCCTAAATTGCATGTTTAACGGAAGAATTTCTTGAATTCCTCTATGCAATAGAAAAATTTTGAATCCATCTTCGGATTCTAACTTTTTTTTGTCAAGCTTTTCGTAAATCTCCTTATCCAGTCCAACCTTCCTCCCTGAAATACCAGTTATCTTTGCCCCAGTTTTCTTGTCAACAAAGAATTTCAGTAGTACTGAATCGCTATTAAATTGAAATTCGGTCGGTTTGATGAACAGCTCTGCAGAGTGCAAAATATCTATCATGGAAATATTTGCTGTATTGAAGTCGTGTGATCCATATATCATGTAAATAGGAATACCTGAGTCTCTTGCACGTTTCAGAATCTCAACAGCCTTCTTTACTGGGGCCAGTTGAGGAATATTTACATCGAAAAAATCTCCTGTAATTAGAATGAAATCAACTTGTTCTTTTATAGAGATTAATATTGATCTTTCAAATGCTTGTAGATTCAAATCTCTAAGCTTGGGGTTTCTCCAGGATCCTAGATGACAGTCAGTAATATGAGCAAATTTATACAAATTGTATCTATTCGTTTCTAATTATATTTTAATATTTTAATATTGATTCTTTACACAAGCTTTCATGTGCAGATATTACAGTACTTGATAATTGTTATTGAGCATAGGGTGAATAATTATGTGAAATCTCGGTTAATTTCTGTAAGAATAAAGGCTTCATGCAAAGATCTCACCGCCTTTTCACAATCACTGTTATTTACAACAAAGGCTAAATTTAGCTCAGAAGATCCTTGAGCAATCATGATTACATTAATGTTTTTTTTTGAGACTGACGAAAAAACCTTCGCTGCAATACCCTTAATACCCCTCATCCCAGAACCTACTACTGCTATAACAGCCACATCCTCATTGACTCTTACATTTTTTATGACCTTATCAAGTAGGGTCAAATCTAAAGTAGTTATAGCAGTGTCCAAATCATCCTTCTTTACAACCATAGAGATGCTGGATTCTGAAGGGCTTTGAGAGATCATCATAATATTGACGCTTTGTCTTGCTAAGGCGTCAAAAATTTTTGCTGCAGTTCCAGGTGCCCCAACCATGCCTCCACCACTTACGTCAATCAGAGCAGTATTGCGGATAGCGATTATAGCTTTCACAATCTTTTGTGACGATTTGTTGGGGTTTTTTGATATTAACGTGCCTTCATTTGATAGATTAAAGGCGTTCCTTATTCTAATAGGAATCTTGGTGTCCATAACTGGTTCAAGAGCTCTGGGATGCATATACTTGGCACCAAATAGCGACAATTCGATCGCCTCTGCAAATGATACTTCTTTGAGAACTTTTGCTTCTTTCACAATACGTCGATCCGCAGTCATAAGACCGTTAACATCTGTCCATAACCAAACCTCATCAGCATCAATGCATACAGCAATAATTGTGGCCGTGTAGTCTGAACCACTTCTTCCCAATGTGGTGATATTTCCATTTTGATCAGCTCCAATAAAGCCAGTAATAACGGGAATCTTATTTTCTTTTAACAATGGATCTATGTGATACTTTACACGAATTTTAGTTGTGTCTATCAGCGGTCGTGCCTGACCAAATTTTGAATCAGTTAATATCCCAACTTCTTGACCAGTCAGGTATACTGAATCAATTCCCTTATCTAATAAAGAGTATGATATTATCGGAGTCAGTAGCCGCTCACCAAAAGAAAGTAGATGATCCAAGGCTTTTTCAGTTACTTCTGTTAAGAGTACAATGCCATTCAATATGTTCTCCATTTCTTTTAAGAGAACATCCACAACCTGGAAGGCCTTGATCTTATAGGTCTTGTTTTTGATAGAATCGTTTATGATATCTACATGTATTGATCTCGTCTTGTCGATGAAATCCTTAATCTTTTTATTATCACGTTTTAATACGTATCCAGAAACGTTTAAGATTTCATCAGTGATCCCTGATACTGCAGAGAAAACCCCGATTATTTCGTTACCTTCATCATGATAAGACTTGATCAAATTGGTAATATGTACAATTTTTTTCCCTGAATCTACGGCGGTGCCCCCAAACTTCATTACTAGGCGCATTTATGACAATCTATAAGAATAGAGATTAATACATGTATTGTTACCTTTTTGAGAAAATTAGGAAATATGAATAAAAATAAGAGAGTGATTTTTATTTGGTTGGATCTAATAGTTCTATATGTCTAATTTTACATTTGAAGAGAGATTACTGCTGATACAACATTGTGTATATAAATATGATTCAGAAGAAATGCTCAAAACAAAACTAAAAGGATATTTTACTCCCAAAGAAATAGAATCTGCAATTGATACACTGGTAGCAACACAAAGGATTCGTAGAATCGGACTAGACATACTTCAAAATAATGAAAGTCATACCGGCACAGTACCTGAAATTCCAGAAAATTTGCAGTCGATAATTAACCACTTGTAATCAATTATTTTATTTAACAAATTCTAAAAAGTAGCAAACTAAAATAAAGATATGACTCGTCGCAATTGCGACAAGCATTTACTTATTTCCCGTTAATCCGCTAAAGGCCTTTTTTAACGCGTCCAAGATGGGATTGCCGGTCTGATTGCTTGCTGCTGCTGTAGCATTAGCTGTGGCGTTTGCTGCAGGGCTAACAACAGTCTCTGGTTGAGTCATTGTCGTTCCTGTTGCATTAGTTGCATTAGCTGTGGCGTTTGCTGCAGGGCTAACAACAGTCTCTGGTTGAGTCATTGTCGTTCCTGTTGCATTAGCTGTAGCATTCACAGGTGCGGTAAAAACACTCGGTGGTTGAGTCATTGTTTCTGTTCCTGTTGCATTAGTCGCATTAGCTGTGGCGTTTGCTGCAGGGCTAACAACAGTCTCTGGTTGAGTCATTGTCGTTCCTGTTGCATTAGTCGCATTAGCTGTGGCGTTTGCTGCAGGGCTAACAACACTCTCTGGTTGAGTCATTGTTGTTGCTGTAGCATTACTCGCATTAGCTGAAGCGTTTGATGCTGCGGTAATTAGCTTATTAGCCTCATTCATTGCCGTTCCTGTTGTATTGGACGTAGCATTAGACAGATTATTGGCCACATTTACCATAACATTCTTTGCTTGTTCTATCCCTGTTTGCGTAGCGTTAGCCGTGGCATTTGCAGTTGTGCTGATAACATCCTTTGCTTTGTCCATAGCTGTTCCTGTTGCATTTGCCGTGGCATTTGCAGCTGTGCTAATAACATCCTTTGCTTGCTCCATAGCTGTTCCTGTGGCATTAGCTGTGGCGTTCATAGCTGTTCCTGTAGCATTAGCTGTGGCGTTCATAGCTGTTCCTGTAGCATTAGCTGTGGCGTTCATAGCTGTGCTAACAACATTCTCTGGTTGAGTCATTGTTTCTGTTCCTGTTGCATTAGTCGCATTAGCTGTGGCGTTCAGAGGGGTGCTAACAACACTCTCTGGTTGAGTCATTGTTTCTGTTCCTGTAGCATTAGCTGTGGCGTTCATAGCTGTTCCTGTTGCATTAGCTATACCTGACGTATTAGCTGTGGCGTTCATAGCTGTTCCTGTTGCATTAGCTATACCTGACGTATTAGAAGTGGCGGATGGAACGGTCTGTGCACTTGCAATGAAATTTGAAAGTACAACAATAGCGGTCACTGTGAATAATAGTGACAAATACCCTTTACCAATCATAACTTTTTAAAAGAAATACTGTCTTTTAATGGTTTGCAGAAATTCTAATTAGCAGACTCATAAATAAATTATTTATTTTATTTATAAAATAATTAATAAAAACTGTATTAAAAACAATATAGCCTTGATTATCGATATAATAGTACAATTTTGATTAGACTTTAATTATTATTCGAGAGTATTATCTTGGTTAATTTGAAAACCTCCAGCCACTTCTCCCACGTTAACCTCTGCGTATTTGTGTTTTGTCGACTAGGATGATAGGATGCTATCAAATGTTTGTCATTAATCTTGTAATTGGCTAAATGATAGAATTTTAATTTCCTCAAATCATTAATCTTACAGTACGTTAGAAATGATATATGACCCAGTGTTATTACAACCTTTACTCTTTTTAATAACTCTTGTTCACGAATAAGATATTTTGAACAGTTGGCTAATTCTGAATTTAGCGGTTTATTTAAGGGAGGTGCACACCGGATACATGAACTAATGAAAATATTATTCAGGATCAAGCCATCATCAGTCGACGTACTATCTGGGATATTTGAAAAACCAGTTTCATATAAAGCCCTCATTAGCCACTGTCCAGAGTGATCCCCGGTAAAGAGTCTGCCAGTTCTATTGGCACCATGTGCTCCTGGGGCTAGACCAATAATTAGAACATTTGCCTCAGTATCTCCAAATCCAGTAACTGGTCTTGCCCAGTATACTTCATTTGAAAATCTTCTAACCTTATTTTTGCCGACTAGTCGTGTGTATGTTACTAATCTCTTACAACGAGTGCAATTGACGATTTCTCTGTTTATACTATCTATAGTAACCAAATTAGTCAATCATTAAACATTATTATTTTTTATAAAATACTGTGGAATAGTTAGTAGCGTCTTTGAATTCAGTTTATTCTGGAACTGAATCAGAAATCAACTTGCCATTTTCTATTTTAATAAACAAATACCGATTATCTTTGAAAATTAATGTAATTTCGTCCTTTTGTTCCTCAACATCCAATAATTCTTGCCCTTTGACACCATCAAACTTTGCCATTAGTCTTTCATCACAATCGACTATATTTATAGTAAGACGAAAGTAGGATAAGAATAAATAATTCATAATTTTTTAACATTTACAAATTTAGTCTCTTCCCACAACTCTGAACGTTCCGTATAAAGATGCTTCCCCCAAGAAACCTTGATGGAGATCTGAATATGATTCTCTCCTTTTTTTAGTAAATTGCTATCAAGTACTATAGATTTAGTTACATCAAACAGTAGTGATTTTGCTTCCTCAATGGCCAGGGGATAATAAGGGGTTTCTTCCTTTATTATCGAGATCCATACTCTGTAAGATATTTTTGGATTTCTTGTCCAAAATAGTACAGCCTTTCTTACAAATTTGATACTGTCAACCGTCTTTCTACATACCCTTAATTCTAGTTCAACGGTAAGTCTGAATCCATTATCGTGTTTATCATATGCTCTTTCCCAATTTTTTTGGGAAAATATTTCTCTTATCAGGCCATCTATTTTAAAACCAAGACTCAATGTCAAAGTATCGTTGGAGCTTATGGTCTCGTGAGATGTACCAAGTTTAATATTTGAAATAAAGCTCCTCTGCAATAAGCTTCGCAGATGGTATAATTTATATCTTCAATATGTAGTTGTCTGTATCATGCAGGCGGAATTAGAAAATTATAAATCAAATGAACTCGATCTGAAGGTTAGCGAAGATATTTCGATTTTATACATTGTGCAACATGAACTATTAAACGAAAAGGAGGTAGAATTTGCGGGCGTTGTATTGAAACACCAATTAAAGGAGGAGTTTAGTTTTAGAATCGTAACTAAGAAATCCAAACCGCTTGATATTTTGCACAAAGCATTACAATCCTCATCTAATAATGCGCTCAAACTTAAAGATATGATCGAGTCGACAGTAAACAAAGAAACGAGCGCTGATTCTGCTTGAAATTTTGTCCAAATTGTGAAAGTAGGATGAAACCAAGAATAGAGGAAAATATCTTAATTTGTCCAAAGTGCGGTTTTAGAGAAGCAAAAATTGAAATCAAGTCAATTCCTTTAGTAGATCAAAGCGGAGCTAGTCTCAAGATAGTTGAATCAGAAAAAGGCCCTAGCGCCTTGCCAACTACAAATATTGATTGTCCCAAATGTGGAAACAACATAGCCTTCTGGTGGATGCTACAAACAAGATCGGCTGACGAAGCTACGACCCAATTCTATAGATGTACACAATGCAGCCATACATGGAGAAATTATGCTTGATCTATAATTAAGATCACTTGTCTCTAATTCGAGAATTCTTTAACCGGCAATTATATAAATTATTACATATATATCCTAAAATGTATGATTTTATTTTATTATTTTACAACATATTTTCTAATGTTTTCCGTACAAATTATCTATTAAAAAATAGGAATGTTTAAAATCTTTTGAATCTGCCTGTTGATTGATATAGTTGGTATTTCTAGCAAAAACAAAAACGCCGGATGAATGGAAAGCAGTAACTTCAGCAATATCGACATTGGTAGATGAGGCTACTTTTGAAGCCACCGTTGAAGGATTATCGTTCAGAGGGATGGATCCTTCTCATGTTGCATTAATTGATATTAGTTGGCCAAACTCTGCTTTCGATGGTTATGAGTGTGATGCAGCTCTAAAATTTGGAGTTAGAATTGACGAGTTTTCAAAATTGATGAAAAGAGCTGAAAAAAAAGATACGGTAGAAGTTTCTGTTGAGGAGAACAGTATGCTTTACATCAAAATCCTAAATGGATACAAGAGAGAATATAAAATGCGATTAATAGAAAGTACTGGAGGATCCACGCCATTGCCAAAACTAAATTTCAATTCCAAGGTAATATTGACTCCAGCATCGTTTGATAAGATATTGTCCGATATTGAAGTAGTCTCAGAGTACATTTCAATTGAATCTGATGAAAAGAAAATTACCTTTTCTGGTAAAAGTGATTATGGAGAAGCCGATATTGTTATTGAGGAGGCAAGTGAAGGTCTCGAGGAATTGCTGGTCAAAGAAAAAAGTAAGGCGACATATAGTTTGGACTATCTATCAAAAATCACAAAAGCTATAAGTGTCTCTGGAGGCTCTTTAGTATTGGAATATTCTACAAAAATGCCATTAAGATTAGAGTTTAGAGTAGCTAATGTAGGAAGAATTCATTTCTATTTGGCTCCCAGAGTACAGGATTAGTCCTGTTAATAAAAAATCATCACTTAATTAATTAAAGCGCAATGTCACCCAGAAACTTTCTAAATGAACAAAAATAAGTCTAGACAGCTCGATAAAGGCTTAGTTATGCAAAGAACTATTGGTTAATAAGGATAGGATTTTTCGATAAGTTTTGTTACAGCCGTATATATATTTCACCATTTTTTTCAGATATTGGAAAGAGTAACAGATCACCAGCCTTTGTCCAGTTCGGATTTTGATCGTTCCACTTAGCCGGAATGTGTAACAATTTGCCACTAATTAGATCGTATTCAAAATCATGCATATAGCATATTATCTTTGTTTCTTTTATTTCGCTTTTTGAAAGAGATGCTCCTCTATGTGGGCACGAATTATCCAAAGCGAATAATCGATTATTAGATCTACACACAAGTATCTTACTACCTTGGATAGATATCATCTTCTTTGAATTGTTTGGAAGGTCTTTACTATTGCATACTTTATATTCCATTATTGAATACTAGACTATCACGATTGTATAAATTCATTTTTAATATTTAGATGAATTATTTTACTGTTCTAGGATTAGGTTGTACAATATCATTATAAAGATCGTTTGTGTCGTAAATACACAATTGAAGTACCATAGGATTAGTGAAATCAAAAAAGAAGAATTTCTAGGTAAAGAAATCAGAATAAGAGGATGGGTATATAGATTACGTAGACAAAAAGATAAAGCTTTCATCATAATGAGAGACGATCGTGGCGGAATAATTCAATGTGTGGTTCCTAGTACAGCTGTGCAGGAGCTTACGATAGAATCTTCCTTAGAGGTCCAAGGGATCCTGTTCAAAGATGAAAGAGCAAAGGAAGGTGGTTATGAGATTAGAGGAAATGATGTAAAGATTTACAGTTTAGCAAACAGCGATTTTCCAATTGGAGAATATCAAAGTACAGAATTATTACTAGATTATAGACACTTGACTCTACGTACAAGGAAGATGATTACAATCGCAAAGATAAGAGCAACAGTTCTTGAAAAGTTGCGCAACTGGTTTGTTGAAAATGATTGGATTGAAGTTACAACTCCAACGTTAGTCAAGAGTGCAGTGGAGGGCGGTTCAACCCTTTTCCCTGTAAAATACTTTAAAGATGAGGCATTTTTATCTCAAAGTGCTCAACTATACTTAGAGGCTTTAATTTTCTCCTTAGGGCCAGTCTGGACTATAGGTCCTTCGTTTAGGGCTGAAAAATCAAGGACCCTAAGACACCTTGCAGAATACCTTCACCTGGAGGCAGAAGCCCCTTGGATAACTATGAACGATTTGTTTTCAATTCAAGAAAAATTACTAATTCATTTAATTAGACACGTAACAAAAGATAGAAATCAAGAGCTAATATTTTTGAATCGAGACATACTAACTTTGAATCAAATGAAAGAACCATTTGATAAATTGAGCTACAGTCAAGCAATTGACATTCTTTGTTCAAATGATATCAAGATTCAAGATGGAGAGGTGATTAGAAAAATTGAATGGGGAGATGATCTGAATATAGACTCTGAAAAGCTACTTACAAAGGATCGTAGGAATCCTGTCTTCGTATATGGATACCCACTCCAAGTTAAACCATTCTATGTAAAGGAAGACCCGGAAAGACAAGGAATTGCCCTTACTGCGGATTTACTTTTGCCCGATGGATTTGGCGAGGTAAGCAGTGGCGGTATGAGAGAGGAAAATATAGCATTGTTGAAATCTAGGATTAAAAAAGAAGGTCTAGACATGGATTCTTATTCATGGTACTTGGACCTTAGAAAATATGGATCCGTGCCTCATGGAGGTTTCGGTATAGGTATTGAGAGATTGGTCAGATGGATAATCAACTTGGAAGACATTAAGGAATGTGTACTCTTTCCAAGAACGATGGCTAGGCTTAATCCTTGACGTTTTACAATGTGCCTCCACGTCTATTTTTGTACAAAAAGTGCAAATTTTAGAATATTTAAGTTTCGCAATATAAAATGATCGTCACAGAACTGCATCATCTTTTTATATGTCATTCACTTCCATCTTGTTATGCCAAAGGCATTTGTTCTAATGAATGCTGAATTAGGTAGCGAAGATTCTATAGTAAGCGAGTTGAAAAGTATTGATGGTGTGAAAGAAATTTATCAAGTTTATGGAGTTTACGATATTGTTGCACAAGTTGAATCAGAAACCATGGAAAAAGTCAAAGAGACAATTACATGGAAATTACGAAAATTGAATGGTGTAAAGTCTACATTAACTATGATTGTAATGGAATGACAAGTAACTCACTTTATTATTCAAATTTCCGGTCCAATTAAGTCGCAATTTCCAATAGATCCATCATTTCCTACTCCAATAGCATCACACAATTATGTTTTGCAGCGAATAATACAAACAATCCAGGTTTTTATGGGTGTGCCCAGTACAGAAATACTGTATGTTACTAAAATTAATACTTCAGGACTAAACTTAGCAGGATAATAATATTAATTATCAAGATTTAGGAATAAATGTTACTAAATTGTTAATTAGTAAGCAATTAAAATTCAATTACATTATCTAAATAAGATACAATTAATATAACAATTTATTAATATATACTTAACACAAAATAATACCAATATTGACATCTGATGGAAATCATATTAAATTGGAAGAATTATTTAAGAAATTCAGTGTAAAATTAGGCGATTCAGTAATGATTGAAACCAATAATGCAACGCACGTTGGCATTCTAATTCCAAGATACGAATATGCCGATGCCAATCATCTAGTTTTGAAATTGAAAAGTGGATATAATATTGGTATCAAGATAGGAAAAATTAAAAGTATAAAAAAAATAACCGAAAAAATGGGTCCTAATACAAAACCCGATACTAATTATAAATACAAGGATTATTTTTCACATAAAAATACTGATCAAAATTTTTCACAAAGCCAACTGCCAAATTTATCGTTGTTAAGTACAGGTGGGACCATTTCAAGTAAAATTGATTATAGGACAGGTGGGGTGATGGCAGCACTCACAGCAAAAGAACTTAATGATTCAATTCCCGAACTTAGGAGGATAGCAAACATAGATCCAGAAGTAGTTTTGAGCGAGTATAGTGAAAATATCAAACCTGAGCATTGGTCCCTAATAGCAAGAAAGGTTGCTAATAATATATCATCAGGCAAATACGAAGGGATTATCGTATCGCATGGTACAGACACCATGCACTATACTTCTGCAGCACTGAGTTTTGCCCTTCAAAATCTACCAATTCCTGTAGTACTAGTTGGCGCGCAAAGATCCTCAGATAGACCCTCATCTGATGCATCTTTGAATCTGATAGGTGCTTGCACTTTCGCGACTAGATCTAAATTCTCTGGGGTTTTTGTTGCTATGCACTATTCAATGTCTGATGAAGTTATTGCTTGTCATATAGGTACCAGGGTTAGAAAAAATCACACTAGCAGAAGAGATGCATTTCATTCAATTGATGTATACCCTTTTTCCCTAATCAAGAAAGATCAGATAGAGATATCTAGGCAATATACAGACTTGAAATTTCAAGAGAGAAACAAAAATCTTGAAAGTATGGTTGTAAGACCAAACTTTGAAAATAAGGTTTCGTTATTAAAATTTTATCCTGGTTTTGATTGTAGAATGATTGATTATTGCGCTGACGTAGGTCATAAAGCAATTATTCTGGAAGGTACTGGTTTGGGTCACATAAACAAAGAATGCTTTTCCCAAATAGAAAATGCAGTCAATAAAGGAATAATAATATTTATGACCTCTCAATGCATTTGGGGCAGAACTGCTCTTACTGTCTATGATACAGGAAGAGACCTATTGAATCTTGGTGTGATTCCTCTATCTAATATGACTTCTGAGACTGCGTTAGTCAAAGCTATGTGGTGTTTTGGGAACTTCACAGATGAGAAAGAAGTCATAAAAACCATGACCAACAATATTGCAAATGAGTTCACAAACCGAATAATAGTTGACTGATCGCATGATGTATACTGAGTGAGCAATTTGTGATTCTATAGACATCAAATTTAGAATGGGTCAACAAGCTTCAATCATAGTAAAAATTTCAAATTATGATATATCTCTGATGGGTGTATTGGCTTGTCGCATTATACTATATAATGCACATAGGGTTCAGCAACCTATAGCCATTTACTTGCAAAATGGTAGGACATGACATCAGTACGAAATAGCCTAAATTTTATGATTCGCACAATCTAGGCTATTTCAAATTGGTTAGACCACAAATCGAAAATTCAAATTTATTGTACTGCTTCTATAGACCCAAGTTCGTATATCCTATGTCCACTATACCCACCTATCGATTTTACAATTCCTTTAGACTCAAGAGACCGCAAAAATGAATTTGCAACAGAAATTTTTACGCCCATTAACCTAGCGAGTGCTTGACACGTAATTGGTTTCATATTTTTTATAGTCTTTAATCCTTGAGGTTCTTCGATTACTATTAATGATCTTTGTTTTTGTTTAAATGGACCCTTTTTTTCTCCTTTCTTTGTTTTGTCGTCGGCAGCTGGAGTCTCCGTTGAGGTCTTTTCTTGACTCCCTATTGATTTTTTCTTAGCCCCTCCCATAGTAACACCACAGTTAGTCCAATTTATAATTCTATGGAATAGGTGTTATCGATTTCGATTAAGTCAATCGAATTATTTCAGAATTTAGTTTTAAATATTTTAAAATATCCTCCTATAAGAAATAATATTGGATTTTTCCGTTATTGTCAAAATTTTGGATGAGATGGAACAAACAACAAGTAGACTTGAACTTACAAATTATCTGGTTACCCTTTTCAAAAATACTCCCTCACAACTCATTGATAAAGTAATCTATCTTATTCAGGGAAAAATTAGACCGGATTACGAAGGAATTGAAATGGGAATAGCTGAAAAAATGATTATTCGTATAATTTTACAAATATCAAATATTTCAAGTGATGAAGTTTATCACAAATATCGGGAATTAGGAGATCTGGGAAGTGTTGCTGAAACAATTTTGAAATACAAGGTTCAGAAGACACTATTTAATGAAAAGGTTACTATTGAAGGGATTTATTTAATTTTCGACAAGATATCGAAAACTACTGGTAAGGGATCTCAGGATTTAAAATTGAAATTGCTTGCAAGTCTTTTTAATGATTCGTCACCTGAAGAATGCAAATATATTATCAGATTTGCCCTAGGAACATTGCGTCTTGGAATAGCCGATAATACGATAATGGATGCATTAGCTTTAGCATACACACAGGATAAAAAAAATAGAAAAATCTTAGAAAGCGCTTATAATGTCTCAAGCGATTTGGGAAGGGTTTCTAAGATTTTGTCAGGAAATGGCATAGAAGCAGTTTCTGCAATTAAGGTTGAATTATTTATACCGATTCGACCAATGCTTGCAGAAAGAGTTCAAACAAGTAAAGAGGCTCTCGATAAGGTTTCTGGTAAAGGTGCAGTAGAATTTAAGCTCGACGGTGAAAGAGTACAAATTCATAGGAAAGATAAAAAGGTTCAGATATTTTCAAGGAGCCTGGAAAACATAACCCACTATTATCCCGATGTCGCTGAAGCCTCTATGACGATTCCTTTAAGAAACTTTATCATTGAGGCTGAAGTGGTTGCAATCAATAAGGATACAGAAGATTTTCTTCCTTTTCAGGAGCTTATGCATAGACGTCGGAAATATGATATAGCCAAGAATGTAGAAAATTATCCTGTTTCTGTAAACGTGTTTGATATTCTTTGGGCGTCAGGTCGAGATAAAACAATTCTTCCCTATTTAGAACGAAGAGCATTGTTGAAGGATGTTATTACTAATTCAGTGGATGCAAAACTAACGCTCATACAGCAGAAGGTTGTAACCAATGTAGAACAGCTTGAAAGTTTCATGGCTAAATCAATAGGATATGGTTGTGAGGGCCTTGTGGTAAAGCAGATCGATAGTCCTTATAGAGCCGGGGCAAGAGGATTCGCATGGATAAAAATCAAAAGAGAATATAGAAGTGAATTAGTCGATAGCTTGGATCTGGTCATCATTGGCGGGTCTTATGGAAGAGGGAGAAGGGTAGGGAGATATGGTGCGTTGCTACTTGCAGTATACGATAAGAATGAAAATGTTTTCAAAAGTGTATGTAAAGTGGGAAGTGGGTTTAGAGATGAAGCCCTCGCAGAGTTGTTTAAAGAGTTAGGAAAATACAAGATACCAAAGAGGCATGCACGAGTTTATTCAAGGCTTGAAATGGATACTTGGTTTATACCTACAATAGTAATCGAGATTATAGCATCAGAAATAACATTAAGTCCTGAATATGATGCTGGCATGGGTTCAATCAGAAAGGGTTTTGGACTGTCATTAAGATTTCCAAAATTTACCAATAAAATTCGAATTGATAAAAATCCGCAAGACATAACAGATGAATCTGAATTAATTGAAATGTACAGAAAACAGAGAAACATAAAGTTGTGATTGAGGAATAATCTTTTACTGTAGAATTCTCATCCTTTACTAATTAGCTGGTTTTGCATTAACAACTAATTTAAAATTATTCAAAATATCTTTACACCTATTTCTGATAGTGACTTCGGTAACACCTGCAAAATTGGAAACGTCAATCTGAAGCAGATTTACCCCGAGCAATACCGATGCAAGGTAGATATATGCAGCAGCAAGCCCGTTGGGCGCTTTTCCGTCCGAAAAGAAATTATTATTTGTTTTTTGTGCAATTTCGAGTGCTAATCTCTCAATTTTTGTGTCTATTTTTGCAATATTAGCAAGTTTTGAAATATAATTGTCTATTGCAAACATCGAAGGAATCGATGAAATTTGAGAATATGACGGAGACATTGTATTTGAATTTGGGCCTGTGTCTAAATCTGTGTGTTCTGAATAGGTTGTTGTTGGAACAGATGTTCCCATATATTTTGATTGGTTTACTTTATTGATTTCCATCACCATGGACCTATAATACCTAGAAGCCAGTTTTACGCTTGACTTGTCAAATTCTGATATTCCTGCAGCTTGAACAATTTCTTCTATTGATCTAACAACACCACATCTTTTGCAAGCCAAATAAATTGTCGCTGATGCTATACACGTTATAGATTTCCCCTTTGCCTTGTTATTATTTTCAAAATTACGATAAATCATTGAGGCGGTTTCGGTTATGGTTTTTCTAAGACAGAGAACAGAGCATAATTCATTAATCTTTGAAAGTACATTTGATAGCCTTCTTTCTTTTGATGAATTAACTCTTAATCTGCTATGCCATTTGCGAGATCTATTCATGAGCTCAACGTTTTGATAATCTATCGTTCGTCCACTATAATCTCTTGAACTATTTCCAATTTCCGTCCTCAAGCCAAAATCATGAAGAGACAAACTAGTTGAACCACTTGCCCTAGTGTTCTTGTTTCTTTCTTCAAAATCTGTTGAATTATTTTCGGGACCAAAATAGTCAACTTGTTCCATAACTACGCATCCGCATTTGTGACACACATATTCACCCTTACCATAATCAAGAATAATCTTCGATTGACATTCAGGACATTGCGAACAATATTCCACAGACTTCATGTCCTCTTCCTCCTCACTCTGTCTCTTTTTTTTGATGATTTGAATCGATTGAGACTGTTTGATTTGTATACCGCCCCACCAATAGAATACTTTGAATTTATGGTGGGAATAACAGATGCGTACGGAGATTTGACTGGGCCTATTAATTCAATAATTTTTCCAACTTTACTACCTTTATCGTCTATTAATGACTGACCTATTAAATTGTGGTTAATGTTTTCCTCAACTTTGACTATCAGTCTTCCACTCTTGGCAAAGTGGACAATTTCGCCTATTTTCTCCATTATTTGTAAAACAACCTAGTACTTACTCATTATCATTTTAATCTGTCAATAAAATTTAGTTTCAAGATAAATAAAATCTGTCATTAGCTTTTGATGAATAAAATTGGTCTGATAGGAATTAACTAATGCTTTTGCTGTCTTGTCTCACTCATCTTTTTTGCAATTTGATTAACAACAGTCGACTTCTTCTCCTTTTTTGAGATCATGATATACCCTGATTTCACGAAAGATCTTCTAGGATATCGCGCTTGATTGTTAATATTTTCTTCAGAAAGATCCAATTCAAGAGTTTTTGATGCTCCTATCAGCTCTTCCATCGTAGGATCATAAACAGAAGTATTTTTTCCTACCTTTCGACCTTTTTTTCGTGACAAATTTTTGTTAAAATAGTCTAGCCATATTATCTGATGATCGTAATCTTTCATTGATGTTAGTATATTTTTTCATATAATTAATCATTTTGATGCTCTTGTGAGATTATATATTCAATATGTGTTGGCCGTAATGCATGCTGTTTTCAGTAGGAAATTTTTTGTCGATTGGCATATTCAGTTATTTTATATAACCAGAATTCATTACCAAAAATATCCCGCGGTAGCTCAGCCTGGTAGAGCTTTCGGCTGTAGTAGTCGGCAAATATTGCTAAACTCGTGAAACAGCCTATCGGGCTAACATTTGCAGCGACCGAAGAGTCGCAGGCTCAAACAGATTTGATTTCATGCTCTTCTGGAGTAAATCCTGCCCGCGGGATACACTAGATTAGGAGATTGTAGTCTCAAAATTAAAATAAATGTAATATTTTATACCGGTAAATATGTTTTCTATGTTATTGTTAAATTACCGAACCTGCCAAGTATTTGTGTTGAATAAATCCCAACATCTTGAACCGCACATCAAAGAATCCAATCATATAAGAGATTTAGTATTCGGATTTGGTGACGGATTAAATACCTCTTTAGGAATTGTAGCTGGCGTCGGAGGGGCAAACAGCTCAGCTGACTTTATAATATTAGCGGCCCTGGTGGGCATGTTCACTGGTGCAAAAGCAATGGCAGTACAAAATTATCTTGCAATAAAATCCCAAAGAGAAATTTTAGAGTCTGAAATAAAAAGAGAAGAAATTGAGATGGAAGTATATCCTGAAAAAGAACGTTCGGAAATTGAAGAAATTTATCGTGCTAAAAACTTTGATGAAGACTTGGTAAAAAACGTTACAGATAAAATTACTTCAAATAAAAAAGTGTGGCTCAAAACAATGTTGACTGAAGAATTGGGATTGAACCTTGACATTGTAGGCAACCCGATAAGAGGAGCTCTTATAATGTTCGTATCTTTTATCATCGGAGGCATTTTGCCAATATTACCATACTTATTATCTAAAGCAGGTCTTCTGCCTCTTCAATATTCACTATGGATAGCTATTGCAATTAGTCTCACTGCTTCATTTTTGATAGGAGCCAAAAAGGCAAAAATAGCAAAGATAAATTGGCTCAAAGGAGGAATTGAAATGTCCGCCTTAGGAACAGGAATTGCCCTATTAGGATTTGGGATCGGAGCTGAATTGGCTAATGCAAATTTGTTAAATTATTAATCCCATACAAAACTGATAATATTGTTTGAGAATAAATTCAAAGTATGTGTATCTCTGGCAACTGATTCGGTTGATAAGTTACCAACTTTGATTACCAGGGCCCTCTACAGAGGAGCTGATTACTTGGAAATTAGATTTGATCATATAATCTACAATGATATAGACTCCGCCCTGGAGATATCTAGTAAGATAAAAAAAAGAGCAATATTTACATTGAGATCAAAAGATGAGAGTGGATTTTTTGAAGAGGGCCGTAGAGAACAAATTTCACTATTAAAGAAAATTGGTAGAACGAAACCAATGTTATTGGACATAGAGATCTCAATCTTAAAAAAGGATAACGATCTCAGGAAATTTGTAAAGGATAATAAAATCCCAATTATGGTATCATCCCATGATTTTAGAAATACTCCAAATATATCATCACTTTTAAAAAAATTTGAGGATATGAGTAAATATAGTAATTATGTCAAATTGGTTACTACGGCAAGAAATTCGAATGATAATTTCAAAGTACTTTCACTATACGACAACAATATTAAAACAAATTTAATCGCGTTTGCAATGGGAGAACATGGGATTTCATCAAGATTATTATGCACTTTGTATGGAAATGCACCGTTTACTTATGCCTCTTTAGACACTCCCTTGGCACCAGGACAACTTGACATAGGCTTAATGAAAAAAATATACGATAAGATTAGTAAGAATCTGAAAAATAAATGAGTGTTGACTTTAAAACATTCTGCATAATTGGGGATCCTATAGACCATTCGTTATCTCCTGCAATTCATAATGCTGCTTTTAATGCTTTAGGACTAAATTGTAGCTATATTGCCTTCAGGGTTCAGGAAGATCAATTGAAAAATTCTCTGGATTCTTTAAGGGCTATAAAAATTGGTGGGTTTAATGTAACCATGCCACATAAGGTTAAGGTCCTAGATTATGTTGACCACCAAGATAAAACCGTTCAGTTGGTGGGAGCAGCAAATACTGTTAATAATGAAGATGGGAAATTTTGTGCATATAATACAGATGTAGCAGGATTCATTAAACCATTACATGGCCGAAAGATAGATTTTAACGGATTTGAAGTATTTGTTTTGGGGGCGGGAGGTGCAGCTAGAGCAGTGGTTGTCGCTTTGTCAGCTGAAAAAGGAATTAAAAATATCAATATTTTTAACAGGAATACTGACCGATCCAGAGAATTATCAAATATGGTTAAAAAATTGGGACTAGAAGCTACTATTATTTCCAATGATGATATTCAGAATATTGCTTCGAAGTGCAACCTCATTATAAACGCTACTCCACTTGGTATGAATAACGAAAAGAGTTTGATTAAACCTACCAGCATAAGAAAAGATGCGACAGTATATGATATTGTATATAAGCCAATATTTACCAATTTAGTAGAGAATGCGAAAATTGCTGGGGCAGAAGTAGTCTATGGTTATGAAATGTTACTCGAACAGGCAACTGCATCCTTCAAGATATGGCTCCAAATGGATCCCCCAATCGAGTCTATGAAAAAAGCGTTATTTGGAATGTTTGGAGAACCCACATGACTACAAATGTAACTTCAATAGTTCATGGTGCTATATCAATTGTAAATGCTGTTGCAACTGGATTTGGTTCTGCAATGGGAATTTCTCTTAAGGTCAAAGTTGAAATAAATTCAAAGAAAGGTTCTGGAATAATTTTTCAAAAAGGTGCAGGGACTGGTATGATAAAAAAAATAATTTACGACATTGTTCCGTCAAACTATCTCAACAATAATCAATTATTAATTACTATCAATTCAGAGATACCATCTGGTATGGGATTAAAAAGTTCAAGTGCAATATCAAACGCAGTTGCTCTTGCATGTAAGTCCCTTGTGAATAAGGAGATCAATGATAATTTTGTT
>Ga0081455_10001932_pt1 | contig 24895 bp, 21 predicted proteins | sample TabmetS3T2R1_FD_70207 | JGI IMG/M metagenome (GOLD analysis project Ga0081455, IMG submission 70207) | Tabebuia heterophylla rhizosphere microbial communities from the University of Puerto Rico - S3T2R1 | ecosystem: Host-associated > Plants > Roots > Rhizosphere ...
CCCTCGAGGTAGTGTCCCATTGCCCAGGGCTACAGGGCTCATCGACTGAGCTGCTTAGAAATAATGTCGGATTAGGGTTAAGATTGGGCCTTTTTCTTGCCCTCGCTTCGGTCGCACAAGGCTTGGCCGAGCATTACTACTTTTACAAAGGTCCAAGGATGAGCCGGTCATCTCGAATAGAGAGCACCACCTGGGGGCCAAATCATAAAGCGACTTCCCAGCGCAACTGATAGGGAAGCGCCGCAAGTCCAAGAACCCGTCAAGCAGTTGCGAAACCCACAGCCAGAAGGCTCGCCGAAGCTGTCCAATGCGAAATAGAGCGAGTTCAAATCCACCCTACAATCGTAGTTTTGAGCCTATGGCTGATTGTATTCCTCGGCCTAACCTGTGTCGTTTACCTCGCTGGTTCCATGTGGAAGGAGAACCGCTTCGACTGGCCGCTTCGGCGCATCATCTGGTTCACCTTGGCCATCGCTGGATCTTGCCGGCGATTTACCCTCTGGCAGATTATGTAGAGAGTGGCGGCTCGAATGGACGCGACCGAGCCGAACCTCTCAGGCGTGCCGCCCTCTACGTGGATAAGATCCTGAAAGGGACTAAGCCAGCCGACCTTCCTGTTGAACAGCCAACCAAATTTGAGGCAGTCTCTGCCACTCAGCGGACAGGATAGCGAAACTGTGGGATCAACCAAACTGGCCGAATGTATGGCTCCAATAAATCGAGCGCGGCTCGTACTCTGATGTATCCCTCGCGCTTATTGCATTCCAAGGTAGAGGCTTCGAGAATGGAAAGCGCTTCTAGAAACGGTCATGGCCGTTTAAAGGTATCACAAGCTGTTTGTTAAACTCAATTCACCGGGTTAATTCGCCCCATTCCTATTTCGCTCAATTAGTCCGGGCCATTTAGCATGAGTCGATAACGACACTTCTTGGAGCGTCAAACCACATAGACGGTAGATTCTGTACTGGCACACCCTTGGCTCTACATGGGGATGTGTTATTTGAACTGCTGATTGTTTATTTGGGCATAATGCTTGTTCCGGTCGCATTCACCGCAATGTGCACAGATGATCAACTTAACTGGTCACTTAGTAGCATCATCCGCTTTAGCTTAGCTCTCATAGTCTTTTGTATCATTATCGCTGTTTTCACAGCATCCGTTTATAAAAGTCCTTAGCTCTCACGCTTCCTCTTTTGCGTCCTGCTATCACAGAACGCGCAGCGACCCTTCTTTCATCTCCCTGATCGCCTTTTCAAGTGAGCCGCGTGGGCTAAGTGACCCCCAGCCGCTCGAGCGGAGTGGTCCGGTTGTATCCCCTTTTGGCCCTGAACTCGGAGCTTGAAAGGTTGTGCTTACAAAGATGACCCCGCAGGTACTTGAAGATAGAGCCGCATTGTAGGCAGATCACGCCGTCTTTTGAACGGCCTCCCGAAAGTGAGTGCGGTAGTAAGCAAGCTCCTTGGCTAACACTGATCGGATATTTTACCCGATGCGCGAAAGGTGGAAAAGGAAAGTCTACTGGGCAACCTATAAGAGGAAGAGAAGCGAGATTTTAGGAGAATTTTAGTTGCCGATAACCGGGCGGGCCGACACCCAAAGAGGGACCGGAGTTAAGGGTGGTATCGGGGGAAGACCGACGACTTGCAGTTTGAGCGTCGCCATCGGTGACGGCGATTTTATTGCTTAGTTTTTCCTTCGCCGATCTACCATCATTCTACTATACCGCTTCTATGTTGGTAGAAGCCGGAATCGATGAAAGAGTGTAGCGTGTGATATTATAAGGTTGAACCGCTATCCGTATTCTACTGGTTTTTGAAATCGCTAGCTGTGCATACTTAGCTTCCCTATCCGTCGCTCGCGCTGGCTGAAGTGGATGAGTGACTAACCACTTGGTCGTTGAGACCTTTAGCACTCCGGTCAGAGAACCGGGAGATAGGCGGAAGATGTCGGCTGACCTGGTTCGGTGGTGAGGTGCACTTGACAAACTTTTCATGAGTGACCCTCATCCTCCTATTCTATTCGATCGCGTCACATGCTTTTAGTATAATCGTAACCTGAGCGAAATCCTGTGATGGTTATGTTAGCAAGTGCAGAACGTAGTTATCCGTCACTAAGCAGTGGAATAGAGTCGAGATGCAGTGGTCTCAGCAACCACTTCAATGACCGCCACAAACCAAACCCGCGTACAACATCCCTCACCTAAACAACGACACATTTCTATTGTCACCGAAACCTATCCTCCCGAAGTCAACGGAGTGGCTCTCACGCTGGCACGTTGGGTCGAAGGTCTCCGCTTGCGAGGATACTTCGTATCCGTACTCCGCCCCCGCCAAAGCTTTGATTCGGCTTCTGCTCCCTTCGATCCCGCGCTGACTTTGGTTCCCGGCCTGCCATTGCCCGGCTATAAAGGATTGCGCTTCGGGTTGCCCGCAGGGCACAGGTTACGACGTTACTGGACGGAGCGCCGTCCGGACGTGGTATACGTCGCCACCGAAGGCCCGTTGGGTTGGTCGGCCGTGAGTGTTGCCCGACGCCTCGCGATTCCAGTATTCAGCGGCTTTCACACCAACTTCCACAGTTACCTGAGGCATTATCATGCCGGCGGGTTGCAGTCTCTCATGCTTCGCTACCTCTGTTGGTTTCACCGTCGCACAGTCGGCACTCTCGTCCCGAGCGTAGACCTCCGCGATCGCCTCCGGGCTATAGGGCTGGAGAACGTCGGCATTGTTGACCGGGGCGTCGATAGCGAACTTTTTATGCCGCGGCGCCGCTCGGCTCCTCTTAGACGCGCCTGGGGTGCGTCGAGCAAGGACATCGTCGCTCTCTACGTAGGACGTGTCGCGCCAGAAAAAAATGTCGACCTCGCCGTTGAAGCCTACTATGCCATGCACCGATTCGACCCGTCGGTGAAATTTGTGGTGGTTGGCGACGGCCCCACGCGTGCTGCGCTCCAAAGAAGATATCCCGATATAATTTTTTGCGGCGTTCACACCGGTGAGGAGTTGGCACAACACTATGCCTCGGCGGACATCTTCCTCTTTCCGAGCGAAACCGAGACCTTCGGCAATGTCACCCTCGAAGCAATGGCCAGCGGCTTAGGAGTGGTGGCTTATAACTATGCCGCAGCGGGCATGCATATTCTGGATGGCTGCACTGGGATGTTGGCACCGTATGGCAACGCTCAGGCGTTTGTTAATGCCGCCTTAAAACTGATACGCGACCGACAATCGCTGGCTCGAATCAGGCGTGATGCCCGCGCCCATGCGGAATCCGTCGATTGGCAGCGCATTGTCGAAACGTTCGCGGCGCTCCTGTTTAGGCCTCTGGAGCAACACCATGCGACGCCCGACGACTCGGGTTCGGAGATCGTTTTCGCAACTCGATTTACTAACTCAATAACGGTGAATGATCTATAAGAGTTCGGAGGAGGACCAATAATGTCGTATCATGAACTCATCGAGGCGCTGAACGCGTATTTTTCGGCGTTCCCCACATCCGCAACGGACATTCGACTTTGGCTGGCCGTTTTCGTCGTCGTCAGCCTGGGGCTATATGTTGGGCGAAAGCTCGCCAAGACCATCTCGACGCTGCCGGCGATAGCATGGATACCTGCGCTCTCCCGCCGGTTATCGAATTGGGTCAAATCTCGCGACTACACAGAGGAAGAATTCCTGCACGCCGACGGTGCGCCTGAGTCTTGCGTGGAGATTCGCAGGAAGGCTCTTGACCGGCTGGCAAAGTCGCTTCAGGCGCGGTATGGCCAATCCATCGCCTGGGCTAGGTCCATCCGGGAGGGCTTTTCCGATCTGCGGTTCACGGATGCCAATCGGGTGCCGTTCCCGTTTGTCCGGGTGATGCGAGAGAAGTTCGAATTGTGTTCAGTGGTCGTCGCATCGCAAGGTCCCAAGTTGCAGAATCTCGACGGTGACTGGACGATCGACGTGAGCGGCTCTTATGGCGTCAATGTCGCCGGCTTCGATCGCTATAAAGAATGGATTCACAAAGGCTGGGAGCGCGTAAAGGATCTCGGGCCGGTGCTGGGTCCGCTTCATCCGGTGGTTGCCGACAACATTGCGATCCTAAAAAAAATCTCACATATGGACGAAGTTTCCTTTCACATGAGCGGAACCGAAGCGGTGATGGCTGCCGTACGTATGGCGCGCTTCAATACCCGGCGAAAGCTCATTGTCTGTTTCTCCGGCGCTTATCACGGCTGGTGGGACGGCGTGCAGCCCGGACTCGGGAGCGAGCGGCCACTCGACGATTGTCTGACACTGAAGGACGTAAATCCCGCGTCCCTCCGCGTGATTCGCCGGCGGGCAACGGAAATTGCGGCGGTGCTGGTGAATCCAGTGCAGTCTTTCCATCCCAATTCACCGCCACCGAACGACGCGGTATTGCTGACCAGCGATGCGCGTAAGACCCAGGACTCTACCGGACGTTATGCCGAATGGCTCCGCCAGCTACGGCAAGTATGCAACGAGTGCGATGTGCCACTGATTTTCGACGAAGTTTATACCGGGTTTCGTCTCGCTCCCGGCGGAGCTCAAGAATATTTCGGTGTATCTGCCGACATGGTGGTTTACGGCAAGACGGTGGCTGGCGGCATGCCCATAGGGGTTGTCTGCGGCAACAAGACGCTGATGCGTCGCTTTGATCCCCGACATCCAATGCGCATCGCTTACGTCGTCGGTACGTTTTCAGCACATCCCGCCGTGATGGGAGCGATGAATGAATTCCTGCGCTGGGTAACGCAACCCGAGACGACGAAAGCATACCAAGAGTCCAACAGCCGTTGCGCAGAATGGGTGCAATCCACAAATCGGAGACTGGCCGAGGCCTCAATGCCTTTGAGAGTGGTGAATCTGGCGACTGTTTGGACGGTGCTGTTTAAGGAGCCGAGTCGGTATAACTGGCTGCTTCAGTATTATCTGCGTGCCGAAGGCGTGACTCTGAGCTGGGTCGGGACCGGCCGCTGTTTGAGCAGCATGGATTTTACCGCTGAAGATTACGGCGCGCTGGGAGAAAAGCTGCTCCGCGCGTCGCAGGCGATGAAGAGTGATGGTTGGTGGCCGACCACCGAGGAATATCCGGAAAGGGAGAGAGTTATGCGCAGTCGTTTGATTCGCGAAATGGCAGCAAGTCTGGTGCAAATCCCTCAACCGCTAACGAGCTTTTACGCCGAGGTGATGCAGCGCAAGCAGGACGATCATCATGCATCCCATAGCAATGGGATCAATCAGTTTTTTCATCTGCTCAGCTCGAGTGTTTTCATTTACTGCTATGCCATCGCCTTTTCTGATCTCACCAGAGCTATGTGCCTGGGGCTGGCCGCTCTCTTCGTGCGGCAATTTGGACATGCCATTTTGGAACCGCCGTGCCGTGACAAAGAAGCCTTGTTGTTAGGCTACGACACACCCAAGAAAACGCTGATTGTGCTGGGTTATGTCCTGATACCGATCGCCCACATGGCGCAAGTAAATTCCTGGACCTTGGCGAGTTTCATGTCGCTCATCGGCTCGATTTCGCTCTACTGGTTTTTCTGGACACTGCTTGTGGTATTCGGGCGCGTCGCTTACCTGATCTGGAAGCACGATTTTCGGATGTCGATGGTTTGGTTCATCAAGCTGATCACTGATCCGTTGACGGACATCATCGCCTATTTTCCGCGCTGGCCGCAACGCGCTTAGACTACTCTGCGATCGAAAGCAGCGCTCTCCAGTGAATCCAGAAATCTTTTTTTGCGTTGCGTTTCTGTTGAGTCTTGAGCGCATCTGCTATCTCTGGATCTGGCGTCAACCGAGTGCGTTCCGCCATTGGAGCGCCCGCCCAATCTGGGCATGGATCGGCGCGCCCATTGATGTCTTGGCAGTCCTTTTCTGCGGCTTTAAAGCACTCCAACTCGTAGTATTTGCTAGCTGGTGCTACGTTCACGGCAACGGATCACTTTGGCCGCTCAATGCCCCCGTTGCGTCGCTTGGCACAGGCGCGCTTTTAGTTGCCATCGGTCAATCGCTCAATATGGGCGTATTTTATCGACTGGGAAAAGTGGGAGTATTCTATGGCAACAAGTTTGGCTACCGAGTTCGCTGGCAAGTGGGCTTTCCGTTTTCTTTTTTCAAGCATCCGCAGTATGTCGGCGCGGTGCTGTCGATCTGGGGCTTTTTCCTGCTGATGCGCTTCCCCCATGACGATTGGTATGTGATTCCAGCGCTCGAATCCGTGTATTACGCGGTCGGCGCCTACTTAGAACGGGAAGCGACATCGCTGTCTAGCGATCCGAAGCCATTACTGCAGTCCATGCTACGGGTCGCCCATAGTCTTTCTGCGCACTTGCGGCAGCGGTAACTAAAGCTTCGAGCAAAAACATTGTCACGCATCGTCTTTGTTATCCGGCCCAGATAGTTCGTCGGTTCCGCCCGCTTTCGCGTTATACCACGCTTTCGCACCGTCGTTTTCAATACCGATAAGACCACGCAGCTGATCTTCTTTTGCCACTGAAGTTCTTCGCCTTTCTGGCGCGGAGTGAATTCCCGAAAGTATGAGGAGGAGGAGACTGCCTGTTGTTAAGTTCACGGCATCGGTGGCGTTTACTATACGGTTTTCTCCTTTGTTTTATGAGGGCATCATAACGGATGCGACCCACCCGCCGATGAGACCGCCCGCAATCACGTCGGTTGGATAATGAAGACCGAGAACAATCCGCGACATGGCAATCAAACTGGTGAACGGGACCAGCACCCAGGCGAGATCGGGATGGTGCGCTGATGCAACCATCGAGAAAGCCACCGCGTGCATCGTGTGTCCTGATGGAAAGCTGTATTGATCCAGTGGCGCTGTTCCCATGTCTATACTGAAGTTCACCGCGCAGGGCCGGAGACGGCCGGTGAGTTGTTTGATAACCTTGTAAAGCAGCAAATTTACGAGACCTACCTTCACCATAAGGAAGGACGTGGTGAACGCGCCTTGGCCGTAGATCAAAGGCAGAAACAGGATCAGCACATACCAGGCGTTGCCGTTACCAAGTTCGCTTACTGAGACGAAAAACATCCTGATGCCGACGCGACGAGAGATGCGATTGAAGAGCTTACAGACAACGACTTCATGATCGACCACCCACTGGAGCGATAGAATCAGTTGATCCTTGCTCATGAGCCTTTCCCTTCCATTGGGAGAAAGATTACTGATTTAGAATTTCATTCTATTTACGAAATTGTGAATTCTACGTGAAAGCTAACTCACCCAAAAAGCCATCGCGTCTCGGATTCACCTCAAAAGACCAGTTGGTTCGCTTCGCCCCAATGCTTCTGTACTTCTCCCCTGAAAAAGCGTCTCCGGAAGTTTCGAAAATGTTGCGGATATGTTAAATCCCCATGTCGCCTCTGTGACAGCAAACTCGGCCTCCTGAAAGCGCACAGTCACCGTCGCCTTAGAAAATTGCGCTCAGGAGATCGGCGATTGGCTGCTATGACGGTTACGGACTTCTTGGATGTTCCTATTTGGGCCATGGAAAAGAACGATCCTATGAAGACACAGTTCGCTTATAAACGCGTTGGCTTGCCTTCGTCCCAGCGTTTCGTTGCACCCAATGGGCGGAGCACCGCTCGTGCCATTCCTTTAACGTCGGGCTCAATCGCGGGTCGGGCATCCGTGCAGATGACGATGGTGTGGTGGCTGGGGCTCTGCGGCGTTTCCCTGCTGAACGTCGCAGTATGGCTAGTCGCCGCCTCTGTCGACCTTCCCCCTACGCACTACAGGTTCTGGCAGCTTGTTCTATCGGGTGTCTATGTGGCTGGGTGCGCGTTTCGCTCTCTGTTCCCGCGCGTGGACCTTGAGCGTACCTGCTTGTGGGATACACCGCTTTCGGCGATCTTTGCCGGCCGGTTTGTGGCGATGCTGGCGGAGATCTGCTTTGCCGTTCAGTGCGCGCTATTTCTCTCTAAACTGTCGCAGATGACCGGGTTCGGATCTGCGGAAACGCTCTCGGTATGGGTTGTTCCGCTGATCGTAGTAGCGCAGGTCTCATGCTGGTATGCGGTTCTAACTCTCGACCATCGCGGCCATGTGGTTGAGGAACTTCTCTGGACGGTAGCTTTCGCCGTTATGGCAGCTGCCTTCGCTGGCTGCTGGGTCTACTCGGACGGTTTTCTGAAAGTCATCATTGCGACCGGCATCGCCTGCTGCGCCGGAGCGGCGCTTTTGATAAGCGTTGTCGATGTCCCCATGTATATTTCCCGGTGGTATCGCAACCGGCGCGCAGAGCATAAGTACCTGCCGCTTTATCGAGGATTTAAGGATACACTCGCCCGCAGGCACTCGACGAACAGCTGGCTTGTATGGCGGTGCGAAGTGCCCTGGATGACCCTGTACTTTAGCGTTGGCGTGTGGCTCAGCATCGGCATGGTATTCTTGGAACAGATGCCGCGGTAACGGTCACTATGCACTGTTATCGCCGTCACCGTATGGATACGCACTCGCAGCCTGCCAAACTCCTTTATTTAATAGTTTCTTCACATACCTGTAAATAAAATAAGCTTTTATTGCTGTAGATTATTGTGTAGCTTCGTTGAGGTCCGGCTCATTTCAAGCGAAGTTCACACTGAAGCGAATCGGCTCATCGCAGACGTTAAGACATCTACGATTCTGACGAAAGAGGTAAAATCATCGCTGGCGCTCTCTAACAGCTGGGACACGGGGCCAATGAAGCGCGAGGACGTTGATACGCTCATTGTTTCGGACGTCCATCTCGGTTCGGAGCTCTGTAACGCAGAACTATTCTGTAGAGTGCTTTCCGGATTCACGTTCAAGCGTCTGGTCCTGAACGGGGATATATTCGATCATCTAAACCTCGAATTCGAAGTGAAGACCCGACATCTAAGAGAGGGTAAACAACCGCGGGTGAAAAAGCACCGGCTGAAAAAAAGTCATCTGAAGGCCCTCAGCCTGATCAGCGGACTATCGAAGCCGGAAAATAACTGCGAGGTGATTTGGATTGAAGGCAACCACGATGAAGGGATATCTCACATTTTTTCTTCACTCATCGGGGCAACTGTTCACAATGAGTACATGTGGGAATTTGCCGGGAAGAAATGTCTTGCGATCCACGGAGACCAGTTCGATGAGTTTTACAGAGACCACATCAACCTGGTCGAATGGGTGACATGGGTCTATCAGGCGCTGCAGAGTTTTGGACCGAAGACAACACCGCTTTGTCTGTATTTAAAGAACAACAGTAAACACTACACCCGGGCGATTAATATCGTTGCTGAAGGCGCCGCCAGGTACGCCGAGAAAAAAGGCGCCGATGTTATCTTTTGCGGGCATACGCATCATGCTGAGCACAAACGGATCGGGGAAATTGAATACTACAATAGCGGTACCATGCAATCTGCCATTGTCTCCTGCATTACCCTCGGCGAGCAGGGTTTCAGAATCCACGTTTTCCAGGAGGACGACGGCTTCGCGAAGCCGATAAACGTCGTTCCCTGAAAGCGGCGGCGCCTTATCATTCCGCGCCAGACCATCACCTACGAAAGTCTTCGGCTCTTAACTCGATGGGTTTGCCGTGAGGGGTTCTGTGCGTCGCGCGCTCCCAGGCGCGGTAGTGCTGCGCAAGCGACTCTGCCGACGCCACGCCTTTTTCTGCGACCATGCGTTCGAGTGTTGCCAGCCAATGGTGGTAGTAGGTTTCTCCGGTATCGGGATCGGCGGCAACCTGCGCTTTCTTGATTTCCTCTCCAAGCATCACAGCCCACTCGCTCCAGGCGAACAGACCTCTTTCGTACAGCGCCAGCGCCATGGCAAACGCATGGGCTTCCCAGGGAGCGCGAAAGACCGGACCGCTGGTATCACGAGGAATGCCGGGAACCGCGTCCGCCGCGCGCCGGGCGGCTTCCGGGTCGATTGATGATGATTCAGGCATGTTCCAGATAAGGCTCCAGATAAGGCTCGAACGCCTCGATGGAGACCTTCAACTTTGGATCCGCGTCTGCGCCCCAAAGCTCCCGGGCATCGAAACGAACCGTATAAAGCCACTGCGGATCTTCGCCCTTGCCGACAGTCACGGAGTCGGGAAACACGTGAGCGCCATGCAGCCGTTCGACCACGCCCACGTGTCCGCGCGCGTAACGCGGTAAGCGCGTGTGCGTCGTCGGGTGGATGTTTTTCGTGCGCACGCGGTCGCCCACTTTGAAGCGTGCGGGCGCGGGCGGCGGTCGCCCGTAAGAGCCGCGCCGCGTGACCTTTTCCACATCCGCCAATGTGAAGCGGCCGCGCATCAAATTTTTAGCAGGCCGTAGGGCGCGCCCGGCTGCGACCTCCTCTTCATCGATGAGGCCGCGCTCGACCAGCAGGCGCACATTGCGCAGAAACCATTTCTCGTAATAGGAGCTGCTCAAATAAACCGCCGGCGAGAATAGTTCGATGGCATAGCGGCTCGTATCGATGGTCCACGCGCGCAGGAACCCCAGCGCACGGCTCATCGCGAGCACGCGTCCTTCCCAGCGATGATGAAAGACCGGCTCGTTGGGCTCGGGCTCGACCTTGCCAAACCCGTCCATCCCGCCCATATCGTGGACGCCGTCCATCAGGCTACCTCACTTGGATTTTTCGGTAGACCGGCGCCGATCATGCAGTCACGCGTGATCAGGTTGGCAAGCTGCGCTTCGCTCCAGCCCTCGGTCTCGGCCGGACGCATCGGCACGACCAGGTAGCGCGTCTCCGCCGTCGAGTCCCAGACTCGGATCTCCGTCTCGGGCGGCAAGGTGACGCCGAAATGCGCCAGCACCGTGCGGGGCTCCTTGACGGTGCGCGAGCGATAGGCGAAGGACTTGTACCATGCCGGCGGGAGGCCGAGCACGTCCGTCGGGTAGCACGAGCACAGCGTGCACACGACCATGTTGTGCACCTGCGGCGTGTTCTCGACAGCCACCATGTGATCCCCGACGCGTCCCACTTGCGCAAGCGTGCCGATCGCTTTGCTCGCGTCCTCGAGAAGTGATTGCCGAAAAGAAGGATCACTCCACGCCTTGGCGATCACCTGCGCGCCGATATGCGGGCCGATCTTCGTTTCATAGAGCTCGACAATGCGATCGAGCGCAGCGGTTTCGATATACCCCTTTTCGACCAAAATCGTCTCGATCGCACGAACCCGCAGCTCCATCTCAGAAAGATGGGAGGTCTCATTATCATCGTGATCGTGTGCAGTCATAGGCGAGATACTACTAACTACCGCCTATCGGGTCAAATCTCTGAACGGTCAACCCTCGAAACAATTGGAACTACTGGAACAGCTGGAACTTTGAACCGGCCTCTCTGAGGTATATTCAAAGCGATGGAGCGCCTCAATCCGGAGATCAAATGAGAAATTGTTTCCGACAACCCCGGACGATTTCTACGGGATTTGAAGATTCGAAAGTGGTTTCAGGATCTCACGAGGCTAATTACTTAGGTCAAGATTTGACCCTGCACCCTCCTCTCAGCAATCATATGGGTCACGAATTAGCGCACGTATGACGGTTTCGGATCGATACGCGTATTTGATTTCCGTCGGTTTGTGACTATAATTTTGGTCAATGGCGCGGCGATCCACATTTACGATCAGCTATGCGCCGGAGACATACAAAATTTGGATTGGATCGAGCTTAAATATCACCGATTGGTCGCGACGGCGATCAAGAAGCAGCTTTCCCACACGCCTACAACGAAGACTAAAAACCGAAAACCGCTTGAAGAGCCGGCCTCCTTTGGCGCGACTTGGGAAATGCGTTTTGGGCCGAAAAACTCGTTTCGTGTTTTCTACGACGTGAATCATGAGGAAAAGACCGTCTCGGTCTTGGCGATCGGCGTGAAAGAAGGCAATCAGCTGTTTATTGGCGGACAGGAGTTTGAATTATGAAGATCGCAGCGCTCGCGGACGTGAAAGCCCATCTCAGCGCTTACGTAGACGCATGCGAGAGCGAGGGCCCGGTCATCATTACGCGCAACGGCAAGGCCGCCGCGGTATTGCTGGCGCCTAAGGATGATGATGATTTGGAACGACTGATGCTAGTCCACTCACGCCGATTCCAGTCTTTGCTTGCTAAATCACGAAGAAGCATTAAAGCAGGCAAAGGCGTGGCACACGATGAATTCTGGAAGACTGTCGGCCGGCGTCATCGAGTCAAACGTCCTTCGCGGATCCAAAAAAAACCTCAACTGGGTTCGTAAATCCGTCAAACAGGTTGATGTCGCCTTTTCCTATTCCGCCCTTCAGGTATTGATTTTTTCATATTTCCGGACTTCCGGAAACGTGAAAGTTTGACCTGATAGGATCCGAGACCCGTCACATTGTGCCGGCTTAGATCGCGGAGATCGTCCCCACGGGTAGGTATCAAAAAAAACGTGATCCGGAGAAAAGCACTACGGGACGTATTGTTCATCTGGCAATGCGAGTTGATGGCCTAGATAAAACCAGCGATTTCTTAGCCCAAGTGTTTGGCTTGACGCGGGTAAAAGTTCCGGGAGTAAGAGAGACCGCACGCTATTTGACTGACGGAACCGTGCACATCGCGATAAATAAGGTCGACGTCGGGACAAAGGAGCACAAAGGCTAGTGTGATCACTTTGGTATCGAGGTGGATGACGTGGCCAAGTGCGCGACCGAGGCGGATAAGTGCGGCTGCGAAGTTGGCACCGGCAATGGCAGGCTTTTCAAATTCCGTGCTCCAGGCGGAATCATCGTCGAACCTGTTGCAAAGGGAACAAAGCTCGGAATCGATGAAAGAGTGTAGCCGGTGATATACGTTGAAACGCCATCCGTATTCTCCTGGTTTTTAATCCGCTGTGCATTGTCGCTTTGCCCATCCGTCGTTCGAATAATCACCAGACTCCCCAGACAACCTACAGGGGCGGCTGCACAGGCGTTTGACCAAAAACAATTGGAACCGATTGAAACGGCTGAAACGTTTGGAACAGGCTCCTGTCGTGGAACGGCTGGAACCATTGGAACCGTGGCCCGCAGATCAAACGGAAAATTCTTCCGACACCTCCTATAATCACGCCGAACATAGAACCGTCGCCTAAACTCTTCCCCTAAAGATTTCGCTCTGCCTTTCCCGGCGATACTGTCTGATAGAGTATTTATAGTGCGTCGTGCCCGGCAAACCATTCCTGAAACGTCAATATTCTAATATTTCATAATCAGCGAAAATCAGGAGGCTATGATGCGTTTAGGATTTGCACTTCCACAGACCGGCTCGGTAGCTGGACCGGAGGCGTTGGTCACGGTTGCCAAACGCGCCGAAGATTTGGGCTATGACAGCCTTTGGATCCTTGATCGCATACTCTGGCCGATCAATCCGCGAGCGCCTTATCCGATCGGCGACGGTTCTTTACCGGTTCAATATAAGAACGTGCTCGATCCACTGGAGACACTGACGTTCGTCGCCGCGCATACAAGCCGCATCGCCCTCGGTGCCGGTGTTCTCAACCTTCCCTGGTACAATCCGGTCTTACTGGCGCGCCAGTTGACGACACTCGATATCCTGTCCGCCGGTCGGCTGCGGGTCGGATTCGGCATCGGATGGTCGCCGGATGAATACGAAGCTGCCGGAGTGCCGTGGGAAGAACGCGGCAAACGCGCCGACGAGTCGATCCAAGTCCTCAAGCAAAAATGGACGACCGATCCCGTAGAGGTTCAAGGCAAGTACTATCGAATTGCAAAATCCTTCATCGGTCCGAAGCCCCTGCAGAAACCACATCCACCGATTTACATGGCCGCGTTTGCGCCTTCCGCCTTAAAGCGTGTTGCAACCGAGGCCAACGGCTGGTTTCCCGTGGGTATCCCGCTATACGGCGTCGGATCGATGTTCGACGGAATCAAGGAGATGGCAAGGGCCGCTGGTCGTAGTCCCTCGGAGCTCGAGCTTATTATTGCCGCGGGCGTGGAAATTCACAAAACGCCTATTCAGAAGGATCGTGTCGACTTTACCGGTACCCGTGAGCAAATTGCCGGCGACTTTGCGACAGCGCGAAAACTCGGCACGGCGGAGATCGTCATTTACGCGCAGTTTTTACCGGAGGGCGAAAGCGCTAAAGATCTTGTCGCGCGGGTGGAAGATCTCTGGAATATCGCAAAGCAAGCTTGACGCCTTTGTCCAGATTTTTGCTCGCCGGCTCAACCGCGATGCGTCAATGGTAAGCCGACTATGCGCGAACTATGAAGCGGACTGCGTCTTGTGACGGAAAGCAAATAGCGAGTGATTGGCAAATAATTCATGACTCAGGCTTGACCCCAATACAGGCTGACCCTCGCGAGGTGTCCAGAAAAAGCTTGCGATCGTGTCGTCTTTAAAAATCGCTTTTCGTTCGTTACCTCTGGAGGTTACGTGGTACAGTGCACCATCGAATTCGATCCTCAGCAGACGGGCCATGACTCGTCATATGACAGTTCCATCCTGACCCCATACCGTCTCTCTACTGTGGTCCGACTTATGACGGAGACCCGTTTATTTCCGACATTTCCGGAATTCCGGAAACATGGAAGTTTGGTCTGATAGTATCAAAGATCGCCACACTAATCTGTCCCTGATTGCTCCGTATAACTTCATCCGGTTCCTCCTTTGAATGAGTGTGGGTTGGCTTACCCGCACGTTACGGCCTCTCGAAGGAGCCTGCTAGATGATCATCGGACCCGCGTAAGACTAGCCAAAATTTGGGCCTACTGCCCAGGTTTAGGGTCGCTAGGATCAAATCTTGACTTTAGGACCAATCACTAATCCGAGAGGCCTTCATGCGTGAGGTTTTTAGTTAAATTGACATATGGTTGTTCGTGACGTATGGGTCGATAAATGCGCCGCGACACATGGACGGAGGTAAAATGAAACTTTTTTACTTTTGGCCTTGCTCGATTTTCATCCTGGTATTTTTGTTCGCGAAGGAAGGCGTCTGCCAGTCTCCTTACTATCAAGGTAAAACGATTACGTTCGTGCAAGGACGCGATCCCGGCGGCGTGGGAGACCTGAGAAACAAGGTCATGTTTCAATTCATGCAAAAATACATTCCCGGGCATCCAACCATCGTTTCAGAATACATGCCCGGGGGAGGCGGGCGAAAGGCTGCTAACCACCTCTATAATAGCGTAAAGAGCGATGGGCTCACGATCGGCGCTAGCTCGCCCGGTATTCTTGCAAGCGCGGTGCTGGGAATGACTGGCGTTAATTTTGATCCCGCCAAGTTTATCTATCTCGGATCGCCGTTCAGCGAAAATAACAATATCTTTGTCACCCGGAAAGCTCTGGCCATTAACAGTCTGGAAAAGCTGCGCGAGCGCGCCGGGCTCAGAGTCGGTGGCCAATCGGTGGGCCATGTGCAGTTTATCCGCAGCAGGCTCTTCGCCTGGCTTTTGGATCTCAAAGAACCGAGATTCGTCGTTGGCTATGCGGGCGCTGAATTGGATGTAGCCTTGGAACGAGGCGAAATCGACGGCAGAGCGGCTGCGCTCGAAAAGGAAACGATGTCAGAGGAATACAAGAAAATTGTGGATTTCCATTCTATTCTCGAGATTCCTAAAGGGAGTCGTCCGCCGGTATTTGCCGGTTTGCCCGAGGTCGGTACTTTCACCCGCACCCAGCTGGAAAGGGAGGTTCTGGCCATGTCGCGGACTTTCTGGGGGACCGGCACACTGATTTTCTTACCGCCAAAGACGCCGGAGAATTTGGTTCAGATAGTCAGGCAGGCAATTCGTAGATCCTTTGAGGATCGGGAGTTTCATGAAGCGTACAAAAAACTACTCGGAGTGGAGCCGACGCCGCTCATGCCCGAAGATCAACAGAAGCTTGTGGCGGATCTTCCGCGGGATCCAGAGGTCGTAAAAGCTTTTGCAACGATTGCCGATATGGGTCCTCTCCCGCCGCGGAGATGAACAGAAACTAAAAGTTTCCTGCTGGTAATAGGTGGGAGTGCTTTAATTTTTTCCCCCTGACTCTAACTCTCTGCCGCGAGGGGAGAGAGAACCTGTCTCCATGCATCGTTCAAACAAGCGAAATATTTTGTCGGATTAGGCTAAGTCTCAAATAGCTCAGCAAACCTTCAGTACGGAATCGTGCCGTCCGGCCTTTGCCGCCTCAAAAAATAATGTCCTTTGGCGAACTATGATGTTTCAAATCCCGTAGAATCGTCTGGGATTGTCCGAAAGAATTTTCCGTTTGACGTGCGGATCGACACCCGCCATCGCTTTGAAACGGGAAATCGCGTTGAGCTCGCTCGAGGTATCGCCATGGCCGTAGTCGGTGCCGATGACGAGATTTTCCTCGCCCGCGTAAGAGATTACGTAAGAAAAGTCGTCATCGGTCTGGGTTGAAACATAGATCCCGTAGTCGCGGAAGCAGCTCATCGAGACCGGGTGTTCGCCTCCCAGGGAGCGCCGCACGGCTTCGTGGACGACCCAGGGCACCCACTGGCTCGAGGTCTCGATGAAACCCCAGCGCAGCTTCGGGAAGACCCGCGGTAGCTCGCTCATGATCAGCGCGTAGCATGCGGTGACGGTCGGGACTCGAAATGTCGAGAAACCACCGCCGGTTTCGTTGTTCAGCAATTTGAACAGATCGGGGTTGCCGTTGGCAATGTGCACGGTCACCGGAATGTCGAGCCGCTCGGCCTCGTCGTAGATGGGATAATAAAATGGGTCGGTCATCAGCTTACCCCTTTCGAAGGGGCGCATGCAGACGCCGACGGCGCCATTTGCCTTGGCGAAGCACATTTGTGGCGCGGCTTCGGTGGGGGTCAACGCCGGAACGACACAGGTCCAGCGCAAGCGATTCTCGCCGAGCTTCCAGACATCCGCCAGCCAGCGGTTCCAGCTCCAACAGAGCGCGATCTCCACTTCCGGACGGCGCGTGAGCGGCCGGAGCCAGAGCGAGTTGTAGAGGACTTGCACATCGATCCCCAAGGCGTCCATGTGTCTCAGGCGTTGGGTTACATCGCTGAGCTCCCGAGCCTGCACCGGAGTGCCCACTTCCCGACCGAATCTTTTGACATGCTCTTCGGATTGCTTCTCGTTGGGCGAGGGAAACTTGGGACCGAGATCCTCGCCGTCGAGAACCCAATGCTGGCGCTCGGGATGGTCCGGCTCGGCCACTAACGTCGGGCGATATTTTTTTTCGCCGGCCTCGAGATAATCCCACACGCGCTCGTTCTCTACCACATGCGCGTCCGCGTCGATCACGTCCGTTTTGACATTCGTCGTTAACATAGGATCTCCGTTGTCCAAAGCATTACCCAACATCGGCTCCGCTGTCTAGAGGCTTTATTTGGGCACCTTGAATCGTAAGATTTATGAATCAGCGCTATCTTAAAGCCGAAGCTCGTTTAAATGGTTCAAGCCGTTCAACCGCTTCGCCCCGTTCAAATCGTTTAAAGAAGCAAACCTGAACTTCCATAGTGTGGGGAATTCTCGAAATGCCGATGGTCCCGGAATCGGGTGAAACTTAGAAGGACAAATGAAAGGGGATAGGAGAAGAAACGCTGTCTATTTGAAATGGTCGATTTTGTCGGTTTTCCATGGTACGAAACGAATGGGCGGATTGTTTTGCTACGCTCGGTGAGAAATAGTCAATGTTCGGAATTAATTTGCGGCATAGTTTCGATTGCTGGCGGTCAAACAATTTTTTTATTAAAAGCGGATATAGTGCGAGGTCCAATCCTCAATATTTCATGGACGAACTACCCGAATGGCAAGGCATCACTTGGCAGCCAGATGTTTATCCAGTTGCTGCCGAATTTGCGATAAAGACAGGTTCTAAGAAGATCCTTGATATCGGTTGTGGGAGAGCATTGAAGCTCGCAAAGCTTCACCAGCAATATCCAGATTGGGAGTTTATAGGTATTGACTACGGTACCAATGTCGCCTGGTGTAAGGCAAACCACGGGTTCGGGACGTGGATTGAGGCCGATTTAGAATATGGGATTGTGCGCGCGGGAAATTTTGCCGTAGAGAAATCAATCCTGATCTGTGCCGATGTGATTGAACATCTCGTCAATCCGCTTCCCTTTTTGCGCTTGATACGAAATCTATTACGCCAAGGAGCGACTGCCGTCATCTTCTCCACGCCAGAGCGTGATCTGACCCGCGGCGAGAGCGACAATGGACCGCCATGGAACCCCTGCCATGTAAGGGAGTGGAACTATGAAGAGTTCAAAGCTCTCCTGCAGTGGGCCGGTTTTGAATTGATTCATCTCGGGTTAACGCGAAGCAATGATGCGGAACCTGATGAAAAGACAATTCTTGCAATCGCTGTGCTATCGGGACAGGGGCTACCGAGAGAATCCATCGACTCGCCGTGAGCGCTTCTACGGCTGTACGCTTTAGACGCTTTCGCCAAGTTCGCGATTGTTTTCATCAGATGGAGGGGGAATATGTTCCCCCACGTTGACTCAAGCGCTCCACAGCTTTTTGCTCGCCTTCGGATAGGACGTAGTAGCTGGGTTTGTCTTGGAAACTAGAGGTGCTCAATGGAAAAAGGTCAGCAAATCGGTCGTCGAACGTGGTTGGCCCAGGTCGCCTTGGGCAGTTTCGCGGTCTGGAGCGAGCTCAATTTCGGCCTCGGCCGCAGGGGTTGGGGTGTCGCCATCGGCGGCCGCGATCTCGCGACCGGGATCGCGCACGCTCAGAATCTGAGGCCAGCCGAAGCCCTTCGGGTCAACTTGGGCTTCGTCAACGCCTACGTTGTGATCCGCGGCAAGGAGGCAACGGTCGTCGATACGGGCACGCCTAACAATGCGTCAAAGATCGCGGCCGTCGTTCGCGCCGCAGGACTGGGCTGGGATGCGGTTCATCACGTGATCCTCACTCACTATCATCCCGATCACATTGGCAGCGTTGGGGAGGTACTGACGGCGGCGCCCAAGGCGACGGCGTACGCCGGCGCCGCAGACATCCCGCAGATCAAGTCACCGCGACCGATCAAGGCGATCGGTGACAACGACGAAGTGTTCGGCCTGCGCGTGATCGCGACGCCTGGTCACACACCGGGTCATGTATGCGTGTTCGATCCGGCCGGGTCGCTGATCATCTTGGGCGACGCCATGAACAACACGGAGAGCAAGCTCGGTGGGCCCAATCCCCAGTACACCGCCGACATGGCCCAGGCCCATCAGAGCGTGAAGAAGCTGGCAAAACTCACGTTCGAGCGCGCCGTCTTCGGCCACGGGGAACCGATCGATAAGGGCGCCTCCCAGGCGATCGCCAAACTGGCCGGTACCCTCTAAGCCCATTCCCAATATTGTGCTAGTTTAGGAAGAAAATCGAAGAATCGATCACGGAGGATCGAGAAGAATTCGGTGCAGCCGTCGATCAAGAGGGGAACATTCCTAATTTCTTGCCGTCGGTTATGACGAGCTGCTGTGGTGCCGCCAGCCAGGCGTCGGCCAATCAGAGAAAGGCGATCTGGAACGAAACGAACCGGTCGAACTCATGCTTGACGCCGTCATCGCCGTGATCACAAAAGGGGAGAAAGTTCTGCTCATTCAGAGAGCGGCAAACATCCGAGGCGGTGGGCACTGGGCGCCGGTGAGCGGCGAAGTCGAGCCCGGAGAGAGTCAGGAAGCGGCGGTGGCGCGGGAGGCGATGGAGGAAGTTGGCTTGACGGTGCGGCCGATTGGAAAGGTTTGGGAGAACGTTTCCAGCCGGGGAACTTTTAGACTGCACTGGTGGATGGCGGAGTACGTCGGCGGTGAATTGACCCTCAATGCAGCGGAAGTGAGCGATGCCCGCTGGCTCACAGTTGACGAGATTTGCCGTCTGGACGGCACGTTCGAAGGCGACCGCGAATTTTATCGAAAGATCCTTCCCTCTCTCGTCCCTAAGTGATCCCATTTTTTGGCTGCCGATTTGATGCGGGACTCCTTCTGTCGCCTTGAGGACCTCGCCAACGATGTCGAATGTTCAAATCGTTCAAGACGTTCAATCGCTTTGCTCCGTTCAAATCGTTCGGCGAGGTTCCAATTGTTCAAATTAACTCAAGCAGCCCAGAGCTTTTTGCTCGCCAGCGCGGCGCCTTCAGATAGCGCGCGCAACTTTGCCCACGCGATCTGCGGATGGACCCGCCCGCCTAGACCGCAATCAGTCCCAGCGATGACATTCTCGCATCCGACGATATTGGCGAAGGCCAGGATGCGATCCGCCACCAGCTCGGGGTGCTCGACGACATTGGTCGCGTGACTCACCACGCCGGGAATGAGAATTTTGCCCGCCGGCAACTTAATGTCCCGCCAGATTTTGTATTCGTGCTCGTGGCGCACATTGCCGGCTTCGATCAAGTACGCCTGTGCGTTCACTTTGAGCATCACATCGGCGATGTCTCGCAAAGGGATGTCCGTCGTGTGCGGGCCATGCCAGCTACCCCAGCAAATGTGGTAGCGGACTCGATCCTCTGGGATATTCTCCAGTGCACGGTTCAGCGCCTCGACGCGCAGCATCGCATAGCGCCTGTACTCCTGGAGGCTCGGTCGTGGGTCCAGCATGTCCCACGCGCCAGGCAATCCGGGGTCGTCGAGTTGCAAGATGAAACCGGCCTCCACGATCGCCCGATATTCCTCGCGCATCGCGGCGGCGATCGCCTCGAAAAATGCCTCAGCCGCTGGATAGTGGCTGTTCTGGCCGCGGCAGAACATCTCCAGGCTGCCGGGAGCAATCGACGCGATAAACGCCTCTTCGACGCCGGCGTTGTCCTTGGCTGCTCTCAAGTTCGCGAGATCCCGGCCCAGGGCTTCATGTCCGACATAGGCGATCGGACCGGCGCACATCGGGCGACTGGCAGCCGTGCTTGGCGCTCCCAAACCCGTGTCGGCGTAGAACTCAGCGAACTCCCGTTGCTCCCAGCGTACCCCGACGATTCGCATCGACGCTCCGGGTGCCGCCGTATCCGGTGCAACCGCTTCCGGCGGCGTCGGAACGAAACCAGAGACGCGGTTGAAGATGTAATTGCCCCAGGCGCCGCGGTCTGATGCGGCGCGCATCGGCTTGCCGAATTCGCCATCGTTCGGAATATCGACGCCTGCTGTCTTTTGAGCGAGTACGACCTCGCCCACGGCGGATCGCAGGCGCGGCAGCAGCGCTTCTTCCGCAAGACCGCTCGTTTGCTTCGACCACATTTCGCGCAGGTCGGCGGGGCGGGGAAGACTGCCGACATGCGTGGTCAGGATTCGCTCAGTGCTTCGTCGCATCTCTCAATACCTCCACTAGGTGATCGGCTGCCCTTTGAGCGATCATCATTCGAGAAAATCGTGCCCAGCGCGCGGCCAACTCATGGAAAGCTTATCTCCCTGCTGACTTCTTTCGAGAACCGGGGACGCCAGCTCCAGATCTTGATCAATCAGACCTACGTGACGCGGAATCCGCCGATCCTTACACGGGACTTGGAACCGGAAAGCCGTAAAGCCGTGCGACGTTTTCCCGCACAAGTTTAGCGCGCAATTCGGCGGGGAGATCACCCAAGTCCCGGGCTATGATCTGGCGAGAATGGGGCCAGGTCGAATTCCCGTGAGGGAAGTCGTTGGACCACATGCAGTTGTCGGCGCCCCACCACGACAGTATGTGGCCGCCGACAGCGTCGTTGAAGAAGGTGGTGTAGATCTGGTTGTGGAAGTATTCGCTCGGGAGTTTTTTGATAGCTAGGCCATCGCGCTTGGCGCCATGCCGCTTGAAGTAGTAGTCCCACTGTTCCAAGACAAACGGAATCCAGCCAAGCTCGTTCTCGACGAGTACGACCTTGAGCTTGGGGAAACGCTCGAGCACACCAGAATAGATTAGTTCGTAGAGGCTGTTGACCGACTGGAACAGTTTCATGTTAACGCTATTGGCCTCCTGGGTAAGGCCGGTTGCGGTATCTCCGAGGCCAAAGGAACGGTTTCGGCTGTAGCCGTGGCCGCTCAAGATGTGCAAGTTGACCGACATGTCGAGATCTTGAGAGGTGGCCCAGAACTTGTCGTAGTGCGACGAAGAAAACGGCAGCTCGGGCGGCGGGACCTGCCAGATAACCGAACCCCGCATGCCGGCTTTGCGGCAGCGTTCCAGCTCCTTTACGGCGCCGTCGATATCGTACATGGAGAGCATAGCAATGCCGATGAGCCGGTCGGGCGCTGCATTGCAGTAGTCGATCAGCCAATCGTTGTAAACTCGGCAGCAGGCAGCTTCCAGTTCATGATCGTTAAGGCTCAGGCACTTCAAGCCGTGGGTCGGGTAGAGAACTTCCGCGCTAACGCCGTCGGCGGTCATTTCGGAAACGCGCTTGTTCTTGTCTTGGGCGCCGCCGGGCACGTCGTTAGGCCGTTGCCCGCCAAAATCGGGGGCACGGTCCTGAAATGTTTCGGGGAGCTGTTTTTTCCAAAGACCCTCCGGTTCAATGACGTGCGAGTCCGAAGAGATCAAGACTTCATCGATGACGGCGTTGCCTTCTTTCCCGTAAGTTCGTTCAATAATGGCCATTTTGACTCCTTTGTACTGTAAAAATTGCGCCAGCTAGCATCGTGCGGATTCCTGAAAAAATCGCTGACAACTGTATCAGATGGAAATAACGCAACCGGCGGTCAAGGTGCAAGGGTAGGCAGTGAACCGTTTGGGGATCAGGTCGGGATTTCGGGGGTCACGCCTTTAAACCGTGACATTCGTCCATAGCGCAAACCATAAGACAATCCCCGGGAGCTACTCCTTTGGCGAAAACGGGCGTTGATCGCCATGCACTTCATGCTCACTTGTCACTGATTCACTTTCGTCCAATTCGTTGCTTGATAAGACGACGGGACTAGGATATTCGAGCGGTTATCAGGTTGACGGAGTAAGGGAATGATGGATAGATTTCGAATTGTCGAAACGCTGCTTTTCGCCATTGGTGCTGGATGCTGGTTTGCTAGCTTTCCAGCGAATGCACAGGATCTCAGGGCAAAGGCGGAGGCGGAAGGCAAGCTGATGATGTACGCGACCTTCACCGCCGCCGACTCGAAAACTTTGCTGGACGCGTTCAAACAGGTCTATCCTAAAATCGATGCGGCCTACTATCGCACCAATGACGCCGCCCTGATGGAGCGATTTGTCAACGAAAACCGCGCCGGGCAAAACCTTTGCGATGTGATCATAACGACGAGTTTCTACGGTAACAATATAAAAAAGCGGGGACTGTTCACGCCCTATGATTCCCCCGAGCGCAAATTTTTCCGGGAAGGCTATAAAGACCCGCAAGGCCACTGGACGTCGACATACACGAATTATGGCGCCTTTGGCTACAACACGCGAACAGTGGCGAAGACCAGCGTGCCGAAGTCTTTCGATGATTTGCTGAAGCCCGAGTGGAAGGGGCAGATCGCCATGGAAGGCCGCGCTTATGAGTGGTTTGGCACGACACTCAAAGCGATGGGCGAGGAAAAGGGTATGGCCTACATGCGTGAACTGGCCAAGCAGACAGAACTGCGCACTGGTCGCAATTTGCTCGCTCAGCTCGTGGCCGCGGGAGAGTTCAAAGGCGCGCTCAGCGGCTACTCGCAAACCTTCGAGGTGCTGAAGCCTGTCGGCGCGCCGGTGGATTGGGTGTATCTAAATCCGGTCTTTGCCAATATTCATCCCACCGGTATCGCCGCCAAGGCGCCGCATCCCAACGCGGCGCGCTTGTTCATCGACTTCGTGCTTTCCAAGCGTGGCCAGGAAGTGATCCGCGGTATGAATCGCATTCCCGACCGCATCGACACGCCGCCGGACCAAGCCCGGCTCATCGAGAACATCAAGCCCGCCTTCGCGCCAGCGGAGGTCTTGGACAATTTCGAGCGCTACGCCAAATTGTTCCACGAGATCTTCGGCGGGCGATAAGGACGGAAGCGTTGCCAAACTCTTAGCCCTTTGTCGGATGCCAGTTGTAACTTTTCACCGTATAGGCGTCTTGTGGCATTAGCGTAGTAAGTCCGCCCTTAGCTAGTTCGCCTTCGAATTTCTCTCGAATCCACGGATCTTCATCGACATATTCAATCATATCCTTGGCGCGGTCTTCGATCTTTTCCGCATGGCCGCGAAACTGCCGCGGCGGATGAAGCGCGAGATAGCGAGCGGGCGTGGCGCCGACGTTGAAGTGCTGATGAAACCACCTGTTGGGCGGCACGAACATACTGCCCTCATGCCACGGAGCCACAATCTTCTCTTTGCCTTCTTCCCACAGGACCGAGTAGCCTTCGCCGGCCGGGATCACGATGACCCGCCCTGGACCGTGACGATGCGCTTTCTTGTAAGTACGCGTGGGAAAGACCGACATGTGGCAAGACATCTCTGAATCGGGAAACATGATCGTCACACTCATGCCGCCGCGCCGATTGGTCGTAAGCTTATCCCAAGCGGCCATGTCCGGGAAGAAATTGCCGAACCAGTAGACGCGATTTCCACCCCAGGCGAGGGAAGGATCGCCGTTTTCGATCAGCTTCGCCTCGGAATAGGTATCCATTTCTTGTTTTGAACTGCCTAGTTTCTGAAATGGATTATTGAAGTAAAAACTCGGCTCGGTGATCAGCGAAGTTGCCAGCGGGAGATAGCTATAGCGGAGCAGGCGGACCGGCCGGTCGCCGCGCATGTTCCCGAGCTGCAGGGAACAGTTGGAGCCGATTTGAAACAAGCTGCGGTCTTGCCACTCAAAGGTTCTTTTCGGCGCGGCGTCGACAGTCCAAACCGTGCTAACGCCCCGGCCCTGCAGCACATAGATCAGCTCGTCGAGAGCGAACTTCACAGGCGGTAGAGTTTTGCCCGGAGCGATTTCCATGACAACGGCGGAAGTGATTCCCTCCTGCCCCATGAGCTGAATGAACGCCGCGTTGCATTGGCGCTCATCCCACCAACCCAGCTCGACGGTACGGAGGTCTTCGATGAAAAAACCGCGATGAATGGGAA
>Ga0081455_10001933_pt1 | contig 24891 bp, 32 predicted proteins | sample TabmetS3T2R1_FD_70207 | JGI IMG/M metagenome (GOLD analysis project Ga0081455, IMG submission 70207) | Tabebuia heterophylla rhizosphere microbial communities from the University of Puerto Rico - S3T2R1 | ecosystem: Host-associated > Plants > Roots > Rhizosphere ...
GGGGGGGGGGGGGGGGGGGCCGGCGGCGGGGGGGCCCCCCGCCCCCCGCCACGCCGCTCGCCCGGCGTCGAAAAGACGTCGCTGTGGCGAAGCCGCGCCGCTGCGTCACCTTCGTGCTCTCGGTCACGGAAAAGCTGCTCCAAACGAGTGATGTTGTGTATCTGGCGGTCACTCGCGTGCTCAGCACGGTGACAGAGCCGGAGATACTGCCAAGCGCTGACCGGAGGAGAACCACGCGAAGTGGGGGCGAACGCCGTGACGGAAGCGAGGACCGCCGAGGCGGACCCGTCCTGGGAGGGACTCCGCGGGCCGGCGCTGTTCGAGGCATGCCTCGGGGCCGCCCGCGCGGGCGACAGGCGCGCGCTCAACCGGCTCGTGGCCGAGCTGACCCCGCTGGTCTGGAACGTCGCGCGCGGACAGGGGCTCGACACCCATTCGGCCGAGGACGTGGTCCAGACCGTGTGGCTGGCGCTGGTCAGCCACATCGACCGGCTCCGCGAGCCGAAGGCGCTGGCCGGCTGGCTCGTCACCACCGCCCGCCACGAGGCGCAGCGGGTGCGTGGCCGCAAACCGCCGCCGCTGCCGCTGACCGACGAGCTGGCCGACACCGTGCACAGCACGGAACCGGCGCCCGAGGCCGAGGTGCTGCGCAGCGAACGTGACCGGCGGCTGTGGATCGCCTTCCGCAAACTCCCGCAGCGGTGCCAGGAGCTGCTGCGGCTCACCGTGCTCGGCGGTCGCGCCGAGTACCGGCTCGTCGCCGAGGCGCTCCAGATGCCGCGCGGCAGCATCGGTCCCAACCGTGGCCGCTGCCTGAAGACGATGCGCGAACTGCTGGACATCGAAGGGGGCAGCGCATGAACGACACCGGAGTACCAGGGGATGGGGCCTACCCCGACGACCAGGCGCTCCTCGCCGATCTCGGCCGGGTGCTGGCCGCCGTCGATCCGCCGCCCGACGGGCTGATCGAACGGGTGCAGTTCGCACTGGAGCTGGAGAACCTCGATTTCGAGATCGCCCGATGGGAGCGGGCCGAGCCGGCGCTGGCGGGCGTTCGCAGCATCACCGACGAGGGCATGATCACGTTCACGGTCAGCGATCTCACCGTGATGATCAACCTGACCCGGGTGGGCCAGAGCCACCGCATCGACGGCTGGGTCGTGCCGCCCGGCGCGCACGGGGTCGAGGTGCGCGTGGCCGAGCACGGCTCGTCGTCGACGGTGGCCGACGAGGGCGGCCGGTTCGTGCTCGACGACGTGCCGCGGGGGACGACGCAGATCGTGATCTCGGTGGGCGGGGCCGGCGGCCGCCGGACGGTCGTCACGCCCGCGGTCGTGTTGTGAGGTCAACCGGCTGCTCTCGCCGGTCTCCTGATGTGTTCAGATAGGAGCCGTGGCAGGTTCAGGAGCAGGCAGTCGCGTCCTTTCCGTGGCCGCTGATCTGCACCGCCGCGCCGCCGACGCCTCCGGCGACTTCCAGAACGTCGAGGCCGTGCGTCTGCTCAACCGAGCCCTCAAACGGCTCGACGCCGGTGACGCGACCGATCCGGAATGGACCGTGCTCCGCACCCGGATCCTGATCAGCCTGGCGCTCGCGGAGGCGGAGGTCGGATCGGCGAAAGCGGGGCTCGCGCATTTGGACGAGGCGGCGGAATTGCCCGCCGCGCTGCCGGAGGGGCCGCGGCGCCGGTCACTGTCGACGGTCGTCGAGGCCCAGCGCGCCCTGGTTTTCGGCCGCACCGGCCGGTTCGCCGAAGCCGTGAAGCTCTTCGACAGCATCATCCCGGTGCTGGAGCGCGATGTCGCCGACAACGCGCTGCCGCTCACGCGCAACCTGATGAACCGCGCGCTGATGCACGTCGCGATGAACAGTTCCGAGGCCGCCCTTGCCGATCTGCGGCGCTGCCTGCAGCTGTCCGTCCACCACGGACTGACCCGCATCGAGGGCAAGGTGCGGCACAACCTCGGTGAGCACGCGCAGCTGATCGGCGACATCCCGGGCGCGATGCGGCACTACGAGGAGGCGGCCCGCATCTACCGGTCCGCGGCACCGGGTTGGTTGCCGCGCCTGCGCGTCGAGCAGGCGCGCGCGTTGCTCGCGGCCGGGCTCGCCGACGACGCCGCCCGGCACCTGGACGACGTGCTGCCGGAACTGCGGGAAAGCCGGGCGTCGCAGGACATCGCCGAAGCCGAGATCGCCCGCGCCGCCGCGGCGATCCTGGATCGCGACTACGACCGGGCACGCCGGCTGGCCACGGCAGCGGGCCGCCGGTTCCAGCGCCGAGGCAACACCCCCTGGGCGGCGGTCGCCGCGCTGACCCGGCTGCGGACCGACGCCACCGAGGTCCTCGACGGCGCGGCCCGTCCGCCGGCACGGCTCGTCGCGGGTCTCACCGCGCACGCCGTCGAGCTGGCCGGGCTGGGGCTGCGGGACGAAGCGGCACTCGCCCGGCTGCTCGCCGTCCGGCTGCTGCTGCGCCGGGGCGAGACCGCGACGGCCGGGGAACTGCTCGCGCACGTGCCGAGGCCGCGCCGCACCACCCCGATCGACCACGTCATGCTCCTGCGCCTGTGCCGGGCCGAACTGGCCGTCGCGGCCGGTCGTCCGCGCGCCGCATTGGCGCAGGCGCACGGCGGGTTCGCCGAGCTGAGCCGCGTTCGGGACCGGATGGGCGGGCTCGACCTGGTGTGCGGCACCGCGGTGCACGGCCAGGAACTGGGGCGCCTCGCGGTCGGGCTCGTTCTCGGCACGACCCGCGGGCACGCCGGGGCGCGTCGGCTCTTCGCCTGGCAGGAGCGGACGCGGGCGCAGGTCTACCGCTACGAACCCCTGCCCGCGATCGACGATCCGGTGCTCGCCCGGCTGATCACCGAGATGCGGCAGGTGCAACGGCTCGCCCAGCAGAGCCGCCTCGAGGGCAGGGCGGTGACGGCGCTGGAGCAGCGCTACACCCAGTTGCAGCGCGAGGCGAGCCGCCTCGGCTGGTACACCAGCCCATGGGGCCGGCCGCGACCCGTCAGCTCACCCGAGGAGGTCGCCACCGAGCTGGGCGACCGCGTTCTGGTCAGCCTGATCGGCCAGGACGGTGAGCTGTCCGCGGTGATCGTGCGGGACGGCCGGTTCCGGCTCGTCCGGCTCGGTGCCCTGGACGAGATCGCCGAGATCACCAAGCAGCTGCACGCCGACCTGAACGCGCTCGCCCCGGACCACCTGCCGCCGCCGCTGGTCGCGGCCGTCACGGCGTCCGCCGAGAAGCGCGCCCGCCTGCTCGACGAGAGGGTCGTCCAGCCGCTGGCCGGCGCGATCGGCGACCGCGAGCTGGTGATCGTGCCGACCGGGCCGCTGTACGCGCTGCCGTGGTCGGCCCTTCCGTCGTTGCGCGGCCGTCCACTGTCGATCGCCCCGTCGGCGACGGCGTGGGTGACCGCGATGCGCCGCGAGGTGATCGACCCGGTCGTGCTGGTCGGCGGGCCGGACGTGCCCGGCGCGATCGGCGAGGTGAAGCAGCTACGCGCGGTCTACCCGTCGGCGACGCTGGTCGACGGTCCGGCGGCGACGAGTTCCGCGGTGCTGGAAGCGCTCGACGGCTCGGGCCTGGCGCACCTGGTCGCGCACGGCGCGCACGAACCGGCCAACGCGTTGTTCTCGCGGCTGGAACTGGTCGACGGGCCGCTCTTCGCGCACGAAACGGCGCAGCTGCGGCGCCCGCCGGCCCGGGTGGTGCTGGCCGCGTGCGAGCTGGCCATGAGCCACATCCGGCCCGGCGAGGAGGCGCTGGGGTTCGCCGGTGCGCTGCTGGCGAGTGGGTCGCGCACGATCGTCGGGGCGATCGCCCGGGTCGGCGACCGGGCGGCCGCGGAGACGATGACGGACCTGCACCAGCGGCTCGCGTCCGGGGTCTCCCCGGCACTGGCCCTGGCGCACGCGACCGCCGCCGATCCGCTGCGCCGGCCCTTCCTCTGCCTGGGCGCCGGTTAGCGTTCCGCGGCCCGCACCAGTCGCGTGGAAAGGTACTTGATCGCGGCGCGGAGCCCGGCGAGCACGACCGGCCCGGTGCCCGGCACCTTCTCCTGGAACGAGCCGCGCCAGGTCAGCCTTGTGCCGCTGCCCTCGGGCTCGAACAGGACCTCGGCCCGATAGTCGCGCACCGGCGCCGGACCGCTGAACGTGTAGACGTGGCGCCGGTCCGGCTCGTACTCCAGCGTCTCCTCGCGCGTCAGCAGCGGCCACGTGCCGACGGCCCGGATCGCACCGACCCCGCCCACCGGGTCGGCCCATCTGTCCCAACGGGACACGACGATGAGCGGTTTCGCCCAGTCGGACCAGTGCGCGCCGTCCGTTTCCAGCCGGAACAGCGCCGATGGCGGCGCGGTGCTGGTGCGGGTGACCTCGAAACTGAACGTTCTGGCGGTCATCGTTCGCCTCTCCGCCGACGGTAGGGGTTACCCACCAGTAAACCAGGGGCTTACCGGATGCGGGGCCGCTGACCTTGGGGTTTCATGGATTCATGGGCATCAACTTGAACGACATCAAGCAGAAGGCGCAGCAGGCGCTCGACGACAACGCCGACAAGATCGAGAGCGGCATCGACAAGGCGAGCGATTTCGCCAAGTCGAAGTTCGGGCAGCACGCCGCCAAGATCGACGACGTCGCGTCGAAGGCGAAGGACTTCCTGCACAAGAACCAGTCCGGCGGCGGCCCGGAATCCGGTCCCGGACCGGCCGGCCCGCAAGGCGGCCCCGGCCCCGCCGACCCCCAACCCGGCCCGACCGAGCAGCCGTAGTCGCACTTTGTCGACAATGTGCCACCCGGAGCTCGTCGCACATTGTCGAAAAGGTGCCGTCAGGGCACCTCGCCGATCGCGGTGTCCTCGGTGAGGGAGGTGATCCGCCCGCCGCGCTCGCCGAGTGCGCGCAGGCCGTCCCGGGCGTCCGGCGCCGTCAGCGCGACGCGAACGCCCGACAGCGTGGCCTGCCTGGCGGCCGCAAGCGCTTGCGCCCCTTCGTGACCGGAGTGGATGCTGACTGCCAGGCCGCCGGTCGAGGCCAGCGATCCGCGCAGGGCGCCGAGCCGGCCGAGTGCCTCGTCGAGCACCGGCAGTAGTGCTTCGCGGTTGCCCTCGGTCATCGCCCGGACCAGCTCCGGCCGCGTTGCGGCCACCCGGGTGCCGTCGGTGTAGGACCCGGCGGCCAGTGCCATCGCGACCGGGCCGCCGTCCGCGCCGACCGCGGCCAGCACGGCGGCCAGCAGGTGCGGCAGGTGGGAGATCCGGGCGACCGCCTCGTCGTGCGTGTCCGCGGTCAGCGGCACCACGTGCGCGCCGAGGTCGATCGCTAGCCGGGCCACCTCGGCCCATGCGGCCAGATCGGTGTCGTCCTCGACGCCCACCACCCATGCCGCGCCGCCGAACAGCGCCGCATTGCCCGCGCGCCAGCCGGACTCGGCGGTGCCCGCCATCGGATGCCCGCCGACGAACCTGGCCTCCGGTGCGAACGCCCGCACGGCCGTGCGCACCCCCATTTTCACGCTCGTCACGTCGGTGAGCCGGCACGACGGTGCGCACCGGTCGACGGTGCGCAGCACCTCCTCGATCGCGGTAAGCGGGACCGCCAGCACCACCAGCGCGTCCCGTTCGGCCGCCCGCACTAGCGCGGCTTCGACGTCCGTCGAGGCGTCGAAGCCGTCAGCGGCCGCCGCCTCCGCGTCGGCGGCCGCGGTCGTGGCACCCCAGACGTCCCGCCCGACCGCCGCCGCCGCGCGCAGCACCGAGCCGCCGATCAACCCGAGCCCGATCACGCATACGTCTCGCACGGGGCGTCATCCTGCCAGGGAGGCCAGTGCGAAGGCCGCGTACATCGCGACTCCGGCCGGGAAAGCGCCTTCGTGGTGGCGCACGCGGTTGGAGTGGTTGGTCGGCGCCTGGTCCGGATCGACCTCCGGCGGGCACGCGCCGAGGAACGCGAACGCGCCCGGAACCCGTTGCAGCACATAGGAAAAGTCCTCGGCGCCCATGACCGGGTCGGCCATCAGCTCGGACCGGCCGAGCACCCGCTGGGCGAGGTCGAGCACGCGCAGCGCCTCGTCCGGGTCGTTCACCGTCACCGGGTAGCCGGGCTCGATGTCGGCCAGCACGCGGCAGCCGTGCGCCTCGCCGACCGCTTCGCACACCTTCGGCAGTTCGGCCTTCACCAGCGCCCGCGCGGACTCGGACAGGGTGCGGATGGTGCCGGCGACCTCGGCGGTCTCCGGGATGACGTTGGTCGTGGTGCCCGCCTCGATCCGGGTCACCGACACCACGGCGGGGTCGAACACGCTGACCCGCCGGGTCACCATGGTCTGCAGGGCGCCGACCATCGCCGCGGCCGCGGGGATCGGGTCGATCGCGTTGTGCGGGCTCGAACCGTGCCCGCCCTTGCCGGTCACCAGGATCGAGAACGTGTCGTTCGACGCCATGAGCGGGCCGGGCCGGGTGGCGAGCAGCCCGGACTCGGCGTGTGCGATCAGGTGGATGCCGAAGGCCTTCTCGACCCGCGGCCCGGCCGCGTCGAGCACGCCTTCGTGGATCATGTGCCGCGCGCCGTGGTAGCCCTCCTCGCCCGGCTGGAACATGAACACGACCGAACCGGCCAGCTCGTGCCGGCGGGCCGACAGCAGCCGTGCGGCGGAGGCGAGCATCGCGGTGTGGCCGTCGTGCCCGCAGGCGTGCATGGTGCCGTCCACTTCGGAGGCGAACTCGAGTCCGGTCTCCTCCTGGAGGGGCAGCGCGTCCATGTCACCGCGCAACAGCACTGCCGGTCCATCCTGCGCACCGCGCAACACGGCGGTGAGCGCGGTCGTCGCCTTCCCCTCGACGATCTCCAGTGGCAGGCCGTCCAGCGCCCGCCGGACGGCAGCCTGCGTCCGCGGCAGTTGGAGGCCCTGCTCCGGCGTCCGGTGGATCTCCCGGCGCAGCGCGACGGTGGCCGGTTGCAGAGCCTCGGCTTCGGAGAGCAACGCGGCGAGCCGGGTGTCCGGCAAAGGGGGCAACTCGGTTGGTCCCGTCATCATCCGATCCTCGCAGAGCGACTGCACTGATGATCCGTCCAGGTATACGGTGTGCGCTATGTCGGTGAAGGAGCCGGTTTCGGGATTCGCAGTGGCTGTGGTCCGGGAGGACGGCAAGTGGCGCTGTAGCGCGCTCGATGCCGATGCGCTCGCGGGCCTGGACGCTGCCATCACCGAGCTGGCCAAGTTGCGGTCCACCGGGGCCGTGTTCGGCCTGCTCGCGGTGGACGACGAGTTCTTCGTCATCGTGCGGCCGAGCCCGCGCGGGCCGTCCCTGCTGCTCTCGGACGCGGCGGCGGCGCTGGATTACGACATCGCCGCCGACGTGCTCGACGTGCTGCGGGTCGATCCGCCAGACGAGGAGGACGACTCGATCTGGTCCGAGGGCGACCTCGACATCCTCGCCGACGTGGGTCTGCCCGGACCGGAGCTCGAGGTGATCGCGGGCGAGGTCGACCTCTACCCGGACGAGCAGCTGCAGATGATCGCGCAGCGCTGCGGGTTCGGCGGCGAGTTCACCACCCTGCTGGACGAGATCTGACGTGTCCGACGCCGACCTGGTGTCCGCGGCTCTGGCCGCGGCGCGGGAGGCGGGTCCGGACGTGCCGATCGGTGCCGCGGTGTTCGCGCCAGACGGGCGCCTGCTCGCGCGCGCCCACAACGCCCGGGAGCAGCTGGGCGACCCGACGGCGCACGCCGAGATTTTGGCTCTGCGGGCGGCCGCCCGGGAGTTCGGCGACGGCTGGCGGCTGGACGGGTGCACGCTCGCGGTGACGGTGGAGCCCTGCACGATGTGCGCCGGCGCCCTTGTACTCGCGCGCGTCGCCCGGGTCGTGTTCGGAGCCTGGGAGCCGCGCACCGGCGCGATCGGGTCGTTGTGGGACGTGGTGCGCGACCGGCGGCTCAACCACCGGCCGCAGGTGCGCGGCGGTGTCCGCGAAGCCGAGTGCGCCGCGCTACTGGCCGAGTTCTTCGCCGGTCACCGGGACGTGTGACCCGGCGCGAGGCGGGGTAGCCCTCCCGGAGATCGCGTCAAGGAGGGTCGATGAACGTCACGAAGAACCGGATGACGAGCCGGTCCCGCCAGGCCAAGGGCGGGGCACGGGAGATGTTCGGCCGCCTGACCGGCCGCCGGCGCCACCAGGCCGCCGGGCGCGCCGAGCGGATCCGCGGCATCGTGCGGGAGACGACGACCGAGGTAGCGGACTGGGCGGCCACCGCGGCGCGCGACGCGCAGCGCCGCTTCCGCGCCAGGTGAGGAGTGCCTGCGAGCCGCTCTTGGACGTCTAGTAACCTAGTCGGCGGTAGCGTGTCCGAGCGGCCGAAGGAGCACGACTCGAAATCGTGTGACGGTTGATCCCGTCCGTGGGTTCAAATCCCACCGCTACCGCTCGCGAGTGGGCGAGGTGTGTCGACGGAAGGCGTCGACCGCCTCGCTCGCCGTCAGGCGGCACTTTGTCGAAAATGTGCGAGCGTCAGTGGTGTAGTTGGGCGGCCCGGCGCTGGGCCGCGCGCGCGGCCTGCAGCATCGCCTCGGCCAGGTCCATCGGCTTGACCTGCTCGAACAGGGCCGAGTTGATGGCGACCTCGAGGATCTCCCCGCTCACGGAAACGCCGACCTCGACCAGCCCCCAGTCATCCTGCGCCGTGGTCACCTGCTGAGCGGCCTGACGTCGCCGGGCGACCGGGCGCTCCTCGACGGCCTCGGACTGCTTGGTCAGCTCGCGGTTCACCGGATCCTCTTCCTCTCGGCTTGGCTCCTACGACGTGACCGACTCCCCAGCGGTTCCGTGGGGAACCAACCACACGCGCGCAACATCCGAGGATCATGAACTGGGCGCGTGCGACCGTCGATCACCTGTCCCGCCGCGAGGTCTCGCCCGTGGTGCCGGCGACCCTGCGCGCAGACCTGAGCTGGGCGCGGGCCTACATCCGCCGCCCCCCGCCCAAGCCGGACACCCTCGAACCGGACAGCTGGATGCGTCCCGCGAACTAGCGCCGGGCGCGCCAGCCGAGCGAGAGCACGGCGTCCACCAGCTCCTGGTAGGCCTCCTTGACCTCGCGCAGGTAGAGGTCGAGCCGGGAGGCGTAGGCGTGCGGCGCCGGCGTCGGATCGGCGCCGACCTCGAGCCAGGGCAGGCGGCTGACGTTGTCCTGCGCCATCCGCCACCAGTGCTGCGTGCCCTGCACCGTCCGGGCCTCGCGCTCCCTCGCTTCCGCCGCAGCGGCTTCCGCTGCCGCGATCTCCGCGTCCAGCTCCTCGGACCGGCGCCGCTCCCACGCCCGCAGCTCCTCGGCCGCCTTGCCGGCGAGCCCGACGATCTGCTTGTACTCCATCGCCGGGTTCATGCCTGATGCTCCGGGCGGTCGAAGGGAATCATCACCTCGGGTGAGACATGCGTGCTGCGGTCGAAGAACAGCGCCCGGCCTGGCCGCGGCGACCAGTGCACCACCTGCCCGGCCGCGAACTGGCTCAGCTCGGACCCCTGCACGTCGAGCGCGGCCCATGCCCCGATGTCGTCGGTGCCGGCGAACCCGAGGGTGTCCTTGAGCCGCGCCGTACTGCGCCACCAGCCGACCGTGTGAGTGCCTTTTCCGGGGCCCTGCTTGAGAATCACGCGGAAATGGTCGAGCCCGCTCTTGAGCTGACCGGGTTGCTTCTGCTCGAGGATCGGCAGCGCGCCGTCGACGCCGTAGAGCAGGAGGATCCGCGCGTGCCCGGGTGGCTCCTCGGCGAGCTTCGCCATGTACTCGCCGAGTTCGACGTCGCTCAGCCGCACGACGCGGTGCCCGTCCGCCTCCAGTTCGTCGGCCAGCTCGCCGACCGCGGGTGCGCACCGGTCGACCAGGCACGAGACGAGGAACTCGACCTCGTGCGGCGAATACTGCCGGGCCAGCGACCGGGCCGCGGCGTCCATGATGGACAGTGCTTCGGCGATTGCGGTACCCATGATCGCCAGGTTGCGGCCCGGCGCCCCGGTCAGCTCGACCATGCATGCGGTGTCGGCGACGTCGATCGACTGGCCAAGCAGCGCGCGCGGCGTCCGGTTCGTGGTGAGCGCCGTGAACGCGGCCGAGTGTTCCAGCAACGGCGAGTGCGCGCCGTCGAACAGCCGTGGCCGCTGGTGCTCCTGGGCGTAGCGCTCCCACAGTTCCCGTTGCAGCGACGAGAAAATGTCCTTGCTGCTCGCGTCGGGGACGTGCGCGAGCTGGTTGCCGTGCGCGACACCGGAGTCGTGGTTGATCACCGCGTGCCACTTCGGCGCCGCGACCGCGGCGTTGTTGGTCTCGGCGAGCACGCGCCGCGCCTTGGGCATGGCGATCCGCAGCGTGCACTGCTCGAACACCGCCGGCTTGCCCCAGAACGCGTCGATGCCGGCGATGTCCTGGCTGGCCAGGATCAGGTGAATGCCCTGGGCGCGGCCGCGGCGGGCGATGTCCTCGAGCAGGGCGGTCGCCTGGTTGGTGACGCCGTCCCGGCCCGCGAACAGGTACTGGAACTCGTCGATCACGGCGACGATCCGCGGCCAGTGCCCGTCCGGGTCCTGCTGACGCAGCCCAGCCAGGTCGGTGACCTCGTGCTCCTTGGCCGCGGCCGAGCGGCGGCGCAGCTCGTCGGCCAGGAACCTCAGCAGCGCCAGGCCGAACTCGCGGTCGGTGTTGACGTTGACGCCGATCAGGCGCGCATGCGGCAGCCAGCTCGCGTCGCGGCGGCCCGGCGCGAGCCCGGCGAAGGACACGCCCTCCTTGAAGTCCAGCAGGTACAGCGCGAGCTCGTCCGGCGGGTAGCGTGCGGCGAGGCTGCCGAGGAGGGCATACAGGAAGTTGGTCTTGCCCGAGCCGCTCGGCCCGCCGATCAGCGCGTGCGGGCTCGCGTCGCCGATGACGACCTCGACCGGATCGCCTTCGTAGAACCCCACCGGGGCCCGCAGTTCACGCGCGGAGTTCTCCTGGCCAAGCTCGGCGGGCAGCAGGTCGCGGAACGACCGCGGGCCGCCCTGCTTCTCGATCAGCGCGTCTGCCAGCCTGCTCGCCGCGGCGCTGACTTCGGCCGACGGGATCGGCGGGTCCACGTCGACGACCAGGTTCGGCCCGGTCATGCTCGTGGCCGCGCGATGTTCGTCGAGCATGCGGATGTTCTCGAACGAGCCGCCCAGGATGGTCGGGATGTCCACGGTGATCAGCGAAATGCCCGCCGCCAGCGCGGCGCCCGCGATGCGTTTGAGCTCGCGCAACGGCTCCGGCGCCCAGGTCTCACCGTTGCCGAACAGGACGACGACCCGCCACGGCTCGACGCGCTGCCCGAGCTGGTCGCGCAGTCCGCGCAGCGAGGTGTGCCCGGCCTGCATGGTCTGGGCGTGGATGCGGCGGATGTGCCCGGTCAGCTCGTCGAGCAGCACTCCGAGCTGGTCGGGGTCGTAGAGCGTGACCGCCGAGGTGCGGGAGAGCGGGTACAGGTTCGGCAGGACGGCGGTCAGCTGCGCGACGTCCCAGAGGTGCACGCGCACCGAGCCCAGCTCCATCGAGCCGAGCACCCGCAGCAGCAGGCCCTCGATGAGCGATTCGACGGCCTGCCGGGTCTTGACGGCCGTCGTGATCGCCAGGTGTGAGTCGTCCAGCAGCGGCACCATCACCGGGAACGGTCCGGAATCGTCCATTGTGGACGAGCCGAGGCGCCACAGTGGCGGTGGGTTCAGCGGTTCCCGGCCCGGCCGGCCCAGCCATGCGCTCGGCGGCAGGCTCGCCGGCCCGGGCGCGGCGCGCGCGACCAGGTCCCGCAGCCGGACGGGCACGGTGGCCGCGTCGGTGTAGAACGCGGCGTGCTGCGCGTTGAGCTTGTCCCGCACTCCGGCCATCACCGGACTGCGCAGCGCGGTGGCGAGGTTCTCGTCCCCGGCCGCGGCGTCGATGCCGGCGCGCACGATCTGCTGTTCCAGCTGGAGCCGGGCCAGCTCGGTCTCGGCGATCTGGCGTCCCGCCTGCGCGGCGCCCAGCACCATGCCGAGCTTCTCGCGCATGGTGCCGAGAGCCGAGACGACCCGGCGCTTCTGCTCATTGGCCTTCGGCATGGTGCGCCTACAGCCGGGCCAGGTAGGTGTTCACCAGGTCATCGGCGGCCCGCAGGCGCTCGGCGTCCGCGCCGAGCCGGTCGACCGCCGACGCGAGCTCCGGCGGCACCCACGCGTCGGCCTGTTCATGGGCGTTCACGATCAACTCGCGTGCTTCGTCCAAGAGCTCCACCGCACGGTTGGTGTGTTCGCTTGCCTCGGCCAGTTTCGCGCGGAACCCGGCCAGCTGAGCCTGCAGCTCGGGGAGCGAGAACATCTAGAGGCGGGCGGCGTACGACTCGGCCGACGACACGGCGGCCTGGATCGTGTTCTGCTGGCCGTTGATGCCCTGCAGCGCCTCGGCGAGCATGCTGTTCGCCTGGGTCACCTCCGGCTGCGTGCTTCCCGAGGTGACCTGGCCCAGGATTTGCTGGGCCTCCTCGAGTGCCTGAGCGGCCTGCTGGAGGGCTGCGACGCCGGCAGTGCACTTCTCGTTCGCCATCGCGATCCCAGCGCGGATCTCTTCCACTCCGGCCATAATGACGCGGGTTCTCCTCGGGCTAGCGGTCCATCCGGCCGCGTGCGCGGCCTCTCATCAAACTATCGGTAGAGCAGCTCGGGCCATGAGCCTGGTCACTGGTGCATCCGGGTGAAGTGACGAACGTCCCGGACGCGTTCACACGTCCGGGTCAGTAGGGCTGCAGGTTGGGCACTGGGTGCCCTCCGCAGCGAGCGCGATGTGCTCCTGGATCGCGCGTAGCCAGGCGGCGAGGCGAACCTGACGGCGGCTTCCCCGGTGGTGCCTGGTCCTGGCGTGCGCGAGAACGATGAACCAGTCCCGGAGCGCTTGCTCGTCGAGAACGAGCCTGTCGACAGGGGCGCACTGGGCGAGCACACGGCGCGTGGCGTCGATCAGCCGGGCACGCATCGCATCGCCATGACGCCGGCGGAAAGCCGCGCTCTGCGTCTTGTCGGCGTAGGCGTCGGGGAACAGCCGCTCGTTCGCCAGCACGGGCCGCCGGCGGAACGCACCGCGCGGACGCGTGTCCCGCAGCGCCCGCAGCAGGTCCGCGACTTCCGGTTGCAGCCTCGCCGCGAACTCGTCGGCGAGACGGATCTCGACCAGACCGCCGCCGGCCGATCGTGCGCTGAACGGTGATCGCGGCACGTCAACGGCTCCTCAGCGTCGCGCGCACGCCCCACAGTTGCAGGTCCGCGACGAGGTCCTCGGCCTGCTCGCGCGTCGCGCACCAGGTCAGGCAGGCTTCCCCGCTCTCGTCGACGTCGTGTGCGAGTTCGAACCCGCGTGCCATCGGCATCCCGTAGGCGCGCGCGACGGCGAACGCGGCCGTCGCATGCGAGTTCACGTTGTCGTCGTGTACCACCACGGCCCACGGCTGGTCTTCCATGCACGTAAATACGACCTGCCGGGCCAGGCGTTACCGGCTCAGCAACGCCGAAACGCATAGCCGGACGCCACTAGCCGCCCATCCCGGGCATCGGCTGCCCCCCGGGGACGGTGAGACCGGGCAGCGCGGCGGGGTCGGCGAGCAGCACGACGCCGAGCCCGACGAGGACGGCGGCGGTGGCGTACGTCGCGATTCGCGGCCACGGCACCGTCTTCTCGATCGCGATGAGCCCGGCGACGAGCGCCATCCAGGTGATGGACATGACGCCGAGTGCGAACAGCGACGCCATGAGCGCCCAGCAGCAGCCGACGCACCAGGCGCCGTGTCTCATCCCCATCCGGAGACCGCCGAGCCGGCCGTCTCGCCAGGAGCCGAGCAGGAAGCCCAACGGGCTACGGCACTTGCCGAGGCACACGTCCTTGAGCGGGGTGAGCTCGTACACCCCGGCCACGAGCAGGGTGGCGCCCGCGAGCGCCCGACCGGCGTGGTCCCACATGATCGCGTCCCCGCCGACCCGGGTCGCGGCGATGGCAGCGCCGAACGCCGCGATGCCGGCGACCGTCCAAATCAGCAGGTACCCGGAGACGAAGGCGAGCGGCGCCAACGGCTCCCGCGTCCGCGTCATCCGCGCGTAGAGCGCGACGGTCGGCGCGACCGACGGGAACATCATCGCCGTCATCATCGCGACCCAGACGCCGACGAACCATCCGAATGTCCCGAGCGTGGTCCACGGCCCGGCGTCCATGCCCTGCATCTGACCCGCTGACCACCACCAGGCGAGCCCGGCGAGCGCAAAGAGGACGACGACGAGCCCGACCCGGGCACGGACCGCGCTGTACGCCGGGGCGAGCCCGCTCGTTGCGGCGGGTCGCACCTGCCTGCCGCCGGTCATCGCGTCAGGCGGCCCACGTGAAGTCCGACTTCGACAAGCCGGTCTTGCCTTCGTAGGTGATGCCGAACGCGCTGATCTTGGTGCGCTTGGCTTCCGCCATCGTCAGGTCCGAACCGACGGGGTGGAACATGCCGTTGAACTTGATGGGCTCACCGGTCTCGACACCGAATGGCACGATGTCCTCGATCTCGAAGTCGATCGAGTCACCGACGCGCACCGTGTGGCGGAGTGCGTCATCGCCCACCTCGATCGACGCGCGCTCCACTCCGAGCATCTCGCCGATGAGCGGACTCAGACCCGCCATCGGGCCGCCGAGCTGACCGCTGAACACGCCGACGAGCTTCTCGAACTGCTCGTCGCGTCCCGCGTCGACGAAGACACCGACACGCCAGTTGCCTTCGGTCATCACCTTCGGCGTGTCGGCGATCACCGCGACCTTGCAGCCGGCGATGTCGGTCCCCCCGACCTGGCCCTCACGAATGTTGAAGACGAGTGACACCCGGCAGTAGTCGTACGTCGCGCCGTGATCGAGCGAGAGGTTGCACGGACACATGAGCTCGCACGAGCAGGTCTCGACGTAGCTGCCTCGCAGGTTCCACGCCATGGCTGCCTCCCACAGGGCGAAGAACGTCAACTGTCCCTCTCGCCGCGGGGGCCGTCAATGCCTGGCGCCGCATCAGCCAACGTTGGCCGTCGCACAACGTGGCGAACGGCGGGTACGAAGGCTGGGCAAAAACGCCGGGCCACCCGCGCAGCGGGTGACCCGGCGTTCTGCCTGGTAGCTGGCGGAGGATACGGGATTCGAACCCGTGAGGGCTGTTACACCCAACACGATTTCCAATCGTGCGCCTTAGGCCGCTCGGCCAATCCTCCGCTGAGAAGGGTACAGCAGGGCCCCGCGCGCTCCGCCTAGGCCCGCTTCTGGCAGGTGTACGCCCCGAACACCCGTCCGGTGAACCGCACGTCCAGGACGTCGAAACCGGCGGTGGCCAGCATCGGCTCGAGCAGCCACCGGAAGGTGCTGTGCTCGGTCCGGACGTGTTCGGCCAGGTCGTCGCGGGTGTAGCCGGCCTCGGGATCGGTGGCGGCGTGGTCGAACCACTCCTGCAGGGCCGCTTCCGTCTCGTCCGGCTGGAAGTCGTAGATCAGGTCCCGCAGCCGCAGCAGCCCGCCCGGCCGGAGCATCCCGGCGATCCGGTGCAGCGCGATCGCCTTCCAGAAGTCCGGTAGCTGGTGCAGCGCGTGTCGCGCGAAGACCGCATCCGCCGGCTCGCCGCGATGTTCGTAGGTGAGGAAGCCGGCTTGGACGCACTCGACGTTCGGCGATCCCGCCGCCGCGATCACGGCCAGCATCGCCGGGGACACGTCGACCGCCACGACTCGCTCGAAGCGCCTTGCGGCGGCCAGCGCGAACTGGCCGGTGCCGGCGCCGAGGTCGACGACGGTGTGGCCCTCCAGCAGGGCAAGGTCCGCCGAAGGATCGGGCCATCCCTGCTTGCGGTCGAACCCCGCGACGAAGTCGGCGTCGAGGTGTTCCGGTCCGGCATGGGCGAGTTCGTCGAGCATCCACGGTTGCGCCATGCCGCCGATTGTGTCGGCGCGCGCTCGCGGCCGCTCCTGGTTTTCGGGCCGTATCAGGCCGATCGGAGCGTCTTCCCGTCCTCGGGAACGGCGGCGGGTCCGAACATCGTGCAGATCTCGGCCACGACCTGGCGGTGCGCGGCGAGCGCGAGGTGACCGACGCCGGGGAGCAGCACGTTACGCACCTCGAGGTCGGGATGCTCGAAGCGGCCGTGCCGGCTGGGCAGCACCAGCTCGTCGCCGTCACTGGAGAACGTGACGAACTTCGTCGCGCAGCCGGGGACGGGCCGGTTCAGCTCGGCCAGCAGGTCGCTGCCCGGGCGCAGCTGCCGGGCGAGCGGCATCGGCGACAACAGCCACGCCGCGACGGTGCCGCCGTGCGGAGTGCCGACGGTGACGACGGTGTCGACCCGGCCGTGCCCGTCGAGGCGCTGCACGTAGTACCGGGCGATGAGGCCGCCCAGGCTGTGGCCCACCAGGTCGACCTTCGCCGCGCCGGTGACCTCGCACAACTGCTCGATCTGCTCGGCCAGCCGCTCCGCCGCGGACCGCACGTCACGCAGCAGCAGGCTGTAGCTGAACGAGACCACCGGCCCGGCGCCGCAGCGGTCCAGCGCGACCTTGAGGTCGGTGAAGATCGCGGTGTTGTCGGCCAGGCCGGGCAGGACCACCAAGGGGCGACCCGGTAGCGGCGTCGGCGCGCTTTTGGGCGCCGTGTGGACGGCCCAGCGCCGTCCGATGCCCGCCGGATAGCGGAGGGCATGCGCCATCACGCTCGCGATCTCACCGGCAACCGCTCGAAGAACCGCCATCGCACACCTCCACGCCGAGGTGGTCAGTCCCTAGATGCGAGGTTAACCGCGTGGACCGACATTTTTGTTTCGCCGCCACGGTCTCGGTTTCGTTTCGAACCCGATCAGGGCACAGCGCGAGCCTGCCGGCGACCTCCTGGGCGCGGTCATCGGTCTCGCCCGGCTTCGGCGATCACCGCCGGAAAAGGCGGGGCATTCCGGTGAAAGTCAGCCCGAATTCCGCCTCTGTTGATGAACCCTTCGCCGATTCTCGTCCGCGATGAAGGTCCCCTTTGATCGGATCGTGAACACCAGGCCGCGCTCGCGAAGGATCTCGGTCGCGTGACGGGCCGTGCCGAGCGATACGCCGTACTCGACGGCGAGTCGTCGCTCGGCCGGGAGAGGCTTGTTCGGGCGCAGCTCACCGGCCTCGATCCGGGCCGCCAGGTGGTCGGCCATCATCTCGTAGATGTAGCCCGGCGTTTCGCTCGGGTCGAAGTCTGGGACGGTCACGGGAGGGACGGTAGAACGGCGTTAAAAGGCCTGATTGCGCGGTTGCGCCAAGATGCGTCTATGCGCGCTATGCCGGGGTTGACGCTCGGGCTCCGCCAAATTGGGCGCGCAATTCTCAGCGGACTCGATTCGGGGTGCGTAATGGGTCATGGCCGCGGCCGCGCAGGATCTCGAAACGGTCCGTGCCCGGCCAGCTGTTGACCCAGCTCGACCCCCGAACTTCCTTCGCGCGCTTCTTCAGCGGCGCCAGCAGCCGGGACACCTCGCGGTAGGACTTCGCCGCGGTGCCCGCGCACACGACCGTCGCCAGTGACGCGGTGACCGCCAGGTGCTCGGCTGTCCACGGAGTGTCCAGGAGAGCGTCCGCGACGATCGGGATCTCGTCGATGTCGCACGCGATCAGGAAGTCGTCGCCGCCGACATGGCTCACCGTGACGCTGCGCAGCTTCGCGGCGAGGTCCGTGAGCGTCCGGCCCAGTGCGCGGATCAGGTCGTCGCCCGCCGCGAAACCGGCGGTGTCGTTGATGTGCTTGAACGAGTCGACGTCCAGCCACGCCACGACAAGCGGTCGTCCGGCGGCGATGCGGCGGTCCACCTCGCGCGCGACCGTGTCGCTGCCCGGCAGCCGGGTCAGCGGGTTCAGCGCGGCCGCCTCCTCGATCTTCGCCTCAGCCATCGCGCGCACGATCTCGGTCACGAACACCACGCCGAGGCACTCGCCGTTCGCGCCGACCACGATGATGTCGTCGCCGGTGCGCGTCAGGCCGGCGTCGGCGACCAGGTCGAGCAACTCCAGTGCCCCGGCGCCGGTGCGGATCGTGCGCGGGGGGTCGGCCAGTCGCGCGGCCGGTTTGTTCGCGTGCAGCGCATGACCGAACGGGCCGGTCAGCTCCAGCAGGAACCGCGCGCGATCCATCGACCAGCGCGGCCGCTGCTCGTGGTCCAGGCCGACGATGCCGCTGGGCGCGTCGTGGTCGAGCAGGACCCGCCGGACGTCGTCGCAGGTGGCGTCGTCGGGCAGGGTGGTCGCCGGATGCAGGAAGTTGTCCACCCGAGGAGCGGTCGTGGGGGTCGGCGGCACCCGGAGGGCCGGCTCCGGCGGCTCCGTCACCAGGCCGGTGGGCATCGCAGTGATGCGGGCCGGCGAGAACAGGTTGCCCTGCACGATCCGCACCCCCAGGCGGCGCACCGTCGCGAGTTGCTCCTCAGCCTCGATCCCGGTGGCGACCAGCCGGATCCCGGTCCGCGAGGTGAAATGTGCGAGCGACTCCACCAGCGCGACCGTCGCGGCCTCACCGGGCAGGCGGCGCAGCGCCGTGCGGTCGAGCTTGATCAGGTCGACCCGTGCCTCGGCGAGCAGGTTCAGTGGCAGGTCACCCGAGCCGAGCCCGTCGAACGCCAGCCGGAAGCCGAGCTGGTCGAACCGGTGCATCCCGGCGAGCAGGGCCTTCGGTGACACGCCGTGGAACGGTGCCCCGATCTCGAGGACGATCTCGCGCGGGCGGCGTCCGGTGCGCCCGAGCGACTCGAGCAGCGGATCGAGCACGAGCTGCGGTGCCGCGGCCGACAGCGCGGTCAGATTGAGGTGCAGTGGGAGCAGGGTCTCGTGGGCCGCCTCGGCAAGCACCGCCTGCGCGGTGAGCGCGGCGTCGACCTGGACCAGGCGTCCGCGGCGCTGGGCGGCTCGCAAGAGGTCGTGGACGCGACCCGTGGCGGGCCGGGCGAGGGCTTCGACGCCGACGATGCCACCGGTGTTCAGGCTGTAGAGCGGTTGAAACGCGAAGGCTACGTCGCCGGCCGCTGCTTCCACGCAGTGAATCCTCCGCTTCGCCGGGCCAACCAGGCCAGATCGGGCTCCGATTGTGGCCCAGCTCACCTGTTCCTGCAAATTGCACATGGCAAATTCGCCCGTTTGTCGGTAGCAATTTGAACAGTATCCAACGGACAGTTGTGGTGCTGTAGTGGCCGGTGCGACGGGGGAAACCATGGACGAGGACACGCTGCGTCGACGGGATCGGGACGCCTCATGAGCGCCGACGCCGTCGCCGCGCGCGACTCGATGCCGATCGGTGGGCTGATCCGGGCGGCGCGACACCAGCGCGGGCTCACCCAGTACCAGCTCGCGGACAAACTCGTCCTGCTCTCGGGCAACGAAAGCCTGGGCCGAGACGAGGTTTCCCGCTGGGAACGCGGAAAGCGGGTGCCCGGGCCGTACTGGCAGCGTTATCTGAGCTGGGCCCTCGACGTGCCCCCGGCCGAGTTGCGTGCGGCGGCGTGGACCACGAAACAGTGGCGGCGGCGCCAGTGACGAACGGCCGCGCCCGCTGATCGAGGGCACCCTGGTGATGGCAGGCCTCGTCCTGGGGTGCGGAGGTGCGTCGTGGCGCTGATCGAGGATGTTCGCGCGCTGGGCTCGGAGCTCGAGCGTTCCTGTCCGGTCTATGTGCGGGGCCGGTTGAAGTTCCGGGTCAAGCAGATCGTCTATGTCGCCTTCTCCCTCGACGAGACGGTGATGGGGTTCGCGTTCCCGAAGGAGGAGCGCGCCGCGCTCGTCGCCGGCGAGCCGGAGAAGTTCCGGCTGCCCTCGGAGTCGGACATGCGGTTCAACTGGGTCGACGCCGACCTCGCCGCGCTGGACCCGGCCGAGGCCCGCGAGTTCGTCGTGGACGCGTGGCGGATGGTGGTCCCTCAGAAGATCTCCCGCGCCTACGACCTCGCGAATCCCGGCGGTCCGGGCTGACGGCAGCCTCGTGAAGAAATTCTGGGCGGGGTGTCGGATCGGGGCGGTCGCGTTCGTAGCAGGGGTGAGGCCGCCCAGCAGGGGCGGCGCCCGAGTGGGGAGCGCGAACATGAAGCTGACGACCATGACCCAGGTGACCGTCGACGGAGTGATGCAGGGAAACGGCGGCACGTCGGATGAAGACCGCAGGAACGGATTCGAGCGCGGCGGCTGGGCGCTGGGGAAGGGCGACGACGAGACCCACGCGTTGATCAAGGACACTTACCAGCGCGCCGACGCGTTCCTGCTCGGCCGGCGGACCTACGAGCTGTTCGCCGGCTCGTGGGGGTCCTGGACGGCCCAGGACGTCCCGGGCTGGGAGCCTGTCATGCGGGCGTTGAACACCCGGCCCAAGTACGTGCCGTCGACCACCCTCACCGATCCCGCGTGGTCGGGCACGACCGTCCTGTCCGGGGACGTCGCGGCAGCCGTCCGGGAGCTCAAGGCCAAGCCGGGGGGTGAGCTCCAGGTCCACGGCAGTGGCGCACTGACCCGGTGGCTGCTGGAAAACGACCTGGTCGACGAGATGACCCTGATCGTGATCCCGGTGATCCTCGGGCAGGGTGCGCGGTTGTTCCCGGAGAGCGGGCCGGATCTGGCGCTCGACCTGGTCGAGTCGCGTGCCGACTCGAATGGCGTGACGATCCAGGTCTACCGGCCGGCCGGGCGCCCGCGGTATGCGCCGGCCTGACGTCCCTGACCACGCTGTCTTGACACCACAGGAGACGATCTTCAGATGCAGTACCTGGTTTCCGTGATCGACGACAAAACCAATCCCGGCAGCACGGACCGGCAGCCTGCCATCAGCGCGTTCAACGAACGGCTGATCGCCGAGGGCTACTGGGTTTTCGCGGGCGGACTCGCCGACACCGACGCGGCCACGGTCATCGACAACCGGGGCGAGCAGGCGGTGTTCAGCGACGGGCCCTTCGTGGAGTCGAAGGAGTACCTCGCCGGCGTCTGGGTGTGGGACGTCCCCGATCTGGATGTGGCACTCAAGCTCGCCACCGAGGCATCGAAGGTGTGCGACCGGAAGATCGAGGTGCGGCCGTTCCGGTGATCGACGTCGAGGAGGCGGTCACCCGCGCTCACCATGACGAGTGGGCGCGGGTGGTGGCCGCCCTGACCAGGCGGTTCGGCGACCTCGACATCGCCGAGGAGGCGGCGGCCGAGGCGTTCGCGACGGCTGTCGAGCGGTGGCGGGCAGACGGCGTGCCACCCAACCCCGGCGCCTGGCTGACCACCACCGCCAACCACAAGGCCATCGACCGGATCCGGCGCGAGAACAAACGCGACGACAAGCACAGGGAGGCTCAGATCTTGCGGGACGACCCGGCGGTGCCTCTCGCGATCGACGACGACCGGCTCCGGCTGATCTTCACCTGCTGTCATCCGGCGCTGGCGATGCAGACCCGGGTGGCGCTGACGCTGCGGATGGTCGGCGGTCTGACCGTGCCCGAGATCGCCCGTGCGTTCCTCGTGCAGGAGACCGCCATGGAGCGGCGGATCACCCGCGCGAAGGCCAAGATCAAGGCGGCCCGCATCCCGTATCGCGTGCCGGCCGCCGAGGATCTCCCGGCCCGCGTCACGGGCGTACTCGCCGTGCTGTACCTCGTCTTCAACGAGGGCTACCTGGCGACCGGCCCCGGCACCGACCCGGTACGCCACGACCTGACCGCCGAGGCGATCCGGCTCACCCGCCTGATCCGGGCCCTCATGCCGGGCGACGGCGAGGTGGCCGGGCTGCTGGCACTGATGCTTCTCATCGAGGCCCGCCGCACCGCCCGGGTGTCGGCCGGCGGCGAACTCGTCACCCTGGACGAGCAGGACCGCGGGTCCTGGGACGCGGCGCTGATCGCCGAGGGGCACCGGCTCGTGCGCGAGCGCCTCGCCGCCGGGGTCGCTCCGGGCCGCTACCAGATCCTCGCCGCGATCAACGCCGTGCACACCTCCGCCCGCGACGCACGCGACACCGACTGGGCGCAGGTCCTCGCCCTCTACGATCAGCTCGTCCGCCTCGACCCCTCACCGATCGTCGCCCTCAACCGGGCCATCGCGGTCGCCGAACTCGACGGTCCGGAGGTGGCCCTGGCGGCCGTCGACCGTCTGGACGGCCCGTTGGCCGGCTATCACCCCTATCACGCCACCCGAGCCGACCTGCTGCGCCGGCTGGGCCGCAACGAAGAGTCGCGCGCGGCGTACGACACGGCCATCGAACTGGCGGGCAACACGGCCGAGACCGCCTCCCTGATCCGCCGCCGCGACCAGTTGCGGTAGATCCGGCGTATTCCGGTCGAAATCCAATGCGCCGCGGCGGGCCCGCCTGACCAGGGACTATTTCGATCCGAACACGAGGGCTTGAGCCGTGGAGAGGTTTACGTAGACTTTGCCGCGGCGACACGCCCCAAGACCCGCTGCGTCGGCCGGAGACTCAACGTCGAGAAGCCGGTCGGCGCAGCCGCCCCTTTCTCAGCACGCGTGCTTGGCGCGCAGCACAGCGGTGAGCGCGTCGTTCACCCGGCCGGCGGACAACGTCCCGTCGGCCGTCGCCTTCTCCATGGCGTCCAGCACCGGGCCGACGCGGCCGCCCGAGGACCACAACGCCTCATCGGCGCCGGCCTGGAGGGCTTTGACCACGGCCTGTGGCAGCGGGTAGCGCTGGGTGATCGCCTTCATCGCGCCGAGGTCGTCGGTCAGGATCGGGCCGGCGAAGGCGAACTCGCCGCGCAGCAATTGGTAGGCCGCCGGCGACAGCGATGCCGGTTCGCCCTCGGTCAGGCCCGGGACCTCCAGGTGGCCGACCATCACCGCGGCGCTGCCGAACCCGGCGATGTCGCGGTAGGGCACGAGGTCGTTGCCGCGCAGTGTCGACAGCGGCGGCGTGGTGACCGAACCCTTGTGCGAGTCGCCGGTGGCGTGCCCGTGGCCGGGGAAGTGCTTGAGCACCGGCTGGACGCCGCTGTCGGCGAGGCCGGCCGCGAAGGCCTGGGCGTAGCGCCGGGCGGTTTGCGGGTCGGCGCTGAAGGACCGGTCGCCGATGACCTCGTCCGCCGGGGCGTCGGTGAGGTCGAGGACCGGGGCGTAGTCGACCGTCACCCCCCGGGCGGCCATCTCCTGCCCGCGCTGCCGGGCGAGCTCACGGACCTGGCCGGGCGTCATAGTGGCGGCCATCTTGCGTGCGCTGGGCATCTCGCCGTCGAGGTCGTCGATCCGCTGGACCCGGCCACCTTCGTCGTCGACCGCCACGGACACCGGCAACCGGGCGGCCTGCTGGACCTGGTCGAGGGCCTTGTTCTGGAGCAGCGCGGTGGCGTTGCCGCCGAGGAAGATCCCGCCGATCTGCTCCGCGCTCACCAGGTCGGCCGTGCCTCGCGGGTCCGACGCGTCCACACCGACGACCACCAATTGGGCGAGCCGCTGGCGGGGCGTGAGCCGGCCGATCACGGACGCGCATGCGTCCGGCCGCTCCGCGGCGGCGATGCTCGGTTGCGGTACCGGCGGCGTGGCCGGGGCCGCGGCCGGGGGATCGGCCTCGTCGCTGCTCGCGTAGACGACCCCGCCGGCGAGCAGGGCACCGGCGGCCAGGACGAGCAGCAGCCGCCGGGTCAGTGGGTGGGCCGGCCTCATCGGGTTTCGGGGTCCTCTCCGGGCGGGGCGGGTTTCGCGGCCACGGTAACCCAGGCCGGAGTGGGCCGAACCGGTGCTCGCTGAACCGGGTGAGGGCGCCCACGTGTGCGTCGCCGGGGCACGGGTAGCCCAGTACATGCGATTCCCGCGCGAACGGCCTCGCAACCGCGAGGAATACCAGCGGGGCCTGCCTGACTACCACGATCCGACCGCCGGTTTCGGCGGTGCCGCCCCGACCTACAGCGCGCTGACGCTGCGGATCTGGCTCGCCGCCATCGGCATCCTGCTCGCGGCCGGGACCGGCGTGCTCTTCGCCACCATCCGCGCGTGGTGGGTGACGGCGCTGATGGCCCTGCTGGTGGTGGGGCTGGTGATCGACCTGATCTGGGTCGTCCACCGCAAGCGCCGCGGCGAACCTGGTTGACGACGCCGGGGCGGGGTAGACCTGTGTCATGAGGCGGCGACACGAATACCGCGACCGCCGCTCGGCGGGCCGGCAGCTGGGCGAGCTGCTGCGCGAGCGTGATTGGCGTGATCCGCTGGTCCTGGGGCTGGCTCGCGGCGGGGTGGTCGTCGGGCACGCCGTCGCCGAGGTCCTCGGCGCGCCGCTGGACGTCGCGGTCGCCCGCAAGATCGGCGCGCCCGGTCAGCCGGAGTTCGGCGTCGGCGCGGTCACCCCCGACGGGCCGCCCTACTACGACGCACACTCGCTGTCAGTGCTGGGCCTGCGCCCGGCACAGCTACGGGAGGCCTGCGAGGCCGAACGGGCCGAAGCCCGCCGACGCGCGACCGTCTACCAGCGCGGGCGCCCGCCGGTGCCGCGCGCCGGACGTGACGTCCTGGTGGTCGACGACGGGCTGGCCACTGGGGTGACGGCGCGGGCCGCGTTGCGGGCGCTGCGCGAGGACCACCCGCACAGCCTGGTGTTTGCCGCGCCGGTCTGCGCGCCGGACGCCGCGGCAGCCCTGAAGAGCGACGCCGACGAAGTGCTGTGCCTGCTGGCGCCGCACGGTTTCCGGTCCGTCGGCCAGTGGTACGCCGACTTCCGGCAGATCGACGACGACGAGGTCCTCGAGCTGCTGGAGGCTCTCTAATGCTTTTGTCAAGCGGCGTTGGTGGAGTGTCTGGGTTCGTAGGGTTGTCGGGTGCGCAGGATGGCGTGCAGGACGTTGACGCGGCGGCGGGCCAGGGCGAGTACGGCCTGGTG
>Ga0081455_10001934_pt1 | contig 24890 bp, 20 predicted proteins | sample TabmetS3T2R1_FD_70207 | JGI IMG/M metagenome (GOLD analysis project Ga0081455, IMG submission 70207) | Tabebuia heterophylla rhizosphere microbial communities from the University of Puerto Rico - S3T2R1 | ecosystem: Host-associated > Plants > Roots > Rhizosphere ...
GGAAGCGTTTGGCTCCGCGGAATAGATTTGTAGCCGACGCTTCCGCCCAAAGGCGGGACTACGAACTGCGCTTTTAGCGGAAGAATGGGTCCTTATTCGACCCATGGATTTCCAAGTGGCATACGGTGCAGTTAGCGTAGCGCGGGTTGTTGATGTCGTGGAACGACGGCGTGCCAGTCCCGACGCCGGTTCCATTCGTGTCGGGAATGCCGGGCGCGTTCGAGTGGCATTCGAGACAGAGGAACTTGACGGTGTTGCGCGTCAGCAATTTCGGGTTTGTCGACCCATGCGGCGTGTGGCAGACCTGACAACCTTCGACTTTGACAGGCGCGTGCTCGTAAACGAACGGCCCCTGCTTGTCGGCGTGGCATTTGACGCAGGCCGAATCGCCGCCCACGGAATTGCGCAGCGATTTGCTCATGAATCCGCCGTGCTGGTTGTGGCAATCAGAACATTTCATTCCGCCTTCGGGGACTTTGTGGTGGAAAGGCTTGGCGAAGGCGGCCTTCTGGTCGGCGTGGCACTGGTAGCACATATTCGGCTCCGAGGCCTTCAGTAGAAACTCAGTCCGCTTCGGAGCGTGCGACGAATGGCAGTCGGCGCAAGAAACGCCATGGCGGAAATGTTCGCTGCGGCGGAAATTGAACCGCTCTTCGCTGCGGCCCTGCTCGCCTTCGTGACACTTCAGACAGGTCGCCGAGGCTTCAGACGAAGACATTTCTTTGAACGAACGCATCTTGGCTGCCGCGGCCTTGGCGGCGTCGTTCATCAAGGCGGTCGCCTCGTCTTCTTTGCCGGCCTCGTTCAACTTCTGGATGTTCAGATAAAAGTCCACATGACCGCGGGCCGGGCCGTGACAGGCTTCACAGCTTCGCTTGTCAACGGGGGCGTTTCCCACGTTTGTTTTGTTGTGCGCCGTAAGCGCGTAATGAGTCGCCTCGGCGGCATGGCATTCGGCGCAGGATTCGCCGCCTACGTACTGGGCGGGGTCTACGGGTTGACTTTGCTTCGACTGCGCGGCGTCTTTGTTCTTGTCGGGCTTCTCTTTGGACGACCTGCTTTGGGCCAGCGTGGCGGTCAACGCCGCGACGCGTGTCGAGATCGCGGGCGTTAGCGCCGCCAAAAAGAAGGTTATCACCAGACCTATCTTCAGAGTTCGCATAAGCTGCTCCTTTTCTGCCTCCGTTCGAGTAAACGGCTCAGTGCTGGAAGCGGTAGCGACCGCATTGATTGAAAGTTGATTGCGGGAAATTACGACGCGCTGCGTAATTTTCCGCATGAATGCGGAATTTGCCGATTGCGGAAGAACCTCAACTGCGTTCCTGCGGCATTCAGCGCCGCTCGCTGGTGGTAGAGCAATCGCTGTTCCGCGATCTCCGACAGACGTCTGTGAGCGTCTGGAATGGAGTTGGGAGTAAAGGCGCGAGTGTGCGTGAAAGAGCTATTGCCTATCTGCGGTCTCAGAAAACCTGTCGCTTTCAGTCTCATCAGCGCCAGCCCTGCACAGCTCAACCGTGTGTAAATGGACGATCCGCCCGGTCTCCGGGTTCGTCTCCGGCGTGACGCGGTAGGTTTCCCGCCGCACGACATACCCTTGCAGTCTGCGGAAATATCCCGATCTCGTGGGTGAGAATGCCTATTTCATTGTGTGTTGCAAAATAACGGTCCAGACACGTACTGCTGGTAAGGGAATTGCTCGGAAGGAATCGGATTGAAGAAACTCGAAGGGACGGGGGCATACACGCCCGATAGAAAATGACCACGAACGAAGAATCATCACTGCCAGCGCATCCAGCTTTACAAACAGGAGTAGATACGTCGCCTGGCGCCTGGAGGACGCTCATTGAAGCGATCGAGGACGGCGTCTGCGTGCAATCGCTCGATTCGCGCATCGTGTGCGCCAACAGCGCCTTCGCCGACATCATCGGGGCGCCGCTGGAGCAGATCGTCGGACGAGCCTGCGCCGAAGTTTTCAACTGCGCGAATGAGGTCGGGGCCATTCCGCAATTCTGCGCCCGCGCCGCCATCGACAAGAATGGCTGCGCGGCATACGAGGAGATCAGAGGCAAACAGCCCGGACAGCGCCTGCGTTCTCGAATGTCGCCGGTGCGCGACGATTCGGGAAAGACCGTCGCTTATCTGTTGATGGTGCGCGACATCACCGAGACTGTGGCGGAAGAACGCGAGATCAATCGCCGTCAGCAGGCCGCGCGTTTCGGGGAACTTGCCGCCAGCCTGGCGCACGAAATTAAGAACCCTCTTGCGGGGATTCAGGGGGCCGTCGACATTCTGATTCGAAGGCGCAATCCGAATGATCCCGAAGGCCAATTGCTCGAAGGTGTGCGAGTCGAGGTAGGGCGGATCGACGCGATCGTCCAGTCCATGCTCGATCGCGCGCAGCCGCCCATTTTCAACTTTCAGCATGCTTCTGTGAACGAAGCAATCCACCGGGCCGTCACGCTCGCCAGGTATCAGGCGGCGAAAGCAGGCTCAACGCAGGGACGGCGGATCAATATCGAATTCATCGCCGACCCAGTTCCGGTCGTCATGAAGATAGACTCGCCGCAGATCGAAGTCGCAACGCATGGCTTGATCACTAACGCTATTGAGGCTATTGACGGAGACGGGGCTGTGATCGTGCGATTGAGCGAGTGTGACAGTGATAATGGGGCGGGCAGGGAAGCGGTTATCGACATCGAAGACAACGGCCGTGGCATCCCCGAAGAAGATCTGTTTAGGATCTTCAGTCCCTTCTTCAGCACGAATCCCAACGGCTCAGGGCTGGGGCTGCCCGCGGTCAGACGCGTCGCTCGCGCGCATGGCGGGCGAGTCGAAGTGACTTCCGCCCTGGGCCGAGGCTCCGTTTTCACGATTCGGCTTCCGCGCGAATCTGGCAGGCAATTATAAATATAGAAACTATCCGGCCCATTTCACGCCCAGCAACATATACATCTGAGCCAGCGCAATCCACTGGCTTTCTGCGCAAAACATGGCGGGATGTCCAAATCTGTGTGCGCAGACCTTCAGCTCGCGCTGTTTTGTGATCGAATCAGCCACATTCGCTCATTATCTTCTTGACAACTTCAAACTGATGGTCTTATGTTGCCTTCCAAGTAGTAAGAATAATGTCTCTTCGGAGCATGTCTCGAAAACCAGTGAGACAAAACCTACAGCCAATAATGCGAAAGTCGATTTAGGTTGTATCGATCTATCAACGTTGACAATACCACCGCTCAGGAGGAAGTCCGCACGAGGATAGTCGTCTCCGTGGAGCGGCTTCAAGGAGGGAACATATGAATTTGAGAATAACGACTCGGCTTTGCCTGTTGCGCGAGTTTCCGCCATTTCTGTTCTCGGCGCTAATTCTGATTCTGTGCTTATCCGCATTATGCAGTCCGACCTGCGCTCAGAATGCCCAGGGGACCATACTGGGGCACGTCACGGATCCGACGGGGGCGGTGATCGCCGGCGCGACTGTGACTCTGACGAACAGCGCGACTTCGATCACCAGGACCGCGAGAACGAGTTCGGTGGGCGACTACGTGTTCGTCAATGTGATACCGGGCGAGTACAACGTGATCGTGGAGGCGCAAGGATTCAAGAAAGCGCAGACGCTCAGAGTCAGGCTTCAGGTAGAGGCGACGCTGCGTCAGGACTTCCGACTGCAGCCGGGCGGCGTGAATGAAGAGATTGTCGTAAACGCTGACACGCAGATGCTACAGACCGACAACGTAACTTCGGGCCAGGTGATTAGCAGCAAGTTGATCGATGACCTGCCGATTTCCGGCCGCGACTTCACCAACTTGCTCCGAATTCAAGCAGGGGCCACCGAAGTCCAGGGCAGCTCCACGCTCTATTGGGCTCAACACGGCTTGAACAGAGACTTCACTTCGGTCAGCGTGAACGGCTCGCGCACCGAGTCGGTAAGCTACCTCATTGATGGGCTATCGAATAACGATCAGTTTTTCTCGACCGCCAACAATATTCCCAACTCCGGCGCCATTCAAGAATTCAAGGTACAGAACGGATTGTATTCCGCCGAGTACGGCCAGGGTTCGGCCCAGGTGAACGTAGCCATCAAGACCGGGGCCAACCAGTTTCACGGCTCGCTCTACGATTACATCCAGAACGATGTGTTCGAACCCACGAACCCGCTGAACATCTGGCAAAACCAGGTGAACGGCGTGCCGCTGCCTGAGAAACTCCCGCTCAAGCAGAACCAGTATGGCTTCACATTGGGCGGTCCGATATTCGCGCCGAAGCTGTATAACGGGCGTAACAAAACCTTCTTCTTCTTTTCCTACGAGGCCGGTCGCCGCCGTGAGGCTCGCACCGTAAGCGCGCTTGTGCCGACCCTGGCCGAACGCAATGGCGACTTGTCGGATTGGCGTGACGCCGGCGGCAATCTTGTTCCCATCTACGATCCAACTACTCAGATAGGCAATGATCCGGCTACCCGCCAACCTTTCGCGGGAAATAAGATTCCGGACAGGCTCATCAACGCAATAGCAAAGAACTACATGAATCTCCTCCCCAAGCCGAACGTGAACATCGCGAATATGGCTGCCTGCGCGCAGGCCGGTGGCTGTACTAACTATGTGGCCTCTGTGAGCAGGCCATATGACACTGACAACATTACCATGCGCGTGGACGAGAACCTGCGCGAGAGCGATCGCTTTTATTTCACCGGCATTTTTGGTGAACAGAAGTTTCACAACGCCAGCATCATGCCCTTGACCGGCGAACTAAAGTATCAGAAAAACAGGCTGATGGGTTTCAACTGGGAGCGCACATTCAAGCCGACCTTAGTCAATGCTTTCAGGGTCGGTTATAACTGGATGAGATGGCGAAACGGATCTGACGCCGCCGACAGCGTCAACTTCGGCGAGCAGCTCGGATTCGCCAATGTCCCCGGCATTCAAGCTCTGTGGGGAGTTCCGAACATTGTTTACCGGGGCTTTCAGCCAATCGGCAACAGCAATGCCGGATGGACACAGAAGGAGAGCGTCTATCAACTCGTTGACAACTTGAAGTGGAGCGTCGGCAGGCATACGCTCACGATGGGAGTCGACATCCGGCGATATTATCTGAACATGGTCGCGGGATTTAGTTCGACGGGCGCCCTCAATTTCACTGGCGCCTATACCGGCACGGACCCGAACCTCTCGGACAAAGGCTCCATCGAAAAAGCAGGCGCTGGAAGCTCGATTGCGGATTTCTTGATGGGCAATCCCCGTGGAATCACCGGTCCGGCGCCCGGGGGATCAGATATGTTCAACGTGCGCGGCACGAATTGGAATTTCTTTTTCCAGGACGATTTTCGCGTGACGCCAGGTCTCACGCTGAACCTCGGCCTGCGTTACGAGATTGCGCCCGCTTTCCACGATGTCAACAACAGCGGCGCTCAGCTCGATATGAGCAATGGCGGAGGAATCCTATGGGCGAACAGAGAGACGGTCGCGCAGATCCAACAGCAGCCCGGCTACTATCCATTTCTGGCCCGCTGCTGCGTAGACAACAAGCTGATTCCTTCGGATCACAATGATTTCGCTCCTCGCATCGGCATAGCCTGGCGTCCATTCAATATGGACCGCATAGTAGTTCGCGCAGGCTTTGGAATGTTCTACGATTTACAGAACCGCTGGTATTCGCTGACGACGTACGACAACATCAGCACAATAATCGGTTCTTCCGCTTTCTACCCCACGTCGACGGGAGCGACGCAACAGGCGCCAACCACTCTGGACATGCTTTGGCGCCCGGCCACTATCGACTACAGCTTCTTCGGCTCCGGACGGAACCCTCGCCCTGCCTACGCATCGCCCCGTCAAATCAACTGGCCCGAGAACCGCAGCCCGTACAACCAGCAGTGGACGATAGGAACTCAGTATGCGTTGAAACAGAATTTGCTGCTCGATGTCTCTTATCTGGGTAGCCGCTCCCGCAACCAGCCTGGCTACTGGTGGTACAACGCGGCCCGGATGACCGACATTGACGATCGCTGTAATCAATACAGGGCTTTTGAAGAGGCGGCGCTGGACCCAACTTGCGCCAACGATCCTAACTTTGTTCCGGCAATGTCGCGCGCGCGCTTCCCCAACATCAGTACGCGAGCCTTCGCGGTGGCCAATCTCTTCAGCGGTAACTACAACTCGCTGCAGGTACGCTTGAATCAGCGGCTCACGAATGGGTTGCTATACCAGTTGAACTACACCTGGTCGCGGACGTTCGACAACGTTTCGGCTATCAACAATCTTCCGACCGGCACGCTGAGCTTGCAGAACAACAATTGCTTCTCTTGCGATTACGGGCCGGCTTCATTCGATCAACCGCACCGATTCGTGGCCAGCGGTTCCTATGAACTCCCGGTGGGCAAAGGCCGCAGGTGGTCTCTGGGTTGGGCAAACTGGGTGTTGGGAGGATGGCAGATGAGCGGCGTCTACACGGTCGCGTTAGGGATGCCCCTAACCGTGTTTGCGGGATTCAGCGGCATCGGTCAGGACGGCCTGCGCGACGACCTCCGCCGGCCCAACCTGGTTGGTGATCCGAATGGGCAAGTCTTCGGCGCGTTAGACCCCAACAAGTATCAACAGGCGAACTTCAAGAGCGACATCTTCCATTGGTTCAACCCGGCGGCCTTCGCAGCGCCGGCCGGAAACCAGTATGGCAACGTCAGCAGGAACAGCATTCGCCAGCCTTACTTTATGCGCGCCGACATCGCCCTCGGAAAGAATTTCCGGATAAAAGAGCGCCATAATTTTCAGTATCGTCTCGAGATCTTCAATGCAGGTTCGCTCTGGCACTCGAACATCAACGGCGGTCCGAATGGAGGCGGAGGAATCCAGGGCAATATGCAATCGGGCTTCTTCGGTTCGTTGGTTCCGATAGACACTGGCGCCGACGGTAAGCCTCTCCCTGAGAATCTTCAATCCGGAGTGCGGCGCTTGTGGAATCCGCGAGTGATTCAGATGGCTCTTAAGTACACGTTCTAAGTTCAAAGGCTCCTGCGGAAAAAACTGCGTAGGCGCCTAATTTATTCGTCACGCGACAATAACGTGACGAATAAATTAGGCGCCTACGTGGCGCGTTTTCATTGTTTCATGGCGTCGCAACGCGACATGTAAGACTCCTAAGTCGAGATCAGTCTCTGCAGCGCGCGCTTTTTCATGCGGCGGCTCGGTGCGAAACGAGACGCGTTTTAGCGTCAGGCTTTGAACCGGACTTGAAGATTACTGCAAAGCAGAGGATGGCGAAGATCGCCAGCAACACGAATCCTGGCGTGAAGCTTCCGGTCGCTTGCCGCACCGCGCCGAGAACGAGCGGCGGGAAAAATCCGCCAAGCCCGCCTGCCGCGCCGACTAACCCCGTCACGGCGCCGACTGATTGCGGAAAGTATTCCGGCACGAGTTTGAACACGGCTCCGTTGCCCAACCCGATCGCGGCGGCCATCCCCAACGCCCCGATCGTGAACGTGGCCATCATCGGGCAAGCCAGAAAAACGGCCATCGCCGCCGTCGCCGGAAAGACCCATAGCAAAATCCGCCGGCCGCCGACGCGATCGGCGAGCATTCCGCCGACGGGCCTCATCGCAGTAGCCAGCACGACAAACCCGGCTGTGCGGAACCCCGCGTCCCCCGGCGACAGTTTGAATATCTCCGTCAAGAAGATCGGCAGGTAGATCGCCATCGCCACGAATCCGCCGAACGTCATGAAATAGTAGAGACTTAACACCCAGCTCTTCGCGTCGCCGAGCGGCTTGATCACATCGCCAAAGCGATTCGCCGTCGCGCGGCGCGGAGCGTTCTCGGCTTTGAGCAAAAATACTACGAGCCACACTAGCAGCAGAATCCCGAACGTCCAGAATCCCCACTTGAAGCCGAGCGCCGAGGCCAACACCGGCGCCCCGAAAGCCGCGAGTGATTGCCCGATGTTGCCCGCGCCGTAAACGCCGAGCGCCATCCCTTGCCTCTCCGGCCGGTACCACCCGCTGACGAACCCCACGCCGACCGAAAAGCTCGCCAGAGCGATGCCGATGAAAAATCCGCACAACGTCAATTGCCAGTAACTCGCCACAAAACCCATCATAATTGCTGGCGCGACCGAACACGCCATTACAAGTGAGAAGATCAATCGCCCGCCATAGCGATCCGTCAACATGCCGAGCGGGACGCGCCCAAGACTGCCGAGCAGAACGGGAATCGCCAACGCAACGCTTACCTGCACAGGATTGAGACCGAGATTCTTTTTCAGTATCGGCATCATCGCCGAAACGGAACCGAAGACGGCAAAGCAGATCGCGAATGCGCCAGTCGCTAAAAGCAACTGAAAAGCGCTGCCAGAGCGCGCCGCTGTTTGTGATGAGTTATTCATGGCTACCTCCGATCCATCGCATAGAGATGCCGCAATAATCCGAGATTGAGTAGAAAACAGATAAGGCTCGAAATCGCCGCGGGCCAGATGACACCCGTGTCGCCGCCGAGATATGCGTTCATCGTCGCCACGAGCAGCCAGAGCTGCAGTACGACCAGCACAAGCGCTACGCAGAGAATGCCGTAGACGATGGTCAACTTCTGTTCGCGTGTAAATTGTTTTTTCATCGTCAATCCGAAGCGTATTTTTCAACCTGCGTCTCCGCCTTGAGATCAGCGATCGGACAATCGCGTGTTCATCAGCCGCAACTCCTCTTCAGGAACTGAGGCTTCGACGGCGGGGAATAATTCGCTCTCCTCATAGCGAATGTGGCGGCGGAGAGATTCCGCGAGATTGGTGAGCAAGCTCGCCTCAATCGTCTCTGGCCGCGTCAGTTTTTCATTCAACTCGCCGATCATCCTCGTGATGGCGTAATGCTGTTCGAGCGTTTCTCTGATTTCAGTCGCGTCCGCCGCCTTATGCTTCGCTAGCAGCGGCAGGACGATCTGCTCCTCCTGCGCAAAATGTCTTTGTAGATCGCTTCTCCAGAAGTCGGCAAACTGGGCGGCGGCGTCTCGAAAGCCGGCCTGATCGTCGCCCGCCCCGGCCTTATCCAGGTTTAGCGCCTGGACCAGCGCGTGATGATGGTCGTGGGACAGCGGGTAAAGACTTTGATGACGTTTCATATCTTCTCAGACGACGCGGGCCTCCACGCCCGTCGCATAAAGCGAGCCGTCGCGAATTTCGAGCAAGATACGCGGCAGCGGCCTTCGCGGCGGTCCGGCCAGCGGCTTGCCAGTCTCCAGATCGAACGAGCCGTTGTGACAGGGACACAGGAACCGCTTCTTCTCCGGCTCCGGCACGACGGCGCACGCTAGGTGTGTGCATTCCTGGCCGAACGCGACGAATTTGTTCTCGCCCGTACGCACTAGCAGACACTTGTTGCGCTCTTCGGGATAAGCGAAGACCAGTGATTGGCCGATTTGCAATTCGTTGAGTTTGGCGATTTGCTTGATCGGCGGGCGCCGGCGCCGCCGGCGTATGAAGTTCTGCGCGACGATCCAGAACTGGCCGACGACGAAAGCGAAGCTGGTCAGGACCAAGAACTTCGTGAAGTCGCGACGCGCGACATAATGATCCTGCGGCCAATCAATCGGGAAGTCCTGGCGCCACTTGGGTTGTTCCGCAGGTGGGCGGCCGTCGGGCGGAATTGTGATTTGTTCGCGGTCAGGCGACAAAGCTTACTCCTCCTCTACAACTGACAAAATGTTCAGAAAAATACTTTTGCCGATGTCCTGCTCTTCCATCGCCGCTGTCACGTCAACGTATTCGGCGCGCGCCACTTTCGGGGCCATCATTTTGACCTTCGTTGTGATGACCTGATTGCCGAAGCGGAATTGATTGACCGGAGTAGACCGCGGTCGCAGTTGTTCGACCTGCTCACGCGTACCGAAGAATAACGCGCCGCTCGGACAGACGGTCGCGCACATCGGTTTCTTTCCGGCCGACGTGCGGTCGTAGCACATGTCGCACTTCATCATCAGTCGGAATTCCGTCTTCATCTTCGGCACGCCGAATGGGCAGGCGAGCACGCAGTTGTTGCAGGCGATGCAGCGCGGTTTGCGCGCCGTCTGCACCACGCCGTCGCCCGTGCGTTTGATCGCGTCCGCCGGACAGACCTCGGCGCACGTCGGCTGGTCGCAGTGCATGCAGACAACCGGCGTGGTTTGCGTCGAATGCGCGCGGTCGACGTATTCGAGGTGGATCATCGGATGCCCTTTGTGCGTGTCGCACTCGCCGCACGCCTGCGCGCAAGATTGGCATCCGATGCAGCGATTCTGGTCAATGAAAAATTCCATGTGCGAAGGAACCGCCATCTACGCCCTCCTCCCGCCGCCGGCCAAATCAGGAGCGGCTTCGGCCTTCTTCACTCGCACGGCGCAGACCTTGTATTCGGGAATCTTCGAAATCGGATCTTGCGCGGCGATGGTCAATTGATTCGCGCTCTTCGCGCCAGCCCAGTGGTAGGGGATGAAGATTGTGTCGGGCCGGATTGTCGTAACCACTTGCGCCCGCAGCGTGATCTGTCCGCGCCGCGACTCCACCGTCGTCCAATCGCCGTCTTCAATGCCCAGCTTCTCGGCCAGCCGCGGATGCATTTCAATGCGCGGCTCGGGATACTGATCGACCAGCGGCCCGATGCGACGCGTCTGCGCGCCAGACAGGAACTGGCTGACAACACGGCCCGTGGTGAGGATGATCGGGTACTCTTCATCCACGTCTTCTGCAGGCGGCGTGTACGGCGCGACGTTGAAACGCGCCTTGCCGTCTGGGAAGTAGAACGGCCCGGCGCCCTTCGCGATCGGATTCCACGATCCCTTCTCGAACAACCGTGGAACGCCCATATGTTCTTGACGCTGGTTTTCGCTCGGACAAGGCCAGAAGACGCCGCCCTGACGTTCGATCTTTTCGTAAGTGACGCCGGAGTAATCTGCGATGTAGCCTTTCGACGCCACGCGCAATTCATCGAGGATTTCGCGCGGCTCGTTGAAGGTGAAGCCACGCTCGCGGCCCATCACACGGGCGATGTCCTGAATGATGCGCCAATCCTGTTTCGCATCGCCCGGGGGATCTATCGCCTTGTTGATCTTGATGACTCGGCCTTCGATCTGCGTGACGATTCCTTCGTCCTCTTCGTGCAGCGATCCGGGCAGGACGATGTCGGCGTGATGCGCCGATTCATTCAGGAAGAAATCTATCGCCACGTAAAATTCCAGTTTGTCGAGCGTCCTCGCGACGAAGTTGTTGTCCGGCAGCGAGACCTTCGGGTTGAAGCAGATCGAAAGCAAGCCTTTGATCTCGCCGCGATCAATTTTGCGGAAGATTTCGTAGGCGTCCACGCCCGGGCCTGGCATCTCTTTTTCGTCAATGCCCCAGACTTTGGCGATGTACGCGCGATGTTCGGGATTCGAGATGTCGCGCGCGCCGGGCAATTGATCGCACTTCTGGCCGTGCTCGCGCCCGCCCTGGCCGTTGCCCTGACCCGTAATCGTCGCGTAGCCGCAGCCCTCTCGTCCGATGCGACCCGAAGCCAGCACGATGTTGATAGCCCCGAGCACGTTCTGCACGCCGTGCGAGTGGTGCTCGATGCCTCGCGCGTGCAGCAGGAATGACGATTTCGCCTCGCCCCACATTTCAGCGGCTTGCCGGATCGCACGTTCGGTTATGCCTGTGACCTCCGCCGTGCGCCGGGGCGTCCACTCCCTGACGTGTTCGGCGACGGCGTCGAATCCGACCGTGTGGTTGTCGATGAAATCGTGATCGAGCCAATCGTTCTCGATCATCAGATGGAGTACGCCGTTGAAGAGCGCCACGTCTCGCCCGGGCTTGATGGGCAGAAACAGATCGCAAGTTCGCGCCACCGGCGTGATGCGCGGATCAACGACGATGATCTTCGCGCCGTTCTCGCGAGCCTGCCAGACGTAGTTGGTCGTGATCGGCGCGCATTCGGCCACGTTCGCTCCGCTGATCCAGACGACTTCGGCCTTGAGAATGTCCGACCAGGGATTGGCCGCGCGGTCGATCCCGAACGCCTTCTTGTTTCCGGCGGCGGCGCTGACCATGCACAGCCGCCCGTTGTAATCAATGTAGGGCGTTTTCAGCGCGACTCGCGCAAACTTGCCCATCAGGTAAGCCTTCTCAATCGTCAGGCTCGCGCCGCTCAAAACGGCGAAAGCGTCGGCGCCATAGGCTGATTGAATGCGCCGAATCTCTGACGCGACGCGGTTGATAGCCTGGTCGTAAGGGATTGGGCGAAAGCCGCCCTCCGCCGATTCGTCGCGTTCTAACGCAGTCAATAAACGATCAGGGTGAGCGCTCTGCAGGTACCGCTTCACGCCTTTCGGGCAGAGCATCCCCTGATTGAACGGAAAATCTTCCCACGGCTCGAAGCCGATCACCACATTGTCTTTGACTTTTAGTTGGATGCCGCACTGCTGGCCGCAGAAGCAACAATGAGTTTTGACAATCTTGTCCGGCTCGAAGTTCGTCGCCAGCCGCATGCCCGCGCCGTAGGCCGGATGCGGGCCGAAGCGTTCGGTAATGTTGTTCACTTGATCGGGTATTTTGGCCATACGATCTCAAATTCCGAGTCTCAAATCTCTGATTCCCCCCGCCACAGTCGCCCCTGCGCCAATGCCAGCATCGCGCGACGGCACTTCGGACAAATCCATTGATAATGCCCGACCTCACTGGATATTTCGTAGCGAAACCCCAGTTTCCGCTCGACCTCGATCAAATCCTCGACGTGCATCTTTGACGCATACGCATCGCCACACCGTCGGCACCGAGCCTGCTCCTCAATCGCGCCGACGTCTTTGTAGAAGCTCACTCCCAGTTGCGCGGGGCGCTGGAAGATGTGGAAGAACTTGCCGAACGGCAGCCAGAGCAGCGTGAAGATCACCGTGACCGCATGCAGGATGGCCAGGAAGTCGTAGGCGTATCCTTTCATCCAGGTGTAACTCGCCGTCAGCATCAACCCCGTCGCGCTGATGGCGAAGAGCAGGATCAGCGGCAGGAAGTCCTCGGCGAACTGCTGCGCGGCGGCCGCGCCGTGATCCTTCATCCGCCGCCGCATCGCCAACATCACCCCGGCGATCACCAGGATCGAGGACCAGACCAGCCCATGGAAGATCAGAAAGCCCATCAGCGAATGGATCGGGAAGGCGAAAGTCGGGAAGCCGAAGACGTAAGCGCGATACCAATTCACGTTCTCGGGCAGCGTTTCAAAATGAATCCAACCGAAGACCAGCGGAAATGTGATGGCGATCGCGATCAAGCATCCCCACATAATCAGCATATGCGCCCCCCATCGAGACGCGCCGCGCCGGGCGATGAAATGGTTGAGCGCGAACTCGTGTGTCACTCGCACGAACCACATCGCCACGTTGCGCGCCAGGTATTTCGGTCGCAAAAAGACCTGCCAGCCGCGCTTCCAGTAGAGCGCGGTCGGCGGCCTTTGCAGCCACATCGCATAGCGGTACGTGACGCCGAAGGCGGCGAACAGGACAGCGAACGTGTAACCGACGAGCGCGGCGTCGAAGTGCGACAGGTTGCGTGAGCCGATCACGATGAGAAGGGCGACGGTCAGAGTCACGAGCGTTCCCCAACCGGTCGCCTTGATTGCCTCTTTGGTCATCTCATTCGTCTCCTGAAACGTTCTGAAGATCAGCCATCGACTTAGCGCTTGAGCAATGATTGTGCCAACTTCAAAATCGCGCTGTTACAGGTCCGCGCCGATCACATCTGCGGATAAATCCCCACACCGCTGCGAAATTTCACGCACTTACTCTACGATTCCGGCTTTAATGTACCGAGCAGCGATGCCCATTGAATTCGCCTGCGGATTTAGAAAGGTCCGGCGCGGAAATTTCCTCCATCTCGACCGAGCGGGGGAACAGGACGTTGTTCTCCAGGTGGATGTGCTGATGCAGATCGGCTTCGAACGCGGCCAGCTCCTGGTAGAGCGTCTGAAAACTGATGCAGCCGTCGGGCGGCGTTGTGTACCCTTTGGTTACGCCGCGCAACTGTCTCAACAGATCGCCCGCGGTGTCGTGTTCCGTCATCATCATCCGCACAGGATTTCGCGCCGTGCCGAAGAACGGCGGCGGAATCGCCCGTCCTTCGCGGGCGGCCTCCTCCATCCGCGTGATATAAGGAAAGAGAACCTGCTCCTCTTTGAGCATGTGCGGGATCAGGTCCTGCTTGAGTCGATAGAATGTCTTCTGCGCCTCGAACAGTTCCGGGCGGTTTTCGCCGTGGCGCGAGCAGACCCTGTCGAAGAGATTCTCCAGACGATCAAGCTCCTGCCTGGTGAAGAAGTGGTGGGTGTCAATGATGTATTCGGTAAGCGCCGTGAGCGACTCTTGCCGCCAATCGCGCCCGGAGCCGGGTTGCGGCGCGCGCCAGGCTTCTTCGAGCGAGCGCGTCAAATCTTCGACCTGCAGACTAGCCTCCCGGCAGGCGTCCGCCAGGGTTCGGTGGCCGCCGCAGCAGTAATCAATGCCGAAACTCTCGAAGACGCGCGTCGCGCCCGGGACGCCGACGGCCAGGTCTCTGACAGTAACTGTAGCGATGATATTCATAACTCCTCCGTTGGTAGTAAAGTTTTGATTACGAGCAGAGTGTAAGGCCGCTTCTCAACGCGCGCAGTGACATAAGTCATCGCGGAAAAATAAGTCCGACGCTAATCTTGTTATTGCGAAGGAGGGCTGGTGGGAGGATGCTTGCATGAGTTCTTACCGAGGTTCTGAAAATCCACGAACGCCTGAACGAGCTTTTTCTGCATTTTCTTCCCCGCGCTCGATCGGACGCCTAACGAAGACGAGCGGCGCGAATTGATCGGGCGCTACTTCGCCGCCAATTCGCAATTGGAGTGACGTTTTTTATGAGTCATCGATCCGCTTTGAAACTTCCCAAAGAGCACGGCGCGTGGGCAATGCTTTACGTGCCTTTCGTTTTGGGAGTAGCCGTGACCGGGCGCGTCAACTGGCAGGTCTTGTTATTACTGCTTTCGGCGACGGCGGTGTTCATTTCGCGTGAATCACTGCTGATCTACTGGCGCGCCCGCGCCCGGGAGCGCGCCGCCCCAGAAGCCGGCAGGACGCTCTTGCTCTATCTTGCTCTGGCCGCGGCGTTCGGATCGCCGCTGATCTTCGCGTTCAATCTCTACTTGCTGATTCCGTTGGGGCTTGTCGGCGTGGCGCTATTATTGATCAACGGCAAACAGGCCACGCGGATGGAGGAACGCTCGACGACGGGCGAAATCATGGCCATCGGCGGATTAACGATAACCGCGCCCGCCGCCTATTACGCCGCGGGCGGACGATTTGATCTAACGGCCTTCTGGCTGTGGCTGCTGAGCGCGCTCTATATGGCGAGCAGCGTCTTTTACATCAAGCTGCGAGTTTACCGTCTTAACCCGCGCAAGCAGGCCGAACAGCGGCAGGCTTTGCGGAGTTGCGCCGTCTACCATTCTTTTCTGATCGTCGCGCTGCCCGCCCTGATCTTTGCAGGCAGTTTGAGCCTCTTCGCGTTCATCGCCTTCACGCCCGCGCTGGCCAGAACCATCTGGGGAATGTTCAAGCCGAAGACGAAGGTGAATCTGACGCGCGCCGGAATTCTCGAGATCGCATACTCGCTGGTATTTTTGGTCTGCGCCGCGCTCGGATTCCGCGCGGCTTGAAAGCGGCGGCGATCAGGCATGATCATGCCCCTGCATGATTACCGACAAAATCTCCGCGTTGAAAAGAACGCGACTATTCGGCGAACTCGAGGAGCCTGAGCTTCACGCGCTTGCCGAGCGCGCGGTCGAACGCCGTCTGGCGCGCGACGAAATTCTCTTCGTCGCCGGGGAGGATGCTCGCGGCCTGTATGTCATCGCAAGCGGGGCGCTGCGCGCGTTCCGCGAAGGCGTTGACGGTCGCGAGCAGGTGATCCACGTCGAACGCGCCGGCGCGACAATCGCCGAACTGCCCGTCTTCGACGACAAACCCTACCCTTCGACCGTCGCGGCCGAGGAAGAAACGGTCGTTCTTTACCTCGACAAAAACGATGTGAAGTCGCTATGCCTGAAACATCCGCAGATCGCGATGGCCGCGTTAAAGATGCTCGCCGGGCGATTGCGGAAATGCGCCGAACTGGTCGAGGCGTTGTCATTGCGCGAAGTCGATCAGCGGCTGGCGCGGTGGCTGATAGCCGAAGCGCGATCGCGCGGACGCCGCGCCGGCGACGGTCTCGAAGTGACGCTGGTTTTGACCAACCAGCAAATCGCCGCGCGAATAGGCTCGGTGCGCGAAGTCGTGTCGCGGGCGCTGTCGCGATTGCAGCAGAGCGGTTTGATTCAGATTGACGGCCGCCGCATCACCGTTTGCGATGAACAGGCGTTGGAGGTTTTTGCCGAGGGATGACACCCGATTTTCGGCTTCCTTCATTCGGCCCCGAGCCTGTTCAGCGATCAATTCTTCATCTTCAGATTAATGGCTATCGTTCCTTCCGATCAGGCACGACCTCGACCGAGCAATGAGCGCGCGCGGCCACGGCGGATGAGACGCTTCCGAGCAGAAAGCGTTCGATCCGCCCCATCCCTCTCGCGCCGACGAAGATGCAATCGGCGTCCCAGCTTTCGGCCTCGGTTATCAACAACCGCTTCGGATCTTCTTCTTTCACCACCGCCTCAGTTCTCAACCCGGAAGCGCGGAGTTTGCCGGCGGCCTCGTCAATCATTTTGTTGATTCTGGCCTTCTCTTCAGTGATCCATTTTGTGATCGGTCCGACCATACTGTGAGAGGTAATTTGAGGCGACGCCCATGTGGCGTTGACGATGCGAGCTTCACTGCCGGCGGGCCATTTGCGCGCGGCTACGGCTTCGACTGCGGCTTCGGCGCCTTTCGAACCGTCAACGCCGATAATCAAACGGACCGGAGTACCGGGTTCCTCGATGCGGCCTCGCGCAATGCGAACCGAGCGGCGCGCCTCGCTTAACACCTTATGTGAAACGCTGCCGAAAAAGAACCGTCCGAGCGCAGTGTGGCCGTGCGACCCGACGACGATCAGATCGGCGCCCCATTCATCGGCCTTCTCGATGATCACCGTGGCCGGAGACCCCGCGCCTGATTCGGACTTCACGTCCCAACCCGGTTCCATCGAAACCAGACGTATGCCGCCACGCCGCGCCAGCGCCAGGTACTCATGGTCTCTGTCAATGTGTTCGATGATCTCAAGCCCGGATGGCGGCGGCAGCCAGCTTTCAATAACCGACAGGACTTTGACCTGCGCGTCCGAGGGCAGGCCGGCCCTACGCAGATCATCCAGAGCGGCGTCGGCGCACTCCGAGCCGTCGTAAGCGACAAGGATTTTCATTCGATTCTGCATATCTCCTCCTTCTATTTTTCCGCGTGTGTTTTTTGCCGCACGATCTCAACGGAGCAATGCGCATGCGTGGCTACGGTGTGTGAAACCGAGCCGAGCAGGAACCGCTGCCATCCGCTGTAGCCGTGCGATCCGAGCACGATCAAATCGGCGTCCCATCTTTCGGCCTCGTCCAGAATCACATCTCTGGCGGACCCGCTTATTGTTTTTGTTGTGATCGCAAGTCCGGCGGCCTTTCCGGACTCGATCCGCTCGACCGCGTCTTTAACAGCCGCCTCCGCCTGCTCTCTCGCCACTCTCTCCAATTCTAAGTAGTAGCCATCGGGCAAAACCCAGTTTTCGGTCGCGGGCGCGTATGAAATCTCCATTGCGGAGATGATCTTCACCTCGCCGCCTTCGGGCCACGGGCGTTCCGCGACCGAATTGACAGCAGCCTTGCTGCATTCTGAGCCATCAGTAGCCAACAGGATTTTCATATCAGTCCTCCTCACATTCATCGGTTGCAATCCCCTTGCCATATTGCGCTGTTAGCAACCGCAATCGTATTGAAAGAAAATCATCTTCACTTCCCTTTCATTGGGCCTCTTGCAAAAGCCGTTTGGTATAAAACGAGTGGATTGACAACCTTAGCGCAAAGCGCCGTCGCCCCTCCGGGGCTCACGAATATATCGCTACTCGATTCCGGTGGTTACGCTCCGCTCCACCACCGGCTAATTTCCGCTGCGCCTCCGGCGCAAAAACCATGTGTAGAAACTTTAGCTGTCGAGTTTGCGCGGCGCCTTTTGCGATCTCGATTTCTTTTTGCGCCGCGGGTCCGAAGCCAGGGTTACTTTTGCACGAGGCCTATTCTCGCGGCTCCTGAAGTGGAGTCTTCATGCTTACCGACGCCGAGCGACGATTTTTGATCAAGCCGATGTTGATGAAGATTTTGAAGAAATATCCGCAGCGGGCGATAAAAATACGCGATCATTTTCCGCAGTGGAGTTTCACGAACTCGGCGCCCGGAGCTACAGGCGTTGATTTCACTTGACTATCTGCCCCGCCGGCGGAAGGCACGATTGTTGCTCTGTCCGTATGCGGGAACCGAAATCGCACAACCGCTACTTCATCGAAAGCGGTCGAACCTCGTAGCTAATGAAGCATTCGCTGCGGCGAAGGTTCCGAAAATGTCAAAGTAATCAACGACTGATTTTAAAGATCAGGGGATGCAGTTATGACAAACAAAACAGGAGCAGCAATGGCCCCGCTAAGGGCCGTTCGTGAATTGATGGGCTTCGACCCTTTCCGCGGATTCCCGGAGAGGTTTCTCGAAGGCTTCGACCCATTCAGGACATTCGGCGGCGAGAATTGGTCGCTCGCGACCTGGGCGCCGGCCTGCGACATTTACGAGAACAACCATGAGATCGTGGTCAAGATTGAATTGCCGGAGGTAAAGAAGGAAGACGTGCGTGTCTCGATTGAAAACAACATTGACACAAACAAAGTCAATGCGGAGTTTAAGGACGGGGTTCTTCGAGTGACGTTGGGCAAACGTGAAGAGGCCAGGCCGAAGCAGGTCGAGGTCAAAGTTAAATAGCTCAAGGCGCGGCAGAGCAGGATTCTGTTGTCGCCTCCTATCCGGCCGCAACTACCGGCAAGGGTGGTTGCGGCTGGACAACTCAATCTAACCGACTGATTTCAGCAACTCGTTCAAGTCCAACCTGATAGGGCGCCGCTCACATTCCGAAACAGCCATTTCAAGACAAAAGCGCCCAATCACCTCTCCAATTCGCCATTGGAAGCGCCATCGCATTCACGCGAAGTGTGTTTCCGGTTCGCAATGAGGTCTTAGATCGCCTCCCGTCCCTGGAGGGCAGGCATCTCTGCCTGTCGGAGCAATCCGATTCAAATCGAATCGGGTCCCCCCACTCCTTCCAGGCAGGGATGCCTGACCTCCAGGGAGTCTCTTCATCTACGAGCAAAAGACCACGTTTTTATCGTGCGGCTGAGGGAAACAGTTCCTTGGTTGATCTAAGTCTCGAGCAGTGGCTTTTAACCGCCGCTTATCCTTATTGATAGGTATATATCACGATTGGTATCGGTTGATCTGACGGCGTCCGCGGGTCTGCCTGGAAGCCCGAGCAAAATTGCGGCGAAGAGAATCATTCCGACAATTGGGAGGGCCACCGAAATTATGGGTACGTTCAAACTCTGGTAGTAAGACGAAGGTCCCCCATCCGCTAATCCGACCGACGTCATCAATACCTCTACGAGATCAAAAACTGTGACCAGACAGGTTCCGAAGAGAACCAAAGCGGCAATCGGCATTAAGGAATTTGCGATCTTTTTCATGGTTTGCTCCTATCTCAAGGCGAGTCAAAACACATAGGTTTCGGTCAAAGAGAATGAGTAGAAGAGCGATTCGATCTCTCCTCGCCTGGAGTCGCAAACCCCGTTCTTATCCTTCCATTATATAAAGACGTAATTTCACGGAGTTCTTGCCGTTGTGCGATGCGAATGAATTTGTTGGGGAAATATCCGCAGCGGGCGCAGAAAATACGCGAGAATTTTCCGCAGTGAGGTTTCAAGATTTCCTCGATCGCCGCATCCTGCCGCATTTTCTCGATCGTCTGCACGCATGCGGAAGGTACGATTGTTGCTCTATCGTTGGAAAAGCGCATGGAGTCCGGCCTCTAGATTGCTGAACTCCTACACCCTAAAGGCTGGATTTCAGGCGCTTTTTTGGAGGAAAGAATAAAGAATAATGAAGATAGAAGACATTCTCGTGCCAATAGATTTTTCACCCGGCTCGCTGCGGGCGCTCGATTACGCTTTGGCGATGGTTGATTCTGGCGGCGAAGTTTATCTCCTGCACGTGATTGACGCCGACTTCCTGGCGCGCGTGAGCGATGGCGGAATCGAGGAGATTCTTTTCGGCTCGACGGCGGAGAAGGTGTTGCGCGCCGCAAGCATTCCGGTCGTATGCGTTCCCCCCGGAACAAGGGCTGAGACAAACGAATGAACGGAGCGCTGACGCATCACGGGCTATCGAATGAGGCTGCTCAGGCGCGTTTGCGGCAATACGGACCGAACGCCCTGCCCGAAAGGCCGCCGACTCCAATGTGGCGGCGCTTCGTACGGCAATTCCAGAGTCCGCTCATCTACATTCTGCTCTTCGCGCTGGTGGCTGACGCCGCCATCTGGGTGAGCGAAGGGGCGACGGGCGCGCCGGTTGAATCCATAGCCATTGCCGTCATCCTGTGGCTCAACGCCGGGCTGGGCATCTATCAGGAGAGCAAATCCGAAGCGGCGCTCGCTCGTCTGAAGGAGATGGCCGCGCCGATGGTATGGGTGATGCGAGAGGGGCGACTCGTTCATCTGCCGAGCGCGGATTTGGTTCCGGGCGACGTCGCACGCATCGAGGCAGGCGACCGTGTCCCCGCCGACGGCAGCCTGATCGAAGCCGAAGGGGTGATGATTGACGAGTCCGTTCTGACCGGCGAGTCCGCGCCGATTGATAAAGAATCCGGCTCCGAAGTCTCCAGCGGGACGCTGCTCGTGCGCGGCAAGGGCTACGTCGAGATCAGCCGCACCGGCGAAAAGAGCGCGATGGGACGGCTGGCGGTGATGATCGCCGGCATCGAGGCTGAGCGGACGCCGCTCGAACGCCGGATGGAAAAGTTCGGCGGGCAGATCGCTCGCGGCGTGCTCGCGCTTGCGGCATTGATCGCGGTCGGCGGCTTACTGGTAGACGGACTCGAGCGCATCGGCCATGTCTTTCTTTTCGCCGTTGCGCTTGCCGTCGCGGCAGTGCCTGAAGGACTACCTGCGGTGTTGACGCTGGCGCTGGCGCTGGGCGTGGAACGGATGGCGAAAAGGAAGGCCGTCGTGCGCCGCCTGAGCGCCGTCGAAGCGCTCGGTTCGGTGACGGTGATCGCCACGGACAAGACCGGCACGCTGACCGAGAACCGGATGTTCGTGAGGGATTTGGACAGTCCTGACGCCGAACGAGCTTTGCGAGCGATGGCGCTGGCCAATGACGCGGACGAGAAGGCCGGCGCGGGCGATCCACTCGAATTGGCCCTGCTCGAATACGCGAAGCGGCGCGGCGTCGAGCCTGATCTGACGAGGCGCGAGCATCCGCGTCGAAGTTCTCTGCCCTTCGACAGCTCGTACAAGTTCATGCGCGCGACCGTGGAAGAGAGCGGCGCTCTGCTGAGCTATCTCAAGGGCGCGCCTGAAGTGATATTGCAACGCAGCCGCCTTTCCGTCGAAGAACGCAGGACCTGGGAAGAGAAGGCCGACGGTTACGCCAGAGAAGGGTTCCGCGTGCTGGCGTTCGGGCGGCGTGAGGGCGAAGGCGATGAAGAGATAGAATTTCTCGGCCTCGCGCCGCTTTGGGATCCGCCGCGACCGGAAGTTCCGGGCGCGATCAGGCAGGCGCAGGACGCGGGCATCCGCGTGGTAATGGTCACGGGCGATCATCCGGCCACGGCGTTGGCCGTCGCGAACGAAGTAGGCATTCGCCCAAGCCGGGTTTTGACAGGGCCGGAGATTGAGACGATGCCGGCGGAGGCGCTGAGCGAGGCGGTCAAGGAGGCGAACATCTTCGCCCGCGTCGCGCCGGAACACAAACTCCGATTGGTCGAAGCGCTCAAACAGAACGGCGAGATCGTGGCGATGACCGGCGACGGAGTGAACGACGCGCCCGCGCTCAAGCGTTCGGACGTCGGCGTCGCGATGGGCGAGCGCGGCAGCGACGTTTCCCGCGAGGTCGCCGACCTGGTGTTGATGGACGACAACTTCGCCACCATCGTCGCGGCCATCGAGGAGGGCCGCAACATCTACGAAAACATCCAGAAGTTCATACGCTTCCTCTTCTCGACAAACCTGGCCGAAATCCTGATCGTGGTGGGCGGCGCATTCGGCGCGGCGTTGATGGGATTGCGGGACGAGACGGGCGCGATCCTGCTGCCGCTGACTGCCGTGCAACTGCTCTGGGTCAACATCGTCACCGACGGCCCGCCGGCGCTGGCGTTAGGCTTGGATAAAGACGCCGGCGTGATGCGAGAACGGCCACGCGACCCACAGGCTCCGCTGCTTGACCGCGAATCGCTTCGATTTATCCTGACAGCAGGTTGCATGAAGGCGGCGATCGGCGGCGCATTGCTGGTTGTAACGCCACTTGTTGGCTTCAGCCTGCTGCAAACGCGCACGGCTATCTTTCTGCACGCGACCATCGGGCAGTTGTTTTACGCCTATCCGGCTCGGCGGATTAATGCCCCCCCGCAATTCAACGGCGCGCTGCATCTGGCCGTAATTCTTGGAGTCGGTTTGCAACTGCTGACGGTATTGCTTCCGAGTTTGCGAACGCTGCTCGGGCTTGAGCCACTCACAATGGAGCTGCTCACACTGGTCTCGGCGGCCGTGCTGCTGACATGGGGATCGGCGGAAGTTTACAGTCGCATCGCGCGATTGGCGCGGCGCCTGCAGGAGGAAACGACTTGATGATTGTCAGGAGTTGATCGACTGTTAAGCGCCCGAGAGGCGCGCGACGGAGGCGCGTTCGATGGTCGCGTTGCAGTGTGGATGAAACTCTATAGCGGCTTTCCGCGGCTGGTGTTGATTCCGTCGCGATACAAGGGGGCAACCCTGTATCTCTTGCCGGCGTTCTCGAGGAAACCTATGTCAAGCAACGTGGCGGCGAATTCGTGGGCCTGTGACGGGCTGACGCCGAAGAGTTGGCCTATTGATTCATCGTTGTGACCGCGTTTTCCGTCTACAAATGCCGCGATCAACGCCGCCACCTCCCGGGGCGATTCAGCCATCAACGTATCCTGCACTCTGTGGACGCTAAGTCGGGCCGAGGCTCGCAGTAAGGAATCCGGCTCGATTATGGGTTGCCCCGAGCTGAGGTATCGAGGCTTCCTCTGCTCGCGTCTGCACTGTTCCTCTCTCGCAAGAATCGCCAGCTCAACGAGGTTTCTCGGGGCGACAACTCCGTTGCCGTCTCTGATTTGAGAGACTATCCAATCCCAAGTCGACAGTTTGCGTCCTCCGCCCTCCATCTGCGGCGGGAAGACCGAATCGAAAATTCTCTGGTCGCTGTCAATTTGGATTCCGCACAACCGGATGAACTCTTTCGACCCCCTAATTCTTCTACAGATCACTGACATCAGGTCTTCTTTCTCCCAGATGATCTCGACTTTTCGGGCGTTCACGTGCGTCAGATTTACGAACCCGTCCCTGACCACCTTCCTGAAGAGGTCTTTGCGGACGAATAGCTTGACGCCGATTCGTTCGAAGGCCAGAAGGTCCAGGTATGCGCGCAACAGCGCCCGTAGGATGGGGATTTCGAACTGCGGGTATCCCACGAACGCCTCGTCCAATCTGTCCAGTAAAACCCACACGCTGATATCGTTTTCAGCTAGAGCCTGATTGAGCAAAATTAAACCAGTATCGTCACTGATCGGGTTGAGCTCTGGCGCAGGCTCCTCGTTTCTGTTATTGAACTCGATCAATGGTTTCACTTTTGGATTGCCAAGCGGGTCCAATGAAATCTCCATTCCTATGTTTTTGGGGTTGAACAGTTTATGCTTCAAACCAATCAGCCGGGTAAAGACGCTCTCCGCCTTGTCATCATTGCTCCGAAGTCCCATTCGATTAAGCAGGTCGCTCAATCTGTTTGTGTGATTCCCGTACGACCCTTCGCACAAATGCAACAGCCAGTTGCCAATGAGCGAGAGAATGTATGTCTTCCAAATGTAGAGATACGCGGCTTCCGACAGTTGCTCCAATCGGGTGAGACGGCTGAAGACGGGGCTCCCGGAAGGATTGAACCCCGAGATGATTTCGACCTTGGACAGTTGAGGGATTTGTGTGTATTGCGCCTTGAGATATTTGTAGATAGTTGTTTTGCCGGTCCCTTTGTCTCCCGCGACGATATCAGATCGATTCTCTACTATAGCCCTGAACGCCTCAGTGATTATGAAATGATTGTCTGAATCTCTGTCGAATTCAGCCACCTGGTTGCCGAAATCAATGGTGTTAAGCAGATCCGAGATCAGCATGTGTGTTGGCTCCTGAAGATGTTCTGAAGAGGCGGCCTGTAAGTGTCAGAGAGACAATTCTAAACTGAAAGATTGTCCGTCTCAATACAATAAGCGTATTCCGACGCCAAAACAGCTCACGATTCTGATAAATCGTTCGTGGCTCGCCGGTTCAGACGGCATAACATGCCCTTGCGTTTCTCTCGTCGTGTCGGCTACACAGTAAATCGGAATGAGGTAATCAGGATTATGCCGAAAGAGAAAGTACTCGTGGTTGATGACGATTCGGCGATTCGCTACACGTTGGCCGAAGCGCTGCGCGCCTGGGGATACGAACCGCTCGAAGCCTCGACGGTTGCGGCTGCGCTGGAGTCCTTCGACGCCGAGTCGCCGTCAGCCGTGCTGCAGGACATCAATCTGCCCGACGGTTCGGGACTCGAAGCTCTGCTCGAATACAAGAAGCGCCAGCCGCAGGCCATCGTGATTATGATCACGGGTAACGTGCTGCTCGAAGACACGATCGCG
>Ga0081455_10001935_pt1 | contig 24887 bp, 15 predicted proteins | sample TabmetS3T2R1_FD_70207 | JGI IMG/M metagenome (GOLD analysis project Ga0081455, IMG submission 70207) | Tabebuia heterophylla rhizosphere microbial communities from the University of Puerto Rico - S3T2R1 | ecosystem: Host-associated > Plants > Roots > Rhizosphere ...
CACCGGATCAGCAACGTGATGGGCGCGTCCTTCCTTCCATCGCAGGACGCTTTCCCTGACGGCTGCCAGGACGCCGGCCGTATCATTCGGGTTGACTACCAGGCCGCCGCCGATTCTTCGCAGCAGATTGGCCAGAGCGCCTTCCGGCGTGAGCGCCAGAATCGGCCGTCCGGCGCGCAAATATTCATAAGTCTTGCCGGGGATCTGGATGACGTATCTTTCCGCCAGCAGAAGTAGGAGGTCCGCTTCTGTCATGCGCCGGAGCGTCTCGGGGCGACTGCGCGGGCCGAGAATGTTGACGCAATCGCTCACTCCGCATTCAACGGCCATTTCCCTCACCGAACGTCCCTCGCTGGTTGCGCACCAGCCGACCAGATCAACCTGAATTTGTTCACGCGCGATATCGCCGGAATCAATCAATATCTTTAAGGCGCGGAATAACGGCTGTGGGTCGCGTTCGATGTAGAACTTTCCGGCGTAGACGATCAGAAACTTCCCTTCGCTCTTTTCAGAGCGCCGCATGCCAGCCGGCAGATTGACCCACTCTCCGTTGTCATAGCCGTTGGGCACTGCGGTGAACTTCTCGGCCGGCAGGTGCGGATAAGTTCGCCGGAATGCGGCGGCGTGTTCTTCGGTCACCCCGACGACGGCGGTGGCGCGAGTGACCACCAACCGCTCCAACCACTTGTCCATGCGCGCCGCAATGGCGCTGGTCGGAGTCTCCCACGAGCCGGCGAACCAGGGATCCCGAAAATGCGCAATCCACGGCAGACCGGTCAAATACGACAGCGCGAAACCGACCAGGTGATTCGACCAAAATGGACCGGAGGAAAATATTTGTTCCGCCTTCGACTGTCGCGCCGCTTTCAGTCCGGCCACGACGGCAGGCAAGATCCACCCGTTGTACATGTCGGGAATGCTCAGCGCCGACAAGAGCAAACGCCGCAACTTCCCTTTCTCGCTCAGCGGCGTATCGGCTTCTACATTCGTCCCGGCGGCGCCGGCGTCTTGCGTCTTGCGCCTGAAGGTCGATTTGAGCCAGCGATAAAGATCGAACGGGTGAGGCAGAAGACGCGTTCTGATGATCGTGTCCGGCAAACACAATTCGGCTATTTCGTCGACGCTCCCGCGGTAGCTCTCTTCGATGTACTTCTCCTGCGCCGTCAGCACCACCGGAGACCAGCCATACTGGGGTAGGTGGCGCGCGATCTGCGCACAAGAGCGCGCGCCCATCTCCAAACTTGGCGCAAACTGATAAGCTATAAAAAGCAAGCGCCTGGGCGTCCGCTCTGGGGCCGCGACGGAGGCCAACCTGTCAGATGACACGCTCCGTATGAATGAATGTCGCCTTGATTCAATATGGCGAGGTTTATAGAAAACCATGTGAATCCAATTCGGCCGCGCGGAGATGAATCGCGACTGCGCGGCATTTAGGGAAAAAGCCAATCTGGAACAGAGCTTCTGCGCCAAATTGCGTTCGGCGGGTTTCCCGATCTCTTGTCCGCAATGAATGCAGACTTCTTCCTGATCGTAGGTTCCCCACGGATTCCCGGCGACATCCATCAGCCATGACGAAAGCGCATTTGTCTGCGAACGACTGGAACCGACGAACGTCACGCCAACCTTCTGGAGCGGATGAAAGAGTTCTGTCAGCCGCCGTTCATCAAACACGTTGACGTGTCCCCAAGGCGGATTGCTGAGGCCGCAAGACTGGCAGGTTGTGCGCCCGAGGCGAGTGTCCTGCCGGTAAGGCACACCAATCACGACGTGGGATTTGGCGACGCGACTCAGTTCGCGGCACGCCTGTTCCAGCCCTTTGCCGGGAATGTGTTCCAGCACTTCCGCGCACAAGACCACGTCGAAAGAGTCGCTGGCCAATTCCAGGCTCGTGACATCACCTTTAACGCAGGTGATCCGGTCGTGCGCAATCGAGGGCTTCTCCAGATCGAGCGCGGTGACAGAGGCGAAATGCTCGGTCAGCAGGCGCGTGAGATAGCCATCGCGCGCGCCGACATCAAGAACGGAATCCTTCCCGTTGGGCCCCTTAGTTATGATGTTCATTAAATCACTAATGCGTTCCTGCTCCTGCGGCGTGTTGCGATAAGCCGCCATCTCAATCTTGCCCGCCGAGCGTCCCCCAATCGCCTGTATGCCTCGGGTTGAATGACCGTCGTAGACATCGTGTGTACGCGCGCTCTCAAGCTCCATGCGGCGCCTCCATTGTCTGGTGGCGGCGGCCCGTTTGAGGCTGCGTCGCAGCCGCCTGCCTGATTGGACGCAGTCGATAATTTCGGTAAAGGCCCGGCTCGCCGCTATGACCATCGACGGCGGCAAGAGCGATGTTGAACGCCTCGCGCGCGGTGGCGAAGTGTATTTTGAACCGCCCGTCGCGATCCGCCCATTCAAGCGTTTCTTGAAGAAACCATTGCGCCGGTTCGCCGATGGTCGCGGCCTGATCGTTCGTGAAAAAGCCGTGGCAGTAGAGCTTGATGAAAATCCACTCCGGCCGCCCGTGAACGCAGATGCCGGCGCCGCGCCACCGGCGGAGGCGTTCGGGCGTGAGCAGATAACTGGACGTCAAAGCGCCGTCATCAATTCGCGGCGCAGGAAATCCGCGCCGTCGCCGGCTCCAATCGAAGACCAGTGGGCCGGTCAACAGAACCGGCGACGTTATCTTTGCGCCGACGCGCAGATTATTCCCCGTCCAGTGCGGGACGGGTTCGTCGAGTGGGCGCCCGCATTGATATATCGCGTTGATTCGCGGCGTCTGGGGCTGCAGAGGCGCCGCGGGCAAGGTCAGGTCGGCGTAACATCCGGTTTCGGCCAGAATCCGCATCTCGGAGTCCACGCCGCAGCAGCGACCGCCCATCGAATTGGCGAGCGCCAAATTGCCATGCACAAACGCGTACCGCGGCTGCCCTACGCCGTCGAGCCTCGAAAGGCAGCGGTGCTCTTCGGAGAGCAAGTCACGAAACTCTTCGAGCGCCCGCCGCAAATTCTCCGGCGTGTCGGGCCGTTCCACGCCGTGATGCAGATGAATTTCCACTTCGCCGAAGCCGTCCGCTTCCAGTTCCGCCAGGCGCTCGACGAGCGTGCGGTGATACTGCTCGCCGGGATAAAAGTATGTGTGACGGAACGGCGTCCCGTCGCAATCTCGCGTCACGTCGCCCGTGGCGCGGGCTAGCTCACACCATTCATCCACGCGCGTGATCTGCGTCGCCAGAGCGACCTTGCCCATTCGCTCATCCCACGACGGCTCGAAATGGTTCGCCACGACCAGGATGAGGTGCGCGCGATCACCGCAGGCGATCCTACTCAACGTCCGCCGCGCTAACTCGCCGGCGCGCCACATCGGATAACGGCTAAGCCAGGGGAGCGACCATTTGAGCTTATCTAAGAAGCCAGGACCATACGTCATATTTCATGAGGAGATGGGAGATTTATTTGGGGTGTAATCACCAGGACATCGTTCATCGTTCATTTGTCATTGCCGGAGCCGCGCCATTCCTCAATGACAAATGAACGATGAACAATGAACTGACTGTTATAGGAAAACGAGTGATAACAAAATGGACGCCACAAGCTCGACAGTCTTATCGCGGTCCTTGTCTTCATTTGTCGAGAAACTCTTGCCGTCAGCGTCGAGCATTGACTTGCGCATCCGAGCCTGACGCCGGCGGCGCCACAACGCCAGCGCCCGCGCCGGCAGAATGGCATGCGCGGCGGCGCGCGCCGCCTCAGCGAAGCGATCACACATAACCGCCAGTCGCGCGGGCAGACTGTCGCTCGCCACCTGAACCGCAAAGGTTGCGCGGGTTTCGTTCGCCCAGCCGAATTTGTAAGGCTCGGCCCCGCGCAAAAGGTCGTAGAATTTCACCCCTCGCTCCACCGCGCCGGCGATGGAAAGCCCGACCACGGCGCCTCCCAGACTATATTTGGCCCACGCCGGGTCATAGCCGGAGAGGTAAAAACAATACCGATCTCCGCCGCTAATGCCGTAAAGCGACGCGCGACACGCGCCTTCAATCCAAATCTCTTCGAATCGCAGGCGGCCGGCGAGCGCCAGTCGCACTACAACGTCTCGATGGAAATCCTTGAGCGATTGGCGTCCGGTGGCGCCGGAGCCGCCTCGACTGGCCCAGGACGCCTCGTGCAACGCGAGGAATCTTTCAAAAGCCTCCGCCGCCTGATCGGGATCGGTAACCGCGCGGTGATCGAACCCCGGCAGCCTCCGCAGCCGGCGCAGGTTTCGGGAGAAGTAACTGGCGCGCGAGGAGCTTCGCAGCAACTCTTCCCAGGGCTTATCCAGCCTCACTTGCGGGCAGACATAACGTGGTTCGAGCCGATATTTGAAATTGGCGCCGCTGCCGAAGCGCCAGGCCAGCCACGGCGCGCTGGGCGAATCGCATGGCAACCCGTCGAGCTCCATGATGTCGAATTCGACGTGTTCCGCGATGTGTCCGAAGAGAACATTGGCGCATTCCTGTTCGTAACCAGGCAGCGCCAGCACGTCCAGATAATCCGAACCGCCGAGCTGATCGCCGAGAAACGAGATTCGACGAACGCGCGCCGACGTTCCTTTCAACCGCAGCTCCTCTTCGCCCAGCGCCAACAATCCGACCAGCAGCCTCCCTTCCCGCGCGCAGAACAGGCGCGGATGTTTCCCGCGCCCCAGCCATTTGTGCCAGGCCGAGATCCACTCCCAGGAAAGGAATGGCGGCGCGTTGGTCGCATTGAAAAGCGCCTGCCACTCCGGCGCCAATGACGACAAGGCCTCGGCGCCACTAAGCTCTTCTACCACCAATTTGCTCACTTCAATTCCTCACCCGATGTTAGCGAACACCATAAGCAGTTAAGCAGAATTTTGCTGTGGTGATTATTGAGAACCTTTGCCAATTAGCGCGTCGATGTTGCAACCGATGTCTTTGCCGTCGGCGCCGGCGTTTTTATAAGGGCTGGTCGGCGCAAGGCGGTAATCTCCTCCGGCCAGATCGACAAATCCCACCAGACTAAAAAGGAGAGGCAGAAAGTTATCGGCCGGGTATAGGGTTCCCTGCGGAACTCCCACGATGACGTTTCTCTTGAATTCGTATCCGGAGAAGTAAAACCCGAGCGAGTCCAGGCCCGGGCTGCGATTGCTGCCCACTACGCCGTAAAGATTGCTCTGCGCGATGTTATTGCGAAAGACGAATCCGGCGCTCGGCGCGCCGTCGGCGAAAATGAGCGCGCCGCTTTGAAAGATCGTGTTGTGATCGAAAGTGATGTTGACGGGACCTCCGACGAGTTGCGCGAACCTGCCGTCAGCCGGCACGCCGGCGCCGCTGCCCCATTTATTGCCGTCAATGTCGTCAATCAGGTTGTTCTTGATCAGGATTCGCCTCGAAGGCTGGCTCGGCGAGGTGTCGTCCGGCCCGGCGACGTTGAAGCCGCAGCCCGAATGACGCACGATGTTGTTGGTGAAAGTCACGTCCTGAACCGTGGCCCACGGCGCCACGCCGTCTTCGCCACGCGGCGTGAATAGGACGGCGAATCCGTTCTGCGCGTCCGCCCAGTTGTTTTCAAAGACGTTCTGATCTATGAGCAATCGCTGGGCGTTTTTCAGCTCGAAAAGATTCTTGATCGACCAGGGCCTTCCGGCGTAAGTGGGATGACCTTTCTTCCACGAGAGCGGTTTATAGACGTGGTTCAATCGGAACTCGACGTCGGACGCGATCAGGTTATTAATCGTAGGTTTGGCTCCGCCAAACATAACGTTCTCCCCCGCGCCTTCCAGGTAGTTGTTGACGATTTTGAACGGCCCCGATCCGTTCCATCCACAAATCGCCTGCGTGTCGAATCCCTCGCCATGGCAGTTCGAGATGTATGAATCGATCACCGCCGCGCGGGCGCAGTTGAGCATAACGCCGCGCTGAACGGCGCCGGCGTCATTGCCATGAATGTAGCAGCGATCAATGATCAGATCGTGGGGCGCCTGATCCGGCGAAGTCTGACTGGCGTCAAACGCGATCATGTTGTAAATGTCCTTCCCCTCGGCCACGCCGAATTCGACGCCGATGAACCGGAAATGATGGGCGCCTTTATCCGTATACACCACCGGGCCGGAATCCGGGCTGATCAATTTGGGCATAACCCCGCTCTTGGCCGGAGTGACGCGCGTCCCCGGCGGCGGCAAATCCGCGTCCGCCGCCGAGGAGCGGATAATGATCCAATCCGAGCCGCTCTTGTTGGGCAGCCGGAAATTGCCGGTGAAGGTCGCGCCCGCTTGAAGCATGATCACGTCGCCGGGCTGCGCCTGGTTAATCGCCGCTTGGACGTCGCCGCCCGCGCCGACATTGATGGTCTTACCGGCCGGCGCCACATAAGTCGTATCCAGAAAAACGCGTGGGGGTTCCGGCTCGCCTGGAGGGAGCGTCGCCGGGCGAGATTGGTTCACAACGGTTTCGACATTGCTGGCGCCGGGCCGCCTGACGACAGGCCGCCGGGGGCAACTCTTCATGGCGCCAAAGAGACAAATCGCCGGTATTACAAGCGCCATCATCACGATTATTTTGGTCCGCTTCATAACCACCTTTCCTCACACGTTTAGAGCCGTTCTCATTCGCTTGTACTGGAAGCTGTGGCCAGCATTCGTAATAAACGCGCCTTCAATGGAACGCGGATGACGCGGCTACGACGGATCATCGCTGATAAGCGCAAAAAGAGATCAGCGTGAATCCGCTGTATCCGTGTCATCCGCGTTCCATTGACCCTTACACCGATATGAGAAACGACCTGGGCTTACGCCTACGCGGTCACGTATTCGCGAATTGTGTCCAGCCGCGCTTCCCAACTTTCGGCGCGCATCGCCGCACTGCGCTCTACGCTCGGCCCGGGGTCGAGCAGCGCCTGCTCGATCTCGGACAAAAAACTTTCGCGATCTCTTCCGATGCGGCAGCGCCCGATCGCTTCTACTTCGGGGATCGCGGTCGAAACCACTTGTAAACCCGCCGCCAGATACTCGCGCGCCTTGAGCGGGTTCGCGTTCAACGTCAGTTCGTTGACGCGAAACGGCATCAACGCGACGTCGAAACCTTTGCAGTACGCGGGAAGCGCGCTGTACGGCTTGCGCCCGAGCAGATGGACATTGGGCAGGCGCTCAAGCGATGAGACGTCGGTCGTCGCCTTGCCGAGCGCCACCAGCGACCCGGTCGAAAAACGCTCGGCCACGCTCGCCATCAGTCCCACATCCACCCAATCGGCGATCAACCCGAAGAATCCGATCACCGGGCGAGGGAGGCGCCCGATCTCATCCGGCACGACCGTCTCCGCGTCGAGCGCGCGGCGGAAGTGCGCATAATCGACGCCGTGCCGGACGAGCGCCGTACGCGGATTGAACGGCGCTTTGGATTGATAGAGTTCGTCGGACGAGACGATCACTAAATCGGAGCGCCGCATCAGTCGCCGCTCCAATTCGGCGAGCGCGTTCGAGTCCACGCCCGTGAAGGCCGTGTACTCATCCACGCAGTAATAAATGACCATCTCTTCGCCCAGCTCGCCCGCAATCACCGAGGCCGCCGGATTGAAGACCCAATTGATGACGCGATTGAACCGGAGCCGGCGCATCGCGCGTTTGACCTGCCAGCGCAGAAACCCGCGGTTGAAGGCGCGAACGCCGGGATTGCCGTATGCGGGAATCGCCAGCGGGTTGAGCGTGAAGATGTTCGGCTCGACCTCCCGCAGCGGACCTGCCGCCGCCGCCAGCTTCCAGAACGCCCGGCTCAAATCGGCCTTGGACGCGGTCGGCGTTCGGTAGCCAATGGAATTGACCCACAACACACGATTCTCGCGCGCCATCAACCGCATCAGATGCGTCTTCGACAGAGGATCGCCGCTCCAGTCGTGACTGAAACAGAGCATATCGCGTCCCTGTAAATTGGTCGTTGAATTCGTCATTTGTCTATTAGTCATCTCTCTTTGGTTGCGGTAACGATATACAACTGAAACACCAGGCTTTTGGCATTGCCCGTTATGATCGCCTTGCCGATTCAATTGATTACCATCACCCGTATTGATCGGCGACCAACTGAGGCCGCTCCAACAGATCGCCCGGCCCCAAACGCTCGCGTCTCAGCACCGCTCGCTCGAACTCTTCCATCACCTGCTCTTCGAGCATCAGCGAGTCGGCCAAAAACTTCGCGCCCCAGTTGACGTAGACGCCCGGCGTGTAGCGCCCGAAGATCGGCTGCGAGCCTTTCACGCCGCCGCGAATGCCCGGATGCGTCGAAGAGAGTGACTGCGTCGCTTTGACGTAATCGTTGAGCTTAAGCGCCGCGTTGAGAAATCGCGTATCGCGCGTCACCTGGTAAATCCGCAGCCAGACGCCTGCGATCTGGGCGTCGCCGGTCAGGCAACTGTAATTCGCCGTCGTCTTCCAAGAACCGTCGAACTCGCCGGCCATAAACCTCCGCAACTCGAAGATGCGCAGTAGCCGCTCTGCGGTCTTGAGCGCCGCGTCGAAGTAACGCTCGTCGCCGAGCAATCGCCATGATTCGATCAGCCCCTCCATCACGTATGCGATCGTGTGCGTCAGCGGCAAATTCCACCGGCCGGCGGTGAAGAAGGCGTTGTTTCGAAACCAGCCGTTCTCCTGTTGCTGCCCCAACGTCCATTCAAGATTGCGCCGCGCGGCCTTTCCGTACTTTTCATTTGGAATCAACCGATAAATTTCCAGCAGACTCCACGCCGTGCGCGCGTCGTAGGCGTGCACGAGCGTTTCGGTTTCCGGGCCCGGCGCGCGCCACGACCCGTCGGGCGATTGCGCCCTGACCAACCATTCGCCGGCGCGTTCGGCGGCGTCCAGATAACGCTGATCCTGAGTTTCGACGTAGGCGCGGCGCAAACCGAGAATCACCTGGCCGGTGTTGAAGACTGCCGGCTGGCGGTCACACTGCTCGCCGCGATAGAGACCGCCTTGCGCCGCGCCAGACGGCAATTGGACCTCCAACTCCCAATCGGCCATGCGACAGGCGCGGTCGCGGAATTCGTCGCGCGAAGTCAGTCGCGCGTAATCGAAGAGCGTCGGGATGATGTAGCCGGTCGTTTCAGGATAGGGCGGATGCCAACCGTGTACGATTGAGTATCCTGCCGAAACGCCTGCGCCGCCGCTCCGATCCTGCGCGCCGCAAATCCATTGGATCGCGGCGTCCAGATGGCGCCTGGAATCTTTTGGCCGGCGACGCCAACCGAGCCAGTCGCGCGCCAGGACCGCCGCCAGCGACGGATGCAGCAATCGCAATCCGGCCCGCGCCAGCTTGGCCGTCGGGAGGCTTTGAATCTTCTCTTTCATCGTTCCCGTCATCACAATCCCTTCAACCGCAAGTCGGCCAGTTGGCGCAGACGCGGATGCATGGTGAAGTATTGCCGCCCGACGACGCCCGACGGCGCGAGCGAAGGGGCGGCTCCGGCCTCGAGTTTGTCGAGCGCCTCGGCCAACAATTCCGCGGCGGCGGCGGCGCTCTTGTCGCGCAACTTGCCCGTCGAGTCTCCCGGCTCAACGATGATTTGCCTCGAGACGATTACCGCCCCGGTGTCCACCTGTTCGGTGACGAAGTGCACACTGACCGCGACGGGATCACCGTGCAACGCGGCCCACTCCGTAACATCCACGCCGCGGTACGCCGGCAGCGCCGCGTAATGCGGATTGATCACGCCGAGTCGCGCCGCCGCCAGAATCGGCTGTTTCAAAATTCCACAACCGCGCAAGACCAGCACGTCCGGACGAAGCGAACGGACCAGTTCCACGCATTCCGGAGAGTTGTGCGAATCTACAAATCGCACGAGGAAGTCTGCGGCCGGCGTGACGGCCTGTTTGTCCGCCGCGCGGAGACGCTGTCCGGGGGCGCCTCGCGACGCATGTTTCAATCCAGCCAATCGCAACAACTTCTGCGCGCTCTTTTCGATGAACACGCGCGGCCCGAATTTCCATAGCCATTCACGCAACGAGGCCAGGGTCGAAGCGCGCTCGGCCACCACAGCCAAAATCTCGTGACCGTCGCCGGCCAACCGCCGTATTACGCGGTCGGCTCGGAACGAGTACCAGCGAGGAACTCTTGAAAACAGGACGATTCTCATTTGCGTCTTGCGCTACAATCTGCGTTGATGTTGCGCTGCGGTCAGCGCTTCCGCCGGCGCCAGTTTCGTTTCGGCCGCGGCGCCGCCGTCGATGAATTGCCGCGCCCACATTTCGAAATTGACCAGCGACCAAAGCCGTTGTGAGTGATCTCTCGCGCCCGATTGATGCTCGGCGACCAGGTTTCGCACGTATGCCGGGTCGAATACTCCACGTTCGATGGTTCGCGCTCCGAGTACGTAATCATCAATCACCGAGCGATACGGCCCGCGGAACCACCTGCCGACAGGCACGGGAAACCCCATCTTGCGCCGTTTCAGGATCGGTTCGGGCAGCGCGCCTTTCATGCTCCGGCGCAGGATGTATTTGGTCGTCAAGCGGCGCAGCTTCATCCGCCCCGGCAGCCGCGCGGTGAATTCGACCAGCTTGTGATCCAGGAATGGAACTCGGCTTTCCAGCGACGCCGCCATACTCATCTGATCCTGCTTCATCAGCAGTTCATGCAGATATGTTTTGAGATCGGTATAGAGCATCCGGTCGAGCGCCGTTTCAGCGTCGGTTTCAGCGAAATAGCGGCGCGCCGTCGCATGCGGATCGAGCGCGCCCGCGCGTTCAATGGCGGTGGGCGTCAGCAACCCCTTTTGCATTGGGCGCGGGAAGACGGCGAAGTTGTCCAGGTACAGACTCTCGATGTCCGGCGGTAGCGTCAGAAATGTTTGCGACAGTTTGCGGCCGAATCTGGCGGGCAGCCCATTAATCCCTCGTCGTATCGCGCGGCGTAGAGATTCGTTCGCCCAGTCGTGATAACGCGCGCCGAGCGTCAGGTTGTAAACAGTCGTGCGGTACCGATAATAGCCCGCCATCAGTTCGTCGCTGCCTTCACCTGTCAGCACGACCTTGACGTGGCGCGCGGCGAGTTCCGAAACGAAATAGAGCGGCGCGCTGGCCACGTGCCCCAACGGTTCGTCTTCGTGCCAGATCAACTTCGGCAGGACGGCGAAGTAGTCAGCCGGGCTGACGATCACTTCGTGATGATCCGTGTTAAAAGCGCGAGCGACCATCCGCGCATATTCCAACTCGTTCGCTTCGCGTTCGGCGAAGCCGACCGAAAAAGTCTTGATCGGCTCCCTCGCCATACCGCTCATCACCGCGGCGATGGCCGATGAATCGACGCCTCCCGATAGGAACACGCCGAGTGGAACGTCGGCCATCAGATGAGAGCTCACTGCGTCGCGGAACAACTCTGTCCATTGATCAATTGCGCCACGGTCGCTGAGGGCGGGATGGCCGTTCTGGGCGAAGCTCAGGTCCCAATACTTCCTGATCTCGATTTGGCCGTCCCGCCACGTCAGCGTGTGGCCGGGGAGCAGACGTTTGAAGTCACTGAAGAGCGTCTCCTCGCCCGAAGGGGCATGGTTCGCCAGATAATCGGGGAGCGCGGCGTAATTGATTTCCGGAGCGACGGCGCGAGCCTCGATGAGCGCCTTGATCTCCGACGCGAAATAGAGCGTCCCGTCGCCGTCCAGCGCGTAATAAAGCGGCTTGATTCCCAGCCGGTCACGCGCCAGCAGAAGTTCGCGCCGCGCCGAATCCCAGACGGCGAAGGCGAACATCCCGCTCAGGCGTTCCACCGCGCGCGCGCCTTGCTCTTCGTAAAGGTGAATGATCGTCTCGGTGTCGCAAACGGTCCGGTACTTGTGGCCGCGCTCTTCCAGCCCGGGACGCAGGTCGCGGTGGTTATAGATTTCGCCGTTGAAAACGATCCAGACGCGATTGTTTTCGTTCGCCATCGGTTGGCGACCCCCGCCCAGATCCACAATGGACAATCGACGGTGTCCCAGCCCGACACCGTCGCCCAGATACACTCCCGCGTCATCCGGCCCTCGATGCGTCAGAGTGTCGCGCATCGCGACGAGGCGCGATTCACTGACGCGGCGATTCAATTGTTTTGGAATGGCGATGCCGCAAATGCCGCACATGACTCAGTCGTCCATCAGGCTTAGCCATAGAGACACGGATACACGGAGCGAATCGGCGAGTAGATGTTTAGGCTTCATACTTTCATGGCCCTTCTCTGTGGCTCTGTGACTCTGCGGCTGTGTCGTTGTCCTGATAGTTTGTGGTTCGACCTGGCTATCAGCTCCTCGACGATGCGTTCGGCCGCATGGCCGTCCCACAACTCCGGCGCGCGCCCCGCATACGAGACGCGGCCGGACAAAATTTTGCGAGCCGCGCAGATGATGCGCGCCGGATTACTTCCCACCAAACGATTGGAGCCTTGCTCTATGGTGATCGGACGTTCGGTGTTATCGCGCAGCGTCAGGCACGGGACGCCGAGCGCCGTCGTCTCCTCCTGCAAGCCGCCGGAATCGGTCAGCGCCATCCGCGCGTTACTCCACAACTGCAGAAAATCAAGGTAACCGAGCGGGTCGATTACGCGGACGCCGACTGGCGCGACCATGTCGAATTCGCGCATCCGCGCCTGTGTGCGCGGGTGCGCGGGAAAAATGACTGGCAATTCGCGCGCGATCGCGCTAACCGCGAAGAGAATTCTGCCCAGCGATTCGGGGTCATCCACGTTTGCGGGCCGGTGAAGCGTCAGCGCCGCAAACTCGCGCGGGCGCAATTCCAATTCATCCAGTATGGTCGAATTCCGCGCCTGCTCGAGTTGTTGAAAGAGCGTATCGATCATCACGTTGCCTACGCGCACGATCCTTTCAGCCGGGACGCCTTCGCGCATCAGATTGGCGTCGGCGTCCGCGCTCGGCGTCAGCAGCAAATCGGCGAGCTGGTCGGTCAGCAGACGGTTGATCTCTTCCGGCATTGCGCGGTCAAAACTGCGCAGCCCCGCTTCGACGTGAGCGACCCGCACATTGAGTTTGTTGGCCACCAGCGCGCAGGCGATCGTGGAATTGACGTCGCCGACCACGACAACCCAGTCGGGCTGTTCCGCAATCAGAACTTCCTCGAACAAGGGCATGATGCGGGCCATCTGTCGCGTGGGCGTCCCGGACCGCGTCTCCAGGGTGACGTCCGGTTCCGGCATGCGCAGGTCGCCGAAGAAGACGGAGGACATCGCCTCGTCGTAATGCTGCCCGGTGTGGACAAGCGTCTGCGAAACCTCGCTTGAGCGCCGGTTGATCGCCGCAATGATCGGGGCCATCTTCATAAAATTCGGACGCGCGCCGACGACGTTCAAGATCTTAACCATTGCCGTACCTCCCGTTTGTCGTGACACCGGAACAGTACCGCGCGCGTAAGCAAGCGGCTGCCCCGTAAGATGACCGCTTGCTTACGCGCGCGGTACTGTTCCACCAACAATGCTTTCATAGATTTTCAGCCACGAGCCGCGCGCCGCCTCCCAGGTGTATTGCCGGCATGCGTCGCGGGCGCGATTGATCAAACCCGCCGCCAGGCGCTGATCTTCCAGCAGTCTGACGACATTAGCGGCCAACGCCTCGAAGTCTCCGCAAGGAGATAGCAAGCCGGTTTCGCCCCCGGTCACAAGGACCGGGATGCCGCCCGCGTCCGAGCTGACCACCGGCAACCCGCAAGCGAAGGCCTCGATCAACGAGAGCGGCATGTTGTCCACCAGCGAAGAGTTGACAAAGATGTCCGCCCGGTCGTAAAGCTCCGGCATTCGGTCCGGCGGCGCGGCGCCGATGAACTCGACCCGCTTCAGCCCCAGTTCCGCCGCCAGCGCTCGCAACCGCGCGCGCTCGCGGCCGTCCCCGGCCACGATCAGTCGCGCGCCGGGCACACTACGTTCGACCAGGGCGAAAGCGCGCAGTGTGTCGGCGACGTTGTAATGACTCTCAAGATTGCGGTTCGAGAGCAGCGTGGGCCGCAGCGGGCGGCGCTCGCGAAAGGTGAACCGTTCGAGCGGCACGGTGTTGCTCACGGCCTCGGCCTCGATCCCGAACCGCGCGAAGACTCCGACGAGATAACGCGACGGCACGACCAAACGGTCGGCCAGGCGAAAGATCAGCTTCGTCGAGCGCGGCCAGCGCCGCAGATGGTCCTCCGCCTCGCCGCTGTGGTAGTTGAGCAGTACCGGCTTGCCGTAGAGCCTCGCGATCAACACCGCAGGCGCGGGCGAGATCACGAACGAAAAGTACGAGGCCGCGAACACGTGCGCGACGTCGAAGCGGGGCAGCCGCAGTAAGAGCAGCGCGAAATATACTGTCGTATTGACGACCGTGCGCACGTACTTGACCTTGTGCAATAGTTGAAGCGCGCCGGGCAACCGGGGGCGAATCGATAGCAACTCGGCTTCGACGCCGGGTTCCTGCTTCAGCCCTTCAAGCAGGCGCGCGGCCTGGACCGCCTGGCCGCCTGGCCAATCGGGCGGCGCGGCCACGATGAGCACGCGAATCGGTTTAGATCTTTGTCTCTCCGCTTTCATATAGATGCGAAGAAGCGACTACGGAAAAGCAAGAACCAACCAGGGGGAACACGGGGGCGGGGGGAATACCAAGAGACTTATCGGTATTGTCTTTCCCCGTGTTCCCCGCGCTCCCAGTAGTTGGCTCTGAACCAATTTCTGTGGGTTCGATTTAGCTCGTATGTCTCGTCGTAAAGTCGCTCGACCGACTCGACCATGCGCCGCATGCTGAATAGATCGAGTACGCGCCGGCGGCCCTGCGCGGCCATTCGCGCGCTCCATTCTGGGTTTTGAAGCGCGTCGAGAATGCGCCGCGCAAGGGCATCGGCGTCCGCGGGCGGGGCGAGGAATCCGGTGGCGTCGTCAATGACCAGTTCGGTCGTTCCGCCGACCGCCGTGGCCACTACAGGCGCGCCGGCCGCCATAGCTTCCATCACCGCATTGGGCAACCCTTCGCTCAGCGAGGCAGACACCGCGACGTCGAACCCGGCGGCGATCAATGCGGCGTCATTGCGGGAGCCCAGCAAGTGCATGCGGTCATTGACGCCGACTCGCGCGGCCTGCTCCTCGATCTCGCGCCGGAGCGCGCCGTCGCCGACCAGCAGGAAATGCGCTTTTGGTTCGACAGCCGCGATGCGGCCGGCGGCCTCGATGAAGTAACGATGCCCTTTGACCGGCTGCAGCCGCGCGACGAGGCCAATCAGTTTCGCGCCTTCGTCCAAATTCAACTCTCGCAGCAGCGCCGCGCGCCGTTTCGCGCGGCCGCCGCTTTCCAAGATCGCCCGCTCGACTGCGGCGCTCAGGCCGTTGTGGATGACGACGATCTTCTCCGGCGCGATATGGCCGCCGTCCAATAAGTGATCGCGAATCGCTTCGGAGTTGACGAGCACGCGATGCGCCAACTGATGCGTAAGGCGCGTCCCCCATTCGTGTACGAGGCGGTCTGAAAGCCGCATGTGGCGCTGGCAGGCGATCATGCGAACACGGGAGAGCCGCGCCGCCGCCGCCCCGAGCAATCCGGCGTAAAAGTCATGCGCATGCAGGATGTCCGCGCCTTCGCGGATCATCCAGCCGCACAGCCTCATCAACTGCTTTGCGGCGTTGGCGTTGTAAAAACTCGTCAATGGGAATTGCGGCACGCGCGGTAATATCGGAGCCACCTCCTGGTAAAGTGGGCCTTCGAGTCGCAGCGCCGCCAAACTCACGTCGAAGCGCCGGCGGTCAATCCGCTTGAGCAACTCCACCGCCTGCCGCTCGGTCCCGCCCACCTCAAAGCTGGTGATCAGGTGAAGAACTCGCGGCTTCTTTGTCCTCGTCCTCGTCTTCTTAGTCTTCCCCATTTCACGCGGCCGCGCCTCGGGAAGCTCTACAACTGTAGTGTCAATGTCCGATGATGATTTCGTCATTTCGATCGGAACAGTCGCCGCGGCGTTTTCGGCCAGATGATCGAGCCCCGCGTCCTTGGCTCCCGTGAATCGCATCTCCGGCTGCCGGTCAATGAACGCGCGTCTCCAAAGTTCCAGCGTGAGCAGGCTCCAGAGTTGGCGCGAGTTGTCCCGTACGCCGCGCCTGTGTTCATCCAGAATCGCAAGCGCCGCCCGGTGATTGAAATCGCCGCGTTCACGAAAGCGACGGTCGTTCAACGTGTCGTCAAGCATCTCGCGCAGTTCGCCGTTGAACCATCGGCGGATCGGCACGTCGAAGCCCTGCTTTGGCCGGTTGATAATCTCTTCGGGGATCAATCCCGCGGCGGCCCGTTTGAGAATGTATTTGGTCTCCAGCCCGCGAAGCTTCAATGACGCCGGAATCGTCTGCGCGAATTCGATCAGGCGCTGGTCGAGCAGAGGGGAGCGCGTTTCAAGCGAGTTGGCCATGCTCATCCGATCCACTTTGACCAGAATGTCGCCGGGCAGATAGGTCTTGCTGTCCAGGTAGAGCAGGCGCTCAAGCCTTGATCGGGCGGCCGACGCGGCGAACGTTCGCTCGAATCGCCGGGCAGGGTCGTATCCGGCCAGCGCTCGGCGCGCGTCATCGGAGAAGAGATTGAGCTGCGAGTCGCGGTCCAAGTAGGTGACGCTGTCCACGTAACGCGCAGCGGGCTCCAACGCGATGTTGCGCAGGAATCGCTTGCCATAAGCGCCCTGCGGCAGAGCTTGACTGGCCCGCAGCATCGCGCGGCGCAGGAAGGCCGGGACGCGCTCGTAGGGCCGACGACGACGGTCGACCACGTACCGTTCGTAACCGCCGAACACTTCGTCGCCTCCGTCGCCGGAAAGCGCCACGGTCACATGCTCGCGGGCCATCTTCGAGACGACGTAAGTCGGAACGCTCGACACGTCGGCGAACGGCTCGTCGTGATGCCATACGATCTCTTCGACCAGACGGCAGACGTCCGGCGTGACGACGAACTCGTGATGATCGGCGCCGAAGTGGCGCGCGGCGATTCGCGCGTAGCGCAACTCGTCGAAGCCGGCGTCGGAAAATCCTATCGAGAAGGTCTTCACCTTCATCTCGCGCGCCATCATCGCGACGACGAGGCTCGAATCGATCCCGCCGGAAAGGAACGCGCCGAGCGGGACCTCACTCTCCAATCGCACCCTGACGGATTCGGCGATCAACTCGCGCAACCGCTCAATGTAGTCCTCTTCGCGCGGCTCCTGCTCGCGCCCGCCCAGGTCGCGGGAGTAATCGAAATCCCAATAACGGCGCGTGTTGATCAGCCCGTCTTTGAACGTCAGCGTGTGACCCGGCGGCAGTTTGCTGACGCCGGCGAAGGCCGTCGCCGGATCGGGCACGTAACCGAACGAGAGAAAATCGGAGATCGCTTGCAAGTTGATCTCGCGTTTGACTCCGGGATGTTGCAGGAGCGATTTGATTTCCGAGCCGAAAACCAGCGTCTGCCCTGCCAGGGCGTAATGCAGTGGCTTTTTGCCGACGCGGTCGCGCGCCAGGAAGAGACTGCGCTCGCGCCGGTCCCAGACCGCGAAGGCGAACATCCCGCGCAGTCGTTCGACGCATCGCTCGCCCTCGTCTTCGTAAAGATGCGCGATGGTTTCAGTGTCTGTTCGGGTGCGCAGCTTGTGGCCGCGCGCGAGTAATAGTTCGCGCAGTTCGCGGTAGTTGTAGATCTCTCCGTTGAAGACGATCCAGATCGAACCGTCTTCGTTCGAGATCGGCTGGCGCCCGGTGGCCACATCAATGATCGCAAGCCGTCGCATCCCCATGGCGACGCCCGGCTCGATGTAATGTCCTTTATCGTCCGGGCCGCGGTGCTCGATCACGCCGAGCATCCGCGCGATCAAATCGCGCGCCGCCGCGTTCTCCATCAGTTCTGTTCCACTTATTCCGACGATTCCACACATAACACTATGACTTGTGTTAGATGACCTTGGGACAACTCACAACATCGCCAGACGGCGTTCCGCAGCAACGGCTTGCGGCCCGATGAGGTTAAGTTAGGCGTCTGGCGCGATTAGTGGCGCGGACTTTAGCCCGCGCGCCAGCCATCAGCGCGGACTAAAGTCCGCGCCACTATGCGCGCGGTACTGTTGGGTATCACCGCCGGCCGCCGTTTCGGGGCCAGGGTTCGCGTTACGCGTGTCGCGAATCGGTTCCCAGACGACATAAGGCTCGCCGCGCAGAGCTTTCCAAAAGGCGACCAGTGACGCGGCGTTCGCCAGCGCGAAGTAATAGGGGAACGCCAAGGGCCCGAGCTTGAGCTTCCGACGTTCGCGAACGAGGCCGGCGATCGCGGCGCCGTACAAAGCCAATTGGCCGACGAAGGCGTAGCGGAGCCAGACGACGGAGCCGCTCCCCCATCCGCTTGCGATGAACGCGGCGATGAGCAGGAAAGGGGCCGCATAACGCAGCGCCTTGTGCGAAATCATCTGAAAGGCGAACATCTTGTGCCGGAACGGATTGAGCGTGTGGCGATAGCGGTGGAGCGCGCTCAACGTCTGTTTGATCACGCGCACCCGCATGCGAAATTCGTCCCTGGAGCGCCCGTTGGCGTCCTCGACCGCGATCGCCTCCGGCTCGTAGACGGTGCGCAAACCTTGAAGATGGATTTCGGTCGCGATCACGAAATCGTCAATCATGTCGTTGGCCAATCGCGCGTGACAGATTCGCCGCACCGCGTACAGGCAGCCGCTCACGCCGATGAGCGACCCTACCTGGCTCTCGCAACGCTTCAGGAATTTTTCGTACCCCCAGTAGGAACGACATCCCTGGCCGACGGCCGACGAAGACGCGTCCGCATAAACGAGCTGGCCTGCGACGCATCCCACCTCAGGGTCGGCGAAGCTTCGGACGATCTTGCGTATCGCATCCCGCTCGTACAACGTCGTCGCGTCGGAGAAGATCAGGATTTCACCCGAAGAGGTCTTGACGGCGCGGTTTTGCGCGACGGTCTTGCCGAACCGCTCCGGCTGCTGGCGCAGGATTACGCCCTGCGCCGCGAAGCCGCTGACGATTTCGTCAGTCTGATCAGTCGAGCAGTCGGACGCGACGATGATCTCCATTCGGTCGCGCGGATAATCGAGCCAGAGCGTGTTTTTCAACTTCGCACCGATGTGCCGCTCTTCGTTGTACGCGGCGATGATGACCGATACTCGGGGCGTGATGTCATCGCGCCGGACGGGCCGCTTCAAAATAAGACTAAGCGCGAGCATCAGCGCCGGGTAGCCGGCGTAACTGAACGCGACCATCGCCATTGCCGCGAGGAAAACAACCTGGGCGATCAGCGCCTCAGCTGTTTGCGACTGAGCGAACATGTTCTTGAATTCCCTTTCTTCTGGGCCGGCTTGCAAATCAGTTAATCAGTTAGTTCGTTGGCGTAAGGGGAAAGATCGCCAGAGAGCGCCTCTGGCTGTCTTGGCGTCGGGCGCCGGCGGCGCCTGATTGTCGGGCGACGAGATTTTCATCTCTTCCGCTGCATAAATCTGTCTGAGCGCCACCGCGTAGGCGGCGGTGTAATAGAGATACCAGAGGTACTGAATCGAGGCGAAAAAGCTGCAAACCATGTACGCAATGATGGCCGCCTGTATACTCACGCTCAACCAATACATCTCCCGCTCGCTCTTCGAGCGCATGTCCCTGGTTTGGCGCTCGATCCGACGGAGCGAGCGAAACGGGGCGATGATCACGACCAGGTAGGCGATCAATCCCATCACGCCCAACTCGGCGGCGATCTCCAGGTAGGCGTTATGGGCCTCCTTTTCGCTGATGGAGTAGATGTGGAAATTGCCCATGCCGACGGCGACGAGGGGGCGATTGATGGCTATCGAAGCGGCCCGCTCCAGCAATTCGCGGCGCTGCTGGGCCGAGCCTGTCGTATCCTGTTCGTTGTTGAAAATCGTCGCTATCCGGGCGCCGTAACCGCCCGGCATGACCGCGAACAGGATTCCGCAGATCAGCCCGGCCGCCAGCATGGTTTTCAGCCGGCGACCGCGTCCGAGTTTCCACAGCAACACGACGCCAGACGCGATCAGCCCCAGGAATCCCCCGCGAGAGAGAGTAACCAGAACGCCGACGGCCAGGATCGCCGCGCAGACCAGATAGAACAGACGCGAGAGTCCCTTGCTTGTGAGCGTGAGGACGACGGCAAAGGGAAGCAAAAGATCGAGCGCCGTCGCCAGGTCGTTCGGATTTTCGAACATCCCTCCGACCACCCCTTCGATACGCAGCCCCTTCACGGCGAACTCGCCTTTTATATAACTCCTGATCGCGCCGACGCCGAGCGCCGCGCCGCAGACCACGACCAGTTTCCACAATGAAAAGATTCGCCGGCGCGTGTCAATCAAATTGACCATCAGTATGAAGATGATCACCGTCTTGAGATATGGGTCGGTGAGTGTGTCTATGCTGTCCTGGGGCGAGGCTGCGGTTGGCGTCAGGAGCAGTCCCAGAACCGCGATGACCATGAGCATTGTCATCTCCAGCGTCCAGACCGACAGCCGGTCGCCGGCGGTGATCTTCGATCCGATGTAAATCAGCAGAACGCTGATCGCCACAATCTTGACCAGCGGGAAGGCGCCTATTGCCGGGATCAGGTCGTTCGGGCGCGCATAAAGCATCAGTGTGAATAGATAAACGCCTGCGAACGCCAGCCAGTGTTTGCCGTGAGGGGCCCCGGCGCCGGATCTGATCGGGAGACCGACATTGCCGCTCAGCGATTCGGCGTTCGATCTCCCGGCCTTGCGGTTGAACAGCGATCCGGCGCCGGGCGTGAGCGGGAGACTGGTTTCGCCGCTCCGCTCAACGGCGGCCGGTCTCTTCACTCGACGATTGATATGCGCTTTTTGTGTTCCCCTAAGGTTCAATCGATTGTCGTGCCTGTCGCGCCAAGCTTCTGCCTGGCGCGACTCCATCTCGACATGAAGCGCGACAGCGCGGCGCGAAATTCGGTTTTCTCCGCGTCGGTCACGGCGCCCAACGCGTATGCGGCGAATACGTACGTCGCTCCAAACACGGCGCCGCAGACAGCCATCTTGGCCAGCGTGTGCGTCTGCTCGAGCTGGAGCTTCATCGCGAAGGCGGCGAGCGCCGCGACGCCCGCGGCCAGAGCCGTCTTCAGCGCCGGCCTAAGATGGCGCAGGTCACCCGTCACAAAACCGAGTCGACGCCCGATGGCTGTCACGGCTATCGCCGCTTCCAGCGTTTGCACCCCGACCAGGGCGATCACAGCGCCGGTCAGCCCCGCCGCGTGAATGCCCGCGTAAATCGCCACGAACGTCACCGGCAGCAACGCCAGGTGGAGTTTGAAGCGGAAGAATTTGAACTCCTCGTGCGCGCGTATCGGCGCCCCGGTCAGCGCCACCGGGAGCAGCGCGCTGAACAGGTAGATCCCGAAGAGCGGCGCCGCCTCACTGTAAGCGCTCGTGAACAGCAGCGTGATGATCTCGTATCGCAGGACGAACATCAGCGCGCAGGTCGGGACGACCACCAGCGCCAGTTTACGCGCCGCGTTCAACCAGACCGGTATGATGGCTCGCCGCTCGCCCGCCGCCGCGAGTTTCGACACTTCCGGGATCAGCGCGTCCCTGAATGAATTTGTCAACAGCCCGAAGAGCGGCAGTTGAAATAATCCGACCGAGTAGACGGCGAATCCGGCGGGCGGGAAGTAGCGCGAGACCATGAAACTGTGCAGGTCGGCCTGCGCGGTTTGCGCGAAGCCGCCGAGCCCGTATGGCAGCGCGTTGGCGATTTGCGCTTTGAACAACGCCCAATCAAAAGCGCCATGAATCCACCCGCGCTGGCCGAAACGCCGACGGATATAAGCGAACATAAACAGGATCTGCAGTAGCCCCTGAATCGCCGAGGCCAAGATCATCGCTCTAACGCTATGGAAGACAAGCGCCGCGCCGACCATCAGCGCCGATTTCGTCAGTTGAGCGACCACGACGAAGACCGACGTCGTGCGAACGTCGCCGAGCGCCAGCGGGATGACTTCGAGGTTTGCCGACACCATCCAGAGCAGAATCGTGACGCCGAGCAAAGGCATATAAGCCGGGAGATCGCCGCCCTCGAAGACGAGCAGCGCGCATTCGGGGTAGGCGATGAAAAGGGCCGCCACAAGCGCGCCGGCCGCGGCGTAAAACGCCACCACGTTGATCATCACTTGCAGCTTCTTCTCCGGCGCCCGCGGCGCGAAGTAGTAAGCGGTGGAGGCCACCTGCAGATTCAGCAACGATATCGTGGACGTCAGAATCTGGAACGCCTGTTTGTACACGCCGAACTCGGTTTGACTCAGCGTCCGCACTAACAGGAGCGGCGCGATGAACGAGAGTCCGAAGGCGATTGAATTCGCCGTCGTCAGCCACGCCGCCCGGCGAGCGAAACCGCTTTGTCCGTCCTGTTCGCTTTGCCCTGTTTGTTCTGTCTTCATTTCATTGCGCGCGCGCGAACCCGCTCGTGTTCTTGACGAATCGCGCCAGATCGTATTCGCCGTGTATGCGACGCAGCGCCAGCGGGTCGTTCCGCTCGTTGTTCAACCCGATGTCGGTCGTCACAGCTAGCTGGTAGCCGGCGCGGGCGACCTCGAGTCGCGTTCGGAGGTCGTAATCGCCGTTCGGATAGCAGAATGTTCCGACCTTTCGCCCGATCGCGTTTTGAATCCGGTCCCGCGATTGGGCCACCTCTTCGCGCAGCCGGGCGCCGCCTAGGCCGGTCAGAATCGGGTGCGTCAATGTATGTGATCCGATCTCGATTCCGGCGTCGGCCATCTCCCGGGCCTGACGCCAGTTGATTGCGCCGTACTCCGCGGGCGGCCGCTCAGGCAGTTTCACGCCCAGTTCAAAGGACAGTCGCTCGACCAAGTCGTCCCTGGCTTCTTCTGAAAGCGGTTTGAGCGCGGCGTTGATCAGCCCTGCGGCCACAGCGCGCGAAGCGGCGCCGTTCAATTCCATCCTCAGATCGCGGCCCCCAATTCCGATCTCGAACGCTTGAGCGGCAGCGCCCGCCGCGAGGTAGCGCGCTTTATCCGTCCAAAGCCAGGCCGTCCCTTCAACAAATTCGGTCACGACGAAGACCGTGGCGGGCGCGCAATGTTTGCGCAGAATCGGGAAGGCGATCTCGTAAGCGTCGCGATAACCGTCGTCAATCGTGATCGCCGCCATGCGCGGCGGAAGCTCCTGCTTTCGCAAACAGCCCGCCAACTGCGAAAGCGGGACGAGCGTGTAATGCGCCGCCAGGTACTCCACCTGCTCGGCGAAAGCCCGCGCCGAAATCCGCGCCCCGCCCTCACGCTCGCTGAAGCGGTGGTAGGTGATAATCAACGCCTGACGGCGATGCGCCCATCGGAATGGGGCGAATGCGCCGGTAATTCGCAGCAAATTGAGTATGGTTTCTTTCATCAGGCCACTTCGTCATTTGTCATTCGTCCTTTGTCATTGGGTTACATGCGACGAATGACGAAAGACCAATGACAAGGGACGAATGACAAATGACGTTGATGTCAGCGCCCCCCCCCGATGAATGTGAGAAAGCTTCCGAACCCGGCGAGGGAGAGGATGTTGGCCATCTTCTTCTTGGTGTTGCCGTTCACGATCACGGTGTCGCCGGCCCGCAGAGAGACGTTTTCCTCCGGCCCTGCCTTTCCTTGGAGAATGCGCTTGACGTTGACCTTAAACGTTTGAGCGCGGCCGTCGCGCAATTGGCGGAGCACAGTCACGCCGGATTTGTCGCCAGTGTCGGCGATGCCGCCGGAAGCGGTGATGGCCTCCAGCACGTTCATCGGCTTATTCATGATCAGGATGCCGGGGTGTATGACGTCTCCGAGCACGCCGATCTTGGCGCTATTGGCTTCGAGCAACGACACGCTCACCTTCGGGTTGATCAGGTATTCGCCCAAGTCTTCGGTCAGCCGCTTGGCCAGTCGCGGAACGGTCATCCCGGCCACTTCCATGTCGCCTAGAAGCGGGTGATATACGCTCCCCGTAGGTGAGACCTTCACCCGTTCGAGTGTGTAATCCGGCTGCCCGGTCACGCGAATCGCAATCTCGTCGGCGGGGCCTAGCCGGTAGGTGTCGTAAAACTCCCGGTAGATGCCTTTGAAGAATTGATCATCTTCTGAAGTCTGCCCCACGGCTCCTGAAGTCTGCCCGGCGGCGGGCGCCGGAGTTTGCGCGAACGCTAGCGGGCGCTGGAGCGCGCACGCCGACACGAGCAGCGCGACCGCCAGACAAAAGCGTTGCATATGAATTATCAACTTACTTCTGTTCATGACTGTTCATATTCCTCCAATCAGTCGCCGCAGCGGCGGTTGAGTTTATTCATCGCGAGAAGCGCCCGAAGAGCACAATGCGCGCTGTTTCGAGCAAGATGAGAGCGTCGAGCGCTGGCGATATATTTTTGATGTAGTAGAGGTCGTACTGATGTTTTTCGCGCGCGTCCTCGAGCGAAGCGCCGTACGGGTAGCGGACTTGCGCCCACCCGGTCAGCCCCGGTTTGACCAGGTGGCGCTCGGAGTAATAAGGAATTCGTTGTTCGAGATGTTTGATGAAGACCGGGCGTTCGGGCCGCGGCCCGATCAGGCTCATCTCGCCGCGAATGACATTGAAAAGTTGCGGCAGTTCATCGACCCGTCGTTTGCGAATCCACCGGCCCACGCGCGTCACGCGCGAATCGCCTTCGTTGGCCCAGACGGGCCCGTTCGCTTCGGCGTCCACGCGCATCGAACGGAACTTGATGATCCGGAATGTCGTGTTGTTAAGTCCGACCCGCTCCTGCAGGTAGAAGACCGGGCCGCGTGAATCGAGTTTGATCGCCAGCGCCGTGAGCAGCATCAGCGGCGACGTGAGCAGCCCGATGACGCTCGCCAGCGTCACGTCCACCAGGCGGCGCGCGCGCCTGTAGAGGCGCGCCCAGCGCGAGGCGTCGGCGAAAACCAATCGCCAG
>Ga0081455_10001936_pt1 | contig 24886 bp, 26 predicted proteins | sample TabmetS3T2R1_FD_70207 | JGI IMG/M metagenome (GOLD analysis project Ga0081455, IMG submission 70207) | Tabebuia heterophylla rhizosphere microbial communities from the University of Puerto Rico - S3T2R1 | ecosystem: Host-associated > Plants > Roots > Rhizosphere ...
TGGAGCATCGACTTCTACCGCAGCCAGCCGAGGCGCTACGGGACCGACTCCGGCTTCAACGGGCAGGGGTACCTGATCCTGGCCGCGACCGCGGCCGACGAGCGAGCGGCGCACCAGCGGATCGAGATGCAGCGCGCGACCGGGATCGACGTGCGCTGGGTCGATGCCTCCGAGGCGCGCAGGCTCAGTCCGATGCTCGCCGAGGGCGGGTTCCGCGGCGGTTCGTACGTGGCGACCGACGGCTGGATCGATCCTCCTCGGAACGTGCGCGCCTATTCGCTGGCGATGCATGGGGCAGGGGTCGAGCTCAGGGAACGGACGGCGTTCGTCCGACTGCGGACGCGAGCGGGACGGGGCGGCTCACGGGTCGTCACCGGGGTCGAGACGACCGCCGGCATGATCTCGACCCCGCGCGTGCTGCTCGCCGGCGGCCCCGCGATGCGGGAGGTCGCACGGTCAGCCGGCGGACGGGCGTGGGTGGGTTACGCCCGGCACCAGGTGGTCGTCACCGAGGCGCATCCGGACCTCGCGCCCGAGAGGTTCGGCGCGATGGCCTTCGACATCCGAGGCGGGATCTACTGGCGACCGGAGGAGGGTGGGCTGCTGTGGGGGATGTCGAACCCCGACGAGGAACCCGGGCCCGCCCGCTCGATCGACTGGGATTACTTGCGCGGGATGCAGCGTCGGCTCGAGAGGCTCGTGCCGGTGACGGCCGCGCTCGGTATCAAGAAGGCGTGGGCGGCAACGATCGAGTACACGCCCGACCACCTCCCGCTCCTGGGCCCCCTCGTGGACCGGGACGGCCGGGAGGTGGCCGGCGCCGCGATCGCGAGCGCGTGCGGGCACGGCATGATGTGGGGTCCGGCGGTCGCCAGGATCGCGATCGACCTCGCGCTCGACGGCCGGACGGACGTCGTCGAGCGCGCCGAGCAGATGCGCATGGATCGGTTCGACGAGCACGGGGTGTCGCCGTTCGTGGATCCCGTCGCGCTGCCGTTCCCCGTCCGCGTCGACGAGGACTGATGCGTCAGCCCTCGACATCCTTCGAGCAGGTCGCGATGACGCTGCCGTCCGAGGAGTGGCCCGCGGTGACCCCCGGCGCCCCGACGTCACCGGGGGTCTGGGGCCAGAGCGGATAGATCTGCCCTCGGCACGTGAACCGATCGCCGTGGTGGGTCGTTCCCGGCGGGAAGTATCGACGCTCGCCGGGGTGCAGGGCGTAGACGCGAGGGCCAAGATCCGCGTCGCCCGCGACCACGAGGAACACGCCGAGGGTGGCGATCGACACCGCGGCCGCCACGATCGCGACGATCAGCCGACCGGGCGACACCCGTCTAGAGCTGGAGGACGGGACAGGTGAGGGTTCGCGTGATGCCCTCGAGCTCCTGCATCGGCATCACGGTTGCCTTCGCGAGCCGATCGAGATCGTCGGCCTCGGCGCGAGCCACCACGTCGTACGGTCCTGTCACGGGGTCGACCGCGACCACACCCCCGATCGAGCGCACCTGCTCGGTCACCTGTGCGGCCTTGCCCACCTCCGTCTGGATCAGGATGTACGCGTTGACCATCGCTCTCCCCCCACGCTGCCCTCCTCAGCCCTGATCGTCACCGCTCTTCTTCGACCCGAAGAGGCCCTTCACCTTGTCGAGGAGTCCGCCGGCGGTGTCCTTGGCCTTGCCGACGGCCGGCGCCGCCTTCCCGGCGAGGTCCCCGGCGGTCCCTTTGGCCTTATCGAACGCGGGTCCGGCCTTCCCGGCCAGGTCGCCGGCAACGTCCTTCGCCTTGTCGATCGCCGGCCCGGCCTTCCCCGCGAGATCGCCGGCCACATCCTTGGCCTTGCCCGCGAGGTCGGTGGCTGTGTCCTTCGCCTTCCCGGCGATGTCGCTCGCCGTGCTCCCCGCCGTGCCGGCGACGTCGCTCGCGGTGTCCCCGGCCGTGCCGGCGATGTCGCTCGCGGCCTCGGCGGCGCTGCTCACGCCCTCCTTCGCGGCGTCGGCCGCGCCGGCCGCCGCCTCCTTCGCCGCCTCCTTCGCCGCGTCCTCGGTCCCGACGCCCTCGGTCCCGCCACCCGTCTCGCCGCCGCCCTCGTCGCTCATCGATGACCTCCTCGTGCGTGGCCCTTCATCGTTCCGAGCACGGGGGTTCGACGCAAACCCGCAGGTCACACCCCTGCAGAGCTCCGGAGGTGGCGGGACCGGTCTCCCGCGCACGTTGTTCGACCCGATCGCCTCTGGGACCCTTCAGCGCGTGAGGAAGATCGCGATCATCGGCGCCGGGAGCGTCGAGTTCACGCGGAACATCCTCGCCGATCTGTGTTCCTACGAGGAACTGCACGGCACGCTGTCGATCGCCCTGCATGACATCGATCCAGACCGCCTCGCCTACGCAGAACGCGCAGCGCGGCAGGCGGTCGAGCGAACAGGCGCGGACTACGCGGTGACGTCGCACACCGATCGGCGCCCGGCGTTCGACGGCGCCGACTACCTGATCAACGAGATCCAGGTGGGCGGCTACACGGCCACGGTGACCGACTTCGAGATCCCCAAGGCGTACGGGCTCCGGCAGACCATCGCGGACACGCTGGGGATCGGCGGGATCATGCGCGGCCTCCGCACGATCCCCGTCATGGTCGAGATGGCCGACGAGATGGCCGAGCTCTGCCCCGGGGGCCTGCTGCTCAACTACACGAACCCGATGGCGATGGTGCCGTGGGGGATCTACGCGGGGTCACGGTTCGGCCGCGTCGTCGGGGTGTGCCACTCGGTCCGCGACACCCACGCGTTCCTCGCCCGGACCGTCGGCTTGACCGTGGACGACGTGCGGTTCGTCACGGCCGGGTTCAACCACCAGTGCTTCGTGTACACGTTCGAGGACCGGCGAACGGGCGAGGATCTCTACCCGCGGCTGCGCGAGGTCGTCGACGCCGATCCGGAGGGACTCGGGCGGCGCGTGCGCGTCGAGGTGTTCCGTCGGTTCGGCTACTTCCCCACGGAGTCGAGCGAGCACTCGAGCGAGTACGTCCCATGGTTCCTGAAGAGCGACGGCGAGGTCGAACGGTTCCGGCTGCTGATCGACGACTACGTGTTCCGCAGCGACGAGAACCTCGAGGCGTTCGAGGAGATGAAGCGCGCGCTCGACGCCGGCGAGGACCTCGAGCTCGAGCTCAACAGCGAGCTCGCCTCGGAGATCGTGCGAGCGATCGAGACCCGGGTGCCCCGCGAGGTGTACGGGAACGTCCGCAACGACGGGTTGATCGACGGCCTCCCCGACGACGCCTGCGTCGAGGTCCCGTGCCTGGCGGACGAGCACGGGGTTCGTCCGACGCCTATCGGCGAGATCCCCGTCCAGTGCCTGGCGCTGAACCGGTCGTTCGTGAACGTGGCGGAGCTCACCGTCCACGCGGCGCTCGAGCAGCGGCGCGACCTGGTCTACGATGCGGCGCTGATCGATCCGAACACCGCTGCGACGCTCACGACGTCGCAGATCGTGTCCATGGTCGACGACCTGCTCGCCGCCCACGGGGACCTGATCCCTGAGGGGATCCGGAAGGGCTAGCCGCGCGGGAGCCGTTCGCGCACGCCGCGGAGGCCGCTCTCGACCAACGCGGGCTGGTTCGACCAGACCCCGTCGTGCACCTCGTGCCAGGGTCCGAGCGCGTCGTAGAAGGCCGCGCGCGACCGGAACGTCGGATCCGAGGCTCCGCCGTACGCGGCCAGCGCCCGCTCGCCCGCGTCGGGAGCACGATGCAGGAGCCATGCGAAGTCGATCGCGGGGTCGCCCGGGGTCGCGTCGCCCCAATCGATCACGCCCGACAGGTCGCCGCTCGGCCCGACCAGCACGTGCTCCGGACCGAGATCAGCGTGCACCAACGACTCGGCGAACCGAACGGCTGCGTCCTCGATGTACCGGTCGAACATGGAGTGGGCGCGCGCAGCCTCGTCGGGGCTCAGCAGGGGGACGACCAGCTCCTCGAATCCATCCAGCTGTGCGCGCATCCGGTCGCGCCACCCCTCGGGGCCGGTCCCGCGCAGCCCGACGAACTCCAACGGAACGAGGTGGAGGTCATACAGGAACCGGCCCAATCGTTCCGGCCAGATGCCGTCGATCGGCGTCGCGGGGAGGTCGGACAGGGGCGTGCCCTCAAGCTTCCGGTACGCCATCGCGGGTGGCTCGAACGACGTGAGCTCCGGGAACGGGATATGCGCCGACACCTCGCGGCCGAGCTCAGGCAGGACCCGGATCTGCATCCGCAGCGTCTCCTCGGCCTTGCCGTGCCGCGGGAGCTGGACGATCCACGCATCGTCGACGTCGTAGGTGAAGCAGTCCCAGCCACCGCCGACGGGCTCGAACGTGTCGCATCGCAGGACCGGGAAGAGGCTCCGCACGACGCGACGATGTTCGTCCATGGACCGGTCGGGCGGAGCCGGCGGGTCGCTCATCCGAGCGGCTCCGGCGGAGCGGCGGCGGTATCGGCCGGCAGATCGTCCGCATCGGTCAGGGGTTCGTCGAGCTCTGGTGTCGCGAGCGCGAACCACGCGACCGTCGCGCCGCCGAGCGCCAACGCCGACGCGCTCGAGTACAGCACGGTCGGCCCGAGGTGTTGGTACACGAACCCGCCGACACCGGCGCCGAGGATCGGCCCGAGCCCGAAGCCCACCATCTGAGCGACCGAGTTGCCGGTCGAATACAGGGACGACGGCAGCAGGCGACCGACGACGACGACCCCGGTCGTGAACAGCAGGCTGAAGGCCATCCCCTCGAACACGGTGAGCAGCGAGACGATCGTCGGGTTCGAGATCGATCCCCACAACAGGAACCCGGCCGCGTAGATCGTGCACCCGAGCGCGTAGACGCGTCGGAGACCGTAGCGCCGCTGCAGCCTCGACGACGATCGCATCATCGGCACCTCGACCACACCGCCGAGCGCGGTGCCGATCCCGATCAGCAGGGGTCCGCCGCCCTCGCTCGCGATCTTCAGCGAGATGAAGTTCCAGGCCGCGTTGAATCCGGTCCACACGAGGAACAGCGCGACCAGGAACACCCAGAACCGGGGGGCTTCGCGGAAGACGGCGCCGACCGTCCCGAGCCTGCCGCTCCCCGGATCGAGATGCGCCGGCGCGTCGTGCGGCAGCGTGAACGACCACGCGAAGACACCGACGCTCGCGACGGCGTAGGCCGGCATCGCCCAGCCCACGCCCCATGCCTGGAACACGAGGCCGAGCACGAGGCAGCCGATCGCGTACGTGAAGCTCTCCCACGAGCGGATCCGTCCGTAGTCGGACATCCGCTCGGCGCCGAGATGTTCCAGCGTGATCGCGTCGATGTTCGGCCCAAGCGTCACCATCGCCCCCGCCAACAGGAAGCCGGCGATCGCGACCCCCGCGAGGCCGTCGGCGGCCGCGAGCAGCAGCGCACACACGCTCGCGGCGACGAGGCCCACCTGCAGCGCGGTCCGCCGCCCGAGGACGGAGTCCGAGACATGGCCCCACACCGGGTTCAGCACGACGCGCGCGACGGCCATCGCGGCGATCACGAGCCCGATCTCGCTCTCGGTCAGGCCCTTGTCGTCGAGGTACAACGCGAGGAACGGGAAGAACGCCGCGATCACGAGCCCGCTGGTGATGAACAGACCACGCACCGCAGCGTCGGGCCGGACGCTTCGGCCCGCGTCCGTGCCCTCGTGCGTGTCGGGAGGCCCGGACGTTTCGCCCGTCACGGTTCCAACCCCGGGATCAGCCTGAGGGCGTTCTGCGCGTAGACCGCCCGGAGCACGTCCTCCGGGAGCTCGAGGCCCTCGATCGCCCAACGCCCTTGCGGCTGCGAGCCGTCGGGCTCGTACGGAACGTGCTCGTCGGCGGTCTCGAGGAACCGGAACACCGTGCGGTACGTCGCGACGTCGGGCGGGAACGCATCGGTGCCGAACAGGAACCGGTCGGGGTGGCGTACCATCAGCCGGCGCGTGGTTCGGGGGCGCCGCCCCAGTTCGGGGATCCGTGCGGCGATGTCGGCGAACAGGTTCGAGGTGGTCGCGAGCATGCGCTCCAACCATCCCAGGTCGTCCGCCGCGCATCCGGCGTGCGCGCCGATGAAGGTCGTGTCCGGGTTCGCGCGGACGAGTCGTTCGAACGACGCCATCAGATCATCGAAGCTCGGGAACCGGGACCGGTCGCCGTACCACCAGTCCGGATGCTCGAGGAGCTCCTCGAGCCGCTCGTTCGTCTCGTCGACCGGCTCGAAGAACGCGATCGGGTCGGCGGTGTGGATCAGGACCGGTACGTGCAGGTCGGCGGCCGCCTCCCACAGCCGAGTGAGGCGTTCGTCGTCGGGCATGATCAACACGTCGTCGTGGTCCCGCACGTACAGGCCGAGGTCCTTCCACACCTTGAGCCCGCGCGCGCCGGCGTCGACGCTTCGGGACAGCGATGCCGCCAGCCGCTCGCCGAACCCCGGACCCGAGCGCGCCTCGGACCAATCGACGTGACAGAAGGTGGCGAACCGTCCCGGGTGCGAGCGGTCGTACCGGTCGAGGTTGGCCTCGAGCTCGTCGCCCCACCGCCCGTCGAGGTTGACCTGGGCTGCGACGTTGGCGGCCTCCATCGTCTCGAGCAGAGCTTCCACGCTCGGCACGGCCCAGCCGTCGGCGACGAGCCACCGTCCGAGGTGGTTGTGCGCGTCGATCGCGGCGACGGAGGATCTCGAGACATCGTGCATCGGTCGCCGCAGGGCCGCTCGCGGCCGGAACGAACGCAGGGGCAGGTTCCGCAAACGATCGTCCGGCACGAAGTTCGGTGGGAACTGCGGCTGCACCGGCTAGGACAGCACGACGGATCGGGTGAGGTGCCGCGGCGAATCGGGGTCGAGGCCCCGAGCCAGGGCGAGCGCGACGGCCGTGCGCTGGATGACGATCAGCTCGGCGAGCGGATCGCGGTCCGCGGTCACCACGGTGGCTCCGACCCGTTCGACGTCACGGACCAGGTCCGGGTCGGCCTCCCCCAGGAACCACACGGTCGTGCGCTCGTCGGCCAGGCTGATGGGGCCGTGTCGGTATTCGAGTGCCGGGTAGGACTCGCTCCACGCCAGGGCGGCCTCGCGCATCTTGAGGGCCGCCTCGTTCGCGAGACCCACGCCCCACCCCCGCCCGAGGAACACGAACCGCTCGAACGCCACGGGGTCGATGGGCAGGGGCGCGCCGACCGCCTCGCGGCCATCGGCGATCACGGACGCGAGATCCTGGCCCAGGTGCGCGCGCAGCAACAGCACGGTGGACGTCGCGAACCGCGTCTGAACGACGGAGCGCTCGTCGGCCTCGGCAAGGATCACCGCCCGTGCGGAGGCCCGAGGGACCGGCGACCCCTCCACGGCCGAGATCGAGACGGTCGGGACGTCACCCGGCACGACCTCGAGCGCCCGCAGGACCTCGGTCGTCGTCCCGGATCGCGAGATCGCGAGCACCATGTCGTAGGGCCGGTCCGGTTCGAACTCGGACGCGACCCACGCGTCGGTCGGGCCGGCGTTCGCGCCGCGACGCACCCCGGCGATCGCCTGGGCCACGTAGAACGACGTGCCGCAGCCCAGGATCGCGAGCCGATCCCCGGTCGCCGGGAGGTCACCGGCCACGAGGGGCACGCGCGCGATCACGTCGGCCCAGACGTCGGGCTGGCTCTCGATCTCGGCGATGGTCGCGCTCATCGTTCGACTCTATCCATCTCGCCGTGCGCGGTGGGCCCCTACCCGGAGACCAGCTCGCGGACGACGCGGCGCATCAACGGGATCGTGCGTTCGATCACGGTCGACGACAGACGATCGCGGGGCGCCGACACACTGATCGCGGCCGACGGGGTCGCGAGCCCGTAGAAGATCGGCAGCGCGACGCATCGAACGCCACGTTCGCTCTCCTCCATGTCGAGCGCATAGCCCTGCTCTCGGATCCGGGTCAGCTCGTCGAGGAGCCCGGCTCCGTCGATGATCGTGTGCTCGGTTCGACGGGCGAGCGGCGCATGCTCCGAGACCCACTGCCGGATAAGGTCGTCGGTGGGGTAGGTCCACGCGAGCAGGGCCTTGCCGACGCCGGTCGCGTGCGCCGGGTTCCGGCCCCCGATCGAGGACGACAGCTTCACGGCGTGCGAGGACTCCTGCTTGTCGAGGTAGACGACGTCGCCGTCGTCCAGCACCGCCATGTGCACCGTCTCGGTCGTCTCGTCTCGCAACCGCACGAGCAACGGATGCAGCAGGGCCCGCAGGTCGAGCTGTTCGTGGAAGGCGAACGCCACCCGCAGCACCTCGGTGCCGAGCAGGTAGCGCCCGCTGTCGGACGCCTGCGTGGCGAACCCGCCGTACCGAAGCGCGGCCAGCGTTCGATGGAGCGAGCTCTTGGGGATGTCGGCCCGCCGAGCCAGCTCGTCGAGGGAAAGACCGGCCGCGTGCTCGCCGAGCAAACGAACGACACGCAGGGCACGGTCGACGCTCTCGATCGGTGCGGATGCCTCGGGGGTCATCCACGGCATCCTAGGCAGGACCTGCTGTCCCGTCCAGTGGAACGATGTTTCTCTCTTGAGACGTGACGCGAGGGCCGTGGGGGCGTTTGACCCGTCCCGCGTGGTTCCGATATACAGAATCATGTTCCGTTCCGGTCAGGACGCATGACCGCACGCGAGGAGCTCGAGACGCCGAGCCTGCTGTTCGATCTCGACGTGGTGGATCGCAACATCGAGGAGATGGCGTCGGTGGCTCGCGACGCGGGCGTCCGGTTGCGGCCGCACACCAAGACACACAAGTCGCCCGAGATCGCGCGCCGACAGGTCGCCGCGGGAGCCGGCGGGATCACGGTGGCGAAGCTGGGCGAGGCGGAGGTGATGGCCGGGGCCGGACTCGACGACATCCTGATCGCCTATCCGATCTGGGGAGCCGCCAAACTCGCCCGTCTCCGTGGGTTGATGGAACGCGTGAAGGTCCGGGTCTCGCTCGATTCCGTCGAGGTCGCCGAGGCGGTGGGCGGCGTCGGTCTCGATCTGGGCCGGGATGTGGAGGTGCTCGTCGAGGTCGACACGGGCCTCGGACGGCTGGGGGCCGCGCCCGGCGACGCCGCGGCCCGGCTCGCCCTCAAGATCGACGCGGTTCGGGGCATGCGGGTCGTGGGCTTCATCACGCACGCCGGGCACGCGTATCACGCCGCGAACCCGCAGGCGCTCGAGGACGCCGCGCGGCGCGAGGCGCTCGATCTGCTCGGGTCGGCAGCGCGATGCGCGGAGCTCGGACTCGAGATCGACGAGATCAGCGTGGGCTCCACGCCGACGGCCCGGATCGCCGCGCGGGTCCCGGGCGTCACGGAGATCCGGCCGGGGACCTACGTGTTCAACGACGTGCAACAGATGCGGCTGGGTGTCGCCGACGAGTCCGCATGCGGAGCTCGGGTGGTGACGACCGTCATCTCCACGCCGTCGGACGAGCGGTTCGTGATCGATGCCGGTTCGAAGAGCCTCGGCGGTGACGGCGGGGACGGTCCGCCGTTGCCCGGCCGCGGCGTGATCGTGGGCCATCCGGAGCTACGGCTCGACTTCCTGAGCGAGGAGCACGGCGTCGGTTCGACCCACGGACGGGATCGCCTTCGCATCGGCGACCGTGTCGAGGTGATCCCGCTCCACGTGTGCACATGCGTGAACCTGTTCGACGTCGCGGTGGGCGTGCGCGGCGGTGAGGTGGTCGAGGAGCTGCCGATCGCCGGACGGGGGAAGGTGGCCTGAGATGCGCGGGCTTCGCGACAAGGCGGTGCTCGTCACCGGCGGCAGCAGCGGCATCGGGCTCGCCACCGTCCGACGGTTCCTCGACGAGGGGAGCCGTGTGTTCACGTGCGCCCTCGACGACGGCGAGCTGCACGACGCCCTCACGCCGCTCGTCGCCGGCGACCGTCTCGAGTCGATGGCCTGCGACCTCCGCTCCCCAGCCGTGGCTTCCGACATGGTCGAGCGCGCCGACGCCTGGCTCCGGGGGATCGACGTGCTCGTGAACAACGCGGGGATCGCGTTGCTCGAACCGTTCCTCGAGATCTCGACCGACGACTGGGACCGCGTGGTCGAGGTGAACCTCCGCGCGGTGTTCGTCGTCGCGCAGACCGTCGCTCGGCGCATGGTCGAGGCCGGGCGTCATGGTGTGATCGTGAACATGGCATCGACGAACGCGCTCGGCGGCGAGGCGGGCTTCGCCCACTACAACGCGTCGAAGGGCGGGGTGTTGCAACTCACCAGGACGATGGCCGTCGAGCTCGGGGTGCACGGGATCCGGGTCAACTGCGTCTGCCCCGGGTTCATCGACACGCCGCTGAACGAGCGACTGGCAGGCGAGGACGCGATGGTCGCATACGAGCGCGACAACATCCCGCTCGGCCGGCGCGGAACCGCGGACGAGGTGGCCGCGGCGTTCGTGTTCCTCGCGTCGGACGACGCTTCGTTCGTCCACGGCGAGGCGCTCGTGGTCGACGGCGGCCAGCTGGCCGTGATGTGACGCGATGAGAGGGAACCGATGAGCTCGACGCCACTGGAGGCGCTGGGAACCGTGCAGCCCCGCGATGGGCAGATGGCGCTGTCGTGGCTCGGGCAGGCGGGGTTCGCGTTCCGCGCCGGCGATGTCACGGGCTTGATCGACCCGTTCCTGTCGCCGTACGAGGGACGACGGTACGACGCGACCCTGGACCCGGCGTCGTGCCGCGATCTGGACGTCGTGCTCTGCACCCACGAACACGTCGACCACCTCGACGCCGACGCGGTCCCCGCGATCGCGCACGCGTCACCGATGGCGGTGTTCGGGGTGCCGACGCCGATCGTGGACATGGTCACGGAGGCAGGGGTCGAGCCGGATCGCGTCGTCGGCCTCCAGCCCGACGAGACGTTCGAGCTCGGGTCGCTGGAGGTCCGCGCCGTGCCGGCGATGCACGGGGTGACGATGGACGACGCCTACGGATTCGGGCGTGAGCTCTCGGACGGGCTGGTTCGCTTCCTCGGCTACGTGCTCTCAAGCGCGGGGACGACCGTCTACCACGCAGGCGACACGATCCGCTTCGACGGCATGGCGGAGCTCCTTGCCGCGTTCGAGGTCGACGCGGCGTTGCTCCCGATCAACGGGAGGGACGAGGAACGTCACGCGCGCGGGATCGTGGGGAACCTCTCCGAACGAGAGGCCGCCCGTCTCGCGACCGACATCGGGGCAGCCCTGCTCGTGCCGATGCACTACGACCTGTTCACGGGCAACCTGGGCGATCCGGCGGAGCTGTTCCGGGCGACCGACGGACCCGAGCCGCCGATCCCGGTCACGGTCCCGCTCCGCGATCGGACGTTCCTCGTGACGGGGTCACGATGAAGGCGCTCGTTTACATGGGCCCGGGCCGCATGGAGTTCCAGGACGTCCCTGACCCGATCCCGGGGGCGGGTGAGGTCGTGGTGCGGACCCTGGCGTCCGCGATCTGCGGCTCGGACCTCCACGGCTTCCGAGAAGCCAGCCCACGGCGCATCCCGCCACTCGTGATGGGGCATGAAACCGTGGGGGTGATCGACGAGGCAGGCGACGACGTGGATCCGGCGGTGGTGGGCCGTCGCGTGGTGATCGAGCCGATCCTGGGTTGCGGCACGTGCCCGTGGTGCCGTGAGGGAGCGATCAACCGGTGCCGCGACGGGCGGTTGCTGGGCCGCGATCTCCCCGGTGGGTTCGCCGAGCGGCTGGCGGTGCCCGCAGGGGCCGCCGTCGTCCTGCCTGACGACCTCGAGACCGATGTCGCGGTGCTCATCGAGCCGCTCGCGAACGCGATCCACGTCGTCGCGTCCGTCCCACCTGCCGGAGCCACCGTGTTCGTGATCGGTGCCGGGCCGATCGGCCTGCTGATGGCGCACGCCGCGGCGCTCGACGGCGCGGCGCGCGTGCTGATCTCCGATCCGGTCGTCGGGCGGCTGGAGCGGGCGTCCGCCCAGGGATTCGAAGCGCTCGCGGGCGACGACGTCTCGTCGGCGATCACCGAGGCGACCGGGGGCGCCGGTGTGGACGTCGTGATCGATGCCGCCGGATACCCCGCGACCTGGGCGCTCGGCGTCGAGGCCGCTCGTCCGGGCGGACGGATCGTCGAGGTGGGGCTCGGGGCGCCCCGAGGGGAGCTCGACTACTTCTCCGTCCTGGGGAAGGAGCTGACGATCACCGGTTCCTACGCGTGGGGTGAGACCGACTTCGCGCGCTCGCTCCGCCTGGTCGCGGAGGAACGGATCGATCTGTCCGGCTGGACCTCGGCGATGCCGCTCGCGGACGGCGAGCGAGCCTTCGAGCGGCTCGTGGGCGAGGACCCCCCATTCAAGGTGGTGTTGACCCCGTAGATCAGAGCATCCGAACGTCGGCGTGTTCGACGAGGCCCGCGGCACGCACGGGGTCGAGACGGCCGGCCCCGGGGATCTCCGCGTTGGCCGTGGCCGCGCCGAGCGCGAGCAGGAGGGCGCCGTCCCAGCCGTCGCCACGATCCAGCGCGGTGACGAGCCCCGCGAGGAACGCGTCGCCGCTGCCCACCGGGTAGCGCCCGCGCACGTACAACACGCCCTCGTACAACGAGCCGTCGGGGGCGGCCAGCACGACGCCGTCGGCGCCGCGCGTCACGAGCCCCGCATGCCCTCGGCCTCCCGAGAGGTCCCGGAGCTTCTGCGCCGCCGTCAAGGCCTCGTCCCGGCGGGAGGTCGGGATCCCGAGCAGGGCCCCGGCCTCGGCCGCGTTCACCTTCACGATGTCGGGCTGAGCATCGAGCGCGAGGCGCAGCCGCTCCTCGTCCGCGTCGAGCGCGACCTGGACGCCGGCCGCCCGCGCTTCGCGGACCAGGTCACGGTAGCCATCGTCCGGCGCTCCTCGCGGCATCGAGCCGCTGATCGTCAGCCACCCTTGGGGGGACCACACGCGGGACGCCGCCTCGAGCAGCTCGGTCCAGGCGCCGGAGGGGACCTCGGAGCCGTGTTCGTAGAACTCGGTGAGCCCGCGGGTCTCCCGGTCGGCGACCGAGAGCGACGATCGGTTCTCTCCGTGGGTCCACACGGACGTGGTCGTCACACCCTCGGCGACGAGCTGCTCCTCGAGCCAACTGCCCGAGTGGCCGCGCAGCAGGACGACCGCCCGGACATCTGCCCCGAGCGCCTGAGCGGAGCGAGCGACGTTCAGGCCCTTGCCGCCGGCGGTTCGCACGAAGCCGAGCGGGCGATGGATGTCGCCCTTCACGAGCCGTTCGATCTCGAACAGCTTGTCGATCGACGGGTTCGGGGCCAGGGCGACGATCACGAGGGGTCGCCCCCCGTGTGCGTCTGTGCGGGGAGACGGCGCGCGTCCCCGCGTTCGAGCGCCGCCACCGCCTCATCCATCGTGGCCTGGCCCTGCGTGCCACCGCTCGCCCGGAGCGAGAGTGCGCCGCAGGCGTTGCCCAGCGCGAGGCAGCGTTCGATCGGATCGCCGCGGAGGAAGGCGGTCAAGAACCCCGCTCCGAACGAATCTCCCGCCCCGGTCGTGTCCACGACCTCGGTGGACAGCGCCGGGACCGCCACCGTTCCCGCGGCGCTCGAGGCCACGGCTCCCCGATCGCCGCGCTTGACGACGACCATCGGCGCGCGCGCTCGCAGGCGTGCGATCGCCTCGTCGAGATCGGAGATCCGACCCAGCCGCATCGCCTCCATCGCGTTCGGCATGAACACGTCGATCGATGGCAACAGCTCGAGGAGCCCCCCGTCCCATGCTCCGGAGGGGTCCCAGTTCGGATCGAGCGACGTCGTCGCCCCGGCGTGGTGTGCGCGGTCGAAGAGCTCCGGCAGGTCGGGCGCGAGTGCCCGCTGGAGGAAGAACGACCCGACGTGGACATGTGAAGCCGAGGCGATCAACGCCGGGTCGACGAGCGAGGACCGGAGATCGCCGATCGTGCCCTCGGCCGTGAGCATGGCGCGGTCATCGGGCGCGGACAGCACCACGGTGACGCCGGTCGGCCGTTCCGGATCGACGCTGAGGCCGTGTGTGTCGACACCCCTGGCACGGAGCTCGTCGCCCATGAACGTGCCGAACAGGTCGTCGCCGACCACGCCCGCGATCGCGACACGTAGACCCAACCTGGCCGCGCCGCACGCCAGGATCGCTCCGGATCCCCCGACCGTGAGGGTCGCGTGCTCGACGATGCGCTCCGCCTGTCCGAACGCCGGCTGGACATCACCACCACGAAGGACCAGGTCCGGGTTCGCGTCGCCGAGCACCAGGAGGTCGAACGCGGGCTCCATGGAGCACGAGCCTACCGGTCGGTCGTTCGCGCGGCGGCAGCCGGCGCTCGTCGACGGCACATGGGCGGCTACGCTCCTGCGATGGGCCCGCGCATCGAGCTGCTCCAGGGCGACATCACGACCCAGGTCGTCGACGCGATCGTCAACGCCGCGAACACGAGCCTTCGGCCGGGCGGAGGCGTCGACGGTGCGATCACCCGGGCGGCGGGTCAGACCGCGCTCGCCGACCGCGAGCGCGTGATCGCGGCCCGCGGTACTCCGCCGCTGCCCACCGGTGAGGCGGTGGCGACGGACGGTGGAGGGCTGGCGGCTCGCTGGATCATCCACACCGCCGGCCCGATCTACCGAGGGGACGAACGGGACCGGGTTGACCTCGCGGCGTGCCACCGCTCCGTGCTGCGCGTCGCCGACGAGCTCGGCGTCCGATCGGTGGCGTTCCCGGCGATCTCGACCGGCATCTACGGCTATCCGGTGGGGGAAGCGGCCCCGATCGCGGTCTCGACGGTGTCGTCGACCGCGACCCGAGTGGAGATCGTCCGATTCGTACTGTTCGATGCCTCCACCTACGAGGCGTTCGCACGCGCCGTCGGAGCGTGAACGAGCCCCGCTCGGAGAGGTTCGAGGCGCCGCTGTTACGATGCCTGCGACGATGAGTGAGCAGGTGAGCCAGCAACTGAGCAGCGTCCGAGGGGTCTTCGAGCAGCTCGACGGCGTGCAGCTCGTCGACTGCCGCGAGCCGTACGAATGGGAGGCGGGCCGCGTCGAAGGCGCGATCCACATCCCCCTGAACGACATCATGGCCGGCGGCGGATCCGAGCTCGACACCGACAGACCGGTCGCCGTGATCTGTCGCAGCGGCAATCGGAGCGAGCTGGCCACGATGATGCTGCAGGCACGAGGGTTCGAGGCCTACAACGTCGAGGGCGGCATGGAGGAGTGGGCTCGCGAGGGTCTTCCCTTCTCGGCGCCCGACGGCTCGCCCGGGCGCGTCGCCTGACCCGGCGCCGTCGATGGCCGACATCGACGCAGCCACCCGTGACCTCCAAGCCGCGCTCGATCCCGACCGGGTCCTGATCGACCCGCTCGCGTTGCGGCTGTACGCGCGCGACGCCTCGCTCGTCGAGGGCTCCTGCTCGATCATCGCGTTCCCCCGGTCGGCCGAGGACATCCAGGCGTGCGTGCGGATCGCGGCCGAGTACGGGCTTCCCGTGGTCCCCCGGGGGTCGGGCACCGGTCTCGCGGGCGCGGCGACCCCGATCGGCGACGCGCTCGTCGTGGTGACGGCGAAGATGTCGGACATCCTCGAGGTGCGGCCGGCCGATCGCCTCGCGTGGGTCGAGCCCGGCCTGCCGAACCTCGACCTCGCGAACCATCTCCGCCCGATGGGGTGGACCTACGCGCCTGATCCGTCGAGCCAGCAGACCTCCTCGATCGGCGGCAACGTCAACACGAACGCGGGCGGCCCGCACTGCCTCGCCTACGGTGTGACGAGCGCGCACGTCCTGGCCGCCGACGTGGTCGTGCCCGACGGCTCCACGGTGCGCGTCGGCTCCGAGGGCCCAGAGGCGCCCGGCTACGACCTTCGCGGCGTCGTCGTGGGGAGCGAAGGCACGCTCGGGATCGTGACGCGCGTGTGCGTGCGGATCCTCCCGGCGCCGCCGTCGGTGCGCACGATGCTGTTGGACTTCGCCACGGTGCAGGACTGCGCGGACACCGTCACCGACATCATCGGGCGCGGTGTGGTCCCGGCGGCGGTCGAGATGATGGACCAGGGCATCGTCCGAGCCGCCGAGAACTTCGCGCACGCCGGCTATCCGACCGAGGCGGCGGCGATCTTGATCGTCGAGGTCGACGGGCTCCCCGGCAAGGTCGCGGCCGAGGCCAGGGAGGTCGAGGAGGCCGCCCACGCGCACGACGTCGGCACGGTGCGCGTGGCGAAGGACGAGGCCGAACGGGCCCTGATCTGGAAGGGTCGGAAGTCGGCGTTCGGCGCGATCGCCCAGATCGCTCCCCACTATCACCTCCACGACTGCGTGGTGCCGCGCACGAAGCTCACCGAGGTGCTCGGGGGCGTCTACGCGATCGCCGAACGCCACGGCCTGATCGTGACCAATGTGTTCCATGCCGGCGACGGCAACCTCCATCCCCTGTTCTCGTTCGACCGGAGCGTGCCCGGCACGCTCGAGCGTGTGCTGGCGGCGAGCGACGAGCTCGTCCGGCTGTGTTTGGACGCGGGTGGCTCCCTGTCCGGCGAGCACGGGATCGGCCTCGAGAAGCGCGACTTCATGCCGCTGGTGTTCACCGAGGACGACCTGAACGCGCAGGCGTGCGTGCGTTCGGCGTTCGATCCTGACGGGATGATGAACCCCCAGAAGGTCCTGCCCGACGGCGCTCGGTGCGGCGATTTCGCGATCGCCCGCGCCGGCACGGACGTCGCGGCCGAGGCGGCCACCTCGCTGCCGGAGGGCTCGTGGATCTGATCGGCGGGCGAGCGTGACCACGGAGATGCTCCATCCCCGGACCCCGGACGACATCGTCGAGATCGTCCGCGACGCATCCGCTGCCGGCAGCCCGTTGTTGGCGGTCGGCGGCCGCTCGCACATCGACCGAGGGAACCCCTCGCCGGTCGACGCGGAACTCTGGACCACACAGCTCGACGGGGTCGTCGCGTACGAACCTGCCGAGATGCTCGTCGTGGTGCAGGCCGGCATGCGCTGCGGAGATCTCGCCGCCACGTTGGGCGAACACGGTCAAGAGTGGCCCGTCGACGCGCCCGAGCACGCGACGGTCGGCGGAGTGATCGCCGCCGGCGTCTCCTCGTATCGCCGGCTGCGCGTCGGCCACGTTCGGGACACCGTCGTGGAGATGGAGGTGGTCACCGGGGATGGCCGGATCGTGAAGAGTGGAGCCCGCACGGTGAAGAACGTGACCGGGTACGACGTGCACCGGCTGATGACAGGCTCGCTCGGCACGCTCGGCGTCATCACGCAGCTAGCGCTCAAGGTGCGGCCGCTGCCTCGAGCATCCCGATGGCTGCATGCTGACGGCGGTCTGGAGCTCGCGAGCCGGCTCCTGGCAGCGGTGCCACAGGCCGGGGCGATCGTCGCTACTCCGGAGTCGGTCACGATCGTGGCCGAGGGCTGGCCGGAAGAAGTGTCCGAGCTTGCCGCCACCGCGTCGCGCGTCGCTCCCGTGGATGAGATCGCTCCCGGCTCATCGTTCCCGGATCTCCAAGCCCCGACGATCGCCGAGGTTGCCGTCCCGCCCTCGGCGCTCGGCGCCGTCCTCGACGGCGCTACCTCCTGGCAAGCTCCCCTCGGGACGGGGATCGCGTGGGTTGGCACCGACAACGACATGCTCGAAGAGCTCCGCGAACGCGCGTCGGCGGCGGGCGGCATCGCCCCCGCGATCCGGGGTTCTGGCGGGCTGGGCGGCACCCCGGTGCCGGCGGTCGAGGTGCAGCGTCGGCTCAAGGCGGCGTTCGACCCGTTCAACGTCCTGGCGCCCGGCCGGGGTTGGGGACGGATCTGAAGGACGGCGACAGACCGCCTCCCGTCAGACGCGCGCCAGCGCTCGCAGTCGCTCGCCGGCGGCCTCGAGCATCTCGATCGTCTTGCAGAACGCGAACCGCACGAGGTGCGCACCATCGGACGGGTGGGAGAAGAACGACGAACCGGGCACCGTCGCGACGCCCACGTGTTCGACCAGATGGTTCGCCGTCGCGACGTCGTCACCGAGCTCCAGATGGGAGATGTCGGCCATCACGTAGTAGGCGCCCTCGGGCGAGATCGCCTCGAACCCGGTCTCGTCGAGGATCCGCATCATCGTCGTGCGGCGCTCCTCGTAGCCGGCGACCATCTCCTCGTAGTAGTCGGCCGGGAGCTCCAGCGCCGTCACGCCCGCGAGCTGGAGCGGGGTGGCCGCCGCGACCGTCGCGAAGTCATGCGCGGGCCGGATCCCCTGCATCAGGTCCGGGGCAGCGATCGCCCAGCCGACGCGCCAGCCGGTGACGGCGTAGGTCTTCGAGAGCGCGCTGATCGTCACGGTCCGCTCCCGCATGCCGGGCAGCGTCGCGATCGGGATGTGCGGCCGTCCGTCGTACGTGATGTGTTCGTAGATCTCGTCCGTGATCGCGATCGCGTCGTGCTCCACGCAGAGCTCCGCGATCCGTGCGAGCTCCTCGGCGTCGAACACCTTCCCGGTGGGGTTGTGCGGCGAGTTCAGGATCACCGCGCGGGTCCGAGAGGTGAACGCGGCAGCGAGCTCGTCGGGGTCGAAGCTCCAGTCCGGCGGTCGAAGCGTGACGTAGCGCCGGTCGGCGCCGGCCATGATCGAGTCGGGCGCGTAGCTCTCGTAGAACGGCTCGAACACGACGACTTCGTCGCCGGGATCGATCAGCCCCAGGAACGACACGATCATCGCCTCCGTGGAGCCGCACGTGACGCACACCTCGGCCTCGGGGTCGATCTCCATGCTGTAGTCGTGCGCGTACTTCGCCGCGAGCGCATGCCGGAGCTCCCGCGTTCCCCATGTGATCGGGTATTGGTTGTGATCGGCGGCGATGGCCGCGATCGCCGCGTCCTTCACGGCCTGCGGGGCCGCGAAGTCGGGGTACCCCTGCCCCAGATTGATCGCGTCGTGCTCGGCCGCCAACCGGGTCATCTCCCGGATCACCGACTCGGTGAAGGAGGCTGCCTTCCCGGACGCATGCAGCTTCGAGGCGTGCATCGCGGTGGAGCCTACCCGGCCAGCTCCACGGCGAGGCGGACGTCGCCTTCGAAGTAGGAGACGTCGCGTCGATCGAACAAGAGCGTCGTGACGAGCCGGGCGATCACCGCGCGAACGAAGAGCTGCGGGAACCCGCGGATGCGGGCCGTCGCCGCGAGCAGCGGGGCCGGGTCCGCTCCCGAGCACCGGATCGCGTCGCCGACGACGATCGCGTTCGCGAATCCTGGGGGGCGCCAATACACGGTCGGGTCGATGACGGCCGGCGACATCGGGTCGGCGAAGAGCACATTCTCGGTGAGGTCACCGTGGATCACCTGCGACGACAGGTCCACATGGCGGCGGACGGCGAGCAGCCGATCCATGAAGGGATGCTCGACCGGCGAGTCGGCCTCTCCCCAGGCCACGCGGTCGCCCACCGACCACGGGTTCGTTCGCGCATCGACGAACGCGGGATGAGGCAGGTGCGCGAACGCCCGATGGAGCCGATCGCACGTCGTCAACACGTCGATCCAGCGAGGTTCGACCGGATGTGACCCCGCCACCCACGTCTGCGCGCACCACCCGTCCACGACCCACCGTCCGTCGGTCGCTGGGACCGGCAACGCGAGCCGGAAACCGTCCTCGCGCACGGTGGGGAGATGTTCGCCGAGCCACGTCCATCCGACGGGGTCTTCCCACGGCTTGAGGACCAGGTCGCCCACCCTCCACGAGTGCCCCTCACCACCCGCGAGCGACAGGGCGATCCCGCGTCCACCGAACGCCTCGACGGCACTCGGCCCGGGTGGCTCGCTCACAGCAAGCTCCGCAGACCCCACAGCTCCGGGAAGCAGCGCTTGTCGAGGGTCGAACGCAGGTAGGCAACCCCGCTCGACCCGCCGGTGCCGCGTTTCGCGCCGATCTCTCGCTCGACCATCAGCACGTGGAGGTAGCGCCACCGCGCGATCGCCTCGTCGTGGTCGAGCAGCCCCTCGCTCACCGCGAACACGTCGGGGTGTTCGCGTGCCATCGCGAGCAGCGACGCGTGTCGCGCCTCCTCGTCGTCGGCCGGCATCGACAGTCCACGCGCGTCCATCAGACCGCAGAACGCATCCCAGATCGTCGGTTCCTCCAGGCGGCGAACGAGCCGGTCGCGTTCCTCGGGCGAGGTCGCCAGGTCGTCCAGGAACCGAGGATCCTTCAGGCCGCTCAAGAATTCGAGCTCGCGGAACTGCCCCGACTGGAAGCCGCTCGCCGGAGTCAGCGATGCTCGGAACTCCAGGAAGTCCTGCGGCGTCATCGTCTGGAGCACCTCGATGTGCTCGATCAGGACCCGCTCGATCGCGTGGACGCGCGTGAGCAGGTGTCGCGCACGTTCCGGCCGATCACCGAACAGGTGGTCGCGGATCGCCTCGAGCTCGAACAGCACCTGCCGGAACCACAACTCGTAGGCCTGATGCACGACGATGAACAACATCTCGTCGTGGACCGGCGGGTCGGAGCGGAGCTGCTGCAGGCGCAAGAGTTCCGGGATCCGCAGGTAGGACCCATAGGTGAGCAGCCCCTCCTCGGTCTCGTCGGTGAGCCTGCCGAACCGCCGCTCGCGCCCCGTCCCCTCGGCCATCGCGCGGACCGTACGGGGGCTGTCGCTCGAGGGTCAACTCGGTCCGTGTGCGATGCTCGACGCATGCCGACCGAAGGCCCCCCGACCGCGCCTCTGGGATCGGAGCTCCCCGAGGGCGTTCGGTTCGTGGGACGCGAGCCCGGAGCCCTCGCGACGTGGCGCCCGGGCGACCACCCATCCGACGCCGACCTCAACGACTGCGTCGCGTGCGGACTCTGCTTACCCCACTGCCCCACCTACCGGCTGACCGGCGAGGAGTCGGCATCGCCGCGGGGTCGGATCGCCGCGATGCGCGCCGTCGCCGACGGCGTCGGCGAGGTCGACGCGACGTTCGGTTCGTTCATGGATCTCTGTCTCGTCTGCCGGGCCTGCGAGGACGTGTGTCCGTCGCACGTCGCGTTCGGTCGGATGATGGAGCGTGCTCGCGTCCAGATCGAGCCCGACCGGACCCGGATGCAGCGACTGGGGCGGTGGCTCGGCCTCGACGTCGCGTTGCCGCACAAGAAGCTCCTGTGGCTGGCGGCCCTCCTGCAACCCGTGGCCCGGCCGTTCCTCCCACGCCGGGTCCGCGCGATCACTCCCCGACCGACCTCGCTCTTCCGCCGGCTCCCGGCGACGACCGAGCCGCCGGCCGGCACCGAGGTCCGCGGGACCGTCGGCGTCCTGTCGGGATGCGTGCAGGATCGATGGTTCCGCGATGTGAACGAGGCGACGATCCGTGTGCTCATTCGGAACGGCTGGCGCGTCACGGTGCCGAAGGCCCAGGTGTGCTGCGGCGCGCTGCAGGCACACAACGGCCGGCTCGACACCGCTCGGCGGCTCGCGCGCCGCAACGCCGACGCGTTCGCGGGCGTCGATCACGTGATCGTGAACGCCGCCGGATGCGGCGCACACATGAAGGAAGCCGGCGACCTGGTCGAAGGAGCCGGGATCCCGGTGCGGGACCTGATGGAGTTCCTATTCGACGAGGGCCTGACGGACGAACCGACGGCGGGCGCCGGCGTGGATCGCGTCGCGTACCACGACGCGTGTCACGCGCTCCGCGCCCAGGCGATCCACGAACAACCCCGCGACCTGCTGCGGCGTATCCCGGGGATCGAGGTCGTCGAGATCGAGCACGGCGACCGTTGCTGCGGCGCCGCGGGCCTGTACAACGTCACCGAGCCGGAGATGGCCGGTCGGCTCCGGCGGGAGAAGTCGGAAGCGATCGCCGCGACCGGCGCCACGGTCATCGCCAGCGCGAACCCCGGCTGCACGATGCAGCTTCGCGCGGGGCTCGCGGAGCTTGATGTCGACGCAGAGGTGGTGCACCCGGTGCAGCTGCTCGACCGCGCGTACCGGGCGTCGGCGGGTTCCGCGACGGATCCCCACCGATCGTGACCTCTAGGATTGCTCGGTGACGTACATCGGGCTCGGACGCCGCTTCGTTGCCTGGTTCATCGATCTCGCGATCGCAGGGATCTGGATCTCCGCGCTCGGCGAGTACGAACGGGGCCCTGGGACGTTCGAGGCGAGCTGGACGGGTTGGCGATTCGTCGTGGCGTGGATCGCGTTGCCCGCGCTCTACTACGTGCTGTTCGAATGGCTGCTCTGCGCGACGCCCGGCAAGTTCGTGCTCGGGATCCGTGTACGGGCGGAGACGGGCCGACGGATCGGCTTCACGCAGTCGCTCGTTCGCAACCTCGCACGGTTGGTCGACGCGCTGCCGTACGTGATCCCGTACCTCGTGGGCGCGATCGCGATCTCCCGTTCACCGACGAAGCAGCGCCTCGGCGACCGCTGGGGCAAGACCGTGGTGATCCAGTGGGGCACGGAACGAGCGGTCCCGCCCCCGATGCCGACGCTCCCCCAGGACGTCGGTTCGCCGGCGAGCCCGACGTCAGCCCCCACCGACCGCCCCGCGATCCCCCCGCCGCCTCCGGCACCCTGACCGCTACCAGCGGTCGTCGCGAGCGTCGAGTGCCTCGCGGCCCGTGCACGTCGTCCCTGCCCCGTAGCGAGGATCTTGGCCCACCTCGAGCTTCAGGTAGAAGCAGGCGCCCGGCCGGGCGCTGACCGCCGCGGCCCACGTCGACTCGTCCGCGTACACGCTGAGCTCGTACAGACCCGACGACACCTGGTCGGGACCGACCGCGCTCAGGCGCCCCTCGTCCAGCCCGGCCCGGTCGATCCCGTCGGCGTTGGCACCGGCGAACGAGCCGGATGAAGCCTTGATCTCCAGCGCCGCGTCCCTGGCCGCGTTCAGGTCGAACTGCGCGTGCCCGATCGAGTTCGCGATCGGCCGGTTCGAGAAGATCTCCACGACCAGGACGATGCACGCGGTCAGGAGGGTGCCGGTCACGAGCCAGAAGCCACGGTTCGAAGGCCTGCGCGAGGTCGGTTCGGGGCCCAGCTCGCGTTCGTACGCGCCGAGGATGTCGTCGTCGTCCGCCACGCCGTCCAGCCTACCCAGCGCGTCCGTCAGCCGGCGAGCGCGCGGCTCAGCTCCTCCAGGCTCTCGAGGTTGTGACCCGACAGGAACACGTCGACGCTCGGCAAGGCGGCCGCCATGCCGCGTGCCAGGGGTTCGTAGCGCGGCGATCCCTTGAGGGGGTTCACCCACACGACGCGCCAGGCCAGGCGTCGCAGGCGCGTCATCTGCGAGCGCAGGACGTCGGGGTCCCCCCGCTCCAGCCCGTCCGAGCACAGCACGACCACGGCGCCCCGCAGGGCCGCCCGTTGGCTCCAGCCATCGAGCAGGGTCTTGAGCGACTCCCCGATGCGCGTGCCGCCCTCCCAGTCCTGGACGTGCGCGCCGATCTGATGCAGCGCACGATCCGGATCCTTCGTGCGCAGGATCCGGGTGACGCGCGTCAGGCGCGTGCCGAACACGAACGTCTCCACCCGCCGCCCCCCAGCCATCGCCGCGAACGCGAACTGCATCAAGGCCCGCGCGTACGGCGCCATCGACCCGCTGATATCGAGGATCAGCACGAGCGGCCGCGTGCGGCTCCTGCGCGCACGCCATGCGCGATCGAACGGTTCTCCCTGCGTGCGCAACGAACGGCGGAGCGTGCGGCGGAGGTCGAACTCGCGTCCTTTCGGGGCGGATCGCGTCCGGCGGGTCCGCTCGACGGGCACGTGGACGGCCAGCCGTCGGATCAGGGTCGCGACGCGCTCGCGTTCCTCGTCGGACAGCTGCGCGAACGCCTTCGACCGGAGCACCTCGACGCCGCTCGCCACGAGACGGACCGACGTCTCGTCGTCGGGTTCGTCGTGATCCTCGTCGTCGAGACCGCGCCACTCGGCGGCGGTCGTACCGACCACCGCCTCGAGATCCTCGGCACGGTCGTCCCACTCCGATCCAGGGCCGTCGGGGGGCGGCCGCGGCGGCTCGATCGGCAGCTTCCCCGGGCCGGTGAGCGATCTGTACCACGCATCGAACGCTGCCTCGTAGGCCTCGAGATCCTCGCGACGGGCGATCATGGACGCGCGTCCCGCCCAATACAGCGACGATCGGTCGGTGAGGCCCAGCGCGGCGACGCTGCGCACGAACGTCAGGATCCGACCCGTCCCCACCGGCAGTCCGCGCGCCCGCAGCGCGCGTCCCAACGAGACGAGGGGTGCGACGGGGTCGGCGCGCTCGTCGGCGTCAGGCATCGTCGACGGCGGGGGCGCCGACGACCTCCGCGAGACGAGGAACCACGAGCTCCTGATCCTCGTGGTCCTTCACGACGGCGCCGAGCGTGTCGCGGGCGACCTCGGGAGTGAGCCGGTCGGCTCCGAGGAACGCGAGCGCGTTGGCCCAGTCGATCGTCTCCGCCACGCCGGGGAGCTTCGCGAGGTCCAGCTCGCGGAGCCGCGCCACGGCGGTCGCGACGTCGCGGGCGAGCGCCTCGCCGACGTGCGGCGCCCGCGCCCGGACGATCTCGACCTCGCGATCGAGCGCCGGGTGGTCGATCCAGTGATACAGGCAGCGCCGTTTCAGCGCGTCGTGCAGCTCGCGGGTCCGGTTAGACGTCACGACGACCGCCGGCGGGGTCGCCGCGGCCACCTGCCCGACCTCGGGGATCGTGACGGCGAACTCGGACAGGATCTCCAGCAGGAACGCCTCGAACTCGTCGTCGGCCCGGTCGAGCTCGTCGACCAGCAGCACCGCGTCCGATCCCGCGCGGATCGCGGCGAGCAGCGGCCGCTCCACGAGGAACTCGGACCCGAACAGGTCCTCGACGTGGCGCTCCGCCTCGCCGGCGTCCATCGCTCGGACGGCCAGGAGCTGGCGGGCGTAGTTCCACTCGTAGAGCGCCTGCGAGGC
>Ga0081455_10001749_pt1 | contig 24880 bp, 24 predicted proteins | sample TabmetS3T2R1_FD_70207 | JGI IMG/M metagenome (GOLD analysis project Ga0081455, IMG submission 70207) | Tabebuia heterophylla rhizosphere microbial communities from the University of Puerto Rico - S3T2R1 | ecosystem: Host-associated > Plants > Roots > Rhizosphere ...
GGGGGAGGGTAGGACCGAGTTTGCCGCTCGCTCTGAGTCCCCTCAGACGAGCCTTCGGCAGCCGCTCGCGATCACTCGCTCTCTCGCCGCGCGATCGCGTGAAAAAACGTGCCGGTGACGCGCCCGCGCCGGCCGCCATCGGTGCCGATTGCCCGCCCCTGCGCGTCCGCAAGCTCGACCAGCGGCTCGTCATTTCCCGCTACTATAAGCGTCGCGTAATGAAACTCATGGCCGCGAACGATGGCGCCTGCCGCTCCGATCGGGCTTGCTGCGCGAAGGCGCGCCTCGCGGTATCCGAGATGCAGCTTGCGCTTGGCGAAGCTCGTGCCGTGTCCGAGCAGTCCGGTCATCGCGTGGCGCGCGCCGCTTGCATCCTCCAGGCCCTCGCCGAGGACCATATAGCCGCCGCACTCGCCGTGCACCGGCCGCGTCAGCGCGAAACGCGCGAGCTCCGTCTTGAATTTCTGCGCGGCAGCGAGCGCGCCGGCATGCAGCTCCGGATAACCGCCGGGCAGCCAGCAGATGTCGCAGCTCTCGGGCGGCGGCTCATCGGCGAGCGGCGAAAAGGCCATGATCTCCGCACCCGCTTTGCGCCAAGCCGCGAGCAGATGCGGATAGACGAAGGTGAATGCCGCGTCCGCGGCGAGCGCGATGCGTTGCCCAGGCGGCGGCAGCGCGGAGATGGCGTCCGTCGCCGTCCATCGAATCGCTTGAGCGCAAGCCATCACGGCTTCCAGATCGATGTGTCGTTCGGCCAGGTCGGCGAGGCGATCGATCCTTGCGCGCAAGTCGCCATGCTCGCTTGCCTGCACGAGCCCCAGATGCCGTTCCGGCAGAACGATGCGTTCCTCGCGCGGTAACGCGCCGAGAACGCAAACGCCGAGTTCCGCTATTGCGTCGCTCGCCAGAGCGCGGTGCCGCTCGCTGCCGACGCGGTTGAGGATGACGCCGCCGATGCGGACCTTCGCATCGTGCGAGGAGAATCCGCGCACCACGGCCGCGGCGGATTGCGCCTGAGCGGCCACGTCGAGGACCAGCACCACCGGCAACGCAAAGCGCGCGGCAAGATCGGCGGCTGCGCCGGTCTGCCCGCTCGGACCCGGCACGCCGTCGAACAGCCCCATGACGCCTTCGATCACCAGCAATTCGCAATCGCGCGCGCTTTCGCCGACAAGCGCGTCCAGGAGCGCAGGCGGCATCGCCCAACTATCGAGATTGAATCCTTGCGTTCCGGTGGCGGCGGCGTGAAACGCCGGATCGATATAATCGGGGCCTGCTTTCGCCGCGCGCACCGCGATGCCCTTGCGTTTGAACGCCGCAAGCAGGCCAAGCGTGATGGTCGTCTTCCCGGCGCCGGAGTTCGGCGCCGCGACGATGAGACCGCGCGCCGTCATGTGGCAGCCTCGCCTTCACGAACGGCCTGCATGAGGCGCTCGCGCAGCCGCACGATCTCTCCGATGACGATGATCGCGGGCGTCGCTAGATCCTGCGCATCGTCTGCGACCCGCTCGAGGGTGGATATGACGACGCGCTCGTCCGCCGTGGTGGCGCTGACGATGACCGCCACGGGCGTACCCGGCGGCAGGCCGCCGTGCATCAATTGATCGGCGATCGTCGCGAGATTGCGCATCGCCATGTAGAGCACGATGGGCTGGCCGGTTCGCGCGAGCGCGGCCCAATCGACGCCCTCGTCATCCGCGCCGTACCCGGCGGCAAGGATCAGCGCCCTGTTCATTCCTCTGAACGTGGCAGGGATCGCGGCCGCGGTTAGTCCCGCGAGCCCTGCCGTCACGCCCGGGATGATCCGGAACGGCACGCCGGCGGCACTGAGCGCCAAGGCCTCCTCGCCGCCCCGCCCGAACACGCAAGGGTCGCCGCCCTTGAGCCGCAACACGCGATATCCGGCGCGCGCAAGCTCGATCAGACGGGTGGAGATATCGCGCTGCTCGGCGGACGGTCGGCCGCCGCGCTTGCCCGCGAATTCGAGTCGCGCCTGCGGTCCCGCGAGCGCGAGCACGCGAGGATCGACGAGCGCATCGTGAACGACGACGTCGGCCTGCGAGAGGCCGGCGAGCGCATCAAGCGTCAGCAGCCCCGGGTCTCCGGGTCCGGCGCCGGCGAGCCAGACATGCCCCGGGGCGAGCACAGGGGCATCGGCGCGCATGGCCGCGCGTCGCTCGTTCATCGAACATGCCTGCAAGAGTGACGCCACAAGGTCCATGCATTATACCCGAGGCGATGAGCGATCCCCCGCTGCGCCGAGGCTGGACCACGGGCACGTGCGCCGCTGCGGCGGCGAAGGCCGCCTATGCGGCGCTGCTCACGGGCGAATTCCCCGATCCCGTGGAAGTGACGTTGCCCAAAGGCCAGCGGCCTTCCTTCGCGCTTGCCGTCACCAGACAAGACGAACATTCCGCGACCGCCGGCATCGTCAAGGATGCCGGCGACGATCCGGACGTGACGCATGGGGCGCTGGTGCTGGCGACGATCCGCAGAGCAGCGCCCGGTGCCGGCATTGTCTTTCGCGCAGGAGAAGGCGTCGGCACAGTGACGCGTCCCGGCTTGCCGGTTCCGCCGGGGGAGCCCGCGATCAATCCCGTGCCGCGCCGGATGATCCGCGACGCCATGGCGGAAGTCACCGACGCCGCTCAGCCCCTCGACATCGAAGTGGAGATCGCGATTCCCGGCGGCGAGGCGCTGGCGACACGCACGATGAGCGCGCGTCTCGGCATCATCGGCGGCCTTTCCATCCTCGGCACGACCGGAATCATCATTCCGTATTCCTGCTCGGCCTGGATTCATTCCATTCATCAGGGGATCGACGTCGCACGCGCAAGCGGCATCTCGCACGTCGCCGCCGCGACCGGATCGACTTCCGAAGCCGCGGTGCAAAGGCTTTACAGCTTGCCCGAAGTCGCGTTGATCGACATGGGCGATTTCGTCGGCGGGACGCTCAAATATCTGCGCAAGCATCCGCTGCCGAGACTCACCATCGCCGGCGGCGTCGCGAAGATGACGAAGCTCGCGCAAGGTCTTCTCGATTTGCACTCGAAGCGCGGTGCGGTCGACTTGGTCGCGCTTGCCGCGCTCGCGCAGGATGCAGGCGCGCCGTCGGCATTGCGCCAGCGCATCCTGGCGGCGAATACGGCGGCGGAAGCCTTTGCGCATGCGGCGCAGGAAAATCTTCCCCTCGGAGATCTCGTTGCGCGAGCAGGCTGGCAGACGGCGGCGCGCGTGCTCGAAGGGACCGACATCGCACTCGAGGTCGCCGTCTTCGATCGCGACGGGCAGCTCGTCGGCCGCGCTCCGTTCGCTTCTGCTCACGACATCTCTCCCCCTCGAAAGCGGCGGTGATAGGCTGGATCGTAGAGCGCGCTCTCCCGGAAATCGTCCGCCGCCAAGGCGCGCCCGATCAGGATGATCGCGGTACGCTCGATCCGCTCGCTCGTGAGCTGCGCCTTGATGGTGGCGAGCGTACCCCGCACGATGAGCTCATCCGGCCACGTCGCGCGCGCCACGACGGCGACGGGACAATCTTCTCCGCAGATAGGGATCAGCTCGCTGACGATCCGATCGAGGGATTGAATGGCGAGGTGAAGCACCAGCGTCGCACCAGTCGCGGCGAACGCCTGCAGCCGCTCGGCAGCCGGCATTTGCGTGGCGCGCCCCGGCAGCCTCGTCAGAATAACGCTCTGGACGACCTCAGGCACGGTCAGCTCGCGGCCGAGCAGCGCGGCCGCGGCGGCGAACGCCGGCACGCCGGGAGTCAAGGTGTAGGGAATCCCGCGCCGCTCAAGCCTGCGGATCTGCTCGGCGACGGCACTGAACACGGAAAGATCCCCGGAATGAAGCCGCGCCACGTCCGCTCCCGACGCATGCGCCGTCACGTACTCGGCTTCGATCTCGTCGAGCGTCATCGGCGCCGTGTCGACCAAGCGAGCCCCGGCCGGACAGTAGGCCAGCAGCTCTGTCGGCACGATCGAGCCGGCATAGAGACAGACCGGACATCGTCCGAGCAGGTCGCGGCCACGCACCGTAATGAGGTCGGCAGCGCCCGGACCCGCGCCGATGAAATGGACGCTCATACTCGCTCGCCGCCAACGGCCAGGGCGCAGGTGGCAACCCCCACCGTGATCCGCGGCAGGATCAGCCGAGCCGCGGGACCACCCGCTGCGAGCGCCGCCGCTTCGGCAACGGAGGGAATGCCGAGCAGAGCGAGAACGCGCTCGGAGCGAGTTTTCGTGCGCGGCCCTGCCGCCTCGAGAGCCGCCTTCGCAACAAGCACGAGCGGCACGCCGAGCGCGGCGGCAGCTGCGGCGACGCCGTGCTCGCCGCCTTTCGACTCGGGCGCCGCAACGAGGTCGAGCGTGTCCAATCCCGCGCGAGCGAGCGCGTCCGCGATCGCGGCGCTGATCGCGGCGGCCGAGGCGCCTTTGCGGCATCCGATGCCGGCCACGATCATGGCTTCACCCACACCCATTGGGTCACCGGCAGCGCGGGACGCCAGCCCTCCCGCCCGCCGATCGATTCTGCGCGCGTGATCGCGACACGAGTGAGCTCGCCTCCGAGCGCTGACCGGCGCGCCATGAGCAGCGCCTCGGTTTCCGTGGTCACGGCATTGACGACCAACCGTCCGCCCGGCCGCAGCGCGCGCACGGCAGGATCGAGCACGCCCGTCGCGCCGCCGCCAATGAATATTGCATCGGGCTGCGCGAGCCCCGCCAATGCAGCCGGCGCTACGCCCTCGATGACGTCGAGTCCTGGCACGCCGAACGCGGCGGCGTTGCGGCGGATGCGGGAAGCGCGGTCGCTACGCGCCTCGATCGCGATGGCGCGCATCGAGGGATCGGCGAGCATCCATTCGATCGCCACCGAACCGGCGCCGGCGCCCACATCCCAGAGCAGTTCACCGCGCCGCGGTGAAAGAACGGCGAGCGTGATGGCGCGAATCTCGCGCTTGGTGATCTGCCCGTCGTGCTCGAAAAGCGCATCGGGCAGGCCGGGTGCTCGCGCGAGCACGCGCGCGCCAGGCGAGGCCTCGACCTCGATGGCAACGGCGTTGAGCGGGCCGACATCGCCGAGGACGAAACCCGCCGCGGTCGTTGCCCGCACGTGTTCCCGCGGCCCGCCCAGTGCCTCGAGCACCATCAGGCGCGAGTTGCCGAAGCCAATCTCGCTCAGCAGCCGGGCGAGGGCCGCCGGCCCCTCGCCGTCCGACGTCAGCACAAGCACGCGCGCGCCCGGCTGCAGATGCGGGCGGATGAGATCGAGCGAGCGGGCATGGAGCGAAAGCTGGGTCGTCTCCGGCAACGCCCAGCCAAGCCGCGCCGCGGCGAGGCTGAAAGTCGAGGGCGCCGGCACCGCCACCGTTTCGCGCGGATCGACATGCCGCAACAGGACCGAGCCGACGCCGTGCATGAATGGATCGCCGGAGGCGAGCACGCACACCTCCCGTCCGCGTTGCGCCAAAACGTCCTCGATCGAGCGCTCAAACGGGTTCTGCCACGGTCGCGCGGCGCCGCGGATGAGCGGTGCGGCAAGAGCGAGATGGCGCCCGCCGCCGAACACGATCTCTGCCGCTTGGATCAGACCTCGCGCAATAGGCGTCAGTCCTTCGATCCCGTCTTCGCCGATTCCGACGATGGACAACCAGCGGGACGGTGCGGCAGTCTCGCGCGCGCGGGATTCAGCAAACGACATGCGGCGCATCCTCATTCTCGGCGGCACCACGCAGGCGCGACGCCTGGCGGAGCGTCTCGGCGAACGCGCGGACATGGCAGTAACGGTCTCGCTTGCGGGCCGCACCACGGCGCCCGCCGCGCAAGGCGCGCCGGTGCGAATCGGCGGCTTCGGCGGCGCCGAGGGTCTTGCGCAATATCTCTCCACCGAACGCGTCGATGCCCTCATCGACGCGACGCATCCTTATGCTGCGATCATCTCGGCTAATGCAGCCGCGGCGGCGGCAGCCACACGCGTCCCCTTGCTCGCGCTTCGGCGTCCGCCGTGGGCGCCGCTCCCTGGCGACCGCTGGATCGAGGTGGCGGATGCCGCGGCGGCAGTGAAAGCGCTCGGCGAAGCGCCGCGCCGTGTTTTTGTTACGCTCGGCAAGACCGAGATCGGCACCTTCGCGCAAGCGCCTCAACACTACTATCTCGTGCGCAGCGTCGAGCCGGTTGATCCGCCGCTCGCCGTACCGCACGCTTCTTATGTCACCGGCCGTGGTCCATTCACCGAGTCCGACGATCAGGCATTGCTGGTCGCACACGCCATCGACGTGGTCGTCGCCAAGAACAGCGGTGGATCTGCGACCTACGGCAAGATCGCGGCGGCGCGAATGCTCAGCCTGCCCGTCATCTTGTTGTGTCGTCCCTCGTTGCCCGAGGTAGCGACCGTCGAGACCGTGGAGGACGTCGTGACTTGGCTCGATCATGCGATCGCGCTCCGCGGCGTATAGACGAGCGGCGTGTGGCCCGGCCGCGGCACCAGGCGTGTCTCGGCCGAACCGACGATGACGAGCGTGGCCATGTCTGCACGCGAGGCATCAACCGATTGCAGCGTCGCGACAGCGATGGCTTCGTCGATCCGGCCGACTGCACGGCCGAATACGACAGGCGTCGTCGCCGGGAGATAGCGCCGCAAGCGCTCGAACGCCGCAGCGAGCTGCCAATGCCGCGCCTGCGATACCGGATTATAGAGCGCGATGACGAACCCCGCTTGCGCCGCCGCGTCGAGACGGCGCTCGATCACAGGCCATGGTTTCAAATTATCGGACAGCGAAAGCGCGCAGAAATCGTGGCCGAGCGGTGCACCGACACGTGCGGCAACCGCCAGCATCGCTGTGACGCCGGGCACGATCTCCACGTCAAGCGTACGCCACGCTGGCGGGCCCGCTTCGATCTGCTCGCAAACTGCCGCGGCCATCGCAAATACGCCGGGATCGCCGCCGCACACCAAGGCGGCCTTGCTCCCGGCTGCCGCCCGTTCCAGGGCGGCGCATGCCCGCAACGCTTCCTGACGGTTCTCCAAGGGATGCCGGCTCTGGCCTTCACGAACAGGCGCGCGGTCGAGATAAGGTCCGTAACCGAACAGCGCATCGGCGGCGGCCAAGGCGGCATCCGCTTCCGGCGTGAGCCAGCGGGCATCGCCCGGGCCAAGCCCGACCACCGTGAGTAAGCCGCTCATCGCTGTGCGTCCCAGCCCGGCACCAGCACCACGGCAAAATAAGGTGCGCAGTCGTCGGGCTTGGCGGCGAGCGCGATCGCCTTTTCACCGGTCATCGTACCGCGCTCAACGTAGATGGCGCGATCGAGGCGTCCGGTCCGTTCGAGCGCGCGCCGTACCTTCGGTAGATTGCGTCCGAGCTTGATCACGACGGCAGCGTCCGCTTGGCCCAGCAGCCGCTCCAGCTCGTCCTGCGCGAGCGTGCCAGGAATGACCGAGAACACGTCATTGCCTTGCGCGATGGGAGTCCCAGCCGCCGACCAGCATCCCGACATTCCACTCACGCCGGCAACGATTTCGGTGCGGAAGCGGGGTGCCAAGCGCACGTGGAGGTGCATGTAGGAGCCGTAAAACAGCGGGTCGCCCTCGCAGATCACGGCAACGAGGCGACCGTCGTCGAGATGCGCGGCGAGGTCGCGCGCGGCTCCGTCATAAAAGTCGCGAATGATATCGCAGTAGCGCGGTTCGTCCTTAGGCAGCTCGGTCGTGACCGGGAAGATTAGTGACAGTTCGCGGACACCCAGTTTGAAATAGCGTGCAGCGATGGTCCGCGCGTTTCCGCTGTGCGCCGCTTTGGCGAAATGTGCCACCACATCGGCTTGTTCGAGCACGCGCACCGCCTTGAGCGTGATGAGCTCGGGATCGCCCGGTCCGACGCCGACGCCGACGAGCTTGCCGTTCATATTCCGGCCCTCGCCAGTGCGTTGACCGCGGCCGCAGTCATGGCGCTTCCGCCCATGCGGCCCAGCACGGTGAGGAATGGAACTCCGCGCGGGTTCGCCGCCAGCGCGTCCTTGGCTTCTGCGGCCCCGACGAAGCCCACAGGGATTCCAAGAATCGCCGCGGGCTTTGGCGCGCCGGCGTCGAGCATCTCGAGCAGGCGAAACAAAGCGGTCGGCGCGTTGCCGATCGCCACCAACGCGCCGCCAAGGCGATCTTTCCATAATTCGATTGCCGCGGCCGAGCGGGTTGTCTGAAGCTCTTGCGCGAGCTTCGTCACGCGCTGATCGCGTAATGCGCAGATCACGTCGTTATGTGCGGGAAGGCGCGCGCGGGTTATACCATGCGCCACCATCTCGGAGTCGCAAAGAATGGGCGCGCCCTGCGCGAGCGCGGTCCGCGCCGCACCGACCAGGTCCTCGCCAAACACGATCCGGCTTGTGATCTCCACGCAGCCGCAGGCATGGACCATGCGCACCACGATCTCCGCTTCCTCACTTGAGAAGCGCGATAGATCCGCCTCCGCTCGAATGACCGCGAATGAACGCTCGTAGATCCGAGGGCCGTCACGAAGATAGTCGAGCCGCTCAGGCATCGGCAGCCTCGCCAAGCATCAATCGAGCCATCTGCGCGCGGTCGAAGCGGGACAGTACATGTGCGCTGTTTTCATCCGCCGCGCGCATGTGGCGCAGTGCTTCCGTAAGGCGCGAGAGCGCGTTCGGCAATTCTTCCGGCCCGAGAATTATCACAGGCTCGTCGCGAGCGGACCCGTTCACCACCACGCCGCATCGGCCTTCCATGCCCACGACCGTCAGCGGCATGGAGCGTGGACAGGCACAACCTTTGACGCATCCCGAGACGTGCACCATCGGTGCGCCTGCGCCGGCGACCGCGGCCATGCGCGCAAGGTCCGGCGCGAGCGCACGCGTCGCAATCTCCCCCGCAGCGCAGACCTGCGCACCCGCGCAGGCGATCACCTTTCGACGCGGATCCTCCGCCCGCACGATAAAGCCAAGCCGTTGCGCGATCTCTGCCAGACGCGCAGCGCTATGCGGAAGAATCCCCAAGAGCAGGAGCGCACGGCCTTGCGCGGTACGCAGACCCACGGCGCCCGCGGTGGCTGCAGCATGTGCAAGCTCCTCGAGCGCGCTCGCGTCCGCATGTCCGAAGGCAAGACCAAGGCCGATCGCGACGCTGCCGTTGCGAAGCGCGTGCGTGCCGATGGGTTCGGCGGCCGGGCGGCGCGGCGGTCGCGCACGGTCGATCAGAATGTCCGCAATCGGCTGGCGAAACGCTTCCGCCCCATGTGCCGCGATAATATCCCGCGCGCGCGCTGCACGCCCGGCCGCGCCGATCACGCGCACGATGGCCATAGAAGCCTCGACCGCATGCTCGCTCGCTACAGCGCCGAGAGGCGTCGCGCTCTCGGCGTCGCCCGCGACAGCGATAAGGCATGCGCCTCCGGCCTCGGTTCGCATCCGCACGTCGGCGGCAACGGCGTCGAGGTGAAGCACACCGCCGCCATCGAGCGCGATGGACACCTTCGGGCCGAGGTCGGACGAGAAATCGGCTGCGGCAAGCGCACGACGCAGTTCGGCGGCGATCGCGCTCATATCGAGCGCCTCATCGGGATCGAGGCCCGCGAGCGGATTGATCAGGACGGGCGTGCCTTCGCAGAATGGTACCTCAATGTTCCCGACCGCCGTCGCGAACCGTTGCGCGGAGCCTTCCGTCAGTCCCCGAATCTGAAGGCTTCCGCGCGAGGTGATCTCGATGACGCCGTTGCCGCAGCTGCGCGCGGACGCGCACAATGCCGCGAACGCCTGGCAAGACATCGTCGCGCCGGTCGGCGTCATCCGCACGAGCAGGCCGTCCCCCGTGGCCATCGGTTGCCAGAGTCCGGGGCAAGCGCCGCGTCGTAAATGAGCATTCACGGCGCCGCCTCCATGAGCGTTTGCAGGCCGGTGTCGACATCGTTGCGCCGGGGGTGCCAAAGCCCGCGTCGGCGCGCCGCGTCGAAGCGAGCCGCGATGGCGGCCGCCGCCGCGGGATTCTCGCGAAGAAGGAAGTTCCGAACGACCTCGTCCGCAACATAGGCATCGTGCAGGAGATCGAACAAATGGCTGGCGACGGCGCCGGTCGTCTCCGCAAAGTCGACGAGCCGGTCGACGGTCTCCGCGAGCTCGGCTGCCCCCCGCGGACCGTGCCGGAGCTGGCCCGAGACGGACTTTGGATTGGTCGCACGCGATCGTACGATGCGCGCGAGCGCGGCGGATAGCGAACGCGCGCGCGGACGGGCGGGATCGGTCGTATCGAGAATGATGAGATCGGGGGCGCGGCCGAGCGCGGACGCTGCCGCGGCGAAGCCGCCGACGAAGGCGACGTCCTCCGCGCCTTCCAGCAGGTCGCGCGTGGGATCTTCGGCCGAGTGCACAAGCACGTCGGCGGCCGCGATGCGCGCTTCGAAGCCGCCGGGAGCCGCCACGGCATCGCCTTCCGCGCCGCCATAGGCGTGCGAGCCGGCCGCGAGGTAGCTCGCTCCGAGCTTGCGGCGGTCGATGTCGCGCCCCAGCAAATCCTCGACACCGGCCCCGTAGACTCCGGGCGCCGTGCCGAAAATGCGTGCAATCGGCGCACCTGCCGATTGCGCAGCGGCCAGCGGGTTCTCCTCGGCTGCCTCCTCGCGCGCGGCGACCGCGCGCACGGCCGCATCGATGAGAGCGATCTGGGCGGGGAAGAGATCCCGGAACAGACCCGAGATTCGCCAAGTCACATCGACGCGGGACCTCCCCATGCTCGCCGTAGGCAGAACCTCGACACCTGTGACGCGGCCGGTCGCTTGCTCCCACGTCGGACGGCAACCCATCAAGGCGAGGCCCTGCGCGATCTCCTCGCCGCCGGTGCGCAAGGTGGCGCTCCCCCAAAGATCGATGACCGAGGCGCGCGGCATGTCGCCATGGGTTTGCGCGTAGGCACGGATCACCTCGTCGGCGGCAAGGCGGCCGAGATCGCTCGCCGTCGGCGTCGGCAGCATGCGCGGATCGGCGATGAACATGTTGCGTCCGGTCGGCAGGACGTCGCGACGCCCGCGCGCTGGCGAGCCGGCCGGACCGGGCGCGATGCGGCGACCGTCCAGCGCGGCGAGGATTGCAACGCGTTCCGCTTGCGCGCTCGAGTGCCAAGCAGGATCGCCGGCGTTCGCGGGCTCGCGCCCATAGATGTGAAGTCCGTCCTTGACGGTCAGATCCTTGAGATCACAGAGCCAAGCGTCGATGCGCCGCAATGCGTCGTCCGGACTATCGTTAGCCTCTACGCGCGCTTCGACCGCAAGCCCGGTACGCTCGGCTTGTTCCAGGATCAATCGCGCGAGTCGCTCCCGCCGGCGCCGATCAAGGCCGTCTGCCTGCGCGTATTCATCGAGGAGTCGCTCGAGCTCGCGGGCATCCCCCACAAGACCTGCTTCGATGAGCGGCGGCGGCAGGTGACCGATGGTGACCGCGCCGATCCGGCGCTTTGCTTGCGCCGCTTCTCCTGGGTTGCTGACCAGGAAGGGATAGATCGCGGGCCGGCAGCCGACCATCAACTCCGGAAAGCACGAGGCGGTCAGCGCGACGGCCTTGCCGGGCAGCCATTCGAGGGTGCCGTGCGCCCCCATGTGGACGAGCGCATCTACTTTCGCGACGTGCCGCAGCCAGAGTGCAAACGCGAGCAGCGCATGGCGTGGCGGCAACGTGGCGTCGTGGTAGTCCGCTCGCCGATCGGTCGAGCGTCCGCGGTCCGGAGGGAAAGCGACAATAACGTTACCTAACGTCCGTGCGCGAAAACGAAATGCGCCATCCTGCACGTCGGCATCGTCTTGCGGGTCGCCCCATGCCGCCTGCATGCGCTCGACGGCCTCAGCGGGAACCGTACCGATGAGATCCCGATAGCCATCGAGCGGGAGGATCGCCTGGCTGGTAGGCTCAAGCAGCACATCGAGCAACGCGCGCGAGGTGACTGGCGCGCCGGCGACCACGTAATCCGCCGCTTTCATGTCCGACAGCAAGGCAAGCACGCTCGCGGGAACGTCGAGGCCGACGGCATAACCGCCTCGGCCCAGCACACCCGGATAATCCGGTAACAACACTGCGATGCGCCGCTCGGCGCGCGGTTTCGCCTGCAGCTTCACCAGCGCCCCGATTCGGTCGGCCAGAATCGCGATCCGATCCGCCTCCGACACGCTTCCGAATGCGCTGAAACCCAGTTCGGCCTGCGTCGGCAGTGGTCCCTTGAATGCAATCACCCCCTGCAGCACGCGTCCATCGAGTTCCGGCAGGACAACGTGCATCGCGAGATCGGCAGGCCCGAGGCCACGCGGGCTTTGCGCCCAGGCCGAGCGCCTGGTGGTGGCAATCACCGCCTGCAGCACAGGCACGTCGGTTCCATCGAAGGCTGTCGGCTCATCCGTCGCTGCAGCGGCCGCGAAAGCGGTGGTGGTGACGACGACGGCGGGCTCAAGGCGCGCAAGCGCCGCACGGATGAATTGCGCCGCTGCGCGATCCTTCAGCGTGGGTACCACCAATGCAGCAGGCGCAAGGCCTCGTTCCGACAAGGCGCGACACAGCGCGTCTATGGGTGCCGTATCGGCCGCAAGCAGCATCGCGCGATAGAAGATGATCGGCACGCAAGGCCGGCCCTTCGGACAAGCCGAGACGAGTCGTTCGAGATCGACGGCGCCTTCACCTGGGATATATCCCGCGGTACGCGGCACCGGGCGCGGCTCAGGCGTCTCGACCAGCGATCCCGCATGGCGCGCAAGCCATCGAAGCAGCGCCGCCAAGTTCTCAGGTCCGCCCTCGCGAAAGAAACGCAACAGCGTCGCGAGTTCATGAGCCGGCAGTGTGGAGGCTTCGAGGAGGCGAGGATCGTCGCGATCTTCCCCCGGCAGAAGCGCGAGTGCGATTGAGCGATCACGCGCAAGCGACGACAGCCGCTCGACCCCGTAACGCCACCAGTCGAGGCCGCCGAGCAGCCGCACCACCACGACCTTGGCGTGCTGTCCCACGGTGTCGAGCCACAGGTCGACCGAAAACGGGTGACGCAGATCCCGCAGGTTTGCGAGCCGCACGCTCGGGAGCAAATCCCGCTGCGCTGTCCAGGCAGCCGCGAGGCCGGACAGATCGCTGTCGGCGAAAGACAAAATCGCAATATCACCGGGAGTCTGGCGCAGATCGACCGCTTCGACCACATCGTCGAGGGAAGCCGAAGTCGTCGCCAGCAGATGCATCTTTCACCCTAGCAGCGCGCGTGTGATGCTGTCGCGATCGAGCCCCTTCATACCGATGACTACAAGCTGACCTTGCCGGCCCTCCGCCGCGGTCCAAGCACGGTCATAGTGATGGCTGACGCGCGGACCGACTGCCTGCACCAGCAGGCGCATCGTTTTGCCGGCCACCGCGACAAATCCCTTCACGCGTAAGACACTCGCGTCCGCCGCCGCAGCCGCAATGCGCGCCGCAAGGGTCGCCGGATCGGAAATCTCCGGCAGCGGCACGCTGAAGCTTTCAAAATCGTCGTGATCGTGTTCCAGCTCCGCATCATGGCGTGTGCGTCGATTTTCGATCTCGTTTTCGGTTCCCACGTCCAAGCCAAGCAGTGCCGCCGGATCAACCTTGCCCTCGGCCACCGATACGACCTTCACCGCGCGCGGCAGGGCTTTGCCGATTGCGGCGATCGCCTTCTCCGCCCCGGCGTTATCCAGCAGGTCGCGTTTGTTGAGCACCACGAGATCGGCGCAGGCAATCTGATCCTCGAAGACTTCCCCGATCGGATCGTCATGATTTAGCGCGGTGTCGGCCTCGCGCTGGCGTGCGAGCGCGTCGAGATCGGCAGCGAAGCGGCCTTGCGCCAGTGCCGCGCCGTCGACTACGGCGATGACTCCATCGACCGTGACGCGACTCCTGATCGCCGGCCAGTGAAAGGCCTGCACCAGCGGCTTCGGCAGCGCCAGACCGGATGTCTCGATCACGATATGCTCGACCGGCGGCGTTCGCGCCAGGATCGTATCCAACGCTGGGACAAAGTCGTCGGCGACCGTGCAGCAGAGGCAGCCGTTGGCGAGTTCGACGATGTTCTCTTGCGGACAGGTCTCGTCGCCGCAGCCCTTGAGAATTTCGCCGTCGATGCCGACATCGCCGAACTCGTTCACGATCACCGCCAATCGCCGCCCGTTCGCGTGGGCCAACACATGCCGGATCAGTGTCGTTTTGCCGGCTCCGAGAAAACCGGTCACGATCGTGCAGGGCACGCGTGCGGTCGATTTGGTCATTCGGGTTCCTCGAAATCCATGGGAGGGACGCGGGCGATGAGCCCGCGCTTGAGCGATTGCGGGCGTTCGCGCCATGGCATGATGCCATCAGCCGCGCTCGCCAGCAGGCGCGCACCGTCGACGAGCGCTGATGCGCAAGCGGCGTCGAGGCCGCCGAAGACGTATGTCCAGGATCCATTGCAGCGCACGGCAGCGCTCAAGCCGCGGGTGCAATTCGCCAAGCACCGCACCGGCTTGATCACGACGCTGGTACCTTCGGCAGCTTTCGCGGTTGCCGCGGCAAGGATTGCACCGGGGCGCGGTTCGATCTCTGCTTGGCCGGGATGTCGGCAGGTGATGCATACGTACACAGTAGCCGCACCAGGGACGGCTTGCGCATCGGCCTCACTCGATTTTTCGATAGAGCTCACGCGTGCCGCTCCGCAGGGCGCTCGCCGCAATCCGGGTGCTTGATGCGAAGCGACCGGCCCCGAGGCACCCCGCCCGGGCCACGACCGAATCGCCGGTAGGTCTCCTGGCTCGCGGCTCGCCGCCCGTGACCGCCTTCCCGGGATTCTCCCCCAGTGGCAATTTGGTACGGGCTCGCCGCCTACAGTTGCGGGGGCAGCTGCGGCTTTGGAACATTCGTTCCGCACCGCATTCCCTTTTCGCTCTCGGATGAGAGACCGTCGATCGCGGGCACTTAACGGCCGCCATCTGCGTTTTGTCAATGCCGAGGCGCCCTCGCGCTTGCGGCAGATTCCTTGGCAGCTATAGTCGTGCGGTCGTCGACTCCCACCGGTGGGACGAAAAAGGGAACGTGGTGAGGGCGTTGCCCAAAGCCGCGGCTGCCCCCGCAACTGTAAGCGGCGAGCTTCACTCGATCAGCCACTGGAACACACTGCTCCGGGAAGGTGAAGGGAAGCAGGGACCCGCGAGCCAGGAGACCTGTCGACGATATCAACCTTAACCACGCCTTCGGGTGGAAGGCGTATGGGGGACGCCATGAGCTTACGTTTCATTTGCCGTACGGCACTCGTCGCGGGGTTCTCTGTCTTCGCGACATCGGCATTTGCCCATCATGTCATGGGCGGCAAGACTCCCGCGACATTCATTGAAGGTCTGTTGTCCGGCATCGGCCATCCGGTGATTGGTCCGGACCATCTGGCGTTCTTGTTGGCGATCGGGATCGCCGTTGGCATCGGCGGCCTCAACCTGGCATTACCGGCGCTGTTCGTGGTTGCCTCGGCGATCGGTGTCGTGCTTCACGTCAGCGGCATCAACTTGCCCGGCGCCGAGATTATCGTTGCCTGTTCGGTTTTGTTAGCAGGCTTTCTGATCGCGCGCGGACGCGCTCTATCAGTGGGATCGTGGGCGGCGTTGTTCGCTGTTGCGGGGCTGTTCCACGGCTACGCATTCGGCGAGTCGATTTTCGGCGCGGAGTCTTCTCCGCTTCACGCGTATCTTTTGGGTCTTATCATCGTTCAGAGCGCACTCACCGTCGGAACCGCGCTGTTCGTGCGGTGGAGAGGCGGCGGTGTGTCAGAACTTGCCCCACGGCTTGTCGGAGCGGTGATCGTGGGAGTCGGGTTGACGACCCTTATCGGGCAACTCGTTCCCGGCGCGTAGAAGTTGACGACCCCCGCTGCATCTCGCAGCGCCAGGCTCACGCTCGTTCTCGGCGGCGCGCGCTCGGGCAAGAGCCGCTACGCCGAGGGCTTGATCAGGGCGCTGCCACCGCCTTGGATCTATGTAGCAACCGCCCAACCAGGCGACGCCGAGATGGCAGAGCGCATTGCCATCCATCGCACGCGACGGGGAGCCGGCTGGAACACGCTCGAAGTCCCGCGCGACCTGGTGGGGGCCCTCTCTGCGCATGGGGGGACGCCCTTGCTCGTCGACTGTTTGACGCTGTGGCTCTCAAACGTGTTGCTTGCCGGAGCGGATGTCGATGTTGAAATCGAGCGGCTTGAATGTGCGTTGACACGAGCTACAGCGCCGCTTGTGATGGTTGCCAACGAGGTCGGCTTTGGCATCGTACCCGATAATCCTCTCGGCCGACGTTTCCGCGATGCTCAGGGCTTGCTCAATCAGCGGATTGCCGCGCGCGCAGATCGCGTCGTCCTCGTCGTCGCCGGATTGCCGCTCACCATAAAGGGACAGCCATGACGAGACCGATCGATGAGGACGAGGTCGAGCGGCATCGCGCCAAAATGGCAAAGCGTAAGGCGGTGCAGGATGCCGAGGTCGCCGGCAAGACGATCGAAAAGGGCCTGCTCATTGTCCACACCGGGACGGGCAAGGGCAAATCGACGGCCGCCTTCGGGCTCGCGTTGCGGATGCTCGGCCGTGGTCACCGCGTCGGCGTCGTGCAATTCGTCAAAGGGGCATGGCACTCGGCGGAGCGTGATGCGCTCGTCCGCTTTGCCGACCAAGTCTGCTGGCACACTATGGGCGAAGGCTTCACTTGGGAGACGCAGGATCTCAAGCGCGACATTGCCGCCGCGGAGCGGGCCTGGGAAAAGGCCCTCGAACTCATGGGCGACCCGACATTCGGCCTGGTGATCCTAGACGAACTCAATATCGCGCTGCGCTACGCTTACCTCGATGTGCATACCATCGTCAGCGCATTGAGCGCGCGCAGAACGGGACTTCACGTCGTCGTCACGGGCCGCAACGCCAAGCCTGAGCTCATCGCAGCGGCCGATCTCGTCACCGAGATGACATTGGTGAAGCACCACTTCGCAGCCGGCGTGAAAGCGCAGCCCGGCATCGAGTTCTGAGCGTGTCCGCGCGCGCGATCATGTTCCAGGGTACCGGCTCCGACGTCGGCAAGTCGCTGATTGTCGCCGGCCTGGCACGCGCTTTGGCAAATCGCGGGCTCAAGGTTCGTCCGTTCAAACCGCAAAACATGTCCAACAACGCGGCTGTGACGGCGGACGGTGGCGAGATCGGCCGAGCGCAGGCGCTGCAGGCGCGCGCCGCGCGCACGGCGCCGAGCGTGCATATGAATCCCGTACTGCTCAAGCCACAGAGCGAAGTCGGTGCGCAGGTGATCGTGCGAGGCTGCGTTCACGGGGCGGCAAAGGCCGCCGCCTATCAGGGCATGAAGCCGGATCTGGCGCCGTTCGTCCTCGACAGCTACGCACGGCTCAAAGCCGAGGCCGATATCGTGCTGGTCGAGGGCGCCGGCAGCGCGTCGGAAGTGAATCTGCGCGCCCACGACATCGCCAATATGGGATTTGCGCGCGCGGCCGATGTGCCGGTCGTGCTGATCGGCGATATCGACCGCGGCGGCGTCATCGCCAGCCTCGTCGGCACGAAGACGGTGATCGACGCGAGTGATGCGGCGCAAATCCGCGGCTTTCTGGTGAACAAGTTTCGCGGCGACCCATCGCTATTTGCGGACGGCATGGCGACGATCGCGCGCGCCACCGGCTGGGAACCGCTGGGCCTTGTGCCCTTCTTTCCTGATGCTCGGCTGCTTCCCGCGGAAGACGCTCTGGCGCTCGACGGTCCCCACGTCGCCAAGTCAAAGACACGGGTCAGGATCGCGGTCCCAATCCTTCCGCATGTGGCCAACTTCGACGATCTCGACCCATTGGACGCCGAACCAGCGGTCGAACTGGTTCGCATTCGACGCAGTAACGCCATCCCGGGCGATGCCGATCTCATCATCCTGCTCGGCGCGAAAGCAACGATTGCCGACTTGGCCGCGCTCCGCGACGCAGGCTTTGATGTCGACATTGCCGCGCACGTACGGCGTGGCGGCAGCGTTTTAGGACTCTGCGGCGGATATCAGATGCTGGGACGCACGATACGGGACCCGCTCGGAGTCGAGGGGCAGGTCGGTGCTGCCGATGGTCTCGGTCTACTCGACGTCGAGACGATTCTGACCGCGGACAAGCGCCTCGAGCCGGTGCACGGCGAGACCAGCGACGGCGCGCCGGTTTCGGGATACGAAATGCATATGGGCGTGACCGAAGGACCGGATCGCGCGCGGCCGTTTGCCCGCCTCTGTGACGGAACATGCGAGGGAGCGGTGTCGGCTGACGGGCGCATCATCGGAACCTACATCCACGGTCTGTTTACGGATGATCGACAACGCTCTGCGTGGCTCCGTCGCTTTGCGGCAGGTCAGGCAGCGATTTCCTACGATACGTTGGTCGATGAAACGCTCGATCGGCTCGCAGCGCATCTGGCCACCCATGTCGACATCGATCGCTTGCTCAGCCTGTCGCGATGAGAGCGGCAGCCAGCAGGGCAAGGAGCCCGATCAGGATTGCGTCGGCACGGCGGTAAAGTCCGAGCGCAGCGCGGATGTCGGTTGCTTTTGCCGCGCGGCGGCCGTTTCCCATGAAAGCATCATCGACAAGAATGCCGTCATAGGTGCGCGGGCCTGCCAGCGCAAGATCAAGCGCGCCCGCCATTGCCGCTTCAGGATAGCCGGCGTTCGGCGAGCGGTGGTGACGGGCGTCGCGGAACACGGCGCGCCAGGCCGTTGGCGCCGAAGTTCCCTTCGTTACGGCGGCCGCCGCGATGATAAGGAGAGCCGTGAGCCGCGATGCCGGCAGATTGAGCAGATCGTCGAGGCGGGCCGCGGACCAGCCGAATGCCTGGTAGCGCGGAGTCTGGTGCCCGATCATGCTGTCAGCTGTGTTGATCGCCTTGTAAATTGCCGCGCCAGGGAGTCCCCCGATGATCATCCAGACGACAGGTGCGACCACCCCATCGGAAAAATTCTCTGCCAGGCTTTCGATCGCCGCTCGAGCGACACCCGCTTCATCAAGGGTCTCGGTGTCACGACCAACAATGTGCGACACCGCTTCCCGTGCAGCGCGGATGTCGTTTTTCTCGAGCGCACCGGCAACACGCGCGACATGCTGGTGCAAGCTGCGCTGGGCGATCAACGTGCTGGCAAAGACGGCGGCGCCGACCAATCCAAATGGCAGGAGCAGAAGTCCGTGCTCGATGATCAGTGCGGCCAGGCCCACAATGCCGACAAGGAGCAAAACCGCAAGCGCCCCAAGGATTCGTCTCAGGGCAGGACGGACACTTTCGCCGTTCCATCGGCGCTCCACCGCCGCGATCAAGTGCCCCATCCACATGACTGGGTGTCCGATTGATCGCAGTAGCCAATCGGGGTAACCGGCGATGAGCTCGATCACGACGGCGAGAAGGGTGAGCGCGACGGCCATGATTTCAGATCCGGATGCAGCCATCGAGCATGGCGGCGACATTGCCGCGGCACGACGGCTGTTTCCCGACGCGCCGCAACCTTTCGTCGACCTGTCAACGGGAATCAATCCCGATCCTTATCCCATCCGGCCGCTCGACACGAATACGTTCGCGCGGCTGCCCGATTCTGCGGCGCAATTTCGGCTCTCCACAATCGCGGCACAAACTTATGGGGCTCCGTCGGCCGCACACACGGTATGCGCACCAGGGACCCAGATCTTGTTGCCGCTGGTGGCGGCGCTCGTCCCTCCGGGTCGCGCAGTCATCTTCGGACCGACATATTCCGAGCACGCGCGGGCCGCCGCACAAGCTGGGCATGCCATCTTGGACGCGCGGGACATGGACGAGCTGCATGGAGCCAACCTCGCGATTGTCGTCAATCCGAACAATCCGGACGGGCGGATCACTGCCAAGGCGGAACTGCTTGCATTGTGCGATGGGTTGAGCGCCCGGGGTGGCCTCCTCCTCGTTGACGAAGCTTTCATGGATGTCGGACCGCCGGGGGCAAGCTTGGCGGCCGACGTAGATCGGGCAAACGTTGTCGTGCTCCGCTCCTTTGGCAAGTTTTTCGGGCTGGCAGGATTGAGGTTGGGTTTCGCCCTGGCGGCGCCGAAACTCGCAGCAAGGCTCAAGCGGGCGCTGGGACCGTGGGCGGTATCTAGCCCGGCCATCGCGATCGCCGAACAGGCGCTTGCGGACATTGTTTGGATTGAAGCCACTCGCGCCCGACTGCGGACCACGGCGGAGAAGCTTGATCGGGTGCTGATCGAGGCCGGTATCGAGGTTATCGGCGGCACGTCCTTATTCCGCCTGGTCCACACGCGCCGCGCGGAGGAGATATTTCAGCATCTTGGAACCGCTGGAATAATCGTGCGGGCATTCCGCGAACGGCCGACATGGCTTCGGTTTGGGATACCGAACGAGTCCAGCTGGGATCGCCTACGCTTGGCGCTCGCATCGCGCTCGCCGCTGCCCTGAAAACACGAATTGAGCGAGGAGGTTAGCAGCAGGGGCCTACATTCGATGCCCCTGCCAACAGTAGGCAGTTCGCCGAGAAACCGATAACATCTGATTCGGATGATTCGTCGCTTTTTGCGGCCGGGGAGCGGATGAGGAATGAGCACGATCATCACAGTCGCCACCATGAAGGGCGGGAGCGGCAAAAGTACGCTTGCAAGCTGCCTTGCGGTCCATTGGCACCTTGGTGGGCGTCGGCCGACAATCATTGACGCCGATCCCCAGCGCTCGATCGCGCGGCTTGCGGCGCGCGAGCGGGCGCTTGGCGGTGTTCCCGTGGTCGAGGATGCGAGCGAACACGCCTGCGAAGTCGCACGCCGGCAGGCTATCAGTGGCGGCTTGGTGATTATCGACACGCCAGGCTTTCGCTCGGAAACGACAACAAAATGTCTTGGCGCGAGTGACTTTGTACTCGTCCCGGTCAAAGCCTCTCCATTCGATGTCGATCGCATGCTCGACACCCTCAACATGCTCATTAACAGCGCAAACGAGCGGCGGCCGATCTTCCGCTGCTTGCTGACCCAAACCACGCGCGACTCTGTCGTTGCCAAGCATATTCGTTCCGAGCTGGTGGCCGCCAGCTTCCCGCTGCTCGAAAGCGAGATGACGAACCGGGTGATCTATGCGGAAGCTGCACTCTGGGGTGCCACCCCGAGCCTCATCGAGAATAGCGGACCGGCTGCCCGTGACATCGGGGCGATCGCGGCCGAGGTCGACAATATTCTCGCCATCAAACAGGCGGCTTAGACGTGAGCAGAAAAAAACTTCCTAATGCAATCAGGCACACGATGGACGGCCTGCGCGACGCTGCGGCCGGCAACGGCAGTCAATGGCCAACAACGCCGGTGGGCATGATGGCCTCGAATCAACTATCCGGCGAAACGAGTGCCGCGCCAGAGCCTAATTCCGTGCATGATGCAATCGAGACGACGCAACCGCCTCCAGTGTCGCGGACGGCGCCTCCCGGCCGCGCAGCGTCGATGTCCGCCGGAGTGGACGGGGCGAAGCGACGGGCGCAAGCGCGTGCCATCGTAGACCGGCATGCGACCTATTCCGCGGTCGGCGGAATTGTCCCGCTGCCAGTCGCGAGCGTCGCCGGCATTACCACGATCATCATCCGCATGGTGAAGATGCTGAGCAGCCTCTATGGCGTTCCCTTCGAACGCGACCGAGCTCGCGCCATCGTAGCAGGGCTGGTGGGGGGCGCCACGCCGATGGGCTTCGCAACAGTAGCGACTTCGACCCTATTCTTCGCCGTGCCCTCCGGCGCCCTCATAGGCACTGTGGTCTCCGCCGTCTCTGCGGTCGCCTGCACACGTAGCATCGGCCGAGTTTTCATCGAGCACTTCGAAAGCGGGGCGACGTTGAACGAATTTCGTCCGCCAAGAAAAAACTGATCATTGGGCTCTTAAGCCTCGTAATAGGCTTTGCGATCTATTTGCAGGCATTGCCCTAGACCCGAAGCTTTGCGGACTGGCTGCGATCATCTGGCTGATCGCGGTGTGGATATCTACATGGACTCTCTCGAGTTATCAGGAGAGAGATCGTGTCGAGCGCCACTTACAGCTTGTTCGGGCAAGCAATGCGCATGCGGAAACAGATTCCCTGCATATATGCGGCCATCCTCGCGAGCTGTGCCCGGTCATCCTCGGCCACTCGCAGGGGCAATAAAAAGCCCTGACCTATCAGGTTGGCGGCAAAAGCAAGTCGGGATTGCCGCGGGCAGGCGAGTGCCGTTGTCTTTTCTTGTCCAAGGTCAGCAACGCCCAACTCCGTGAAGGACCCTGGCTGATCGGTTCCAGCCATACCCAGCCGCAAGGCTGCGTGCAGATTGTAGATCTCGATGTAAATCCATCGAGCCCATATCACCCCAAACGTCGCCTGCCTGCTCGCCGGCGCCGAACCCACCCTCGCAAACGCTGATGCCTTCTCCGACCCACCTGCCCGCGGACCTCAGCGGATGCTTACTTTGAACGCACACGCGAGGCGCCGCAAATAACTCTGAGGCGGGAGACGCTTGGTGGCTGTCTCCTCTCGCCGTTCGCCGCTTAGCCTGACCACACTTGGGAGGCGATTTCTAAGATCTAAATTCTGCAACGGCTACTCGGGGGGATTGTCCTTTTGCTCGTTTGCCGCCTCCATACTTTTGATGAGGCTCTTCGGTCGCATATCCGTCCAATGTCGATCTATGTACTCGAGGCACGCCGCGCGGCTCTCCGAATTGCGAACTATGGTCCACCCGCCGGGGACGTCAACGAAACTTGGCCAAAGGGAATACTGGCCTTCGTCATTGATCAAAACGTGAAAAGTGCCGTTTTCGTCTTCAAATGGATTGGTCATATTAATCTCCTCCGAAATCGCATTTCATGCGTCGCTCGCCATCTGTCGAGCTCGGCCTTCAGTACGCGACCGATTGCTGTGGCTGGCACAGGATCCATCATTGTCTCGTGGGTGCAGTCGATACGGTGAACCTTGACCTGACCGTCGACGTATGGCGCCCAGACTTCATGCGATGGCTTGGGCTCGCCTTGGGTGGCTACGAAAAGCAAAATATCGCCACGGAATCGCTGTGGCAAGAACGTCTGCATCAGCAGAACGCTGTTCTTGTAGCCATCCATGATGGCCTCGTAGTGATGTTCCTTGAGCACTGAAACGAGATGTCCGTCCTGACGCAGGGCATCCACCATATTCTGTATCGGGTCAGCCACTCCGGCGAAAAGAACCTCTTTAGTGGGCCCTTCCTCGCCGAGGCGCGGTGATTCCTGCCAATCGCTCGGATAGCTGTCGAGAAGGGCGAGCAGCGCGACCTCTTCACCGAGCGACTGGAGGTGCGTCGCAATCGCGTGAGCCACCAAGCCGCCAAAGGACCAGCCGAGGAGGTTGTACGGTCCGACGGGCTGAACCTCGCGAATAAGGCTCAGATAATCTAGAACCACATCGTCAATCGTACGAGGAAGGATTTTTGGCTGACTAAGATTTCGCGCCTGTAGACCGTAGATTGGGTAGTCTGATGGAAGGTGAGTGATGAGCCTTGAGTAAGGCCAACTGAATCCTCCCGCGTGATGGATGCAGAACAACGGCTGCATCTTTCCATGCGGTCTGATCGGCAGCAAAGGCTCAAGATCAGACCGGATCGGACGACCGTCGTCGAGACGCTTGGCTAGCGCCGTAACCGTCGGCGCCTCAAACAGGCTGCGGATCGAAAGCTCAACATCAAGCCGCGCCCGGATGCGGCTGATCAGACGCGTCGCAAGCAGCGAGTGACCGCCCAACGCAAAAAAGTCGTCCTCAATCCCAACCCCCGAAACCCCCAACACCTCCGCAAACAGCGAACACAGAACCTCCTCCTGCGGCGTGCGCGGCAGACCTCCGCCAACTCGCCCGCCAAACTCCGGCGCAGGCAGCGCAGCGCGGTCCAACTTCCCGTTCGCCGTCAGCGGAAGACCAGCCAACTCAACAATCGCCGCCGGAACCATGTAATCCGGAAGCCGCGACCCAACATGCGCACGCAGCGCACCCGCATCCACCGCACGCCCAGGCGCCGCTACCACATAGCCGACAAGCTGCGAACCGCCCGCGCCTTCCGACCGCGCAACAACCGCGGCCTGCGACACGCTCCCCTCCCCAAGCAGCGCCGCCTCGATCTCCCCAGGCTCAATCCGAAAACCGCGGACCTTCACCTGCTGGTCCGCACGCCCCACAAACTCCAACACCCCATCACGCCGCCAGCGCGCCAAGTCCCCGCTGCGGTACATCCGCCGCCCCGGCCCGCCAAACCGATCCGCAACAAAGCGCTCCCCAGTCAGCCCCCCGCGACCCAAATAGCCTCGCCCAACCCCAGACCCCGCAATGTAAAGCTCCCCAACAACCCCAACCGGCACAGGCTCCAAACAACCGTCCAAAACATAAATCCGCGTGTTCCAGATCGGACGACCAATCGGCGGCACGCAGGCGCCGGACAATGCCTCACTCATGCTCGCACAGACCGTCGTCTCCGTCGGTCCATACGCATTGATCATCCGCCGCCCCGCCGACCAGCGCGCCACCATCTCCGCGGAACAGGCTTCGCCCGCGACGATCAGGGTCGGCAACGGAACATCTTCAGACAGCTCGCCCAGCAGCACAGGCGGCAACGTGGCGTGCGTGACATTCTGCTCACGGATCAGCCGCGCCAGAGCATCACCGCCGCGCTCCCCTGGCGCCAGCACCAGCGTCGCACCCGATCCCAACGCAATCACAATCTCCGACACCGCCGCGTCAAAGCTCGGCGAGGCAAATTGAAGGACACGCGCTTGCGACGTGATCGCAAAGCGCTCGATCTGCGCTGCCGCAAGCGAGCAGATGCCGCCATGCTCGACCGCCACGCCTTTCGGTATTCCGGTGGAGCCGGAGGTATAG
>Ga0081455_10001937_pt1 | contig 24871 bp, 25 predicted proteins | sample TabmetS3T2R1_FD_70207 | JGI IMG/M metagenome (GOLD analysis project Ga0081455, IMG submission 70207) | Tabebuia heterophylla rhizosphere microbial communities from the University of Puerto Rico - S3T2R1 | ecosystem: Host-associated > Plants > Roots > Rhizosphere ...
GCGCCCGATGGACCGCCTCGTCTGCGGCGACGTCGGCTTCGGCAAGACGGAGGTCGCCGTCCGCGCCGCCTTCGCCGCCGCCCTCGACCTGGCCGACCCCGGTACGGTCTGGCACGCCGAGCGCACCCGGATCGCCGAGCTGGCCGGCGTACTCGGCACCGCCTGCGCCGCGGCCGGCAAGCCCGCCACCGACGTGGTCCTGCTGGCCCAGACCGAGCTCGGCGAGGTCGCCGAGGAGCACGGCGGCGGCTCCTCGGCCATGCCGCACAAGCAGAACCCGATCGCCGCGGTCACCGCCCGAGCCGCCGCCGCCCGGGCGCCCGGCCTGGTCGCCACGCTGCTCGCGGCAGTGCCCGAACTCCAGCGCGGCGCCGGCGCCTGGCACGCCGAGTGGGAGCCGCTGCTGGACCTGCTGCGGGTCACCGGTACGGCCGCGAGCCGGCTGGCCACCAGCCTGCGCGGCCTGCGGGTCGACGCCGCCGCGATGGCCCGCAACCTGGCGGCCGGCCCGGCGGGTGAGTCCCCTGCCGGGCACGCCGGCGACCTGGTAGATCGGTACCTGAGGAACAGGGAGGCGCCGTGAAGCTGCACTACCGCGTCGAGGGTCCGGACGCCGCGCCCTGGCTGGTGCTGCTCAACTCCATCGGCACCTCCACGGCCATGTGGGAGCCGTGCGTCGGCCCGCTGGCCGAGCGGTACCGGGTGGTCCGCATCGACGCCCGCGGCCACGGTGGGTCACCACCCGCGCCGCCGCAGGAGCGCCCGCAGCGGCTGGCCGACCTGGCCGCGGACGTACTGGAGGTGCTGGACGGCCTCGGCGCCGGCCGGGTGCACCTGGCCGGGGTCTCGCTCGGCGGGATGACCGCGATGTGGCTGGCCACGCGCCACCCGGAGCGGATCGGCCGGCTCGCGCTGATCTGCACCAGCGCCAACATGGACGCCGCGCAGATGTGGGCCGACCGGGGGCGTACCGTCCGGGCCGCCGGCACCCTGGAGGTGATCGCCGACCAGGTCATCGCCCGCTGGACCACCCCGGACCTGGCCGCGCGCGACCCCGAGGTGGTGGCCCGGCTGCGCGGCATGCTGACCAGCACCGACGCGGAGAGCTACGCCCAGTGCGGCGAGGCGATCGGCGCCATGGACCTGGTCCCCGACCTCGGCCGGATCGCCGCGCCGACGCTGGTCATCGGCGCCGTACAGGACCCGGCCACCCCCACCGGGCACCAGCGGGTGATCGCCGCCGCCATCCCCGGCGCCGCACTGGAGCTGATCGACAACTGCGCCCACATCGCGCCCTGCGAGCAGCCCGGGGCGGTGACCGCGCTGCTGCTGGCGCACCTGTCCGGCGGCCAGACCACCCGGCGCGACGTCCTCGGCGACGCCCACGTGGACCGCGCCGCCGCCGCGACCACCGACTTCACCGCCCCGTTCCAGGACTTCATCACCCGGTACGCCTGGGGCGAGGTGTGGACCCGCCCCGGCCTGCCCCGCCGCGACCGCTCGATCGCCACCCTCGCCGCCGTGGTCACCCTCGGCGCCGAGGAGGAGATCGCCATGCACGTCCGCGCCGCCCTGCGCAACGGCCTCAGCACCGCCGAGATCGCCGAGGTCCTCCTGCACACCGCCCTCTACGCCGGCCTCCCCCGCGCCAACCGCGCCTACGCCATCGCCCAGCGCGTCCTCACCGAGGAGCACGGTAACCTAGAGTGACGGATGGGCACTCTAGGTTATTGGGGCGGGCAGATGGCGATCGACGGGACCTGGTACAACGAGCTCGGCTCGACCATGACGATCACGACCAGCCCGGAGGGGACGGTCGCCGGGCAGTACGTCTCCCTGGTGGGCGACGCGCCGGGCAGCTACGACCTGGTCGGCCGGTTCGACAGCCAGCAGGTGCCGGGCGAGGTGGGCACCACGGTGGGTTGGTCGGTCGCCTGGCAGAACGAGACCACCGACGTGCACTCGGTGACGGTGTGGGCCGGCCAGTACTTCGACGGCGGCAGCGAACGGATCATGACCACCTGGCTGCTGGACATGCAGACCAGCCCGGAGAACCTGTGGGAGTCGACCGTCGTGGGCCAGGACATGTTCGGCCGCATCCAGCCCACGCCGCAGGAGGTCCAGAACAAGCTCCGCCTCGGCGCCGCCGCGTCCCACCCGCTGCGCCAGCGGCCCTGACGCCAGAAGCTCCGTCACGAGGTCAGGCGGAAGGGTGGGTACTGGTCGGTGACCATGATGAAGGCGTACCCGACAACGCGGTTGTGCCAGCGCAGGACGCCTACCACGAAGTCGAACAGGCTCCGCGGGTACCGGCCGGTGAACAGGATCGCGAACCAGGCGACGACCATCGCGACGAGGCCGGCCAGGTCGAGGAGGACGAGTACGACGTAGTGCGGGATCGCCAGCAGCCACTTCACCAGCGGCAGCCACCGGTTCAGCCCCTGGGCCGCGTCCGGGTACGGGTACGGGTAGTCGAGGTGGACCGACTGCTCGTCGTCGGTGGCCGGGTAACGGTCGTCCAGCAACGCCACGTAGGCGGCCACCCTGGCCCCGAACCGCTGGAGCTCCAGGTTCCAGTCGAACCACCACCGGGGGTACTTCTGCCGGAACACCACCATCAGCAGCGGCCCGAAGACGACCAGGCTGCCCACACCGCCGATCACGACGAGGATCGGGATCGCGAGGAAGACCCGGAAGGCGGTAGTAAGCCGGTTGAGGTCGCGATCGGGGTAGTCGATCGACAGCGAGATCGGGTACGTCGTCGGCTGCATCGCAGGAGCCCTCCTGTGCGCGTGAACACCCACGATCTCGGCCCGGCCGGCCGCCGTAACCGGGCCGGGCCACCGCGATCGGTGAGCAGCCGGCTGCGTGCGGTCAGCGGGACGCGTGCCGGCGGGCGGCGGCCCGGGTCAGGCGGCGGAGGATGTCGCGCATGCGGCGGGCGCGCTGCTGGCGGCGGTACTCCACCCGGCCGGCGATCCACAGGCAGAACCCGGCGATCGGCACCTCCGCGCACACCGCCAGGACCAGGGCCAGGATGAACTCGCCGCGGGTGTTGGCGGTGACGGTGTCGAACCAGGCGTCGACCAGCAGCAGCGTGCCGGTCATGGCCGCGCTCAGCTCGAGGTGCTCGCGGCCCCGGTACGCCAGCCAGCCGGTGCGGACCAGCAGCGCGGCCAGGGCCAGGTCGAAGCCGATCCAGGCGGCGTTGTAGTGCGCGGTCTCGTGCCGGGTGGGCAGCACCACGGCCAGGCCCGCGACCCAGGGCAGCACCAGGACGCCGCCGGCCAGCATGGCGATGCCGACCCAGCGCGGCACCACCCGGACCGGGCGCAGCTGCGCGCTGAGCTGCTGCTCCAGCTCCTCGGTCCGGCGCGACTCGGGGGCCTCGAAGGAGGACGACATCAGCGGGCCAGGGCGGCGGCGAGGTCGTCCAGGGCGGTGAGGCGGTGCGCGCTGACCACGGCATCACAGTACGGCCAGGCCGCGGCCATCCCGCCCACCAGCGGCTCGTACCGGGGTGACTGGGTGCGCGGGTTGGCCCACACGATCCGGTACGCCAGCCGGGACAGCCGCTGGAGCTGGCGGCCGACCTCCGCCGGGTCGCCGGTCTCCCAGCCGTCGGAGACGATCAGGACGACCGCGCCGCGGGCCATGCCCTGCCGGCCGTAGGTGTCCACGAACTCGCCCAGCGCGCGGCCGATCCGGGTGCCGCCGGACCAGTCGGGGGCGGCCCGGCCGGCGTGCTCCATCGCCTGCTCCGGCCGGCGGTGCCGCAGCGCGCGGGTGATCCGGGTGAGCCGGGTGGCGAAGGTGAAGACCTCGGCGCGGGCGGCGCCGGAAGCGGCGCAGTAGACCAGTTGGATCATCGCCCGGGCGTACGGCTCCATCGAGCCGGAGATGTCGCACAGGACCACCAGGCGGCGCGGTTTGGCGCGGCGGCGCTGCCGGGCCAGCCGGACCGGGTCGCCCCCGGTGCGGGTGGCGGCGCGCAGGGTGCCGCGCAGGTCGACCCGCGGGCCGCCGCCGGAACGGTAGCGGCGGGCCGGGCGCAGCGGGGTGGCGAGGGTGAGCCGGCGCATCAGCTCGGCCAGGCTCAGCAGCTCCTGCGCGGACAGCGCGGCGAAATCGCGTACGGCCAGCAGTTCGAGGGCGCTCGCGGTGGCGCGCGCCGGGGAGTCGGGGTGCGGAGGCGCCGGCCGGTCCGCTGGCGCCTCCGCATCTGCCGCTGCCGAACCGGCCCGCCCCACCTGCGGTACCGAAACCTCTACCGGCGGCGGCCCCGAGGGGTCGCCGCGCCCTTCGGCCGGGTCGGCAATGCCTGCCCCTGACCCGCCGAAGACGGCGTGAAATACCGCCCGCAGGGTGAATTCCTGGCCGGGGTCGGTGCTGAGCGTGGTGCGGGCGCACCGGTACAGCTCCTCGGTCCCGATCGGGTCCACCAGCGCGATCGCCGCGGTGAAGCGGCCGAGCGCGGTGACCCCCACCGGTAGGCCAGCGGCATGCAGCGCGTCCCCGAAGCGGGCCACCAACACAGGCAGATCGGCGGTCATCCGTTCAGGATCGCGGAGAGGCCGGCGGCGCGGACGGTGTCGAGGTCTTCGGCGTACTTGAGGACGGCGGCCAGGGTGCTCTCGGCGGCCGGTACGTCCAGGTCGGAGACGCCGAGGACGTGCAGGGCGTTGGCCCAGTTGACCGCCTCGGCCACGCCGGGGGCCTTGGCGAGGTCGAGTGTGCGCAGCCGGGAGACCGCGGTGGCCACCCGGGTCGGCAACCACTCTGGTACGAGCGGCACCCGGCGCCGGATGATCGCGGCCACCCGGTCGGCGGCCGGGTAGCCGATCCAGTGGTAGAGGCAGCGCCGCTTGAGCGCGTCGTGCAGGTCCCGGGTGCGGTTGGAGGTGAGCACCGCGATCGGCGGCAGCGTGGCCCGCAACGTACCCAGCTCCGGGATGGTGACCGCGGCCTCGGCCAGCAGCTCGAACAGGTACGCCTCGAACTCGTCGTCGGCCCGGTCCACCTCGTCGATCAGCAGCACCGCCGGCCGCGGCCCGGGGTGCTGGACCGCGGCCAGCAGCGGCCGGGCCAGCAGGTACTCCGGGCCGAACAGGTCGTTGTCCCGCAGCGCCCGCCCCGAGGCCTCCGCCAGCCGGATCGCCAGCAACTGCCGCGGGTAGTTCCACTCGTACAGCGCCTCGGCCGCGGTCAGGCCCTCATAGCACTGCAACCGGAACAGCGGCGTGCCCAGGGCCTCGGCCAGCGCGGCACCGGCCGCGGTCTTGCCCACCCCGGGCTCGCCCTCCAGCAGGATCGGCTGGCCCATCCGTACCGCCAGGAACAGCGCCGTCGCCAGGTCGTCGTCGGCGAGGTACCCGGTGCCCTCCAGTGCCGCACGCAGGGCGCCCACATCGGGCACGGCCTCAGCCAGCGCTGTCATAGCGCTCCGGGTCGTCCAGGAAGGCGGCGCGGCAGCCGGTGCCGCAGAAGTACCAGGTACGCCCGCCATGCTCCGCCTGGAGGCTGGCCGGGGCGACCGCGACGCTCATCCCGCACACCGGGTCGGTCGCGTCCACCACCGGCTCCGGCGCGCCGGGCGCCGCCCGGACCACCCGCTCCCGGGTCGCCACGAACTCGGCCAGCACCGACAGCGCCACCTCCGCCGCCGACCGCGCCCCGATGTCCAGCCCGGCCGGGGTGTGTACGCGCGACCGGTCGGCGCCCACCTCCGCCAGCACCGCGGCCCCGCGCCTGCGGCTGGCCACCAGCGCGACGTACGGCACGCCCGCGGCCAGCGCGGCGGTCAGCACCGGCTCCTCCTCGCGCCCGTGCGAGGCGACCACCACCGCGTCGGCGTCGGCGGCGACGCGCTCGCCCACCCGCATCTCGTACCCGAGGACGGCGCCGAGGCTGACCAGCGCCCGCGCGACCGGCGCGTCCCCGAAGACCTGCATCAGCGTCGGCGGCAGCACGGCCTCCAGGAAGATGTCGAGGCTGCCTCCGGACAGGCACGGGTTGCCGACCGTCACCAGCCCCTCGACCGGCTCGGCGGTGTCGGCCTCGTCCGGGGTGATCCGCAGCAGGGTCGACTCCCCGGTGCGCAGCAGCCGCAGCCCCTGCGCCCGGACCGTCGACTCCGCGCACGTACCCCCGACGAAGCCCTCGATCGTCCCGTCCGGCAGCACCAGCGCCCGGTCCCCGGCCTTGGCGCTGGTCGGCCGCTGCGCCCGCACCACCGTGGCCAGCACGAACGGGGTGCGCACCGAGCGCAACCCGTCCGCGCGGCTCAACAGATCTGGCGAACTCACGTGATCGCCAGGTCGGTACGCAACGGCCGGCCCTGGATGGCCCGCCACACCGCCGCCGGGGTCAGCGGCATGTCGGCGTGCCGCACCCCGTACGGCCGCAGCGCGTCGAGGACCGCGTTCACCACCGCCGCCGGTGAGCCGACCGTGGCCGACTCGCCCACGCCCTTGGCGCCGATCGGGTGGTGCGGCGAGGGCGTGACGGTCTCCCCCAGCTCCCAGTTCGGGCACTCCATCGCGGTGGGCAGCAGGTAGTCCATGAACGACGCGCCCAGGTGGTTGCCCTCCTCGTCGAAGGCCATCAGCTCCATCAGCGCCATGCCGACCCCGTCGGCCAGCCCGCCGTGCACCTGACCCTCGACGATCATCGGGTTGATCCGCGGCCCGCAGTCGTCCACGGCGACGAACCGGCGCACCTTCACCTGCCCGGTGCCGGGATCCACGTCCACCACGCAGATGTAGGCCCCGAACGGGTAGGTCAGGTTCGGCGGGTTGTAGACGCAGGTCGCGTCCAGGTGCCCCTCCACGCCCTCGGGCAGCTCCAGCGGCCCGTGCGCGGCCAGCGCGATCTCGGCGATCGTCTTGCCCTGGTCCGGGTCGCCCTTGACGTAGAAGCGGCCCTTCTCCCACTCCAGGTCCTCCGGCGCCACCTCCAGCATCGCGCCGGCCACGATCCGGGCCCGCTCGCGGACCTTGCGGGCCACCACCGCGGTCGCCCCGCCGGAGACCGGCGTGGACCGCGACCCGTACGTGCCCAGCCCGAACGGCGTCTGGTCGGTGTCGCCCTGCACGACCTCGATGTCGTCGGGCGAGATGCCCAGCTCCTCGGCGACGATCTGGGCGAAGGTGGTCTGGTGCCCCTGCCCCTGGCTCATGCAGGACAGCCGCAGCACCGCCTTGCCGGTCGGGTGCACGCGCAGCTCCGCGCCGTCGGCCATGCCGAGCCCGAGGATGTCCATGGTCCGCCGCGGCCCGGCGCCGACGGCCTCGGTGAAGAAGCTGACGCCCAGGCCCATCAGCTCCCCGCGCTCCCGCTTGGCCGCCTGCTCGGCCCGCAGCTCGCCGTACCCGACCATGTCCAGGGCCAGTTGCAGCGCCCGCGGGTAGTCGCCGGAGTCGTACTCCCAGCCGGTCGGGCAGGTGTAGGGGAACTGCTCGGGCCGCAGCAGGTTCTTCATCCGCAGCTCGGCCGGGTCGGCGTTCAGCTCGTACGCCAGCACGTCGACCATCCGCTCCACCAGGTACACGGCCTCGGTGACGCGGAAGGAGCAGGCGTACGCGACGCCGCCGGGCGCCTTGTTGGTGTAGACGCCGCTGACCTCGCAGTGCGCGGCGCTCAGGTCGTACGAACCGGTGAAGATGTGGAAGAAGCCGGCCGGAAACTTGGTGGGCTGCGCGGTGCTGTTGAACGCGCCGTGGTCGGCCAGCACCTTCACCCGAAGGCCCAGGATCTTGCCGTCCCGGGTGGCGGCGATCTCGCCGCGCATGTGGTAGTCGCGGGCGAAGGACGTGCTCATCAGGTTCTCCGAGCGGTCCTCGACCCACTTCACCGGCTTGCCGGTCAGGATCGAGCCGACCACCGCGCAGACATACCCGGGGTAGATGCCGACCTTGTTGCCGAACCCGCCGCCGATGTCCGGGGCCATGATCCGGATCTTGTGCTCGGGCAGGCCGGCGACCAGGGCGTACAGGGTGCGGTGGGCGTGCGGGGCCTGGGTGTTGCACCAGATGGTGACCTTGCCGGTCACCTTGTCCACATCCGCGACCGCGCCGCAGGTCTCCAGCGGCGCCGGGTGTACGCGCGGGTACAGCATGTCCTGGCTGACCACGACCTCGGCGTTGGCGAACACCTCGTCGGTCTTCGCCCGGTCGCCGGACTCCCAGTCGAAGATGTGGTTGCTGGTCAGCCCCTCCTTGTCGTCGCGGATGACCGGCGCGTCCGGGTCGAGGGCCCGGCGGGCGTCGATGACCGCCGGCAGCGGCTCGTAGTCGACCTCGATGAGTTCGAGCGCGTCGCGGGCGGCGTACCGGTCCTCGGCGACGACGAAGGCGACCTCCTGGCCCTGGAAGCGGACCTTGTCGGTGGCCAGTACGGCCTGCGTGTCCATCGACAGGGTCGGCATCCAGGCGAGGTTGAGACCGGCGAGGGTCTGCCCGGTGATGACCGCGCGCACCTTCGGGTGGGCCTCGGCCGCGCTGGTGTCGATCGACAGGATCCTGGCGTGCGCGTGCGGGCTGCGCAGGACCGCGCCGTGCAGCATGCCCGGCAACTGCACGTCGTCGATGTAGTTGCCGCGGCCCCGGACGAAGCGCGCGTCCTCCTTGCGCTTCATCGAGCCGTACCCCATGGGGGTTTCCTTGGCCGCCATCTGCGTCATGCCGGCACCTCCGTGCTGGTCGTCTCGTGCTCGGCGGCGTACTGGATGGCGCGCACGATGTTCTGGTACCCGGTGCAGCGGCACAGCTGGCCGGAGATGGCCTCGCGGATCTCCGGTTCGGTCGGGCTCGGGTTGGCGTCCAGCAGGGCGCGGGCGGTCATCATCATCCCGGGCGTACAGAAGCCGCACTGGAGGCCGTGGCACTCGGTGAACCCCTGCTGTACGGGGTCCAGCTCGCCGTCCTTCTCCAGCCCCTCGACCGTGGCCACCGCCCGGCCGTCGGCCATCACGGCCAGCACGGTGCAGGACTTGACCGGTACGCCGTCCAGGTGGACCACGCACACGCCGCAGTTGGAGGTGTCGCAGCCCCAGTGCGTCCCGGTCAGGCCCAGGTGGTCGCGCAGGAAGTGGACCAGGAGCAGCCGCGGCTCGACCTCGCGGGTGTACTCCTGCCCGTTCACGGTCACCGTGATCTGCATGTCAGGCCTCCTCGCCCCGGGCGCGGGCGGCGGCGCGGGCCAGGGCACGCGCGGTCAGCTCACCGGCCAGATGGCGCTTGTAGTCGACGGGTCCGCGCTGGTCGGCGGTCGGGCGGCAGTGCTCGGCGGCGATCCGGCCGGCCTCGGCGAGGCTCTCGGTGGTGGCGGGCCGGCCGCGCAGGAAGTCCTCGGCCTCGGCGGCCACGAAGTGCTCGGCGCCGACCGCGGTCAGGCCGATCCCGGCGTCGCTGACGGTGTCGCCGTCCAGCCACAGCGCGGCGCCCGCGGCGGCCACCGCCCAGTCCCCGACCCGGCGCTCCACCTTCTGGTACGCGCTGCTGCCGCCGGGCCGGATCGGCACCCGGATCTCCAGCAGCAGCTCGCCGTCGGCCACCACCGTCTCGTACGGGCCGGTGTGGAACTCGCGTACGGGGACCGTCCGGGTGCCGCCGGGGCCGATGATCACGGCGCTGGCGCGGACGGCGCCGAACGCGGCGGACAGGTCCTCCGACGGGTCGGCCTGGCACAGCGAGCCGCCGATGGTGCCGCGGTTGCGCACCACCGGGTCGGCGATCACCCGCTCGGCGTCGGCGAAGATCGGGAAGTGCTCGGCGGCCAGGGCCGAGGCGAGCAGGTCGTTGTGCCGGGTCATCGCGCCGATGGCCAGCTCCGCGCCGTCCAGCCGCAGGTAGTTCAGCTCGGTGAGGTCGTTGATGTCGATGAGCGCCTCGGGCTGGGCCAGGCGCAGCTTCATCATCGGGATCAGGCTGTGCCCGCCGGCCACCACGCGGGCGTCGGGGCCGTACCGGGCCAGCAGGGCCAGCGCCTCCTCGACGGTGCCTGCCCGGGCGTACTCGAAGTCGGCCGGTACCTGCATGGAACCTCCTTGGTCGCTGCGAGCGATCCTGGACCGGCCCCGCGCCGCCGACAACTGCCAAATAAGCGAAGCATTAACACGGGCCGGTCTACGGTGTGCGCGTGACGCTCACGCAGCTCAGCGCGTTCGTCCTGGTGGCCCGGCTCGGGTCGGTGAAGGCGGCGGCCGGCGCGCTCGGGGTGAGCGAGCCGGCGGTCTCCCAGGCGCTGTCCGCGCTGCGCCAGCACTTCGGCGACCAGCTCATCGCCCGCGGCGGCGCCGGGATGACGCTGACCGCGGGCGGCGCGCGGCTGCTGCTGATCGCCTCGCAGATGGTCTCGCTCGGCGCGGAGGCGGAGGCGGCGGTCCGGGCGGCACAGGGCGCGCCCGATCAGTTGCGTACGGTAGCCACCAGCACGATGGCGGAGTTCGTGGCCACGCCGCTGCTGGACGCCTTCTCCCGCCGCGGCGGCCGCAGCGTCGAGGCGAGCTTCGGGGTGGCCGCCGCGGCGGAGATGCCGGTGCTGGTGGCCAACCGGCTGGCCGACCTGGCCCTCGGCCCGTTCCTGGGCAAGGACCCGGCGCTCGGGCTGGACTCCGAGCCGATCTTCCGCTGCCGGATGGTGGTGGTGAGCAGCGGCCGGACCCGGCCCCGGGGCGACGCGGGCCAGTGGCCGTGGCTGGTGGACGCCTCGGCCACCGACCCGGACAGCGACACCAGCCGGCTGCTGCGGCTGCTGGCCGTGCCCGAGCACCGCATCCGGGTCTTCCCGAACCAGACCGCCGCCTGGGAGGCCGCCGCCGAGGGGACCGGGGTGGCGCCGGCGGTGGCGCACCTGGCCGCGCCCCAGCTGCGCCGCGGCGAGCTGACGATCGTGGAGACCCCGGCCACCCCGATGGAGATCGGCTGGCACGTCACCACCCTGCGCCCCGACCGCCGCTCGGCCGCCACCTCCGCCTTCCGCCGCTTCCTCGGCACCCCCGAGGCGATGCAGCTGATGTCCTCCCCCGGCTCCGGCGTCGCCCCGTCCCGCTTCAAACCGCCGCTCTACGTGACGATCTGGAGCTAGCCCGCGGTCGGGGCGAGTTCCGGGGCGGCGGTGCCGGCGCGGCTGTTCGGCGCGCCCAGGGCGATGACGGCGGCGGCGAGCACTGCGAGGCTCGCGGCGAGCAGCGCGGCGGACAGGCCGGAGGCGAGCGCGGTCCGCGGTGCGGCGTGCTGGGCGAGCAGGTGGTTGGTGCGGGCGGTGGCCACCGCGGAGAAGGCGGCGAGGCCGAGCGCGGAGCCGAGCTGGGTCGCGGCGTTCAGCAGCCCGGCGGCGAGACCGGCCTGGTCGGCGGGGACACCGGCGTTGGCCGCGGCGGTGACGGTCACGAAGACGGCGCCGAGCCCGAGGGACATCACGACCAGGCCGGGCAGCAGGTCCACCACGTACGAGCCGTGCGCCGGGACGCGGGACAGTAGGAGCATGCCGGCCGCGGCGATGACCGCGCCGCCGGCGATGACCGGCCGGGTGCCGGTGCGCGGGATGAGCTGGGTGACCAGCCCGGCGGCGAGCGCGATGCCGGCCGTGACCGGCAGGTACGCGCTGCCGCCCTGGATGGGCGAGTAGTCCAGGACGGTCTGCATGTAGAGGGTGAGGAAGAAGAACATCGACAGGAAGCCGGCGAAGGCGATGAGCTGGGTGGCGTCGGCGGCGGCCAGGCCACGAACGCGGAAGATCGAGAACGGGAACAGCGGCTGCGCCGCACGGCGCTCGTTGACGGCGAACGCGCCCAGCAGCAGCGCGGCGGTGGCCAGCTCGCCGATCGTGTGGGCGGTGGCCCAGCCGACCTCGGGCGCCCGCACCAGCGCGTAGATGCCGAGCAGCATCCCGCCGGTGACCAGGATCGCGCCCGGCGCGTCGAACCGGCGCGCGCCGAGCCCGCCGCGCGGCCGCTCGCCCGGCACCAGCGCGTACGCGGCGGCAATGACGGTCAGGCAGACGGGGACGTTGACGAACAGGACCCAGCGCCAGCCCGGACCTTCGGAGAGCACGCCGCCCAGGAAGACGCCGGCCGCCGCGCCCAGCCCGCTCACCGCGCCCCACGCGGCCAGCGCCCGGTTGCGGTCGCGGCCTTCGGCGAAGGTGGTGGTGAGGATCGACAGCGCGGCCGGTGCCATCAGCGCTGCGCCGACGCCCTGGGCGATGCGCGCGCCGACCAGCATGGCGGCGTTCGGCGCCAGCCCGCCGGCCAGCGAGCAGGCGGCGAACAGGGCCGTACCGGCGACCAGTACGCGGCGCCGGCCGAGCAGGTCGGCCGCGCGGCCGCCGAGCAGCAGGAACCCACCATAGGTGAGGACGTAGCCGGACAGGACCCACTGGAGGTTCTGCTGGGAGAAGCCGAGGTCGTCGCGGATCGACGGCAGGGCGACGTTCATGATCGATGAGTCGACGATGTCGAGGAACTGCACCGCGCACAGCAGCACCGTGAGGGCACCGCGCCGGGTTCGGGCATCCATGGCGACCTTCCAGACTGGACGATTTCGACCAGTTGGACGCTAGACCAGAGTGGACGAATCCGTCCAGTCCTGCTTCAGGCCGCGAACGTGCCGACGAATCCCAGCGCCGAGTCCACGGCGATCCGCAGGGCGGCACCGTCGCGGCGGACCTGGCTGAGCAGCATCCCGCCTTCCAGGCTCGCCAGCAGGGCGGTCGCGAGCACGTCGGGCGGGGCGTCGGGCCGCAGCTCGCCCGCGGCGCGGATCCGGGTGAACGCCTCCTCGAACAACCGCTCCCAGGCCGCGAACGCGTCGCTGAGGTGGACCCGCGCCGGCTCGTTGTGTCCGGCCACATCGCTGGCCATCGACCCGATCGGGCAGCCGGCCGGATCCCGCTCGTACTGCTCGACGAATCCCTCGATCGTCCGCCGCAGCTCCGCCAGCGTCCGCACCGACGCGAACGCCTGCGTCAGGCCGGCCAGGAACTGCTCGCACTGGTACGCCACGGCGGCCGCCATCAGCTGCTCCCGGCCGCCGAAGTAGTGCACGAACTGGCTCTTGCTGGCGCCGGCCGCGGCGAGCAACTGCTCCAGGCTGGCCCCGCGCACGCCGTGCTCGGCGACGGCGGCGGCCACCCGGGACACGATCCGGTCCCGGGTCGCCCGCCCCCGCGCGGTCGTCGGCTCGGCGGTCACCCACTCACCGTAATGACCGTTGGACGAGTCCGTCCAATGGTCAGCGGGTGGTGCAGGTCGGCGTACCGGCCGGTGGTTGGCCGCCTTCGACCGACATGCCCCAGGTGGCGGTGCCGCCGGGCTGGAGGACCGCGTTGTAGGTCTGGTTGGCCGCCGCGATCTGGCCGCCGGCCGTGGTCAGCAGCGCGTTCCAGGAGTTGGTGACCCGCAGCGAGGCCGGGAAGGCGAGGTTGACGGTCCAGCCGGTGGTCGGCGCGGTGCCGCGGTTGGTGACGGTGAACTCCTGCACGAAGCCGGTCGCCCAGCTGCTGGTCACCGCCGAGGTCACGGTGCAGCCGCCGGCCGGGTTCTGCGTCGGCGTGGGGGTCGGCGTCGGCGGGGTCGGCGTCGGCGTCGGGCCGGTACCCGTGGTGTAGGAGATCTTCGTGTACGCCGGGGAGCACTGCGAGCCGCAGGAGGCGGGCAGCGAGAAGCTGTACACCCGCCCGCCGCCGACCAGCGCGTCGTTGGCGTCCCGTACCCGGATCTGGAAGTCGGTGCCGCCGGAGGTGGTGCCGCCGATGATGAACGCCTGCCCCATGTCGCTGTCCATCTGCGCGCTCTGCCAGGTGCCGCCCGCGAAGAACTCCACGCCGTGGATGCCGTTGGGCAGCCGGGAGACCGAGATCGCCGGCCAGAAGCGCTGCGCCCCGGCCAGGAAGCCGATCTGGATGTCGCCGGTGTAGTTGGGCGCCGGGATGAACGACCACGAGATGTGCCGGTTGTTCCAGTGGTTCGGGTTCAGGTCGCCTACCGGCACGCCGTTGCGCAGGAACCGGTTGATCGAGGCGGTGCCGAGGTCCAGGTGGTAGGGGTCGTCGCGGCACCAGGCGTTGGCGTCGCCGCAGCTGTCGGCCACCAGCATGTTCAGCGTGGCGCCGTTGTAGGCGTCGCTGACGAACGAGCCGTTGCGGCAGAACGCCTGGTTCGGCGCGCCGTCGTTGGTGCCGGTGCAGAAGTCGCCGATGGTGACCTTCACCCAGCGGCCGCAGTTGTGCCCGTTGTTCCAGATGCCGATCTTGCTGGCCTGCGCATCCGGGATCGGCCGCTGGACGAAGGAGTAGTCGCGCGGGGTGTTGTACACGTTCAGCGCGACGAAGTCCTGCGTCTCCAGCTCCGACTGCGGCATCCCGCACCCGCCGTACGGCGAGCCGAGGCCGTCGAAGTGGGTGGCGTTGGCAGTCACTCCCGCCGCCGGCGGATCGGCCGGCACCGCCCGCGCCGGCAGCTGCGCCAGCAGCACACCGACACACACCGACGCCACCAGCGTCACCGGGATGGACAGGATTCGCACATGCCTCATGGTGGATCCCTTCGGCGGCCCCGCATCCTTGTGGGAGCGCTCCCACGTGTGATGGTAGGCAGCCGCCGCGAGCCGGGTCAACGGTCGGGGCCTGCGCTGGCTCTCGTGCCGCGCGCCACCGCTCTCCATGACCGGTCGGTCCTGGTCCATTCAACCCGGCCCGGAGCCATTCCGGTGGTACGCTTCCCGGCGCAGGAATGGCACTTATTCGGGCGATATCAAGAAGTAGGGTAGATGTTCCGCCTCAAATCCGCGTTCCGGGTGTCGCAGCGCCAACTGACATGGGCTCTTGCCGGTCTCGTTGTCGTGATTGTCACGGCCGTCATCGCCGCCGGAAATCTGCGGGTGATCTACCGCGCGGAGCCGGATTTCGTACTCGGCTCGTTCCTGGCCGTCGCCGCGTACTGCTTTGCCAAGGCGACGACCAGGACCAGTGATGAGAGGGTACTGGAGGAACTGCACCGCACCGGCGCGCTGCAGCGGTTGCGGCTCGCCCAGCGCGATGTGAGCGCGGCCATGCGGCGGCTCACCACCTACTACCACAGCCAGGCCGAGAGCCTCGACTTCGTCGCCGGCCTGGACTTGTACGAAGTCATCTTCGACGACATCGACGAGGCGCTGGCCAACATCGACGGCGTCATGCAGATCCTCGGCGTACCCGAGGAGCAGTCCGTGACGTACGAGATCGAGCACGTTTCCCGGCAGTTGCTGCTCCGCCACAGCAGGGGTGTACGGGAGGCGCTGAACCGGCAGCGAAAGATCTACGAATGGCTCATCGTGACTGTCCGGCCCGGCGAGCAACCCGGAATTTGGGATCGGTTCGGCAACATGACCTCGGATTTGCTGAAAGCCCACTTCGCGATGCGGATGCTCTGTGCCCGCCCTCTTCGGGTGGCTCCGGACGAGCAGTCGATCGAGCTGATCGGTTATCTCGAGGTGAGCTATGACAGGGCGGTGGAGTTCGCCGACAAGTTGCGGGTCGGTGGCTTCAAACCGCCCGAGGTGCTGGACACCCTGCTGACCGATCTGGAAGGCGCCAAGAAAGCTCTGCTGGGCGCCCGGCTGGCCCTGCCCGGCTCGCACCAGGCGGCGGCACCCTAGCGATTGTCGAGGATGCGGCGGGCCTTGCCGAGGGAGCGTTCGATGCTGCCGGGCGGGACGACCTCGACGTGCACGGTGACGCCGATGGTCTGCTTCACCAGGGTGGCGAGGGTTTCGGGGTCGGCGTTCGCGCCGGGGCGGTGTTCGACCCGGATGGTCAGTTCGTCCAGGCGGGACGGTCTGGTGAGGACGCACTGGAAATGTGGGGACAGCTCGGGGACGCGCAGGATCAGTTCCTCGATCTGGGTCGGGAACAGGTTGACCCCGCGCAGGATGATCATGTCGTCGGACCGGCCGGTGATCTTCTCGATCCGGCGCATGGGGCGGGCGGTGCCGGGCAGCAGCCTGGTCAGGTCGCGGGTGCGGTAGCGGACCACCGGCATGGCCTGCCTGGTCAGCGAAGTGAGGACCAGCTCGCCGCGCTCCCCGTCCGGCAGCACCGCGCCGGTCACCGGGTCCACGATCTCGGGGTAGAAGTGGTCCTCCCAGACGTGCAGGCCGTCCTTGGTGTCCACGCACTCCTGCGCCACCCCCGGACCCATCACCTCCGACAGGCCGTAGATGTCGACCGCGTGCATGTCCAGCCGCTGCTCCAGCTCCGCCCGCATGTCACCGGTCCACGGCTCGGCGCCGAAGATGCCGACCTGCAGCGAGGTCGCGGCCGGATCCACGCCCTGCCGTTCCATCTCGTCGACGATGGCGAGCATGTACGACGGGGTGACCATGATGATCTCGGGTTCGAAATCGCGGATCAGCAGCACCTGGCGCTCGGTCATCCCGCCGGAGACCGGGATGACGGTGCAGCCCAGCGCCTCGGCGCCGTAGTGCGCGCCCAGCCCGCCGGTGAACAGCCCGTACCCGTACGCCACGTGCACCCGGTCCCCCGCTCGCCCGCCCGCCGCGCGGATCGAGCGCGCCATCAGGCTGGCCCACGTACCGAGGTCGGCGTTGGTGTACCCGACCACGGTGGGCCGGCCGGTGGTGCCGGAGGAGGCGTGCACGCGCGCCACCTGGTCGCGCGGCACGGCGAACATGCCGAACGGGTAGTTGTCCCGCAGCTCGGCCTTGCCGGTGAACGGGAAGCGGGCCAGGTCGGCCAGCCCGCGCAGGTCGTCCGGGTGCACGCCCGCCGCCTCGAACGCGGCCCGGTAGTGCGGCACGTTCTCGTACGCATGCCGCAGCGACCAGCGCAGCCGCTCCAGCTGGAGGGCGCGCAGTTCGTCCACGCTGGCCCGTTCGATGGGCTCCAGCGTTGCCGGGTCCGGCGTCCTGTCCCGCACGGGCCTGACCGTACGGCCTAGGACTCGCGACCGATAGCGCCGCGCCGCCGCGGGGTGGCTGAATGGTGCGCATGAGGAACGAGTACCTGGCCCGGATCGGGCTGGCCGAGCCGCCGCCGGCCACCGCCAGCGGGCTGCGGATCCTGCAGGAGGCGCACCTGCGTACGGTGCCGTTCGAGAACCTGTCCATCCACCTGGGCGAACCGGTGGTGCTGGCCGAGGCCGACCTGCTGGCCAAGGTGGTGGACCGGCGGCGCGGCGGTTTCTGCTACGAGCTGAACGGCGCGTTCGCGGTCCTGCTGCGCGAGCTGGGCTTCGCGGTCACGCTGCTGCAGGCGCGGGTGTACGGCCGGGACGGCGCGCTCGGCATCCCGTACGACCACCTGGCGCTGCGGGTGGACATCGGCGGGACGCCGTGGCTGGCCGACGTGGGGTTCGGCCGGTTCACCCGGTACCCGGTGCGGCTGGATACCGCTGCGGCGCAGGAGGATCCGGGCGGTACGGTCACCGTCACGCACGGCGCCGAGGGCGACCTGGACGTGTCGGTCGACGGGGCGCCGCAGTACCGGCTGGAGGCGCGGCCGCGGGCGCTGTCCGACTTCGAGCCGTCCTGCTGGTATCACCAGACCTCGCCGAGGTCGCACTTCACCCAGTCGCTGGTGTGCTCGCTGGCCACCGCGACCGGCCAGCTGACGCTGAGCGGGCACACCCTGATCGAAACCGTGGGCGGGCAGCGGACCGAGAAGCACCTGGCCGACGACGCCGAGGTGCTGGCCGCGTACGGCGACCTGTTCGGCATCGTGCTGGAGCGGCTGCCGGCCGAGCCGGCTCCGGTGTCGCCGGATCAGGTGTCGTAGTCGACGGTGACCACCGGTGAGGTGGGCACCGACTGGCAGGTCAGGACGTAGCCGGCGTCCAGTTCGGACTGTTCGAGGGCGAAGTTGCGGCGCTGGTCGACGGTGCCGGTGACCAGCATCGCCCGGCAGGTGCCGCAGACCCCGCCCTTGCAGGCGAACGGCAGGTCCGGGCGGCCCCGCTGGGCGCCCTCCAGCACGGTGCTGCCCAGCGGCACGTTCACCGTGGTGGCGCGCCCGTCCAGGACCACGGTCACCTCCACGCCGGGGCCGGCCGCGGCCTCGGCGTGGGTGGCCGGCGGCGGCGCCTCGGCCTCGACGTAGAACAGCTCCCGGTGCACCCGCTGGATCGGTACGCCCAGCTCGGTCAGCACCGCGACGGCGTCGGAGACCATCCCGTACGGGCCGCACAGCCACCAGTGGTCGACCGCTCCGACGTCCACCAGGCTCGGCAGCAGCGTGCGCAGCTTGGCCGCGTCCAGCCGGCCGGTGAACAGCTCCGCCTCGCGCGGCTCCCGGGACAGCACGTGCACCAGGTCCAGCCGGGTGTGGTGACTGTCCTTCAGGTCGGCCAGCTCCTCGGCGAACATCGCCGTGTTGGCGCGCCGGTTCCCGTACAGCAGCGCGGCCTGGCTGGCACCGTCGGCCAGCACCGAGGAGGCGATCGACAGCACCGGCGTGATGCCGGATCCGGCCGCGATGAACACGTGGTAGCCGGGCGCGGCCAGGTCCGGGGTGAACCGGCCGGTGGGCGGCAGCACGTCGATCTCGTCGCCGGGCCGCACCTCGCGCACCAGCCAGCCGGAGATCAGCCCGCCGGCCACCTCCCGCACGCCGATCCGCAGCGGCTGCCCCGCCGGGGAACAGATCGAGTACGACCGGCGCTCGTCCACGCCGTCGACCAGCCGCCGCAGCGTCACCGACTGCCCCGGCTCGAACCGGTACGCCTCCGCCAGCGAGTCCGGCACCGCGAAGGTGATCTCGGCGGAATCCTCGGTGAGCCGCCGCACGCCCGCCACCCGCAACGGATGGAACGCGGCCCGGCGGGTAGCAACCGGCATGCCCATTACAGCTCCTTCACGTGCTCGAAGGGCTCGGAGCAGGTACGGCAGCGGCGCAGCGCCGTACACGCGGTCGGGCCGAACCGGGAGGTCTCCACGGTGTCCGCCGAGCCGCAGTGTGGACAGTCCACAGTGGACGGGCGCGGGGTGAGCGTGATGGGGATCGGGCCGCCGGTGTTGCGGCTGGCGGCGCCGGGTGGGGCGATGCCGGCCTCGGCGAGTTTGCGCTTCCCGGCCTCGCTGATCCAGTCAGTGCTCCACGGCGGCGACAGCACGGTCCGCACCACGACATCCGGGTAGCCGGCCGAGTGCAGGGCGGTCACCAGGTCGTCCCGGATCGCCTCCATGGCAGGGCATCCGGTGTAGGTGGGGGTGATCGTGACGGTGACCGTGCCGCCGGACTCCTCCACCGAGCGGAGCACGCCCAGGTCGGCCAGGGTCAGCACCGGCAGCTCGGGGTCGACCACGCCGGCGGCGACCGCGGCCGGGCTCACCACGTCGCCCCCGGGTGCGCCCGCGCCACGCTCTGCATCTCGGCCAGCACGTACCCCAGGGATTCGGTGTGTACGCCGTCCCGCCCGAACCGGCCGGACACCCCGGCCAGCGCGGGCGCCTCGGGCCGGTCGAGCGTCGCCGCGGCCAGCACCTCGCCGACCACCTGGTCGAACTCGGCCCGCAACTCCCCCGGGTCCACCGCCACCCCGACCAGCCGCCGCTCCACCGGGTGCGCGGCGAACAGCTCCGCCACCAGCGGCCACACCACCGCCAGCCCCGCCTGCGCGCGCTCGTGCGAGTACGGCGTCCCGTCGCCCAGCCGTACCAGCCAACGGGCGGCGTAGTCGCGGTGGTAGGTCACCTCGGCCACGCCCTTGGCGGCCACCGCGGCCAGCACCGGGTCGGCGCTGTCCCGCAGGCGTACCAGCAGGGCCAGCCGCCAGGCCGAGAAGACGAGCAGCCGGGCGATGGTCTGCGCGAAGTCGCCGTTCGGCGCCTCCACCAGCCGCACGTTGCGGAACTCCCGCTCCTCCCGGCCGAAGGCCAGCGTGTCCTCGTCGCCGCCGAGCACGGTCGCGGCCCGGCCCAGCAGCAGCCGCGCCTGCCCGAGCAGGTCCAGCCCGATGTTGGCCAGCGCGACCTCGTCCTCCAGCTCCGGGGCGCGCGCACACCACTCCTGCAGCCGGTGCGAGGCGATCAGCGCGTCGTCGCCGAGCATCAGGCAGTACGCCGCCAGGTCGGCCGGATCCACCCCGGCCGGCAGCGCGGTGTCCACTGTGGACATCGGGTCGGCGAAGCCGGTCCCGTACGCCCAGCGGCTGTCGTCGTCGGCGCCGGCGATCGCCTCGTACACGCTCTCGTCGGACATCAGATGTTCGGTACGCCGTCGGGGATGTCGTAGAACGTGGGGTGCCGGTACACCTTGTCGGCCGCGGGCGCGAAGAACGGGTCCTTCTCCTGCGGGCTGGAGGCGGCGATATCGGCGGCGCGCACCACCCAGATGCTCACGCCCTCGTTGCGCCGGGTGTACAGGTCGCGCGCGTTGCCCAGCGCCATCTCGGCGTCGGCGACCCGCAGCGACCCGACGTGTACGTGGTTCAGCCCGCGCTTGCCGCGCACGAACACCTCCCACAGCGGCCAGTCCCGCTTGACGGTGCTCATCTGCTCGCCTCCGCGGTCGCTCCGCTCCTCGCCGCGGAAAAAGCGCCCGCGGCTGCGATGCTCACTCCCTGTCGGCTCGCGGTGCTCATGTCACGCCACCTCCCGAGGGGCTGCGGGTTCGGCAGATTCGGCGCCCTCCGTGTGCTTGGCGGCGTAGGCCAGCGCCGCCTCGCGTACCCAGGCGCCGTCCTCGTGCGCGGCCCGCCGGTGCTCGACCCGCTGGGCGTTGCACGGGCCGGCCCCGCCGATCACCCGCTTCAGCTCCGACCAGTCCACGGCGCCGAAGTCGTAGTGCCCGCGCCGGTCGTTCCAGCGCAGGTCCGGGTCGGGCAGCCGTACGCCGAGCGCGTCGGCCTGCGGCACGGTCATGTCCACGAACCGCTGCCGCAGCTCGTCGTTGGTGTGCCGCTTGATCTTCCAGGCCATCGACTGCGCGGTGTTGGGCGACTCCCCGTCCGGCGGGCCGAACATCATCAGCGACGGCCACCACCACCGGTCGGTCGCGTCCTGCACCATCCGCCGCTGCGCGTCGGTGCCGCGCATCATGGTGAGCAGCAGCTCGTACCCCTGCCGCTGGTGGAACGACTCCTCCTTGCAGATGCGGATCATCGCCCGCGCGTACGGGCCGTAGGAGGAACGGCACAGCGGCACCTGGTTGCAGATGGCCGCGCCGTCGACCAGCCAGCCGATCACGCCCACGTCGGCGAAGGTCAGCGTCGGGTAGTTGAAGATCGAGGAGTACTTCTGCCGGCCGCTGATCAGCTTGCCGGTGAGTTCGGTGCGGTCGGCGCCCAGCGTCTCGGCGGCCGAGTACAGGTACATCCCGTGGCCGGCCTCGTCCTGCACCTTGGCCAGCAGGATCGCCTTGCGCCGCAGCGACGGCGCGCGGGTGATCCAGTTGCCCTCCGGCTGCATGCCGATGATCTCCGAGTGCGCGTGCTGCGCGATCTGCCGGATCATGGTGGCCCGGTAGGCATCCGGCATCCAGTCGCGCGGCTCGATCCGCTGATCGCGCGCGATCGTGTCCTCGAACCGTTCGGTCAGCTCCATCAGCCCTCCTTCGCCACGAGGGTGAGCACGTCGTACGTCGCGACCGGCTTGCCCTCACCGTTGGTGACCAGCGCGTCCCAGCGCACCTCGCCGTAGTGCGTGCCCTCCCGGGGGCTGATCTGCTTGGCGGTGAGCGTCACGGTGATCTCATCGCCGGGGTAGACCGGGGTCAGGAAGCGCAGGTTCTCCAGCCCGTAGTTGGCCAGCACCGGGCCGGGCGCCGGCTCCACGAACAGCCCGGCGGCGAAGGACACCACCAGGTAGCCGTGCGCGACCCGGCCGCCGAAGAACGGGTTGGCCGCCGCCGCCTCCTCGTCCAGGTGCGCGTAGAAGGTGTCCCCGGTGAACGCGGCGAACTGCTCGATGTCGGCCATGCTCACCGCGCGCGGCCCGGCCACGACGGTGTCGCCGACCCGCAGGTCCGCCAGCGACTTCCGGAACGGGTGCACAGCGCCGATGGTGCGCTCCGCCCCTGACACCCACCTGCCGGTGACCGCGCCGAGCACCGCCGGGCTGGCCTGTACGGCGGTGCGCTGCATGTGGTGCAGCACCGCGCGCACCCCGCCCAGCTCCTCGCCGCCGCCGGCGCGCCCCGGGCCGCCGTGCACCAGCGGCGCCAGCGGCGAGCCGTGCCCGGTCGACTCGGCCGCGTTGGTGGCATCCAGCACCAGCAGCCGGCCGTGCCAGGGGGCGAGGCCGAACACGACGGTCCGGGCGAAGTCGCGGTCGGCGGTGACCACCGACCCGGCCAGGCTGCCCAGCCCGCGGGCGGCCAGCGCGACGACCTCCTCGACCGACCGGTACGGCAGCAGCGTGCTGACCGGGCCGAAGGCCTCCACCTCGTGCGGCGCGGCGGCACTGCCCTCGGCACGCAGCAGGATCGGGCCGAGGAACGCGCCGCGCTCGGGGTCGGCGCCCACCACGGACACCCGCTCAGCGTCGCCGAAGACCACGCTGCCCGCATCCCGGAGCGCCTTCAGCGAGCGGCGTACCTCCTCGCGCTGCTCCAGGCTGGCCAGCGCGCCCATCCGTACCGACGGGTCGTTCGGGTCGCCGACCACGACCTCGGCGAGCCTGGCCGAGACCGCATCGGCGACGGCGTCCAGGTGGGCATCGGGGACGAACGCGCGCCGGATCGCGGTGCACTTCTGCCCGGCCTTCACCGTCATCTCGGTGACCAGCTGGTCGACGTACAGGTCGAATTCGGCGGTGCCGGGCGCGGCGTCGGGACCGAGGACCGAGCAGTTGAGCGAGTCGGCCTCGGCGGTGAAGCGGACCGCGTTGCGCACGACGGCCGGGTGGGTGCGCAGCCGCTGCGCGGTGGCCGCCGAGCCGGTGAAGCCGACGCTGTCCTGCGCGCCCAGGTGGTCCAGCAGGTCGCCGGCACCGCCGCACAGCAGCTGCAGCGCGCCCTCCGGCAGGATGCCCGCGGCGATGATCAGCTCCACCAGCCGGTGGGTGATGTACGAGGTCTGGCTGGCCGGCTTGACCAGGCTGGGCACCCCGGCCAGGAACGCGGGGGCGAACTTCTCCAGCGGCCCCCAGACCGGGAAGTTGAAGGCGTTGATCTGGACGGCCACGCCGTGCCGCGGGGTGAGGATGTGCTGCCCGACGAAGGTGCCGCCGCGGCCGAGCGGTTCGACCTCGCCCTCGACGTACACGGTGTCGTTGGGCAGCTCGCGGCGGCCCTTGCTGGCGTAGCTGAGCATGGTGAAGATGCCGCCGTCCACGTCCACCTGGGCGTCGGACTTCGTGGAGCCGGCGCGGGCGGACAGCGCGTACAGCTCGGGGCGGTGCTCGCGCAGGTGACCGCCGAGCGCCTTGAGCAGCAGGGCGCGCTGGTGGAAGGTCAGCTCGCGCAGCGCCGGGCCGCCCACCCGGCGGCCGTGCTCGAGCGCGGCGGCGGTGTCCAGGCCGGCGGTCGAGACGCGGGCGACCTCCTGGCCGGTGACCGCGTCCAGGACGGGCGCGCCGTCGCCGGCGGGTTGCTGCCAGGTGCCGGAGAGGTAGCTGGGGAGGGCGGGCATCCTGCGGCTCCTTTGCCATGAGCGCGGCGGCACGATTTACTTACCGTCCGTTCGTTAAAGATACTAGCCCGCGTCAACTGTTGGAGGTAACGGTGAGCTCGCAGCCGCCGGCCCGCCGCGGGCGCCCCGGATACGACCGCGAGACCCTGTTGCGCATTGCCGTCGACGTCTTCAACGAGCGAGGGTACGACGGGACGTCCATGGACGACCTGGCCCGGCGGCTGGGCATCACCAAGGCGGCCATCTACTACCACGTTGCCGGCAAGGAGGAGCTGCTGCGGCTCGGCGTGGCCCGCGCGCTGGACGGGCTGGACCGGGTCGCCGAGCGGGTGGCAGCCTCCGACGCGCCCGCGGTGTACCGGTTGGAACACCTGGTCCGCGGCAGCGTCGAGGTACTGGTCGCCGAGCTGCCGTACGTGACGCTGCTGCTGCGGGTCCGCGGCAACACCGAGACCGAGCGGTCGGCGCTGGCCCGCCGCCGCGCCGCCGACCACCTGGCCGTACGGCTGGTGGAGCAGGCGGTCAGCGACGGCGACCTGCGGCCCGACATCCACCCGGCCACCACCGGGCGGTTGCTGTTCGGCGTGGTCAACTCGGTGGTCGAGTGGTACACGCCCGGTGGACCGATCGGTCCACAGGAGCTGGCCGACGCGGTGTGCACGATGCTGTTCGACGGCCTGCGGCGGCCCCGACAGTCGCGGTAGTCGCCCCGAATCCACCCCGCGGATCAGGTTTGTGTCAGTACCCGGTGATATCCCTGAGACACGGGGGATGTCCGTCAGAGCCGCCGGGCAGCCTCTGTATTTCACAGCGGACTGGCAACTCAGCTTCGTGGTAGTCGCTCCGCCCAGCGAAGGAGGCGACAGCATGCAGAAGCAGGTCCAGGTCCCCAAGCGGGGCAAGAGCACCCCCGAGCCGCTCGACCTCCGTACCCCGTCGGGACGGCTCCTCCCCTACTGACCTACCCGGGATCCGCGATTCCACGGTCTCGCGGCCCTTCGTCTTCACTGCTGGCCGGTCGCGTACGGACCGGCCAGCTCCACCAGCGGCGGCAGCCACGGCTCGCCGTCGCGCGGCAGCGGTCGCACCGCCGCGGCGCGGAGCTGGTGGTACGCCTCGCGGGCGGTCCGCCTGCCGGGACTGGTCCCGGCCGCGATCGCCCCGCTGACCAGCGCCGCCGCGAACGACGTACCGGTCCAGGACGCCCAGCCGTCGAAGTCGACCTGGGCGTCCCCGGCGTACACCGGCCCGGTCAGGTACGTGCTGGGCACGTCGGTGCCCAGCGCCACCTTGACGGCGAACGTGCAC
>Ga0081455_10001938_pt1 | contig 24858 bp, 18 predicted proteins | sample TabmetS3T2R1_FD_70207 | JGI IMG/M metagenome (GOLD analysis project Ga0081455, IMG submission 70207) | Tabebuia heterophylla rhizosphere microbial communities from the University of Puerto Rico - S3T2R1 | ecosystem: Host-associated > Plants > Roots > Rhizosphere ...
GTCTGATCTTGGGCGGCGGTCTGCTCCTGAACAGCCGTATCCTCTTCGCTCTTGGCCTCGATGTCGGAATCGGCGGTCTGCTCCTGAACAGCCGTATCCTCTTCGCTCTTGGCCTCGATGTCGGAATCGGCGGTCTGTTCGTCGTTTCGGACACGGTCGTCAGCGACCAGATCTCCGTCGGCTTGATCTTCGACGGGAATCAGTTGCTCGTTACGACTCTGCACCTCGTCAAGAGCTTCCGTAAGGTCCTCCGCGGACCCGTCCTCGTGGGTCTGGCCGTTGTTATTGGGCAGGCCCACGCTAGGTACATGCCGGTCGTCGGCAGTCTGGTCAGGGGTAATCGCCCTCATTTCGACGGTCGGATCCTCGTCGAGGCTCAGCTTGTCGTCGGAAGTTAGCTCCTTGGCTGTCACCCCCCCGTCGGCTGGCTGCACCACCTGTAGAGTGCCGGCCTGCTGCGCATCAGCTGCGACCTGCTCTTCGGCGCTTTTCTGCTCCCCATCGACCGGTTCGGCTGCGTAGGTCGACTGATCATGGCCGTCGACAAGAAGAAGGCGTGGGGGTCGGTCAATACCTGCCGTGCCCGATGAGTCGTCCGTACCTTCAGTACGCAGTAGGGCCGCCATCCGCAGCTCAAGCCCTGCCGTTCGAACCAATTCGGCGGCGGTTCCAACCCTCTCGGCACTCGACCGGCCGGCGGTCACCACGATGATCACACGATCAGTCCACGCCTTGAGATGGTCGGCTCCCACGGACGGGTCCAGATCCGTGATGACAAGGCTGACGTCACTCAGATCGAACGATTGTGCGCTCGAGCCCTGGTTGTTCCCCACAGCACGAAGATCGGCTGCGCTGCTTGCCAGGGCCGGAATCCCGCTCGGGCGGAGCACCGTTAAGGCATGGGTCGAGCCAGCGCGCGATGGAATGATCTCATGATCCGGAATGCCATTCTTCGTGAGATCGATGAGGGCCACCGAGCATCCACGCGAGGCTAGGTCCGTTGCGGCGGCAGCAACGGCGAACCGCACCTCGTCCGAATTGTCAAGGCAGACCACGGCAAGCCGACCCGACCGGCTCGGCACAGGAAGCTCCATCTCCATCGCGTGTGCCAGCTGCTGGCGATGCTCGTCACGGCGGCGGTCAACCGTGCGTAGGTGGGGAAACCAGAGCCACCTTCTGGGAAGGGGCGTGATCCGGCCGACGCTCATTTGAACCGGAGCCTCTAGCGCAGCTGCGACATCGGATCGGCGACGTAGCCGGTCTGAGGTGATCGCAAAGAAAAGCACGATCCCGCAGCCCAGAGCTGCCCCGCCAATGAGGCCGGACGCCAAGACAAGTACCATGCGGCGCTTCGCTCCATCTGGTTCCGCGGCCGCGGGATCGACCGCGACGCTGGAGGAGACAATGGCTGTGTTCTGCAAGCTGGCATCCTCAATGGCCTGCTGCAAAGTGTCTATTCGCCCTTGGACGAACGACCGCTGTGAGATTGTGTCGCCCAGCTTGCTCGCGTTCGAACTGCCCCCCGCCGAGAGCTCGTCAACACGACGAGAGAGGGCACTGACTTCGCCCTGAAGCTTCTCGATGCGTTGTTGCATACCGTCGATGTAAGCGTTCGACTGAGCAGTTAAGTGTTCCGCCCGGAAACCCAGGTAGACCGATGTCAGGGCCGCCAGGCGACGGGTTGCCTCGGCTTCGCTCGGTGCAGAGAGCGTGAGCAATAGAATCTCTGAGCTGACCGGCTCGGCGGTCAGGTTCTTGAGGAATTCATCAGGGGTCATTGCCAGGCCCAGGTTGGCGATGGTTGTACTCGCCACAGTCCGGGTCCTCAATAAGCTCACATCGGTAGCCATCGCCGCCGAGGATTCGACATCTGGCCTGTGGGTCAGCTGCAGTGACGCTTTGGCTTGATGCAAGGCTGGAGACGCGACCAGAAATGCCGCGGCTGCCAGCAGCCCGAGAACCGCGGATAGCACGCAGACAAGCCAGCGACGTCGCAGTGCAGTGCGGATGAAATGCAGGTTCACGAAGGTGGGCGGACGACGGCCCTGGGGAATCTCCTCCTCATCATGCACGTCGAGGACCTGCGAGCGGGCTGGAATCATGCGCGGCTCCTATTTCGGGCGGTAACGGTACCGTCAGAAGATGGAATGCCTGTGAGGCGCGTGGGTAGTGCGGGGCGGCGCGTTCGCTCGTCCATAGTGTGCCGACCGGAAGTATGGTCGGTCTGATCAGGGTCGGCAACCACGATTCCGTCGATGCGACGACCTGTGTCGTCGACGGCAACGGCTACTCGGGCAAGCTCCTGTTCCGTGGCCGTACCTGCGGCAACTGCCAGAATCGTGGTCGCAGTGGTTGGTGCGTCGCCGAGCTTGGGCTCCCGTCGGTCCGCCACAATTAGCGCGATCGACAGATCGATTGCTTCCCCGTCAGGCGGGTCGCCAAGGTACAGGTTCGGCCGCGGCGCCCTTCGTTCCCCGGCGCAGGCCGCCCACAACGCGGGCGCCTTCTCTTCACCCACCACGGTAACTAGATGCGTCGCGATCCCGAGCGAGGCAGCAAAAGCAGCGATTTGCGGACCAATCGCGAGGCCACGCCCGTCACCGGAAAGTGAAACGACTGTTAGCGAACGTGGATGGTTCACCCTGCCTGCGGTACGCGACTCGCCGTTACTGTCTGTGGGTGCCAAACGGTGGAAGACCCGACGAAACGCCCATGACTCCACCGGAGTTGACTCATGAGTCTCGAGCAGCGTCGACCAACCCGCCACGGACCGTTGTGGCTTGCTTCTAACTGCTGCCAACACAGGGCTTCCCACCGCATCGGCGATATCGTCGCGCACTCGTAGCCGCTGATCGTGCAATGCTGCGGCGATCAGGGCTGCAGCGGCCAGTGCAGTTAGGACGGCAGCACCCAAGGGTGGCCATACGAGTAGCCGGATAAGTGTGGAGGGACCCTTCGCTTCGGTAGCGTGTTGGATGACCGAGGTGCTGGCCTTCGCACCTGACCCCAGGGTCGTACCGGTAGCGATCTTGTCCTCGACCTTGTCCAGCTGCAACGCGAGGTTGGCCTGTTCCGTCCGAAGCGCCGCCAGTAGTCGCGCCTCTTCATTGGCCCCCGGCGAATCCGGATCCACAGCCTGCTGACGTTTTATCGTCGCGGAAATCTCATGCTGCAGCTGCTTGATCTGTCTCTGTAGCTCGTCCTTCCGCAAATTGAGAGCGGCTAAGGCGGCAGTAGTGACCTCCCGCGCGGTATCGCTGACATAGCTGACATATGCGTCTCCAACCGCCTGCGAAACGGCCTGTGCCTTCGCCGCGTCGGTGGAGGTTGCGTCGATCTGGATCAGCTGGTTCGTCGGCGCCGAAACCTCGACCATCTTTTCTACTTTGCGCGCAGGAAGTGCTGGCGCTACCTCGCGGCCAGCTTGTTGCAGAATCGTCGCACTGAGCGCGATGCGTACCTGGGTGTCAACGTCTGAGCTACTGCTGTCGGCTAGAGCAGGCGTCGGGAGCAGTACGAGCGTCGTGCTGGTCAGCGGCGGCGGTTCGACCACGACGTAAGCAACGCCGGCAGCCAGTCCCACGAGTGCCGCTGCGGCCAGCACTCGCCTTCGGCGACGAAGCGTCGTCAGAGTGGACTTCATGTCACGCGGCTGAGAACTCATGGCAGCTCCAGTTCAGTCGTGAGACCGAGCCAGGGTGAGGCGGTTCCCCGCCCGACCAATGAAGTCGCGGGAACGCGGCTTCCGAACCGCGGCGAATACCAACCGTCGATCGGTTCAACCTCAGCGCGATGGACGGTCCAGGCCAGCCGTTGATCGAGCATGAGCTTGCCCTGCCTCACTTCTGGCCCGGCCTGCCAGGAAAGTGTTGCCTGCGGTCCGTCCATTTCAATGACGATGTCCGGCCCAAGGTGCCAGGACAAGCGCACCGGAACCGCAGCCGTGGCCTCAACTGTGTCAACGATGATAATGCGGCGCCCTGGTGAATTCAGCGTCACTGATCGTCGGTGCACGGCTGGCGTGCTGAGGCGCAGGTAACCGTCGTGCTCCGCGCACCATGTCTGCACCGGCCGCTTGCCGACATCACATGCCAGCTCGGCCGTCCGTGGATGGGTGTTCCATAGGAAAGGACCACCCGACTTGGCCTGGCTGACGCCGCCGATCTCGACAGTATTGTGAGCCGCTGTCGAACGGAACCAGTCCCGCCACATGGGCTCGCCGTGATAGCAATAAGTGCCGGGGTCCGTGAGGATGTCGATCCCGTCGTGCCGCACTTCCAGCGATAGAGCGTCGGCATGAGCGTGCGCCGCAATGGACAAGAACCCATGGGGCCCGCCGTCGCACCTGCACCAGATTTCGTGGCCGTCCTGCTCGCGCGACCGTAGAACGACAAGACCAGCATCGGCGAACCGTAGGGGCCGGGTCGGCAGTCGTGGCAGGTTGCGACGCCGGCCCAGACCGCCGAGTAGATGCGCCTGGACTCCGCCGGTGAAAGGGGGCCACCACTCGGGCGGATCCAGCAGTGCAGCGCCGGCGGCAAATAAGGTGGCACAAGGGTCGCGCTCCGGATCGTCGACCACGAGGCCACGTCCCTCGTCGCCGTCACCTTGCCGCGGGGGCCGGCCGCGGGCATCCAAAATGGCGGCGCCAGCGTCGAGCATCTGCGCCAGGAGCTGCCACGTCGTCTCCGGGAGAGCATGATCGTTCGCATCAGCCTCAACGGCTGCGACCAATCCGAGTTCGAGCACAAAGCGGTGATAGTCGGTCGCCAACTCTCGGTTGAGCCCGTCATGGAATGTATTGACGGCAAGCGCCCGTTCGAATACCGCGGCTGCATGCCGGCGCCACTGGGCACTGCGGTCGTACCAGGGGAACGCACATGCAGCCACAAGGCGGCCCGCCGCCTCAGCCACGATGTGATTATTCGCGGAGGAGCCTCGACTGGGGAAGGCTGCCAAGAATTCCTGGTGCCAGGCGATCTGCCGGATGGCATCGTCGTTGTGCTCGAACAGGTCGCCCACCTTGGGCCACTCGTCGAGCAGCCGGCGGATCCAGGTCCAAGAGATCAGGCGGATTCCAGCCTCGATACCGCTCGTCCAATGCACTCCGGTGAGGAATGGGTTTGCACGCCACCATGAGCGAAGCTGATCCCCAGCGATCTCGGCGTAACGCTCGTCCTGCGTCAGCCACCATGCAGCCGCCAATACAGTGAGGTGATGGTGCCGGGAGAGCTCCCAAATCTGCTTGATATTGCCCGTCTCGGCCTCGTCGCGATGGTGAATGCGGAATGCTAGCCGGTCGTCGGGCGCGCGTCGCCCGGTCACCGGATCGTGAAACCAATCTGGTTCAGCACTGTCGGGACGAGGGGTGCCCAGCACCGTCCATGTTCCGCCCAGCACTGCATCCGCAGCCCGGATTAATGCGGATGCAGCCTCCGGATCTACGCCGTCCCGAACCGATGTGGGTAGCGGCGACCCGAAGGTTCGGCCATTCTGGACATCCGGCGGCAGCGCGACCGTTTCCCCAGGGAAGACTTGGCGATGTGCCCAAGTGCGACGCCGGACGGCATCGCGGGTGCGATAGACAAGCTCGCTTGGCGACATCCCCCGCAGTCGTTTGATATACCAACGGGCACTGGGACGGCTCACCAGCCAACCGGCCTTCCTGATGACAAACTGCTTCCTACGGCGAGCGTCGCACAGGTGGTTGCAACGAGCGACTCAAGGGAGATGGGCATCTCTGATCCGGTACGAACGGCGTGCACAAAGCGTTCCAGCTGCGCCCGCTGGCCCTTGTCTTGCCCGGCGAATGCGCGGTGACCGTTCTTTCCTCTGGAGGACCACACAGTGACACGCTGAAAGTTGTCCAGTCGCCCATTTCGGCCGTCACCGCTCACGTCGAGGGTCTCTTTCGGGAATCGGGAGCTGCCGTCGGTTACGTAAGAGATCGTTGCCACGGATCCGTCGCCAAACCGGAGTGTCGTGTGGACGTTTCCGCCCACACCGGTGGCGTAGGCCTCGACTGGTCGGTTGCCCACAAGGGCGCCCAACGTATCGATGAAGTGACCACCTTCACCGGCGAACCTGGAACCCTCAAGTTCCTCGTTGAGATACCAGCTGCTTGCATCTAGGCGACCAGCGTTGATCAAGTAGCGCGCCGACAAGGGACCACGCGTGCGGCCGAAGCGCTGTTGGAGATCGGTAAACAGCGGTGCAAACCTACGATTGAATCCCACCATGAGCCGTGCATTGCCGGTGCGTTCCACAGTGTCCAGGACCGCGGCGAGCTGTTCTTCGGTCAGGGCGAGCGGCTTCTCCACAAAAACGGTGTGCCCATGTTCAAGGGCTTGGCATACCAGGTCTGCATGGGAGTGATGCCGCGTGACGATGACGACGGCATCGAGATTGTCATCGCCTAGCACAACCTCGGCGTCCGTGCTGATGCTCTTGAAGCCGAACTTGCGCTGGGCATTCAGTCCGGACAGCGACTTAGTGGTTGCCACGGACACCAGCTCGACGCCGGGGTTGTCCCGTAGATGGGGCAGCAACATTGAGGTGGCGTAATTCCCGGCACCTATGAACCCAAGGCGTACGCGGCCCGAGTATCGACGGCGAGGTGAGGAGGAGGCAGACGCGGGCGAACCACCAAGTTCGACCGCCCGGACGAGCGGCACGGGGTCGGCAAGATCACCGTAGGACAGCAGAAATCCGACACCCTTTAGGGAACCATCACCCAGCTGGTTGTAGACATCGGCTGCCTCGGCGATGGGGAAGACACCTGATATGAGGAAGGCGACGTCGACCGAACCGTCGGCAAGTAGATCAAGGAAGCAAGCGAGGTTGCGGCGCTCGGTCCAACGGACGTAGCCGGCCGGATAGTCGATGCCCTCGAGCTCGTACCGGTGGTCGTAGCGGCCCGGCCCGTACGACCGGGAGAAACGGACGTCGAGTTCCTTGTCGTAATAGGCGTTCCATGGCAGGTCCAGCCGAGTCTTACCGATGTCCACCACCCGGGCGCGGTCTCGCGCCAGGCGTGCTGCCACTTCGACTGGACCATTCGAATCACTACCAGCAGCAAGCAGGATATGGTCCGCGCCCAGCCCACCGGTGCGATCGAGAAGGACTCGCTCGACCTCACGCAAGCCGATCTCATCTGGTGCTGCACACAGCAGGGCACCAGCCTTCTCCGCCGCCCGGCAACGCGCCTCCACCATATCGAGGCCGACCACCTGCACTCCGGCTGCGACGAGGAGCCGCACGACGAGCTGTCCGATCAGTCCCAACCCGATCACGCATGCGGTCTCACCCAAGGCGACCTCGGCACGGCGTACTCCCTGCATAGCAATGGCACCGACAGTCGCGAACGCCGCGTGCTCAGCCGCAACGCCCTCCGGTACCGGAACGCAGAGATTGGTGGGGATCCAATTCACATCGGCGTGCAGGGCGAACTCGTTGCCTGCCGCCGCGACGAGCTGACCTACGGAGAACTGCTCAGCGCCGGCGCCGACCTCAACCACGACCCCGCTCAGCGAATAGCCCAATGGCGTATAACTGTCCAGTCGGTTCATCGCCTTCTGGTACGTCGCCAGGGCGCCCTGCTGGGCGACCGAGTCGAGTAGCTTGCGTACTTGATCCGGTCGAGCTCGCGCCTTGCCGACCAGTGACATCCGAGCCTCGCTGACCTTCATCATCTCGGTACCGGTGGAGATCAACGAGTAGAGAGAGCGAACCAAGACGCCCCCCGGCTGGCATGCGGGAACTGGCACGTCCAGGACAGCGAGGTCACCCGATTTGTAGTTTTGAGCGACTTGCTTCATACGATCCCCTAAGCGTTCGTCGACTACCGCAGCTCAGTCACGGCGGCGCGACCCCCGCAGCAAGCGCGCTGCGATACCACAGCTCCATGGAAAGCAGTTGCCACAACTGCTTGGACTGGTCCCGCCGACCACTGCGTTGGTCAGTCACCATCTCGTGCAGCGGCGGCCGACACAGAAACCCCGAGGATACCAGCTGACCGTCGAGTAAGACGTCGTCGATCAGGGGCCCGAGATCATTGGTGATCCAGGCGCGCAGCGGCGCGCCGAATGAGGCCTTCGGGCGATCCACGACGTCCCTGGGCACCCAGTCATCAGCCACAGCACGCAACGGAATCTTCTGCGTGCGTCCCTTGATCTTTTGACTGCCACGGAAGCTGAAGGCGGCGCTGAACACGTATGGGTCGACGAAGGGCACTCTTACCTCGGTCGAGGCCGCCATGCTGGACCGGTCAGTGTAAGCCAGATTGAGTCCCGGCAGGAACAGGCGCGTATCGGCCAGGCACATCCTATTGACGTGGTCGGCCAACCGATTGTCGGTGTACAAGCTGCGATGTGCTTGCACGACACCCTGCACAGAAGGTGCCAGCTCCGGACTCAGCAGCGCCGTCAATTCTTGTGGGTCGTAGAGAGTGTAGCTACGACGGAACGCTGCCTCTTCGGGGAGCTCGGCGAAGCTGAGGAAGCGCTTTGCCCAGCGGCTATACCGCAGCCCGCGTCCACCAGCGGCGACGGGCAGCCGGTCCACGCTCGGCGCGACGATGCGCGAACGCAGAGACCGGGGGAGCATCTGGTACTTCGCTCCCAGGACGCAGGCCAGATGCTTGCGGTATCCGCCGAACAACTCATCGGCACCCATTCCCGACAACAGAACCTTGACGCCCGCTTCCCTGGCGGCCTGGCACATGAGCACGGTATTGATGGCGGCTGGGTCGCCTATGGGCTCGTCGAGGACGTCCACGACCCGCGGCAACATGTCGACGACATCCGGGCTGATCTCGATCTCATGGAGGTGGATGCCAAGGTGGGCTGCCATTTTCCGGGCGTAGATAGCGTCGTCCGGCATCGCCTCGAGACGCTGATCTTCTGGGCGGAATGTGATGGTGTAGGCCTCGATCGTGGGGTCGTGGTCGGCTGCCATCGCTGTGATGAGGCTCGAGTCGAGGCCGCCGCTGAGGAACGAGGCCACCGGCACGTCGGCCACCATGTGCGCAGCCACGGACTCCTCGAGCACGGCGGCTAGGTCGGCGGTATCGCCATCAGCCGCGGATGCCGCTTCCTGAGAGGGCTGCCAGTACCGTCCCGCCCTCTCCTTGCCATCGGCGTGCCACTCCGCCCACGATCCCGGTGGAAGCTTGTAGACCTCCTTGAGGGCGCACTGATCTTCAGGCAGGAAATAGAAAAGCGTCGACGCAACAAGGCCATCCGGATTGACGGTGAGTTCTGGCCCAACCGCTTTCACCAAAGCCTTGAGTTCGGAAGCGAAGAGGATCCCGCTGCCGCGCGGCATGACGTACATCGGCTTGATGCCGAGCGGATCCCTGACCAGGGTCAATGCAGCATTGCGCTCGTCGTACAGCGCGAACGCGAACATTCCCCGGAACCGGGGGAGGGCGTCGGGACCCCAGTGCCGCCAGCACTCCAGCACGACCTCGGTGTCCGACTCTGTGGAGAACTGCACGCCTTTCCCGCGCAGGATATGGCGCAGTTCGCGGTAGTTGTACAGCTCGCCGTTGTAGCTCAAGTGCAGGCCGTCCTTGACGAACGGCTGATCTGCCGCAGTCGACAGGTCGATGATCGACAGCCGTCGGTGCCCTAGCTGAACTGGTGCATCCGGTGACATATCTGCAAACCCGGCAGCGTCCGGCCCACGATGCCCGATGCGATCGACCATTGTCCGCACCAAACGAGCTCCGTCAGGCTGGCAAAAGGCTCCGGCGACCCCACACATGTCAGTCGCGCACCCGAGGTCGCCCAACAAGTGCGTCATATACGCCAACGTACGCATCGCGCTGATGAGGCCAGCCCAGTTCTTCTTCTATTCGAAGTCGTCCTATCCGTCCCATGGCCTCGCGCTTGGCGTCGTCGTCGACGAGTTCCACGATTGCCCTGGCATAGGCGGCAACGTCGCCGCTCTCGATGTACATCCCGGCCTCCCCGGCCGAGATGCGGGTCTCCTTGAGATCGAACGCCACGACCGGCAGGCCGAACGCCATGTACTCCAAGGTCTTGTTCATCGTGGAGACGTCGTTGAGCGGGTTCTTCGGGTCTGGCGAGAGCCCGACAACGGCTGTTGATAGTACGTCGAGGACAGTGTCGTCGGGAACCCGGCCCGGCAACTCCACGTAGTCCTGGAGCCCTAGCTCGTCGCGCAGCGCCACGAGTTCGTCCCAACTGTCACCCGCGCCCATGAAAGTGAAGGCGATGTCGTCGCGACCAAGGTCGTGGACGACGTAGGAGGCTGCTCGAACCGCAAGATCGACTCCGTCTTGCGGTCCCATGACGCCTATGTAGGCGACCAGATGCTTTCGACCCCGCCTCATTGCCGGAACATCAGCCAATCGCCGCAGCCGGCCCGGATCCGGGCCAGTGCGCACGACGGTAACGTCGGCGGACACTTTCCCACCGCGTCGCATCGCGATCTCGGCATATGAGGCATTGGTGGATACTACGTGGTCGGCGCTACGAAAGGTCGCCCTTTCCAAGGCAAGCAGTCCTCGCTTTGGCCAGGCACTGCCGTGTGGAAACCGCGAATCATAGAGCTCAGGGCAGAGATCGTGATGATCGAAGACGAAGCGGGATTTGTCGCGGAGGCGCAGCCAGCGTGCGATGGGCCAGAAGATGTCAGGCGGATTGCACGCCTGGAGAACCTGGAACTTGCCATCACGGCGGGCACGGAATACCAGTCTGGCTGTTGCGAGAAAAGAGTACGCGTACTCCAGCACGAAGCCGAGCGCGCCGCCCCCGGGTGCATACGGCCGGTACTTGAGCAGTGTGACGCCGTCGACGACCTCACGCGGCGGATCATTCTTCCCCTTGGGGCACACAACGGTGACGTCATACCCCTCTGCCGTCAAGGCCGTGCACTCCAGCCAGACACGACGGTCAAAGGGGACAGGCAAATTCTGGACGATGATCAGAGTCCGTGGTAAAGCACTCCCCCCGTGCCGGCCAGTCACACCACCCATCCGATTCCCTCATACCCGGGCATGCGTTCGATGTCGGCTCCAAGGCGCCCGTGCAGGTCCAGGATCCAGGTAGGCGGCGCTGTACGCAGTTCGTCGAGTACGGAGGGGTCTGAGGTAGCCACCACTGCAGCTTCGCAACCCTGCAGCGCTTCATGGGGCGTCGCAGATAGCAGTCGACGCAGATGCGGAAGGCGGCTATCGATGTAGCGGAGGTTGGAACCTATAAGGCGCTCCGGGTTGACGATTGGGTCGTAGATCCTAATCTCGAAGCCCTTCCCGATCAATCGCTCCGCCAGCTCGACATTCGGGCTTTCCCGAAGGTCGTCTGTGTTCATCTTGAAGCTCAGTCCCAGCATCGCGACTCGACGGTAGGGGCTGGCGATCAGCCGGTCTACGACATCCGTGACGACGAGTTCGTTGCTCCATGCGGCGCCAGCGAGCAATGGGACATCCAACGCATTCACGCGGGCCATATCGAGCAGAGCGCGCAGGTCTTTGGGGAGGCAGGAGCCGCCGAAAGCGAATCCGGGCATCAGATAAGCCGGGGATATGTTGAGGACTTGGTCCTCGCTAAACACCCTCATGACCTCACGCGAGTCAACGCCGTATCTGCGAAATATGCGCGCCATCTCATTGGCGAAGACGACCTTCGTGGCGTGGAAGGCATTGCAAGCGTATTTCAGCGCCTCGGCGCTACGCACATCCACAAGCCTTATCTCGCGGTTCAGGAACGAAAACATCTCAGTCGCCAACTCGATAACGCGCTGGTCGCTAGTGCCGACGACTACAAACGGTGGATTGAAGAAGTCAGCGACGCCTGACCCTTCACGAAGGAACTCCGGGCACATCGCCGTCCCCACGTCCCAACCGGCCTCCATATTGCTGGCAAAGGTTCTGCTGACAAAGTCGCCAGTTCCCGGAGGGACCGTGCTCCTTATCACGACCGCATGGAAACCCGATGGGGGCGGCGTAGCAACCGCCAGCGCTCCTCGAATGTCGTCCAGCGCACGTCGGAGATACGCCAGATCGGTTCCACCTTGTGGCATCGATGGGGTGCCGACACAGATCAGGGACACATCGGCTCGGTCCATAGCAGCGACAGCATCTGTTGTCGCCCTCAGGTTGCCTTGCTGGACCGCAGTGGCTATTAGCTCATCTATGCCCGGCTCGACCACAGGACTACGTCCGGCGCGAATGTGATCGACCTTCACAACGTCGACGTCGACGCCGCACACCTGGTGCCCTCGTGATGCCAGGCCGGCCGCAGTCACAGTACCGACGTAGCCCAAGCCAAAGATGGCGATCCTCATTGCCCCTCCGCTGAGTCAGAACAATTTCTCCGGCCAGGATCGTAACAGCCGTGTGCGGTCAGGTTGGTCGTGCGCTCATTCATCCTCACCTCGGTGTCACCAAGCCACCGTTGTAGGCGAAGAGATGGTGCTCATGCCATGCGCCGCGGAATGCTGGTTGGTTGCCGACAGAATGTTCGACCAACGGTTCCAACAGGGAGCGGCGATGGCCAGGGCACTAGCGCCGAGCAAGCCACCCCCGACGATATCCGCTGCCCAGTGCGCGGCCTGGAGCAAAAGGGACGCGCCCATGAGTCCACCGGCGAGAGCCGGGATGAGCCAGACCCGACGGCCGACGGGAGGTTGCATCAACATCAGGACAATGCCGAGGGGAACGATAACCCCAATCATGTGGCCTGACGGAAAGCTGCCGCCATCATTCCCGATCAACCCATGTGGATCGGGGCGAGCCACCATTGCCTTTGTCGCAAGAGTCAGTATCACGGTTGTAAGGCAGACAGCCGCGACGAACAGTGCGGGGCGAAGCGACTGACGTTTGATGCAATAAGCCGCCGTAAACACCAAAAGCAGCGCCACCATCACTGTGGGGCGCATGCCTTCGACGACCAGATCGGCGCGCAGTTGGGTTGTTCCCCAAACGTTCTGTGGTCGCGCCCATTCGCGCACGAAAGCGTCGGGCGTCTTCAGCAGGCCGAGCTTCACAGCGACAGCTAGGACGGTGAAGGCACCCAGGGTGCCCGCAGCAAGCCGCCATGGCGTCATGATCACCTCCGGAAGGCCTCAGTGGAATAGCGGCCAGTCAGGCAGCGCCGCGTTTGCCCAGTACTGCGGAGATTGTCTTACACAAGATCAGGAGATCGAGGGCCAAGGACCAGTTCTCGACGTAGCGGAGGTCGAGACGTATGGCGTCGTCGCCCTCCAGGCCTGAGCGTCCGCTGACCTGCCAGAGTCCGGTGAGACCCGGTGTGACAAGCGAGCGCCGACTGGCCTCGCTGGGCATTTGAGCAAGCTCCGCTGCAAGGTGCGGACGCGGCCCGACCAGTGACATCGAGCCGGCGAGAACGTTGAACAGTTGCGGTAGCTCATCGAGGGAGAAGCTGCGCAGGAGTTGCCCGAAGCGAGTCACCCGAGGGTCACGGCTCAGCTTGAACAAGCCGCCCTTGCCCTCGTTGTATGACATCAGCTCGTCCTTCCGATCTTCGGCGTCCACCACCATCGAGCGGAACTTGAGCATTGTGAAAGGTTTGCCATCACGCCCTACCCGCGACTGGCGAAAGATAACGGGCCCCCCGTCTTGGAGCTTTACGACTGTTGCGATGCAAAGCATCAATGGCGAAATGATCGCCAGGCCGATCGAGGTCAACACAATGTCGCTAGCCCTCTTCACGACACGCCGCCAGCCTGTGAAATGAGGCTCCTCGACATGCAGCAGCGGGAAGCCCATTAGTGGCCGGATGTGCATGCGTGGCCCCGCCACCTCAACCAAACCTGGATCTACGAGGAGCTCTACTCCTGCACCCTCTAGAGACCAGGCGAGTTCGCGTAGGTAGTTGTATCGAGTGGCATCGTCGCTGGTTACGGCGACGGCATCGCAACCAGCCGCGCGGACAATCTCAGGCACTCGGCTCAAGCCGCCGAGCACCGGAATCCCGTCGACGACCGGCGTGGAAAGCTCTGATGAAGGTAGGCAAACCCCGATCACCTTCATGCCAGCATCCGGCTCTCGCAGAATCCGCTCACTGAGCTGTTGTGCTGCCCCGGAGCTACCCACCACGACAACATGCCGGAGGCTGCTCCCCCGGCGCTGTAAGAGGTGTAGGACCTTACGAGCGAAAAAGCGAAGGAGCAGGCTGAGCGTGACTGCGAGCGGAGTCCCGCTTGCCACCAGTTTTAGCAAGGCATACATGAGCGCGCCGGTCGGGTCCAGAACCCCTGTGGGGACGGCCATAAGTCCCGTCGGCAGGGCACATGCCACCACGACGAGCATGCCGGCTCGCATAATTGCACCCGGTTCGTCGAAGCCGATGCCGATCCGGTTTCGGCGATATCCACGGCACAGAGCGATCGCTGACGGCCAGACGACGATGCCTACCGCGCAGAGTAGCGCTACCCTATGGCCCCACGAGAGCGTATCGCTAAACGATGCAGGCATAGCCGCCGCAATGCCGCCGACAAAGGCATCAGCGATGACAATAGCGATGATGTACCGCCGGCTCCAGGCGGCGAACCGTTTGTTCGCCGGCACTCTGACGGCATCATCCGTAGCAGTGCCGAGTTGATCATCGCTATGATCAAGATCGTTAGGGCGAATTATCGGTGAATCGTCGACCAGATCGACGGCGCCGCGAGAGCTCGACCTCATCGAATCGCGGTGCAAGCCGCGCACGTCATGATGCCCATTGCCTGTGTATGCAGGCCCCAGTGCAGCCTCTCCCGCAGATGCCCGCAGCAACCTTTCCGCCCCTGTCATTGCCCCCACGACTCCGCTTCGACAATCGCCGGCCCCCCCGACGAGTTGACGTGCTTGAACAAGATCAGTTGAGTACGACTGGCTTGTGAGGAAGTGATTGCGCTGTTGGACACATCCGATCTCGCTCAAGCCAAACGGAGCATATCGTAGGGTTGCAGCAATAACGGAGTGGCTATATCGAATCGTGATCTTGGGCCGCGAGGATCATTGCCAAATGTGGTGACAGACTCCGTAACCGGTTGAAACCCGTTTCAATGTCACGCTAGTATTGCGCTCTTATCTGGCCTACTTGATCGATGAATCCGTTGCGGGCAAGGAAAATATCCAGCATTGGAACCCTACGACGGATGGATCATGACAAGATCATCTTCAGTACGATTGACAGATTGATTCTGTGCGTCCGCTGTCCGCTGCCTCTGAGAGCCGAACTTAACGCGAGCCATTTGTCACTTGGGCGTGTCGCCGCTCTCCATGTCCGGGTGCAACCAACGGGCAGGCAACGGCTGTCATCGGCTGGCCGAACCAGGCATTCGGACAGATCTCAGAGTGCCCACGTCGATCTCAGGCCACCCACGTTCGAACTCCAATTCGGCAAGCGCACAAGCTGGAAAGCGATCCTCGATCGCACCCAGTGCCTCGGGTCTGGAAGTGGTGGGGTCGGCCAACTCGTATACCACGCCCGGTGCACCAGGAGCATGTCCGACGAGCAGGGCGACGTGAGAATCGTCGGGAAGCTCCCGCACGGCGTTGATCAACGTATCGGTGCCGGCATTGTAGAACCGATCGGCGACCTCGATCCGATCTCGGAGAAGTTGATCATCCAGCTTCAGCAGCTCGAGAGTTTGCCGGGCGCGAGCCGCACTCGAACACAGGACGGCATCTACTGCGATGGGTTGTGCCCGGAAGTACTCGCCGAGTTCGAGCGCGTCCCGTTCGCCATCGGGCGTGAGCCTCCGTTCGCTGTCCTTGCTGCCCGGCCGTACGTCCTCGGTTTTTGCGTGGCGGAGTACGAACAAGGTGCGTCGCTGGTTCATCTCCGCAGCCTATGGCTCGTACCGTCGGGCTAGGTCGGCGCGTGCGCGCGGTCCAAGAGCAATCTCTGCTCGCGCTCGTTCTCGGTCATCGTCGCTGCTCGCGCAAACTCCGCTCTTGCCTCTTCATGCCGCCCGAGCTTGTCCAGCAGGTCTCCGCGCACGCTCGGAAAGAGGTGATAACCGCTCAGCGCCGGTAGCCCTTCGAGCTGATCAAGCAAGATCAGCCCAGCCTCTGGCCCGTACGCCATAGCGAGCGCGACAGCTCGGTTCACCTCGACGACGGGAGAGCCGGTGATCCGAGCCAACCGCTCGTACAGCTTGGCAATTTGCACCCAATCGGTGACCTCGGCTGACTCGGCTCGGGCATGGCATGCCGCGATAGCGGCCTGTAGCGCATATGGACCATGCTCGGTTGCCAATGCCTTGGCCCGCTCGAGCGCGGCCAGGCCGCGCGCAATGTGCACTGGATCCCATCGCGACCGATCTTGATCAAGTAGCAAGATCGGCGTACCGTCCTCGGCGGTGCGAGCCGCGAGTCGAGACGATTGCAGCTCCATCAGCGCGGACAAGCCGTGGACCTCGCTCACTCGCGGAGCCAGGAACGCCAGGATCCGGCCGAGTCGGATCGCCTCATGACACAACGTTGGCCGCATCCAATCGCCACCAGCAGTGGCTGAGTATCCCTCGTTGTAAAGCAGATAGATCACGCTCAGTACCGTGCTCAACCGTTTCGCCCGCTCTGCCTCGCTGGGCTCCTCCATTGCCGCCCCGGCTTCGCTCAGCGTTCGCTTGGCTCGCACCACCCGTTGGGCGACAGTGGCTTCAGTCGTCAGATACGCGCGCGCAATCTCCCTCGTGGTCAACCCACCGACCAGCTTGAGTGTCAGGGTGCACTGCGCCTCCGGCGTCAGGACTGGGTGGCAGCAGACGAACATCAGTCGCAAGACGTCGTCTTCGACATGGTCGACCTCGGTCAGGAAGTCTTCTTCAGACACAATGCTTCCTTGCGCATGACCGATAGCGGCATAGATCTGATCACCCCGCTCCCGCCGCCGGAACTGATCAACGGCTCGCCTCTTGGCGATTGCCATCAGCCAGGCTCCGGGGTTTTCGGGGACGCCAGCCCGAGGCCACTGCGCCAATGCCGCAACCAACGCGTCCTGCGCGAGGTCCTCGGCCAGTGCGACGTCGCGTACCATCCGGACCAGCCCAGCGATCAGCCTCGTCGACTCGAGCCGCCAGACCGCCTCGACTGCCTCCTGGGTAGCCTCGACCCCCTCCTGGCTAGTCGGATCGGTCACGCATTAGATCACATCACGATTCGGTCAGCTGGCGAACCTCGCAACTGCCTTCCCAACCAGGCCATTGATCTTTGTGAAGCTGCATGAGCCGTCTTGCTAGCTCGACAGCCTCCGCCTTGCTGCGTACTTCCAGTACGGCGTAGCCGCCGACGAGTTCTTTGGCTTCGGTAAACGGGCCATCGACTGCCTTGATCGTGCCGTTGACCAGCGACACGATTGCGCCAGCCTCGCTAGGCAGCAACCCGCCCTGATCAACCAGTGTGCCGTTTCGGGCGCCCTCGGCAGCGAACTCGCTCATCGCCTCGAACAGCTCCGGTGACGGCGGCCCAGCTGGCAACGACTCGTCGAACTTCACCATCGTCATGAAACGCATGACCTCTCCTCACTCTGTTCTAATGCCCTGAGTCACTCTGTCTGCGCCCTGAGCTTGTCGAAGGGCACCTTTTTCCTGTCCGATCGTGCTGGCCGGTCTTCACCCTCGCGTCGCCCGGCTCCTCTCGATCTCGACACGATCCGCCGAGACTTCTCCACATTTTTCTGGGCTCGGCGTCGAGAACGCCTTTACGCACTCGACGCAAAGGCAAAGAGGATTCACCGAAAGGGCATATTGATCATGACCACCGTTGCTACCCCAGGCCGAACCGACACTGTCACCCGTGCCATGCTCGCCGCCGGAGTGATCGCCGGACCGATCTTCGTTCTGACCGCCGCAGTGCAGATATTCACTCGGGATGGTTTCGATCTGCGACGACACCCCCTCAGTCTGCTGTCGGTGGGCGAGCACGGCTGGATTCAAATCACGAACTTCATCCTCGCCGGCGTACTCAGCATCATCTTCAGCATCGGCGTTGCACGCGTGCTCACTGATGGTCCGGGCAGCCGCTGGGGCCCGCGGTTCTGTGGGCTCTTCGGCGTAGGATTGGTGATCGGCGGCGTCTTCAGGGCCGACCCAGCTCTGGGTTTTCCTGTAGGCGCACCCGAGGGTTATCCGGAGCACCTCACCACGCACGCGATGATTCACGCGTTCGCGCCACCGCTGGCCTTCCTCTCACTGATCGCTGCCTGCCTGGTGATCGCGCGCCGTTTCGCAGCGGACGGAATGCGCCGGGCCGCTCTCCTTACTCGGATCGTCGCGGCTGTGTGCTTTCTACTCAGCGTGCCGGTGGGGCCGGGCTTCAGCATCCGCCTGTTCATTGCGGTGGCTCTGGCGTTTGCGTGGCTGGCGGCGTACGGCGTCTACCTGCTTCGCCGCGCCGCCTGACTCTGTCGACGTGTGAACATCCCACGCAGCATGGGGTGTTCACGCTGTACCCGGTGTGCTCGCCATGCGCAGCGTCAGGACCCCACGCAGCGTGGGGTGTTCACGCTGTACTCGGTGTGCTCGCTATGCGCAGCGTCAGGACCCCACGCAGCGTGGGATGTTCACGCTGTACTCGGTGTGCTCGCCATGCACAGCGTCAGGACCCCACGCAGCGTGGGATGTCGACAGAGGCTTCACGGCTTGATCGCTACCACGATGTCACGGCGGATAGAGGAGTCGACCCGATGCGCGAAGTCGCGGTACGGGCCGAAGTCCAGCGGTTCCAAGCCTGCATCGGCGACGAGTTCGAGGAGCCGCTCCCGCCGCAGGCCGATGGCGTTCCACGACAGGCCGAGAGCACCGCCAGTCTTCAGCTGCCGAGCCCAGACGGGAAGCGCCTCGCTGATCAATCCGGCGGCGGAACGATCCCGCTTGCCGCTCGCCCCGGGTACGGCGGTCTGGCTCCCATGCACCACGCCGTACGGAGCGTCTGCCAGCACCGCGTCGAACTTGCGCCTTCCGTACAGCGCCGCCGACTGCCGAGTGTCGCCGGAGAAGACCGTAAGAGCAACAGGGCGATCCCGGCCGACCGGGATCACCTCCGCATCCAGACGCCTGCCTATGATCTTGCCCTCACGTCGCACCGGGCTGAGCTCCAGTGAGTGCTTGAGTCGCTTGCGACGCCAATAGGTCCGCAGGTACGCCGCATACGCTTCAACGGCCTTCAGGTCGACTTCCACACCGGCCGCGTTGCAGCCCAGCATCATCGCAGTGCTGAGCGTGGTACCGCGCCCGCACAGCGGGTCCAAGATCGTGATCACTCCGCTCGCCGGCCGTCGCATCGAAGCCAGCGTGACATTGATCAACAGCCGAGTGAACTGCTCATTTGTCTTTCCCGGATATTTCGGGATCGTGACGAGATCGGCGTCGAACAGGTCGGCGGTGCGTACCTCAACCGGCAGCAGCCGATCCTGATCTCGCCGGAAGGCGGCATAGAAACCGGAGAGCCGCCCCAACGCCCAGATGACCTGCTCGTCAAGGCTCTCTGTTGCCACTGCAAGGTAGTCAATCCTTGCCAGCCGGACCGGTTCGATCACCGGATGCTGATGCGCGCCAAGCAGGACCTTGAGCTCGGCTGTTACCAGCCGGTTCGCCTCGGACGCGTAGACCCGATTTGCCGACGGTGCAAGCAAGATCAGATGGTCAGCCATTCCGCAACATGATCACGCGTTCGGCAACTTGTCTTTCGCGACGAGAACGCGACAACTAGCGCCGATCTCCAGCGTGACCCTGCGTCTTGGCTCGTTCGAGGCTCGCTCGGACCTCTTTCTCGGCTTCTTCCACGCCGGTCCAGGTTGCGCCCTCGACAGACTTCCCGGGCTCGAGATCTTTGTAGACCTCGAAAAAATGCTCGATCTCGAGGAGCACCCACTGGCGCACGTCCGAGAGATCGCGTATGTGGTCCCGCCGGGGATCGGACGCTGGGACACAGAGCACCTTGTCGTCGCCGCCCGCCTCGTCCTTCATCCGAAACATCGCGACTGCCCGGCAGGCGATCAGGCACCCCGGAAATGTTGGTTCGCTGATCATCACCAGCGCATCCAGAGGATCGCCGTCTTGACCGAGCGTTCCCTCAATGAAGCCGTAGTCGGCCGGATACTGAGTCGATGTGAACAGCGTACGGTCCAGTCGAATCCGGCCGGTGTCATGATCGACTTCGTACTTGTTCTTGTGACCCTTGGGGATCTCGACGGTGACATCGAAGGTCAGCCCGCTGAGCGGTTTCAGACCTCGCTCGGTTTCCGGTGCGGTCATCTGACCTCCTTGGGATTGAGACTGACTTCTGCGAGAGTGCATATCAGTTACTTGACTTCTGCGAGAGTTCATATCAGTGACTGTCCCCGCGGCTTGAGCCTAGCGTGAAGGAGGTGGGCGTAGCCCGTGGGTCCCAAGCGGATTGCCATGGTCGTGCTCGGCGTCACCGCCGCGATCGTTGTCGTGATCAGCCTGATCGCGGCAGCCATCGTAGTGCTGCCACGAGAGCACCGGTACGCCGTCGGAGCGCAGCCAGGTGAGAGTGCGGTAACCGCCCCAATCAGCGCTCCGAGCACTGTGAGCACTCCGGCGCCCTCCGGCAACAACCCGGCAACTGCCACGCCGACGCCTGCACAGCAGGACCTGCCCGACCCGGTCCTGGCTGCGGTCTCGCCGCGTGTCGTTCCCAACAAGGCCAAAGTGGCTGCCAAGATCCGATCGATCAAGGTCAAAGGCGTCGGAAGCAGCTACTCCGGCTCCGTGGTCGAAGTTGGCTCCGGGAAGGTGCTCTTCGCCCATAACGCCACTCGTGGCTACATCCCGGCTTCCACCATGAAGCTGCTGACCTCGACCGCCGCGCTGTCCATCTTGGGGCCGGACCACACCTTCAAGACCTCGGTCGTCAGTCCGAAACGAGGGCAGATCATTCTGGTCGGTGGCGGGGATCCCTACCTGGTGGGCCGGGCCGGCTCCGACTATCCAAAGCGAGCGACGATCAATGGGCTGGCGCGAGCCACGGCGAGCAAGCTCAAACACGACAGGATCAAAAGAGTCAGCCTTGGCTATGACTCCTCACTGTTCACGGGCCCTGCCTGGAACCCGCGCTGGCCCGCCTTTTACGCCGATTCGGTCTCACGCACCTCCGCACTTTGGGTTGATGAGGGTCGGGTGGGTGGCGGAGGCCTGCGCTACCGAGACCCGGCCAAGGAAGCCGCAGCGGTCTTTTCGGCAGCCCTGTCCAACCAAGGGGTGAGCGTCTCCGGTACGCGGCCGGCTCGGGCACCGAAATCGGCGCCGGTCGTTGCAAGGGTCTCCTCCATCCCACTGGAGCGGATCGTCGAGCACCTGCTGATGGTCAGCGACAACGACGCAGCAGAGGTGATCTTCCGGCAAGCAGCCGTCGGCGCCGGCAGGCCTGGATCGATCGCCGAGGCGACCAAGGTGGTGCGAGCGGAGCTCACCAAGCTCGGAATCTGGGATCCCGGCATGACGATCAGCGATGGCAGCGGGCTGGCCCGCCAGACCAAGGTGCCAGCCGACTCCATGGTCAAGATGCTTCGCGTGGCGGCTGGGCAAAATCATCCTGAGCTGCGTGCCGTGATCACCGGATTGCCAGTGGCCGGGGTAGAAGGCAGCTTGAAGCGCCAGTACTACGACGACAAGAGTCTGGCTGGACGCGGGGTGGTACGCGGTAAGACTGGCACGCTGAACAAGGTCCGGGCTCGCGCCGGCGTGTTACGCACCACAGACGGCTCGGTGCTGGCGTACGCGTTCTTGATCAACAATCCCAAGAACGAGTTCAACAGCATGGTCTGGCTGGACCGCGTGACTACAGCCATCAGCACCTGTGGGTGCCGATAGGAGATGTGCCCTGAGCCTGGAAGGGCACCGATCCACCCTCGATGAGCTCAGCGCGCATTAGCGGAGCTCGCACATAGACTCGCCCGCATGACAACCTCGATGGTCGACTGGACCGTGGCGCTGAATACAGCTACCAAGCTGGTCAAACCCGGTCCGGAGATCTCACGCCAAGGTGCAGCGGCCGTCGTCGCCGAGCTGCGGAGCTTCGCCGCTCGGGCCGAGACTTACGTTCGCGAGGTCACTGGAATGCAAGCTGCCAGTGGTACCGCTCCGGTGCTGGTTGTCGATCGGCCCCGTTGGATTCAGGCCAACCTGGATGGCTTCCGCCAGATCCTGTTACCGCTCAATGCCAAGGTGATCGAGCGGATGAAGGAGTCGAATCCCACTATGGCGAGCCTGGGCCCGCGCATCACAGGCGTGGAAGTGGGTGCCCTGCTCAGCTACTTGTCGTCGAAAGTCCTCGGTCAGTTCGACCCGTTCTTCCCGGGAGCCGATGCAGGAGCACCCGGCGGTCGCCTGCTACTCGTTGCACCGAACATCGTCTCCATCGAACGTGAGCTGGATGTCGATCCCGCCGACTTCCGGCTCTGGGTCTGCCTGCATGAGGAAACTCATCGCGTCCAGTTCGCTGCGGTGCCGTGGTTGCGCGGCTACCTCAACGATCAGGTTGCCCAGATCGTCGACTCCGCGGAGCTCGACCCGACCATCGTGGCACAGATGCTTCGGGAAGCGCTCAAGCGGGTTTTCGAGGCCGTCAGTCACAACGAAGAGGTATCGATCATCGACCTGGTCCAGACACCAGCGCAGCGGGAAACCGTCGATCGTGTGACTGCCGTGATGTCGCTCCTCGAGGGCCATGCCGATGTCGTCATGGACGGCGTCGGACCAGAGGTAATCCCGACCGTGGAGACCATCCGTGCCAAGTTCACGGTTCGCCGCCAGGGTCAGGGCTTCGACAAGATCATCCGCAAACTGCTCGGGTTGGACGCCAAAATGCGGCAATACCGCGACGGCGCAACCTTCTGCCGCGAAGTCATGGACGAGGTGGGCATGTCGGGCCTGAACAAAGTCTGGACTTCCCCGGAGACGCTGCCTACCGCCACCGAGATCTCCAACCCGAGGCTCTGGCTGGCGCGGATGCATCCCGAGCTGACGACCGGTTGAGCCGCAGTCCTCGGTGGCTTATCGCGAGCTCGGCACAGCCAGCCTGGCGGTCGTCCAAGCGGTCGACGCGGCGCTGACCAGTGACGACAAGCAGCTCCTCGTCGGCTGCTCCGGCGGCGCCGACTCCCTCGCGCTCGCCTTTGCCGCTCGTTACGTGGCGATTCGCCATTATCTGGGGTACGCGGCGGTTGTGATCGATCACGGGGTGCAGGACGGATCGGCCGACATTGCCAGGCTCGTCACGCAGCATCTGAAGCGGCTTGGTTACGACGACGTGACTTTGAGCACCGTTGAGGTGGACCTATCGGCGGCCATCGGTCCCGAAGCCGCGGCGCGACAGGCTCGCTCCGCGGCGCTCGACGCTGAGGCCCGCGCCCGTTCCGCCACGCTCCTGGTCGGTCATACCCTCGACGATCAGGCCGAGACCGTCATGCTGGGGTTGGCCCGCGGATCGGGCGGCAGGTCGCTGGCCGGGATGCCGCCCAGAGCGGGACACCTGTTGCGACCATTCCTGCATCTCCGCCGCGAAACGACCCAGCAGGCGTGTTCGGAGCTGGGGCTTGACCCGTGGCAGGACCCGCACAACACAGATCGTCGGTTTAGCAGGGTTCGGGTACGCGAGAACGTGCTGCCCACGCTTGAGGCCGAACTCGGCCCAGGCGTCGCGGAGGCCTTGGCACGCACGGCAGAGCTACTCCGCGACGACACCGAGCTCCTCGATCGGCTGGCCGCCGAGGCGTACCGTACTGCGGCAGGGCTTGGCGGCACGGACACTTTGGACTGCGCTGCCCTGGAATCCCAGCCGCCCGCATTGCGCCGCCGGATCCTCCGACTCTGGTTGCTCAGCCACGGCATTGGTGACCTCACGCTGCGGCACATCAATGCCGTGGAGTCCCTGGTGATCGGTTGGCACGGTCAGAAATCCATCCATGTTCCTGGGGCAACTGTTACGCGTAATGCGGGGCGACTTCGGGTGAGTTGATCCGCTGAAACAACCTGGCTATCGGGTCCGCAGCTCGGCCCATCCTGTGGCAGGCTGAGGCCCGTGGACGACAGCCAGCTCGACGGTGTATTCACTCGCGTCGTCGTTACCAAGGAGGAACTGGCCACTCGGATCAACGAACTCGCTGCCGAGATCGACCGGGACTACGCAGGGAAAGAACTACTCCTCGTCGGCGTACTCAATGGAGCGGTCATGGTGATGGCCGACCTGTCTCGGGCCCTCACCATTCACTGCCGGATGGACTGGATGGCGGTGTCCTCTTATGGCTCAGGCACCCAGTCGTCGGGGGTGGTACGTATCCTCAAGGATCTGAGCACTGACGTGGCCGGGCATGACGTGCTGCTGGTCGAGGACATCATCGATACCGGGCTGACGCTGTCGTACCTGGTCAGCAACTTGCGAGCCCGTGGACCGGCCAGCCTAAAGGTCCTGACAGTCTTCAGAAAGCCCGAGGCGGCGCGAAATCCGGTCGATATCGCCTATGTCGGATTCGACATCCCCAACGAGTTTGTGGTCGGGTACGGCCTGGACTACGACGGGCTCTATCGCAACTTGACCTCGGTCGGCGCTCTCTCGCCCAGCGTGTACACCTGAACCGGTTCTGCCAAGCCGCGGCAGTGGCGCCGAGGGTCGCTCTACCCAGGTTGCTCACGCTGAACATGGCACGCGCACGCCAGGTACAGCGTCAACATCCCGCGCAGCGTGGGATGTTGAAGCAGCGTGGGATCTTGAAACTGAACAGAGCCCTTCTTGGTCGCGAACGATAGCCTTGGCAGGAGGATCTCCCGGATCCCCACACCCTCACTAGGCAGGTTATGAACCTACGACGGATATTCCGCTCGCCCCTGGCGTGGATCGTCCTTGCCGTCATCGCGATC
>Ga0081455_10001939_pt1 | contig 24853 bp, 25 predicted proteins | sample TabmetS3T2R1_FD_70207 | JGI IMG/M metagenome (GOLD analysis project Ga0081455, IMG submission 70207) | Tabebuia heterophylla rhizosphere microbial communities from the University of Puerto Rico - S3T2R1 | ecosystem: Host-associated > Plants > Roots > Rhizosphere ...
TACATCCACATCTTCCGCGGCATGTACTACGGTTCCTACAAGTCGCCGCGCGAGCTGTTGTGGATCCTGGGTGTCATCATCTTCCTGCTGATGATGGCGACGGCCTTCATGGGCTACGTGCTGCCGTGGGGCCAGATGAGCTTCTGGGGCGCCACCGTCATCACCAACCTGTTCTCGGCCATCCCGGTGGTCGGCGATTCGATCGTGACCTGGCTGTGGGGCGGCTTCGCCGTCGAGAACCCGACGCTCAACCGCTTCTATGCCCTGCACTACCTGCTGCCGTTCATCATCGTGGCGGTGGTGGCGCTGCACGTCATTGCGCTGCACGTGCACGGCTCGAACAATCCGCTCGGCATCGATCCGCGCGGGCCGCAGGACACCGTGCCGTTCCATCCCTACTACACGATGAAGGACGGCTTCGGCGTGGTGGTCTTCCTGATCGTCTATGCCGGCTTCGCCTTCTTCGCGCCCGACTACATGGGCCATCCCGACAACTACATCCCGGCCAACCCGCTGGTGACGCCCGAGCACATCGTGCCGGAATGGTACTTCCTGCCGTTCTACGCGATCCTGCGCGCCATCCCGGACAAGCTCGGCGGCGTGATCGCCATGTTCGGCTCGATCGGCGTGCTGTTCGTGCTGCCCTGGCTCGACACCTCGCGCGTGCGCTCGTGCAGCTTCCGGCCGATCTACAAGTGGTTTGTCTTCGTGCTGGTGATCGACGTGATTGTCCTGGGCTTCTGCGGCGCCCATCCGCCTGAGGGTTTCTGGGTGCCGCTCGCGCAGCTCGGCACGCTCTACTACTTCTTCCACTTCCTCATCCTGCTGCCGATCTTGGGCAAGATCGAACGGCCGTTGCCACTGCCCCCCAGCATTGCGGATGCGGTGCTCAAGAAGGCGGGTTAGGACCATGCGTAAGATCTTCGTCTCGGGCGCCATTGCGCTGTCCGCCCTAGCCGCGGGTGCCGTGGCCATTGCCGCCGAAAGTGAGCAGCCGCTGCCGGAGCGCCACTGGCATTTCACGGGGCCGTTCGGCACGTACGACCGGGCCGCCGCGCAGCGTGGTTATCAAGTCTATGCCGAGGTTTGCGCGGCGTGCCACTCCCTGGAGTTGCTTTCTTACCGCAACCTTGAAGAGCTCGACCTGACCGAAAATCAGGTGAAAGGCTTGATCAAGGATATCCAGGTGCCCGATCTCAATGACGATGGCCAGCCGATCGAGCGGCCGGCGCGTCTATCGGATCGCTTCAAGAAACCCTTTCCGAACGCTGCAGCGGCCGCGGCGGCCAACAATGGCAAGGCGCCGCCGGACCTCAGTGTGATGGTCAAGGCGCGCGAGGGTGGACCGGACTATGTCTACGGCATCCTCACTGGATACGTGCCATTCGACAAGCTGACGCCCGAGCAAATCAAGGAATTCAGCGTCACCAAGGACGACAACTTCAACAAGTACTTCCCGGGCCACAAGATCGGCATGCCGCCGCCGCTGGCCGACGACAAGGTCACCTACAGCGACGGCACCAAGGCGACGCTCGATCAGGAAGCCTCTGACGTCGTTGAGTTTTTGGCCTGGGCGTCGGAGCCGCACATGGAAGCGCGCAAGCGCACCGGCGTGCGTGTCATCCTCTTCCTGCTGGCGTTCGCCGGGTTGCTCTACGCTGTGAAGCGGCAAGTGTGGGCCGACAAGCACTAACTCCCAAAGAGTGCTGACAGCGTTGCGTTCGGAAACGAACCAGCGTTGTGACCAATTAAAGTAATGAACGCGTGCGAACCGATTGTTTTCTCATCGGTGCTTGATCGCACTCGCGCTCGTACTACGTGTGAAAGACGTCCACTAACCTTGGAGGGCGTCATGTGTGATTACTCACTGGAACTCTATCGTTCACGACCTGCTGTTGCCGAAGAACAATACACCCTTCACCGCTTCCCCAGCGGAACGATGGGCTTCGTCGCGGCGCGTGACTGCGAGACCGCAGTTTGCGTTCCGGCCGATGCACGTCTGAGGCTTGAGGGAATCGCTGAAACGGTGCAGCGCAGCTTCGGCATCGGCGCGATCGAGGAAGTCGTGATGACTCGCCTCGAAGTTACCGGCCATGCGCATCGTGACGCGGTGCGCTTTGCCAACGGCAAGGAGGTTCTGCTGCAGAGCCTCAATGCCGGCATCACTGCCGAGATCGTGGCTGAAGTGTCGGATCTTACCGACATCGATACCCGCACGCCTGAACTGGTCGACGCCTAGTCAGGCGACGACGCGGTCCTATTTGACCTGGCTGAGCCGGCGGTCGATGGCGTCGTGTCGCTGAAGCAGGCGGCGGGCGCGATCGATCACCGGGACGTCGATCATCTTGCCATCGACCGAGAATGAGCCGCGGCCTTCCGCTGCGGCTTGTTCATCGGCCGCTATCAGCTTCTTGGCGTAGGCTACTTCTTCGGCCGATGGTGTGAAGGCTTCGTTCAGGGCCTGCACAAGCCCGGGATGGACGCACGTACCCCCCGAGAAGCCGAACTGCCGCGCCCGTTCGGCGCTTTTCTTGTAGGCGGTGGGATCGGAGTAGTCCGCGACTGTTCCCAGGATACCGATCATCGGCACACCGTGCGCTTGGGCAGCGAACGCCACCAGTCGCTTGGGCAGCTCCAAGGTTTCGTCACCTGGGATCGATCCTGTCTCCAGCGCGAAGTCCTCGCCACCCAGCATCATCGCAATCACGCGCGGCCCGCGCTCGGCAATGTCATTCAAATGAGCAAGCGCACGCGGATGCTCGATCATGGCGCCAAAGCCGACGCTGCCGACCGCCATGCCGCGTTCGCGCTCCAGCTCGGTCACGACTTCGTCGAGCAACTTGAGGTGTTGCACACCTTCGGTCTTGGTGACGAACAGCGCCGATAGGCCCGGCCGCACCGCCGCTTCGATATCGGGAATGGCGAGCCGCAGCGGTCGGTTGATACGCACGGCGACGTCAGCCCCGCCACGCACGACCTTGGTCATCGTCTCCGGCAGCATCGCCCGTGCCGTGGGTTTCTCGGCAAGGGTGACGCTGTCCTCGAGATCGACCAGCACGCAATCCGCGCCACGCTCATGCGCCTTGTCGATGAACTTGGGGACATTGCCCGGCACATAGAGAATCGAGCGCCAGACGGGCGGAACAGGACGGTTCACTTCTTCTTTCCCCGGGAAATGGCGCCGGCTTTGCAGAGCCGACCGTACTCGGCTGCCCCCAGGAGAGGCTTGAGCAGCGTCTCATTGTGCTCGCCCAATCCAGGGGCCGGACTGCGCAAGGAGCCCGGCGTGCTGGAGAAACGCGGCACCACCGGATGCGTGGGAAGCTCGCCCATCTCGTCGTCGGGAATCTCGATCAGCGCCTCGCGCTCCAGCACATAGTCGTCCTGCACGATCTGCGAGATGTCGTAGACTGGGCCAATGGTGACGCCGGCTTCGTCGAAGAACTTCAGGTTTGCCGCCAGATCGCGCTCGGCGATGAAGCCGCCGATGATGCGGTCGAGCTCCTCGCCATGTCTGACGCGCTCGATGTTGGTGGCGAAGCGCGGATCCTTGATCAGTTCCGGGCGGCCGATCTTGATCAGAACGCGCTCAGCCATGCCTTGAGTAGAGGCCGACAGGCACACCCAATGGCCGTCGCTGGTCTGATAGACGTTGCGTGGCGCGGCGTTGGTCGAGCGGCTGCCCGTGCGCACCTTGACCGCGCCGGTGAGCTTGTAGTTCGCCGCCTGCGGACCGAGCACGGAGAACAGCGGATCGAACAGCGGCAGGTCGAGCGTCTGGCCCGTGCCGCCGTTCACCTCGACCTCGCGCAGCGCCACCATCACTGCGCCGTAGCCGTAGAGTGCGGCCATGGCATCGGCGAGATACATCGGCGGCAATACCGGCTCGCGGTCGCCGAAGCCGTTCATTGAAGCAAAGCCGCTGTAACCTTCGATCAAGGTGCCGAAGCCGGGCTTGTGGCGATAGCGACCGTCCTGGCCCCAGCCCGAGATGCGCACGATCACCAGCTTGGGATTGAGCTCGTGCAGCTCCGCTGGCGCGAGGCCCATATCCTCCAGAACACCTGGCCGAAAGCTCTCGACGAGGATCTGCGCCGACGTCGCGAGCTCCTTCACGATCGCGCGGCCGGCATCCGAACGCAGGTCGAGTGCGACGCTCTTCTTGTTGCGGCTGTAGACCTTCCAAGCCGTCTCGATCCCTTTGACGCGCCAGGAGCGCAGCGTGTCGCCCTCGGGTGGCTCGATCTTGATCACTTCGGCACCGAAGTCGGCGAGCTGCAAGGTCAGGATGTTTCCGGCGACGAGGCGCGACAGATCGACAACGCGGACCCCGTTCAAAGGCCCGCGCGCCGTGGCATCGAAGGATCTCTTGACCGGCTGCTTCATCATCGTTCGGAGCGCGGACCTCCAGGTCCGCCCACGCTCTGAGACTCGGTGAGGAGGACCTGGAGGTCCGCGCTCCAATGAGTCGCGCGCGCCCAGCTAGCCAACGTGCTTGGCCATGAACTCCAGGGTGCGGGCCATCGCCTGCTTGGCGGCCGCCGCGTCGTAGCTGCCACGCTCGTCGCAATGGAAGCCGTGATCGGCAGGATAGTCGTAGACCAGGACATTGGGATGGAGCTTCCTGACCTCGTTCACGTGCGTCATCGGGATGTGCATGTCCTTGTCGCCGAAATGCAGCATCGTGGGCACCTGAGGCTTCTCGCTCTTGGTGCCGTAGATGCCGCCGCCGTAGTAGCCGATTGCCGCATCGGGCTTCAGTCGCGTCGCCGACAGCCAGGTGATCGTGCCGCCCCAGCAGAAGCCGGCGACGGCAACCTTCCGGGTGCCGCGGCGCTTCAGCTCCTCGATCGCGGCCTCGACGTCCTGCACGGGCTTGTCGAGGCCAAGCTCGGTCACGTACTTGCGGCCCTCGGCAATGGTGTCGGGCGTGTAGCCGAGCTCGACGCCTTTCTTGATGTGGTCGAAGAAGCACGGCGCCAGGGCCGCATAGCCGTCCGCCGCGAACTTGTCGGTGACAGCCTTGATGTGGTGGTTGACTCCGAAGATCTCCTGGATGACGACGATTCCGCCCTTGGGTGTGCCCTTCGGCATGGCGAGGTAGGCGCCGATCTCGCCGACCTTGGACTTGAGACGAATATCCTCACCCATGAAAAATCCTCCGGATTGCGGGGCGCATTGGACATGGTATTGGCCCGCTGTTCAACCCATCGCCACCGAAGGCGTGCCATGTACATTCCGAAGCTCTTCGAAGGCAGCGAACCTGCAGGCCGGGAGATCATGCAAGCCCACAGCTGGGCCCTGCTGATCACGTCCGATGAAGCGGGCATGCCGACGGCCACCCACCTTTCGCTGCTCTGGCAGGACGATGGCTCCGAGCACGGTTGCCTGATCGGCCATATGGCGCGCGCCAATCCACATTGGCGGCTGTTCGCCCGGCCCATCGATTCACTCGCGCTGTTCTGGGGCCCGCATGCCTACGTCTCGCCGACCTGGTATACGCCGGGCCCAAAAGTGCCGACCTGGAACTACGTCACGGTTCACGCCTACGGCCGTCCGCAGGCGATCGAGGATACCGCCGGCGCGCTTGATGTGCTGAGCAAGCTCGCGGCCCTCTACGAAGGCACGGCGCCGGAGTCCTGGGGCCTGGGCCGACTGCCGCCGGGCAATGCCGAGGCACAGACGCGCGGTATCGTGGCGTTCCGCCTGCTGCTGTCGCGGGTCGAGACCAAGCTGAAGCTGAGCCAGAACCGCGACCTCGAAGACCGCCATCGCGTCATCGCCAAGCTGGAGGCCAGCGACCGCCAGGATGCACAGGCGACGGCGCAATGGATGAAGCGCATGCTGCCCTGAGGCCCGGCTCATGGGGCCCGTCAAGGTCGATCCCGGCAAGGTCCGCGAGTTCAAGACCGCCGAGAGCTTCTACAAGTGGCTCGGCAAGCACCACGCCCGTGCCGACGAGGTCTGGATCAAGATCCACAAGCTGGCGTCGGGGCTGCGATCGATCACGCCCAAGGAGGCGATTGACGTGGTGCTCTGCTGGGGCTGGATCGACGGGATTCGCAAGGGATTTGACGACAAGAGCTTCCTGCAGCGCTACACACCACGCGGCAAGAGCAGCATCTGGAGCCAGGTCAACATCGACAATGTCGCCCGGCTGATCGACGAGGGCCGCATGACCGAGGCAGGGCTGCGCGAGGTCGAAGCCGCCAAGGCCGATGGGCGTTGGGATCGTGCCTACAGGAGCAAGGGCATGACGATCCCCGCCGACCTGCAGGCCGCCATCGACGCCGAGCCCAAGGCCCGGCGCATGTTCGAGACGCTCAGCGCACAGAACCGCTTCGCCCTCGCCTTCCGCACCCAGAACATGAAGACCGAAAGCGGACGGCGACGGAAGATTCAGACGTTCGTCGAGATGCTCAAGCGCGGCGAGACGATCCATCCGCAGCGCCGCGTTACTTCGCCTTCAGAAGATCGGTGACCTTCAGCAGGATCAGCTCGTTGTCGTCCGACTTGCCGAGCGTCCGGCCGGAGGAGAAGGGCAGGTTGTTGTCGTTGCCGACGATGATGTGCTCGGCATCGACCAGATCGACGTTCTCGATAGTGAAGAACGGGAAGGTGAGCTTGCCGTCCTTGCCGCCCTGGCGCGCGATCTTCTGCGGGTCGTCGATATCCATCAGGTCGATGTAGCCCACCTTCTTCACGAAGCCATCGGCATCGGCTTGCGCAAGGTCGACCTTGTAGATGCGCTTGAACTTGGCCGGCACGTTGAAGCACTCAGGCCTGGGCGTGCCGGTGCAGGCCTGTGCCGGGTCGCCCTCGCTGTCGTCCCGCTCGATGATCAGGCCACTGGTGGCGTCGACGAGATTGAAGTCGCCGATCGCGTTGCCCGGCGCCTCGAGCGCGTACTTGAAGCTCTTGCCGGTGAATTCGCCCTTGGCGACGTCGAACTCGAGGATGCGCAGGAAGCGTGTGCCTTCCTTGGCTTCCGGCTCCGCAGTCTCGCCAACCAGCAGCGGTCCTTCCAACAAGGGATAGAGCTTGCTGCCGTCAGGTGAGGCGGCCATGCCCTCGAAGCCCTTGCTGCGGCGAACCTCGAACTTGACCGGACCGGGCGCGGCGGGCGTCGAGACCGACGGATGATCGGGCGAACGCACGACCTTGCCGTCGACCTTGGTCTCGAACACCTGCAGCACCTTGCCGGAGCGGTCGGTCTTGATCAGGAAAGGACCGAACTCGTCGCCGAACCACAGCGCGTCGCCGATCGGCTGGATCGACTCGATATCGAAGTCGGAGCCCGTCAGGTAGCGTTTGGGCGTGTTCTCATTGACGATGCGGAACGGCACCTTGCGGTCGGGATCATGCAGGAAGGCGGTGGAGACCCGCTCAACCGTTCCCGCCTTCCAGTCCGGCCTGACAATATGAAACATCAACATTGCATCCGACGAGCTCGCCTTGGAGCCGAAGCCGTTGTCGGTCAGGGTCAGGAATGTCCCATCCTTCAGGTTCTTGATGCCCGACAGGCCCTGCACAGGCTGGCCCTTGAACGGCAGGCTGATGCCGGTGGGCCTGGGCGCTGCTTTATCCGAAAGGGCGGAGATGCCGGGCACGCTCTCGGGTGTGTCGACGCGTTGGCCCGGCGGTCCGGCATAACGGCCGGACATTTGCAGCTCCGGCGGCGCATCCGAAGGCGGAGGCACGAGGGTCATTGCCGGCAAGATGGCGTGGCCATCCAGGACGGCCGGATATTTCGTCTGCGCCATCGCGACCGCGCTGAGCGCCAAGCTCATCGCGGTAGCGGCCAAAAGCAGCTTCGCCTGCATGAAATCTCTCCCCCTGTCTGATGCTGTCGAGGGGGTACTGCAGGAAGGCTACAATTTGCTGACGCTGGCGGATCCGCTAGGCGTCGATGACGGCCATTGCGTCGGTCTCGAACAGCCAGCCCGGCCGAACCAGGCGGCTGACGAAGACGAAGGTGCTGACCGGCGGCGCCGAGGTGTCGACATAACGGTCGCGGACGGCGCGGAAGGCTGCCATCTGCGCGGCATCGACCGAGGCGACGCAGTAGTTGTTGATCTTCACGATGTTTCGGAAGCTGCCGCCGGCGGCACGCACCGCGGCGTCGAGATTCTTGAACACCTGCTCGACCTGGGCGGCGAAATCATTCTCGCCGACCAGGTTGCCGTTGGAGTCATGCGCGACCTGGCCCGCGATGAGGACGATCTTGCCTTTCGTCACTTCGGCGATCTGCGAGTAGCCGGTCGGGGGCGGCATGGTCTTGGGGCTGGAGAGGGTGAAGGTCGCGGTCATGCGTTGGCTCCTGTTGAGGGACGAAGCGGGAACTGGATCTCGGTGAGATCGAAGCGCGTATCGCCGGCGCTCGAGAAATAGCGCTCGCGGATCGGGCCTTCGAGCTCGAAGCGCCGGCAGGAGGCTGCCTTGTGGACGGCCTTTTTCACGGCGAAGATATCCTCCTCGTCGCTGGGATGGACAATGCAGGCGGCGCGGCAGGCCGGCAGCTGATAGACCTTGAGCATGGAGGTGCCGCTCGTCGGCCGCTCCAGCAGCACGAATGCCTCGCAGTCGATCCGGCGCATCTGCGGCGCGCAGTGATGCCAAACCGCGCCGTGGCCGATGACCCGAGCAGCAGCGGGCAGGGTACGCGTGATCTCCTCGAGCACCGCGTCCAGTGCATCGTACTCGGGCAGGATGCACCGCAGGCTGGCGACGAAAGCGGTGGGCACATCGCGGACGACAACGTCGTAGGCCGGTGCGCGGTTTTCCAGGTGCCGGATGCGGGCTTCAATCGCGGCAAGCTGGGCCTGCTCGGCATCGAGCCGTCGGGCCAGCGCGGCGCGGCGCTCGGCCAGCAGGCCGCGCATGAGGTCGGGCGAGGGGGTGTCCTGCAGCAGCAGGCGGATGCGCTCGAGCGGCAGGCCAAGCGCCCGCAGCACCATCAGCCGGTGGAGCTCGTCGAGCTGAGCAGGCTCGTAGTAGCGATAGCCGGTCGCGGCATCGACATGCGCCGGCCGCAGCAGGCCGATCGCCTCGTAATGCCGCAACGCCTTGACCGACACGCGGCCGCGACGACTGAATTGCCCGATCCGAAGCATCATGCCCCGACCGTAGCGTCTCCCCTAACAGGAGAGTCAATGAACTTTCCGGCCCAGCGAAACTGGGGAGGAGGGTGTAGTTAAACGTTGAACCGGAAATGGAAGACGTCGCCGTCCTTGACGGCGTAGTCCTTGCCTTCCAGCCTGAGCCTGCCGGCATCACGCGCGCCGGCCTCGCCGTTCAGCGCGACATAGTCGTCGTAGGCGATGGTCTCGGCGCGGATGAAGCCTTTCTCGAAATCGGTATGGATGACGCCCGCCGCTTCCGGCGCCTTGGCATCGCGATGCACCGTCCAGGCGCGCGCTTCCTTCGGTCCGACGGTGAAGAAGGTGACCAGATCGAGAAGCTGGTAGCCCGCGCGCACCACGCGGGCGAGCCCGGTCTCCTTCAGCCCGAGATGGCTGAGATACTCGGCCTGGTCCTCGGCCGGAAGCTGCGCCACCTCCGCCTCGATGGCGGCGGAGATGACTACCGCCGGGATGCCGCGCTGCCGGGCATGGTCTGCGGCTTTGGCGCTGTAGAGGTTGCCGGTCGCAGCCGAGGCCTCCTCGACATTCAGGACATACATCATCGGCTTGGCCGTGATGAGCTGCAGGCGCTGGAAGGCCGGCCGCTCTTCGACCGTCAGGGCGGCTTCGCGCGCGGGCTTGCCGTCGCGCAGCGCATCGAGCGCTTTCTTGACGACGGGCAGCTCCGCCTGGGCGTCCTTGTCGCCGCCTTTGGCCCGCTTCTCGAGGTTGGGCAGGCGCTTCTCCAGGCTGTCGAGATCGGCCAGCATCAGCTCGGTCTCGACGATCTCGGCGTCGCGCACCGGGTCGACGCTGCCCGACACGTGCGTTACGTCGGCGTCCTCGAAGCAACGCAGCACGTGGGCGATGGCGTCGAGCTCGCGGATATTGGCCAGGAACTGGTTGCCGAGCCCTTCGCCTTTCGATGCGCCCTTCACCAGTCCGGCGATGTCGACGAACTCGAGCTGGGTGTTGATGATCTTGGCCGAGCCCGCGATGGCCGCGAGCTTTTCCAGTCGTGGATCGGGCACTGCAACGCGGCCGACATTGGGCTCGATGGTGCAGAACGGGTAATTCGCGGCCTGAGCCGCCTGGGTGGCGGTTAGCGCATTGAACAGGGTCGACTTGCCGACATTGGGCAGGCCGACGATCCCACAATTGAAACCCATTTCTTACGCTTTCGATTCTTCAGCAGGAGACTCTTTTCGAGGAGGAGAGGGCGGCGGCGCGAGGTGCGCCACCCGGCTCATATAGCGCTCGTCGCCCTTTGCAGTCCCCTCGACGAGGAGAGCCGCTTCATCGGCCAGTGCGCCCAGGACCTTGGGCAGCCAGCCGTCCTTGGGATCGCGCTCGTCGGGCTCGAAGTCGCGCAGCACCCAGTGCAGCACCAGATCCTTGTGGCCGGGATGGCCGATGCCGATGCGCACGCGGCGATAGTCATTGCCGACATGGGCATCGATGTCGCGCAGGCCGTTGTGGCCGCCGGCGCCGCCGCCCTTCTTCATGCGGATGCGACCGGGCGCGAGATCGAGCTCGTCGTGGAACACCACGACGCGATCGAGCTGGATCTTCAGGTAGCGCACGGCCTCGCCCACCGCCTTGCTCGACTCGTTCATGAAGGTCATGGGCTTCAAGACCAGCGTGCGCTCGCCGCCGAGATGACCTTCCGCCACCTCGCCGTTGAAGCGCGTGCGCCAGGACGAGAAAACACGGCGGCGGACGATCTCGTCCACCGCCATGAATCCGACATTGTGCCGGTGCCCCGCATAGCGCGGCCCGGGATTGCCGAGACCGACCAGCAGAAGCATCGAACGGAAGGAGTCTTAGCCTGCCGTCTACTTCTTGGCCGGAGCCGGTGCCTTGCCCGCCGCCGCGCCTGCCGCCGGAGCAGCGCCCGCTGCGGGAGCAGCTGCCGGAGCTGCCGCGCCTTCGGCCGCCGCTGGCGCTGCCGCAGCCGCCGCGGCATCCGCCGCCGCCTGGGCCGCCGCCTCGCGCACCACCGTCGGTGCGGCGATCGTGGCCACCGTCGCGTCCTTGTCGCGCGCCACCACGCGCACGCCCTCGGGAATGGCGAGCGTCGACAGGTGGATCGAATGGCCGATCTCGAGACCGGTCAGATCGACCTCGAAATAGTCGGGGATGGTGGCCGGCTTGGTGCGCACGGTGATCTCGTGCAGCACGACGTTCAGCACGCCGCCGCGCTTGATGCCCGGGGCCTGGGACTCGTTCTTGAAGTGCACCGGAACCTGAACGGTGATGATCGAATCGGGTCCGATGCGCAGGAAGTCGAGATGCAAAGCTCTGTCCGTCACCGGATCGACCTGCACGTCACGCGGCAGGACGTCGTAGTCCGTGCCCTCGACATCGATCTGGAGGCGGTGATTGAAGAAGCCCTCCTTGTGCAGATCGCGCTCGATCGATTTCGGCTCGACCGCAATCATCACCGGGGCTTGCTTGTCGCCGTAGATCACGGCGGGAATCAGTCCTTCGCGACGGCTGGAACGGGCGCCCCCTTTGCCGGCCCGATCCCGCTTCTTCGCGACGACCTTTGTCGTCTCTGCCATTTCAACTTCTCCTAAGGTTTGCTCTCTCTCAATCACGGCGTGGCCTCCAGGGGTGCCCAACGCCGATTCGTCAAAACTCCACTTCAAAGCTCTAATCGAACAAGCTCGACACCGAGGTCTCCTCGGAAATCCGCTTCATCGCCTCCGCCATCAGCGAGGCGATGCTGAGCGGCCGCACATTGGGCGACACGCGTACCGCCTCGGTCGGCTGGATGGAATCGGTGATCACCATCTTCTCCATCGGCGATGCCGCGACGCGGGCCACTGCGCCCCCCGACAGCACGCCGTGCGTGACATAGGCCGACACCGACTTCGCACCCTGGTCCATCAGGGCCACGGAGGCATTGCAGAGCGTGCCTGCCGAGTCGACGATATCGTCGATCAGGATGCAGTCGCGGTCGCGGACGTCGCCGATCACGTTCATGACCTCGCTGACACCCGCCTGCTCGCGGCGCTTATCGATGATGGCGAGGTCGGCGTCAACGCGCTTGGCGATGGCCCGCGCCCGCACCACGCCGCCCACGTCGGGTGACACGACGGTGAGATTGCGGTTGGCCAACGTCTCCTTGATGTCCTTGCTGAACACCGGGCCGGCGAACAGGTTGTCGACGGGGATGTCGAAAAAGCCCTGGATCTGCGCGGCATGAAGGTCGAGCGTGAGGACGCGGCTGGCGCCGGCATGGGTGATCAGGTTGGCCACCAGCTTGGCCGAGATCGGGGTGCGCGGGCCGGTCCTGCGATCCTGGCGAGCGTAGCCATAGTAGGGCATCACCGCGGTGATTCGGCGCGCCGAGCTGCGGCGCAGCGCATCGATGGTGATGAGAAGCTCCATCAGATGATCATTGGCGGGATAGCTCGTCGACTGGATGACGAACATGTCCTCGCCGCGCACGTTTTCCAGGATCTCGACGAAGATCTCGTTGTCCGAGAAGCGGCGGATATTGGCCCTGACCAGCGGCAGAGCCAGCTTGGCGGAAATGGCTTCCGCCAGCGGGCGGTTGCTGTTGCCGGTGAGTATCTTCATCGATCGCGACCCCTGACGCCGGGCGGGTTCTCGTTAAGTCGTTGTTTTGAAACGACAAAACGGCCACTCCCGGCCGCGACGCGGCGGACCATACCAGCGAGTCCCGGTTCTGTAAACGGCTTGAAACACCGCGTTCTTCAGGCCCCTGAACGCTCGGGCTCGCGGTGCTTACGGATCTTCATCCAGACGTGCTCGCCCGATGTCGTCGTGCTGTAGCGCGCCGGCCGTTCGGCCTCGGTGCAGGTCGGAAGGCACTGGATCACCGCGTCGTAGTTGGGCTGATGGAAGAAGGCCATCGAGATCCGTCGCGCAGCGGCGCCGGCGGAACGCGACGGATTGACAACCCGGTGCAAGGTCGAGACCCAGCGGTCGTTGGTCCATTCGGCCATGAGGTCGCCCAGGTTGACGACGAACGCGTCCGGCACATGGGGAACGTCCAGCCAGTGGCCATCCCTGCCCAGCACCTGCAGGCCGCCCTCGGCACCGTCCGGCTTGACGATGGTCAGGCTGCCATAGTCGGTGTGCGCGCCGGCCCGCAGCTGCCCCGGCAAAGGCGCTTCGTGCTGCGACGGGTAGTGCAGGACGCTGAAGTTGGTGATGTGACGATCGATCTTGTCGTCGAAGTAGTGCTCGTCTATGCCAAGCGCCACGGCGAAGATCCGCATCAACGTTGCGGCCAGATCTTCCATGTGGCGATAGTAGACGGTCCAGGTCTCGCGGAATTCCGGCAGCCCGTCGGGCCACATGTTGGGGGCGAAGAAGTTGGCGGGCCTGGCGGCACGATGGTAGGCGTCGTCGGGCGCGTCGACCGGGCCGATCGAGAACGACTCCTTGAGGTCGGGTGGAGTCTTCTCGTCGAGGCTGTAGGCCAGCGCTTCGTTGCCGAAGGCGATGTAGCCGCGGTAGCGATCGGGTGGCATGCGGTAGCGCAGCTTGTCGTCCAGCGGAAGATCGAAGAAGGCCGTCGAGACGTGGCGCATCTCGTCGACCAGCGATGCGGGGATGCCGTGCCCGGAAACCAGCAGGAATCCGGTATCTTCGCAGGCAGCGTTCACTGCCTTGGCAACCTCGACGCGCTCGCCGTCACTGCCGTGCAGGAAGGGTGAGATATCGATGAGAGGTATGGCCCTGGTCATGCGGTTGTTTTCCTGCTCGGGAGTTCGCCCCCTCGCCATACAGGCAAACCGAATGCCAGCTCGATCAGGGCGTCGACTTTCCGGCAAAGGTTGCGGTGGCGGTGGCCAAGCTGTGAAGGCTGTCGATCGCGAGCTTTCCGGCGACTACCAGCAATGTTGCAGCCAACAGCAGCCGCAAAGCTGTCTCCGGAAGACGAAAGGCCAAGTAGCTGCCAAGAAGGATGCCTGGCCATGAGCCGACCAGGAGCGATCCGACGACGTGCCAGTCGATCGTGCCCAGCATCCAGTGCCCCGTTCCGGCGGCGAGCGTAAGCGGCACTGCATGAGCAATGTCCGACCCGACGATCTTCACGATAGGCAATCTCGGATAGAGGATGATCAATGCCGTGGCGCCGATGGCTCCAGCACCGACGGAAGAGATCGACACGAGCACGCCGACGACAGCACCCACGAAAACCGTTGCTGCCGCCGTCTGCCCAGGATCCAGTCCCATCATTCGGGTGTGAAGCATCGAAGTGATCTTGTGCCTGAAGATCAGCACCGCTGCTGTTGCCGCCAGGCCAAAGCTCAGAACGATCGTTATCAGGGTGCGCGCTGCCGCGCCGTCGAGGTTCAGATATGACATCAGGTAGAGGGTGACGATCGTGGCAGGAAGGCTGCCGCTTGCCAGGCGTCGCACGATCGGCCAATCGATGCTCCGTGCAAATCCGTGGAAGACGGTACCGCCAGTTTTTGTTGCAGCTGCGTACATGAGGTCTGTACCGACGGCAGCGGCCGGATGTACTCCAAAAAGCAAGATGAGCACCGGCGTCATCAGGGAGCCGCCGCCGACGCCGGTCATTCCGACAAGGATGCCGACACACAATCCGGATGCGGCATACAATGGATCAATCATACCCGACCCCAGTCGCGGCGATGATACTCTCTCTGAGTCTAGCGAGACCCGTATCTCATGTCGCAGGGCCCGCGGGCGCGGTCAACCCGGACGGCTGGCTCAGTACGGCACTTGGTCGTCGATCATGATGATGCGGTGCAGGCGGCGGACGTGGTGCTGCTCGTCCCATTCGCTGGCGCGGTGCAGGCTGCAACGGTTGTCTGACATCAGCACGTCGCCCGGCTGCCATCGGTGCTGGTAGCAGAAGCGGTCCTGGATCACGTGATGCAGCAGCCCGTCATAGAGCTCTTGCGCCTCTGCGGGCGCGAGGTTGGCGATGCAGGAGCCCCATTCGCCGCCAAGGTAGAGGCCGCGGCGCTTCAGCTCGGGATGGGTGCGCACCAGCGGATGCACCACGTCGGGGATCTTGCAGCGTTCGGCTTCCATCTCCGCCTCGCTGGCCTCGGGGAAGAGATTGCGGAACAACCTGGCACGACTGTGCAGCACTTTCAGGCCTTCAATGCGCGCTTTGAGCGCGGATGGTAGCGCTTCGTAGGCGGCAATGCCGTTGGCATAGCGCGTGTCGCCCTGGCCCGGCGGCACTTCGATCGCGTGCAGGTAGGTGAACAGGCCCGGTTCCGGCAGGTGATAGTGATCGGTATGCCAGTTCAGACCCACGCGAGGTGAGCCCGCGGTGCCCTGATGCTCGGGCACGTTGCCGACGACGAAGATCTCGTGGTGGTCAGGCAGGCAGTAGTGGCGCAACGAATGCAAGTCCGGCCGGCCGCCGAAGCGGGACGCGAAGGCGAGATAGGCCGCCGGCGTCAGCTCTTGCTGGCCACGGAACAGAAGAAGCGTGCGCTCCACGCAGGCGGCGCGGATGATCGCCACCATTTCCGCGTCGTGCTCACGGCCGAGATCGATACCGTCGATCGCAGTGGCGACGTGCTCGGCGAGGTCGATAACCTTCAGTCCCCGCGCTGCGGCAGCCTGACGCCAGTCCATTTGCTCCTCCGGCCCTTCGAAGCGAGAGCGCGTGGCATCGTAATTGCACCTTGCCCGACAAGCCACGGATCGCCTCGAGCAAGCTCAAGCAAGCATTGTGCCGCGAGGTCCGTGAAGCAAGACCGAGGAAGGCAAGGTTATGACCGTTCGCTGGATTTCGACCGCTTTGCTGCTCTTGTGCGTCGGCACCTGGCCGGCCACGGCGCAGACCTGCACGCCGGCGATCGCGGAAACCGATCTCGTCGTTCCGGGCAAGCTTCAGATGTCCATCAATCCGACCTTGCCACCGCAGCAGTTCGTCGACGAGAAGGGCGAGCTGCAGGGCCTCAATGTCGAGCTGATGCGCGACATCGCCAAGCGCCTGTGTGTGCCGCTCGACCTCATCCGAATGGATTTTCCGCCCATGATCCCGGCCCTTCAAGCCGGCCGCTTCGACGGCATCAACACCGGCATGTTCTGGACCGAGGAGCGTTCCAAGATCGCCTACACCGTACCTTATGCGCAGCAGACCATCAGCCTCACCGTCGTCAAAGGGTCGAGCCGGAAGCTCACGGACATGGCCTCGCTCGCCGGACTGAAGGCCGGCGTCGAGGTCAATTCCTATCAGGAACGCTGGCTGCGCAGTGCCGACAAGGAGGCGACCGCCAAGGGCGCCAAGCCGATCGAGATCCTGACCTTCAAGACTGCGACAGACGTGCTGGCGGCGCTACGCGCCGGCCAGGTCGAGACGGCGATCCTGATCGACCAGACCGCACGCGAGATCGAACGGCGCGGCCTGATCGAGATCACGGCTACTGGGTTGGGTGGCGCGCCGACGACAATGATGTTCCGCAACCGTGCTGTCGCCGAGAAGGTCGCCGGCACGCTCACGGCGATGAAGGCCGACGGCAGCTACGACAAGCTGTTCGACAAGTTCGGCCTGACCAAAGCGCCTGACAGCGTGTTCGCCATCCGCGGCCCCGGCCCGCAATAGACCGTTATCGTCATGCGCGGGTTCGACGTCGCGGACTTCCTCAACGCGCTGGTCAATCCGTTCCTCTTGATCGGCGCCGTGGTCACGGCCGGCCTGACGGTCGTCGGCCTGCTGGGTGGTTTCGCCTGTGGGCTCATGGTTGCGCTCTTGCGCTCGGCGCCCAACCCGGTCGCGCAACGCCTGGCCCAGGGTTACATCTGGTTCTTCCGCGGCACGCCGCTCCTGATCCAGATGGTGATGATCTATTCCGGCTTGCCGCAGCTCGGCATCCGCTTCGGCGTGATGACCTCGGTCATCGTGGCGCTGGTGCTGAACGAGGCGGCCTACATGGCCGAAATCATCCGCGGCGGCTTCCTCGCCATTCCGGCCGGCCAGCGCGACGCCGCCAAGGCCCTCGGTCTTTCTCGGTGGCAGGCCTTGATCAAGGTGCTGCTGCCCCAAGCCACGCGCATCATCCTGCCGGCACTGGGCAACCAGGTGAACGGGCTCCTCAAGGCCACGTCGATTGCCTCCGTCATCTCGATGGAAGAGCTGATGCGGCGCAGCGAGATGGTGATGCAGGTGAAGTTCGACGTGCTTGAAGTCTTCGCCGCCGCCGCCGTGATGTACCTGGTGATGACCACCTTGTGGGATCAGGTGCAGCGCCGCCTCGAGCGGCGCTTCGACCGCGCCGATCGCGCAAAGGAAGCGTCGCTCGCGCCCACGTTGGAGCCGGCACTCTCGCAGCGCTAAACGCAGACAACACCGCCGTCAATCGGCTGGCCGTCCATTCCTGCGAACGACGCCCCCACGAACGCAAGCATGGTCGGCGCGATGTCGACCAGGCTGGTCGCTTCCCCGATCATGCCCGGGTTCATGCCGGGCTTGTTCACGATGAGGAAGGGACGGGTCTCATCGAAGCCCCAACCGCCATGTTGGCCACAGCCCACGGCAATGGGCTTGCCGGGCTCGGCCACGGTCCAGCGCTTGCCGGCGACGCCGTGCGGATTGGTGTCGTCGCGCCGCGCCGTGTTGACGGCGGCGACCACGCCACCAGCCGTTGCATGCCCCAGCCGCTCCAATCCGGTGCGGGTCATGATCTCGTCGGCCCACGGCTGAGGGCGCATCGCCGCGAGCGAGCCGACGAGGGCACTGTGCCCGTGATCCGTCGCATAGAGCAGGGCTGCCGTTCCCTGGCCCGCCACGGCGACGTCACCCGCTTCGAGCAGCGTCGCCAGACCTTGGGAGACAAGCCATGCCTCGAGATCGATGCTGTCGCCGATCGTCTCCTGACCGTGATCGGAGCCGATCAGGAGCAAGACCTCCTCGCCGGCTCGCCGCAGCCGCTCGACGGTCTGGAAGACCTCTCGAACGCAACGCTCCGCCAGACGCAAAGCCTCGAGATGGGCCGGTGAGCCGAGCGGGTTGCCGTGCAAGGTGAGGTCGGGATTGGCGAGCCACAGGACCGACAGGGTGGGCCGTCGCTCCTGCAGGATCTCGGCGCAGAAGCGCTGGGTCATGGTCCAGTCGCCGTCGAGATCGTGGCTCACCTCGAGGGCAGCCGGTCCTTCGATGGGTCGGCCTCCCGGCGCGAAGGATCCGGCGCGGTGGTAGACGTGGCCGAAATGCTCGGGGTCCAGGAAGTAGGCCGCGCCCGGCGACACGTTCGAGAAGGCGACGAAGCCGCCCGCAGCGGCGACCCGCTCGGCCATGGTCGGGACGAGCAGCGTCCGCCCGGTGGCGCGGCGCATATGCGCGCGGAAATCGGGCTTGCCGACATCGCGCACCACGATCTTGCCCTCCTCGATCAGGCCCATGCGATTGCCGTGCAGGCCGTGACGCGCAGCGACGGTTCCGGTCGCGACGGAGGCCGCCGAGGTACGAGTCACGGAAGGAAAGACGGCCCGATGATCGGCGCACCAAACGCTGCACGCGCGGATCTCGTCAAGGATCGGCGTACGCTCTGCTGTGATCCAGTCCCGGCCAAGGCCGTCACAACAAACGAAAACCGCGCGGCGCGTTGTCGTCATTCTCAGATCCTCCTTCCTCGTCGAGCAACATCGCGGCAGCCGCTTCGTCGGTGATGAGCACATGCGCGAGCTTGGCGCGAAGGGCTGCGCGCACGATGGGAACCTTGTGCGTACCACCGGCTGCCAGGATCAGTTCGCCGATCTCGCGCAGTTGATCGAGGCCGGCCGAGATCACGCGATCTGCAAGCGGATGGGAGACCCGCTTGCCGTTGGCGTCGAGATAGTGCCCTGCGATGTCGCCCACGGCCCCGCTGTCGCGTAGCGATCGCCAGACCTGTCGCGAGATGACGCCATATTCGAGCGCTTTCGAGAGCTCGGTGAGATCGATCGCGCTGAGCAGGGCGCGGTCGACATTGCGTACGCGGCCCAGCACATCCTTCACCGGCACACTCTGTAGCAGGGCATCGCGCAATTCACGGGAGTCGGCGAACATGGGGGCGGTCACGTACTGGCATGGTGCCCCCAGGACGCGCGCGAACAGGGCGGCCGCATCGTAGGGGTTGACTGGCCCGCTGGCCGCGAGCCCCCCGATCAGGGACACCACGGTATTGCCGCCGGCTCGTCGGCGCAGGTTCTGCGCCGCGGCGCAGATGGTCCCGCCCCAGGTCACACCCAGCGTTTCACCATCGCCCAGCCGCTCGGACAGGAGCTGGCCTGCGGCGGCGCCGACGACAGTGCGCACGTCGACACCGGGTCCGGGAGACGGCACGACCTTGGCCAGGCGCAGGTCGTAATGGGCTTGCAGACGCGATTCGAGATCGGGGCAGGCCGAGTAGCGGCTGTCGATGGCGATCTTGACCAGGCCCGTCTCGAGTGCGTGGCCAATGATCTGGTTGACGCGTTTGCGCGTGAGACCCAGCCGCTGGGCGATCTCCTCCTGGGTGCAGCCTTCCTTGTAGTAGTGCCAGCACACACGGGTCGCGACGTCGGCCTCGAACTGCCCGGCATCCTCCGCAACCGTCATCACCACAATCCCCGCAATTCAGCTCTCGGCACCATTCTCGCTCATTTGGGGGTCACTTGTCACATCTGTGCAAAGATTGAAGCATATATGTACCGTAGAAGGTACATTTGAGACAGGAGATGAGACCATGCGTCGACGGTCCGTGGCAGCGCTCCTGGCGCTGGCTTTTCTTGCTCCAGCTGCCGCCGAGGCGGGCGGCGACAAAGTTGTAATCGGCATTCTTGGCGACCAGAGCGGCGTGGTAGCTGACGTCGGCGGCAAGGGCGCCGTGCTGGCAGCACGAATGGCGGTCGAAGACTTCGGCGGACGGGTGCTGGGCAAGCCGATCGAGCTCCTCGATGCCGACCATCAGGAGAAGGTCGATATCGCCTCGTTGATCGCGCGCCAGTGGTTCGACGAGAAAGGCGTCGATGCGATCGCCGATCTGCCCAACACCGGCGTCGTGCTGGCGCTGCAGGACATCGCGAGGAGCCGCAAGAAGACGTTGCTGATTTCAGGCGCCGCGAGTGCGGCGATCACCGGCAAGGCGTGCTCGCCGTTCGCCACGCACTGGACCGACGATACCTATGCGCTCGCCAACGGCACGGCGCGCGTTGTCGTCGGACAAGGCGGAGACAGCTGGATCTTCCTGACGGCGGACTACAGCTTCGGCTACGACCTCGAAGCCAACGCCGCACGGACGATCGAATCGCTGGGCGGCAGGGTGCTGGGCAGTGCGCGGCATCCGCTGGGCACCAACGACTTCTCGTCGTACCTGCTGAAGGCGCAGGCAAGCGGCGCGAAGATCATCGGCCTTGCCAGTGCCGGAATGGACACCGTCAATGCGATCAAGCAAGCGCAGGAGTTCGGCATTACGCACGACGGACGGCGGCTGGCCGCCCTGCATGCCTTCGTCACGGACATCAACAGCATCGGCCTCGCGACGGCCAAGGGATTGATCATCACGACGGGTTTCTACTGGAATGAAACTGCGTCCACGCGCCAATGGTCGAAGCGCTTCTTCGAGGTCCAGCACCGCATGCCGACGCGCGAGCAGGCCGGCGTGTATGTCTCGGTATTGCACTACCTGAAAGCCGTGGAGGCGGTCGGCAGCACCGACGCCGCTGCCGTCGGCGCCATGATGCGGCAGCTGCCGGTCGACCGCTTCGGCGCCACGGCGACGGTCAGGCCGGATGGTCGGGTCATGTACGACATCGCTGTCTACGCCGTGAAGTCGCCGGAGGAAAGTAAGGAGCCATGGGACTTCTATCGCAAGCTCGCGACAGTGCCCGCCGGGCAGGCCTTTCGTCCTCCCGATGCCGGCGGATGCGCCCTTGGCGCGGGGAGCGTCGATGCACAGCGTTGACAGAGGTGAGAGAGAAGACTGGCGTCGGCGTATCCGCGCCACCATTGTCGGCAGCCTGCCCAAGCCCGGCTGGCTGGCCGAACCTGGCATCCTCTATGCGCCGTGGCGGGTGCGACCCGAGCAACTCGGCGAAGCGCATGACGACGCGACACGCTTGTGCGTGATCGATCAGCTGGCGGCAGGGCTAGATGTCATCACCGACGGCGAGCAGCGCCGCCGGCACTATGTCTGGGGTTTTCTCGACGGGATCGAAGGCGTCGATACCGAGAACCTCGCGATGAAGCCGACGCGCGGCCAGCGCTTCAAGCCGATGTCCCCGGCGGCGCGCCTAATCGGGGAGCCCATTTATGCCGGCTCCCGTTTGGCCACCAGCTTGCGCCTGCTGAAGCAACTCACCGACCGGCCTGTCAAAGCGACCTTGCCAGGCCCGATGACGGTCGTCGACAGCCTGCTCGACACGGTTGGAGGACGGTCTGAGGCCGATCTGGCGATGCGCTTCGCCGACCTGTTGAACCGTGAGGCCCGCGAGCTTGTCGCCGCCGGCGCCTCGGTCGTGCAGTTCGACGAGCCGTGCTTCAACATCTATTTGGCGCAGGCTCGAGAATGGGGGATCGAGGCCCTGAAACTGGCGATCGCCGGCATTCCGGCCAAGACCGGCGTGCACATCTGCTACGGATACGGCGGCAGCGAGGTCAGCTACTGGAAAGCGTCGAACCGCGACTGGAGTCACTACGAGCACAGCCTGCCGCTGGTGGCCACGACCGGAGTCGATCAGGTCTCGATCGAGACGGCTGCCGCCAAGGTCGATCTGGGCGTGCTCGAGGTGCTGCGCGGCAAGGATGTGCTTCTGGGATTGGTGGATGTCGGCTCCGAACGCGTCGAGACAGCCGCGGAGGTAGCCAGCGGCTTGCGCAAGGCATTGGCCTATGTCCCTGCGGAAAAGCTCCATGCCTGCACGGACTGCGGCCTTGTGCTTCGCAGTCGCCCCGCAGCCGTTGGCAAGATGCGGGCTCTGGTCGGTGGCGCCGCCATCGTCAGCGCGGAGATGGACGCCGGGAAATAGGCAGACGAACTGGCTCGTGTTACAACCCTCGTTCGTGTGGGGGAGTTTCATGAGGACAGGGGCCAGGAGCAGGGTCCGGGTTGTGGCGGCCGGCGTCGTCGGCAACATGCTCGAATGGTACGACTTCTCGATCTACGGATATTTCGCGGTCGCGATCGGCAAGAACTTCTTTCACCAGGAAGACCCGGTTTCCCAGGTGCTGGCCACCTTCGGAGTCTTCGCCGTCGGCTTCATCATGCGCCCGCTGGGGTCCATTGCCTTCGGCTATATCGGCGATCGCATGGGCCGTTCGACGGCGCTGATGGCCTCGATCGTCGCCATGGTCGTGCCGACTGTCCTGATCGGGTTGCTGCCGGGCTATCAGACACTGGGCCCCATGGCGCCGGTGCTGCTGACGGCGCTGCGCATGCTGCAAGGGCTTGCGGTGGGCGGCGAGGCGTCGATCGCGAGCGTCTTCCTCGTCGAGTACGCGCCGCCTGGCCGGCAGGGTCTGGTCGGCGCGATCGGCGGTATCGGCACGGGCCTGGGCTTCCATCTTGGATCGGGTGTCGCCGTGCTGTGCGCGGCAACGCTTTCGACGGAAGCGCTCGAAAGCTGGGGCTGGCGTATTCCTTTCCTCCTGGGACTGGTGGTGGGTCTCGTGGGCTTCTACCTGCGGCGTGACCTCACCGATCCGCTCAAGGCGAGCCCGAAGGACGACAGCGTGCCCTTCGTGAAAATGCTGCGGGATCATTGGTTCCTGATCATACGTCTGGCCGGGCTGATCCTGTTCAATGCCATCGGCTCGCAGCTTGTCTTCCTCTACATCGTCAGCTGGCTGCAGACCGTCGACGGTATTGCGCCGGCACGCGCTCTCGAGATCAACACCATCAGCATGGTCGCCACCACGCCGGTGTCCCTGCTGGCTGGCTGGCTTTGCGATTGGATCAGTCGAAGAGCCTTGCTGCTGGTGGCGACGGGCATTGGCATCGTCGGCGCCTTGCCGTTTTTCGCGCTCATGCACAACCCAGATACGAGCCTCATCCTGCTGGGTCAGTTCGGCTTCGTCATCGCCATCGGCATAGCGTTTGGCGTCATGCCCGCCTTTTCCGTGGAGGTGACTCCACCCGAGGTGCGCTGCACCGCGCTGGCCATCGGCGCCAACATAAGCTGGAGCCTGTTCGGAGGCCTGACACCACTGGTTGCCACGTGGCTGGTTTATCGCACGGAGAACGACCTCAGTCCGGCTCTGTTGATTATCGCCGCGGCGGCACTGGCATTCGTCAGCGTCCTGAGCTTTCGGCCAATCCGCGCCCAGAAGCCCGTGCCGGCATAGTGACGTCACTTCTTGATGGGGCGTAGAACACGCTGTCGATCTCGACGATGTCGTCCTCGAACAGGCGGCGCACCTCGACCATGGTGCGCGGCGGATAGGGTGGCCCGCCCCACAGCTCGGCCTGCACCTTCTCGATCAGAGGCGCGAGCCGAGGCAAGTCGCCGAGATAAACCGTGAGCCGCACGCAATCTCGCAGGCTGGCTCCTTCCGACTGCGCGATCATCCTGATGTTGAGGAAGGTCTGTCGGATTCGGGCTTCGGGATCCTGCACGAGGCGGTTGGTCTGGGGATCGACGCCTTGCATGCCCGCGACAAAGATGAAGTCGCCGGCCCGCGCACCCAGACTCCAGGTGGCCTCGGCCTTGATGGCACCAGGCGGATCGAGCGTCCGCACGCCGTTGGGCGACTGCGCCAAAGCAACGGTGGTGGAGGCAGCCAGAGCCGAGGCACCGGCTGCAACAAGGCGCTTCATCCTAAATGCGGGTTGGCGACGAGCGGCCACTGCTGCCGGTCGATCTTGGTGTAGGGCAGCAACGACCAGTCCGGCACCAGCGCACCGGGCGCGGCGACATAGACCACCTCGCTGGCAATCGGCGCGTAGGCGGCGTGGAAGTGCTGCATGGACTTCACCACCACGACCTTCTTGGTCGCCGGATCGACACCGAGCTTGGTGAAGCAGTCGCGGCTGAGGCACTGGGTGCGCCTGGAATTGACGATCACCGTCACGCCGTCGATTTGCAACGCCGCCGCATCACCGATGAAGCCGACGCTCTTGCGCTCGCCACCGAACTCGATGCTGACGTTCTTCTCGATCTTCAGCACCTTGGCACGCGCATCGACGGGCGGACCCGACTGCGGGCCGAGCTTGCCGCCCAGCCGGATGTCGAGCTCGGCCCCTTCACCGACCTCGAAAGCGAGCCTGACTGCACCGGGATCCCAGATCATGCCCACCGCAGCATCCTTCACCTTCTTGTCCAGGAGCGCCTTCAGGATGAAGGTCGAGTCCGAAGCAGCCCCGCCACCGGCATTGTCCGAGACGTCGGCCAGCACCATGGGCTTGGGCAGATTGTGCGAGCTCACGCGCGCCATGGCGGCGTCGAGCGTGACGTAGGCAGGCTGGGTCGCCTCGCGCATGGCGAAGAATTCCTCGCCGAGCTGGTGGGCGAGCCGCTCGGCCTTTGCCTTGTCGCCGTCGGTGATGGCGATGATCTTGCTGCTCATCTCCTTGATGTCGGACCAGGGGAAGCCGTGGGCGATCGAGAGCGACAGCACCCCATCCTTGCCTTCCATGGCCTGAAGCTTGTCGACGAAGCCGCGCATGGGCTGGCGGGTGGTATGGAACACACCGATCATCTTGCAGTCGAAGGCGGCCATCGCCGGCTTGGTGCGGCCTTCGATGGCGCCTTCCATCACGGTGAAGAGATCGTCGGCACGCTCGGGCACGTCGATGTGCGGATAT
>Ga0081455_10001940_pt1 | contig 24852 bp, 18 predicted proteins | sample TabmetS3T2R1_FD_70207 | JGI IMG/M metagenome (GOLD analysis project Ga0081455, IMG submission 70207) | Tabebuia heterophylla rhizosphere microbial communities from the University of Puerto Rico - S3T2R1 | ecosystem: Host-associated > Plants > Roots > Rhizosphere ...
TATGGCAGACCGCATGCCGGTGTGCCGGATGGAGGAGTTCGCCATGCCTTACGTCATCAGGCCTTCCGACTGGGCAGTGCTTACGCCTTCGCAAAAGGGTTCGCTGACGCATCAACTGGTCCGCCGCGCGCATGCGGCGCGGGCGCGAGCGATCGGCCATATGCTGCTGGGTTGGGCGCGCTACCTCAGCTTACGGCGGCAACGCCACCAACTTATCGAACTCGCAGCGATGGACGACATGGCATTGCGAGACGTCGGCATCAACCGCTCCGAGATCGGCGCGGCGCTACGGTCGGGAACCAGCCTGGGCCGCACTAACCGCTGAGAATTTCACGCATCGCAGGGAGCGTATGATGCCCAAAGCCTACTGGATTGTCCGCGTTTCGGTGCGCGATGCGCAGCGCTATCCCGACTATCTTGCCGCCGCGCGGCCGGCCTTCGAGAAATTTGGCGCCAATTTCATCGTGCGGGGCGGCGCGTACGAGGTCATGGAAGGTGAGGCACGCGACCGCAATGTCGTGGTCGAGTTTGCCGATCGCGCGACCGCAAAAGCCTGCTATGAGAGCCCCGAATACAGCGCGGCAAAGACCATCCGGCAGAAATATGCCGATGCCGACTTCATCATCATTGAGGGCGCGGCGTGAGCTTACTGCCGGCCCAACTGCGTGGCCTTCTCGACGCGGTCAAACCGCTCCAGTGACAGAATCGCGTCGGCGAGCTGATCGGCGCGGCCGTTCAGCACCGGGCGGGCGAGCGTCAGGAATTTCTGCTGCATCGCCTGTGCGTCCGGGAACGTATCCGGCTCGCCGGAGGGATCGGCATAGAGCCGCTCATGCACGCCGTCGTCGGTGGTGATCGAGACGCGCGCGCCGAACGGATGAGTACGGCCGATCTCGAGGCGATCGTCCTGCACCACGTCGAACTTGTCAGCGAGCGCATTGACGGCGGCATCGCCGAGCCGCCCGTAATCGTCCCAGCCGAAGCGGCCCTGGTCGAGCGCCAGCGCGCCGGTGAAGAACATCGAAAACTGTCCGCCGACGATCGAGGTCGGATGCCGCTTGGTGGCGGCGTCGCCGGTCAGCGTGATGCCGTTGCGATGCAGGCCGATCTCGACGCGCTTGATCTGGTCCGGCGTCAGATTGTGCTCCCGCCGCATCGCGATCAGCGCATCGAGCGCCGCATGGGTATAGCGGCAGCTCGGATACGGCTTCACGCCGATCTTCAGCGTCTCATAGGTCTTGCCGAGGCCAGCGGTCGCCTTGTCCGGGTGCGCGTCGTCGCTGTAGCCGACCAGCAGGCCATGCTTTCCTTCGACCGATTCCGTCGAGCCGACGAAATCGTTGCGTGCCAGCGTAGCGGCGATCACGCCATTCATTGCAGACGCCCCGACCTGGTAGCGCTTGTTCCAGGCGCCGTTGACGAGGAATTGCAGCGAGCCCGCGGCCTGGCTGCCGGAAACGCCGAAGGCCGAGATGATCTGGTCCTTCGAGAGGCCGAACAGCTTCCCCGCCGCAGCCGCTGCACCATAGGTTCCCGCCGTCGCGGTCGGATGGAAGCCGCGCGCATAATGCGAGGTGGGATCGAGCGCGTTGCCGAGGCGGCAGCACACTTCATAGCCGGCCACGATTGCGGTCAGCACGTCGCGTCCGGATGCCCCGACCATTTCGCCGACCGCAAACGCCGCCGGCACCACGGGCGCGCTTGGATGCAGCGAAGAGTCCGCATGCGTGTCGTCGAAATCCAGCGAATGGCCCAGCGCGCCGTTGAGCAGCGCGGCAACCGCCGGCGTCCAGGTTTTGCTGTCGCCGAACACGGTGGCTTCGCCCTTGCCGTCCAGCGCCAGCGCTTCCAGCATCTTCAGGAGCGAAGGGGTGGATTCCGCGTCACGCCGCGCCCGGATCGTGCTGCCGAGGAAGTCGAGCGTCAGCACCTTGGCGCGTTCCAGCACCTGCGGCGGAATATCTTCGAATTTGAGGCCGGCGACATAGGCTGCGAGCGTTGCGGTTTCGTGGGCCATCGTGTTTCCTCGTATTTGCCGGGCAGGGTAGGCGGGCCGACTTGACCTTTCAAGCCGCCTCCCTGTCGCGGGCATCAGCTATGCCAGATGTCGTCTAGCACAGGCACGGCATGCAGATTCTGGGATGCAGCGCATGATGGCCTTCGCAAAACGCATGCTTGACGCGATCGGAGCGCGGAAGACGCAACTGTCGCTGGCGGTCAGGCTCGCGGTTGCCGCGGTTGCGGCCTATGCGATCGCCAGGGCGTTGCATCTGATGCTGCCGCTGTGGGCGGTGCTGACTTCGCTGATCGTCACCCAGATGAGTGTCGGCCGATCGCTGAAGGCAACGCGCGATTACATGCTCGGTACGATCGGCGGCGCAGCCTATGGCGGCGCCATTGCAATGCTGATCCCGCATTCCGGCGAGGGCGGATTGCTGGCGCTACTGGTGCTCACGGTCGCGCCGATGGCGTTCATCGGGGCCATCAATCCCAGCCTGAGCGCCGCCACGGTAACGGCGGTGATCGTGTTGCTGGTGCCGGCGATGAACCACGCCAATCCGCTGGATTCCACCATCGACCGGCTGTTCGAGGTCGCCGTCGGCGCACTCACCGGACTGGCGGTCTCATTCCTGGTGCTGCCGTCGCGGGCGATCAGCCAGATTCGCATCAATGCGGCGCAGCTTTTGGAACTGCTGGCTGCCGCATTCGCCGAATTGCTCGCGGGGCTGACACGCGGGCTCGATAACGACGCCCTGCACCGCATCCAGGACGGCATCGGCACCGCGATGACCAGCCTCCATGCGATCGGACTGGAAGCCGAGCGCGAGCGCGGGGCGCACCTGTCGTCAGGACCGGACACCGGCCCCTTGCTGCGCACCATCCAGCGCCTGCGCCATGATGTCGTGATGATCGGCCGCGCCAGCGTGGTGCCGTTGCCGGCCAACGTGCAGGCAAGGCTGGCGCGACCGCTGTCCGATGTCAGCAAGGCGATCGTCGACTATATGCGCGCCGCGGCCGCATCCCTGCGGAGCGGCAGTGGCGCAGTGGACATCCAGCCCGTCGATGCGGCGCTGCAGGCCTATGCTGCCGAGGTCGCCGCGCTACGCAGCGACGGCCTGACCCGCGGCGTGCCGGTCGACGTGGCGGAACGATTCTTCGCGCTGGGATTCTCGCTCGAGCAGATGCGGCAGAATCTCAACGACCTTGATCGCTGTCATGCCGAATGGTGCGAGACGGCGTCCGGTGCAAAGGTCTAGTCGAGATAGATGCCGAGGAAGCCGAGGATCGTTGTATCGCGCCGTTCGATACCGGAGGTAAGCGCCTTCATGGCGGTATCGAAGTTCGGCGTGGCGTGGTCCAGCTCCCACGGGCCGTCGTGGTCCCAGTGGAAGCACCAGCCGTAGCGATCGCCCTGGCCCAGATTGATCACCACGCAGCGGCTCTGGTGCGCAGGCTCGGCCACCGGCACGAGGTCGCGCGCGGCGACGCCGTACTCCTCACGGAAATAGGCGTCGACCTTATCCGGATCCTCCTCCGTCAACGAAATGAAGTTGAACACATTGTTGCGCTGGGTCGCGAGCTCCGACGGCCGGTAGAAGTGCAATTCGCCGGAATGCTCCGGCAACCGGACCCATAATTCGCTCTCGCCGTAGGTCGCAAGGAATTGGCGGTAGTCCTGCGGCAACTTTGCGCCAAGCTCCGCTTCGGCACGGCCCAAATCATCCTCGCTGGCGGGCTTTTTCGCGCTCCAGCGCCAGCCCTTGTCGGATTTCGGCATGTTCCTGCGCCGTGCGGCATAATCGGCATAGGCCGGAAGCGTGGTGATCGCTTCGTAGCCGCCAAACCGGGACGCTTTGTAAGCCGCGTCGAAGGCTTCCTCCTGCCGGTCCGGAAAATGATCGCACAGGATCGTCGCGCGCTGTACGCCGCGGTCATGACTGGGCGCAACCTTGTACGCCTCCTCGATTACCTGCAGCGCGCCTTGCCGATTGTCCGCGCGCAAATGCGCCCAGCTCAGCACCTCCAGCGTGCGGGCCTCCAGTTCGCTCTCTGCGATCGACCAGGCGTAGTGCGGCATCTTGGCGGCACGGCGGGCCGCAATCGTGTCGCGCCCCTGTTCGGCAAGGCGAATCGTGCGGACGTTATCTTCATCGGCGACATAGCTGTGATGTGCGGCGAGCCAGAGATAGAGCGGCTCGCGTTCGGCGGGCGTACCACGCAGTGCCGCGAGCTGGCGGGCCTGTTCCTCCAGCGGCGCGCTCAGCGAGGCCAGCATCAATTCGTCGAGGTCCTTCTGCCAGTCGGGCTTGGGCTGCGGGTTCGGCAGCAGGTTGCGCAGCGTATATCTGGTGTGAGCCGTCTCCACGTAACCGGCAGCAGTGAGCTCGGCGGCGTGACGATGCAGTGCGTAAACGGCGATGACGATGTCCGAAAATTCCTCGTACAGGAAATTGTCGCGCGGCTCTTCGCGGCCCTCGTCCATGTAGATGCCGATCACGGTGTGATCGCCGCCGGGAATCAGAAGAAGTTCACGGTCATCGTCGCCGGGCGGACGATGAAAGAATTTTGCGAGATACATGGGCTCTCCAAACGAGGCGGGAGCCTGCGCCCGCCCGCGAGGGCGATTCAGGCCGTGGCAAGTTTCAGTCGCCGGGTCGGAGATTTCGGTTCATGCGCTATCGGCGCTTCAGAGGTCTAGTCAATGTAGATGCCGAGAAAGCCGAGGATCGTTGTATCGCGCCGCTCGATACCTGAGGTAAGCGTCTTTATGGCGATATCGAAGTTCGGCGTGGCGTGGTCCAGCTCCCAAGAGCCGTCATGGTCCCAGTGGAAGCACCAGCCGAAGCGCTCGCCCTTTCCGAGATGGATCGCCACGCAGCGGCTATACTGGACGGGGTCGGCAATAGGAACGAGATCGCGCACCGAGATGCCGTATTCGTTGCGGAAATACGCCGCAACCGTTTCCGGATCTTTTTCGAAGCGCGTGATGTAGTTGTATAAACTGTCGCGCCGCTCGGCCAGCTTGGACGGGGCAAGGAAGCGGAGTTCATTGGAATTCTCCGGCAGCCTCACCTGCAAGTCGCAGGCGCCGAACTTGCCGAGGAATTTGCGATAATCGGCGGGAAGTTCAGCCCCGAGCGCGGATTCAGCGTTGGCCAGCTCGGCCGCTGTCGCGGGCTTCTTGGTGCCCCAGCGCCAGCCCTTTCCGGATTTCGATCTGCGTTTGCGCCGCGCCAGATACTCGGCATAGGCTGGCCGCCCGGTGACGTCTTCATAGCCGCCGAACTCGGCGTATTTGAAAGCGTCGTCGAACGCTTCCTCCTGACGTTCCGGGAAGTGATCGCAGATGATAGTGGCGCGCTGGCTGCCGCGGCCCTGGCTGGGCTCGATTTCGCAGGCTTGCTCGATCGCGGCCAGCGCCTGGGCCGGGTCGTCGGCTTGAAGATGCGCTGAACTCAGCACCTCAAAAATCCTTGCTTCGAGGTCGGACTCCGCGATCGACCAGGCATAGTGCGGCGCCTTGCCGGCCCGGCGCGAGGCGAGCGTGTCGCGGGCCTGTTCGGCCAACCGGAGGGTCGTTGTGCTATCTTCGTCGGCGGCGTAAGCGCGATGTGCCGCGAGCCAGAGATAGAGTGGCTCGTGCGCGGCCGGGGTACTTTCGAGCGCGGTAAGGCGCTTGTGCTGCTCCTTGAGCGGCGCGCCCAGCGCCGCGATCATCAGATCGTCGAGCCCCTTCTGCCATTCGGGCTTGGGCTGCGGATCGGGCAGCAGGCTACGTAACGTATCATTCGTGTGCGTGGTTTCGACATAGCCGGCCGCGACGAGTTCGGCGATGTGCTGGCGATAGGCGGTGGCCGCCGCTTTCATGCTGGAAAATTGCTCGTAGAGGAAATCGTCGCGTTCGATCTGCCGTCGCTCGTCCACGTATTTGCCCCTAATCACCGGATCGCCGCCCGGCATCAAAAGCAGTTGACGGTCATCGTCGCCGGGCGAGCGGTGAAAGAACTTGGCAAGATACATGGAGGTCTCCAAGGGCGGCAGGAGCCGTCGCGCGCCTGCGGGCGCGGTTCAGGCTGCAAACTTCAGTCGGCGGCCCGGCGATTTCGGTTCATGCGCTATCGGCGCTTCAGGCCCTTGCTTTCCATGCGCCAGATCAGGAGATCGATGCGGTCCTGGCCGAAGAACGGCTCGTTCTCGAACACGAAAGTGGGCACGCCCCAATGGCCCGATGCGGCATGGGCCTGCTCGTTGCCGGCGATGATCTGTTCGTAACGGTCGGGATCGGCTGCGATCGCCGCATCCATCGCGGCGAGATCGAAGCCGGCTTCCGCCGCAGCCTTGGCCAGATGATCGCCCTCGTTCCAGCCGGCGACACTGCCATCCCACAGTACCCGGCTGATGGCGCGCGTGAACGGCAGCGAGCGGCCCTCGGCTTGCGCGGCAGCTCCGAGCCGGGTCAGGCGGTGGATGTAGGGCTGGTGCTCGGTGACATCGAGCGTCGTCATGTCCTGCACGATCGGGTCCGGCCGCGGAAAGCGGAACGGGATGTTCTCGTGTTGCGCGACGCGGCTGCTGTCGAGCACTACATAGCGCGCGAACTGCGGATTGGCGCGCTTGAAGAAGCCGGGAATCCGCACCGCGATCGGATAGACCGGGCGGAGGTTGACCGTCACGTCGTAGTCGCCGGTCATCTGCATGGTTTTTGGCAGCGCGAGATAGCTGTAGGGACTGCGAAAGGAAAAGAAGAGGTCGACTGACAATGTCATTTGAATGTACCGCGGCTCGCATGGACTGCCCGAGCAAATCACGGGCACCGCAGCACGTCCATCGGATCAAAAAGGATATGCCGGCCTCTAGGTCACAACCTGCCGCAGCAGGGCGGGTACGATCAGCCGATGAAACGGCATGATGATCGCGAGATAAGTCCGGCCGAGCCAGTTGTGCGTCTTGACCAGCGTCGTCGCGGTGACCTGCCTCGTCCCGCCGGGCGCGGTCACATCCACCACGACGCGGAAGTCGAGATGGCGGTCGTTGAAGCCGGCGATCAGGCGCTCGGGCGTTTCGCTCACGACCGGAAAAATGCCGATCATGTCCCGCGGCGCGTTTGGCGTTGCTCCCGACGTTTTCAACCCGAGCGGCGCCACCAGGAAATTGCGCAGCGCCAGCAATGCCTCCGCCCACCGCGGCTGTCGCGCCATCATCCGTTCGGCCGCGCGGCGGGCGTCGAGATTGCGATCGTCGATTTTAATCTGGAACGCGTCGGCGAATTGCGCGCCGGCGAGCAGCGCATCAGCATCAACGGCGGGGGTGACTTCGCGGACGGTCATGGTAACGGTAGTCTGCTCGCCAGTAGCCGGAATCGCAAGACCAGCAGAGTGGCGAAGACGAAGGTGCCGATCGACAATCCGACCCAGACGCCGCTGGCGCCAAGCGATGTCCAGAAGGCGAGGGCGCAGGCCGAAGTAAAGCCGATCAGCCAGTAGCTCAGGATAGCGAACAGGAGAGGCAGGCGCGTGTCGTTCATTCCGCGCAGCGCGCCGGCGGCGATAGTCTGGATACCATCAGCGACAAAGAAGGTGGAGCCGATCAGGAGCAGCGTTGCCGTCAGCGTCGCGGTCGCGTCGACGGCTTCGCCGAGGAATAGTGCGGCAATCTGGAACCGTCCAAGGATCACGGCGAATGTCATCGTCGCCATGAACGCAGCGCCGAGAAGTATCGCCACATAACCGGCGCGCCTGACGGCGTCGCTGTCGCGGCGCCCGACCGCATGGCCGACCCGAACGGTCGCTGCCATGCTGATTCCGAACGGCACCATGAAAAGGATGGCTGCGATCTGTAGTGCAATCTGGTGCGCTGCGAGTGCCGTGGTGCTGATCAGGCCCATCAGCAGGCCGGCAGCGCCGAACAGTCCGTATTCCAGCAGAAACGCCATCGAGATCGGCGCTCCGACGATCGCGAGCTTCGCCATCAATGGCCAGTCGATGCGCCAGATGTTGCCGAGCACGTGATACTTCCGGAACGGCCGGCGCAGCGCGGTGAACCACAGCCCGGCGAGAAACGTGCCGAGATTGACCATGCTGGTCGCGAGGCCCGCGCCGAACAGCCCGAGTTCGGGCAGGCCCCATTTCCCATAGAGCAGCAGATAGACCAGCAATGCATTGGCGGGAATCGCGGCCAGCGTGATCCAGAGCACCGGCTCGGGCCGGTTCACCGCGCTCATGAAGCCGCGGATCGCGATAAACCAGAGCGCTGGCAGGATACCCCAAGCAAGGCCGAACAGATACTGCTGCGCGAGCTTGGCTGCCGTCGGAGCCTGGCCAAGCGCGATCAGGATCGCCTCGCCGCGGAATGGCAGCACCATCAGCGGCAGTGCGATCAACAGCGCCGCCCACAAGCCGACGCGCAGCGCACGCCGAACCATGCGCGGATCGCGAGCGCCGAAAGCCTGTGCCGCCAGCGGCGCCACGGCCGATACCAGGCCCATGCCGAAAGTGAAGGTGACGAAGAACACCGTATGGGCGAGGGCTGCCGCAGCCACGGTCTCGCTGCCGAGCCGGCCGATGAACGCCAGATCGGTCGTCATCATCGCGATCTGCCCGAGCTGCGTCAGCGCGAGCGGCACCGCGAGCTTCAGCGTTTCCGCAAGCTCGGTCGCAAGCTGGTTGCCGGGGATTTCGACGGTCGCGCGCGGCGGGGCCGACGCCGGCTCGATCTTATCGAGGGAAGTCATGACGGTTCGTCTACCACGGCGAGCAGCCGGAATGATGGTCCTGCTGTCGCAGGCCGATCACGATCGCGCGGGCACGCGGGTAATTTTGGCGCCGAGCGCGTTGAGCCGCTCCTCGATGCGCTCATAGCCGCGCTCGATCTGGTCGGCGTTGTTGATGGTCGAAGTGCCTTCGGCCGCGACGGCCGCGAGCAGCATGGCCATGCCGGCGCGGATGTCGGGCGATGTCATCGGCGCGCCGCGCAGCCGGCTCGGGCCGGCGACGATGGCGCGATGCGGATCGCACAGCACGATGCGGGCGCCCATCGAGATCAGCTTGTCGACGAAGAACATCCGCGACTCGAACATCTTCTCGAACATCAGGATGACGCCGTCGCATTGCGTGGCGGTGACGATCGCAATCGACATCAGGTCGGCCGGGAAGGCCGGCCAGGGCTGGTCCTCGAGCTTCGGCACGTGCCCGCCGAAATCGTCGTGGATCTTCATGGTCTGGCCGGACGGCACGACGAGATCGTCGCCCTCGACGCCGCAGACGATGCCGAGCCGCTCAAAGCCCATCCGGATCGAGCGCAGATGCTCGACGCCGGCTTTCGCGATGCGCAGCGGCGAGCGCGTCACCGCGGCGAGCCCGATCAGCGAGCCGACCTCGATATGGTCGGGCTGGATCGAATAGCTCGTGCCGCCAAGCGTCGCCGGGCCATGCACGATGATGGTGTTGGTGCCGATGCCCTCGATCTTCGCGCCGAGCGCGACCAGGAAATGCGCGAGATCCTGCACATGCGGCTCGGAGGCCGCGTTGCGCAGGTACGTCGTGCCGTGCGCAGCGACCGCCGCAACCAGCGCGTTCTCGGTCGCGGTGACGCTGGGCTCGTCGAGGAAGACGTCGGCGCCCTTCAGGCGGCTGGCGCGGAATTCCAGCCGATGGGTGGCCGTTACGGTGGCGCCGAGCTGCTCGAAGGCGAGGAAATGCGTGTCGAGACGGCGGCGGCCGATGACATCGCCGCCGGGCGGCGGCAGCGCCACTTCGCCGCAGCGCGCCAGTAGCGGCCCCGCCAGCAGGATCGAGGCACGGATCCGCGCGCACAGCTCGGGATCGAGATCGGCGGCGCGAACCTCCTTGGCGTGGATCGCCAGCGTATTGCGCGCCTTCCATTCGGCGGATGCGCCGACCGAGCGGATCAGCTCGACCAGCGTCTCGGTGTCACGAATGCGCGGCACGTTATCCAGCGTCACCGGATGCTCGGTCAGCAGCGCGGCGGCGATGATCGGCAGCGCCGAATTCTTGTTGCCGGACGGCTCGATCGTCCCCGCGAGACGGTGGCCGCCTTCAACGATGTACTGGATGGGCGGCACCGGCGCGGTCCCCGACATGATTTCCAGGCTCCATTACGCAAAATTCTGCAGCAAAATCAACGGCTGATGCAGGCGCTATAGCAGATAACACCTGCACAAGTAACGCGTTGATTGACTCTGCGGGGTGTTCCAACGAAGAACCCTGACTTACCAGAATTCGCCCGCGCACGCAGCGTTGTCGCAGGCGAATGTGCCGACCGCCATCCGCATCCTCTCGCGACGGCCGTCAAGCAGCAGGACGCCCAAAAGGCAGGTAGTCCCGGCCGAGTTGCTTGTGGAGCTGCAGCCAGATCGGAAGCTGTCGCGCCATCTGTCGATCGCCCTCGATCGACAACGCTTTTCCCGCGACCTCATGCCAATGCATGTGCCCGAGATAAAGCCGGACAAGGACGGCAACATCGCCGCGAACGGTCAGATCGACGGCATATCCCGGATCCTTGAAGCAGATGTCAGCGCCTGTCCGTTCGAGAACCAGCCAAATGACGCGCAATGCCGTTCGGCTTCTGGGAACGCCAGAGAATTCGAAGCGAACCACGACGCGATGCTCCGGCAACGCACTGACGTCCACGCGCTTGCGCATCCGCCACATCAGCAGGCCAGGATTCAGATCGTCAGCAGTGAGGCGATCGCGGGCGTGCGCCAGACCCCAGCGCGACAGGTCGCGCAACACATCGTGGAATGCTTCACCTGACGGCGTCAGCCAGTATTCAGAACCCGAGCCGTCAGGCCGAATTCTTGTGATGATTCCGTCTTGCTCCAAATGCCGCAGGCGCTCGGCCAGAAGCGTCCGCGACATCAGCGGCACGCCGCGATGAATGTCATTGAAGCTGTGCGCCCCCAACATCAACTCGCGCAGCACGAGCGGCGTCCAGCGTGTCGCGAAAATCTCGGACGCCTTTGCTATCGGACAGAATTCGCCGTAGCCGCTTTTCATGGGAAAGATTCAAACACGTTCGGATAGCAGGAGCCAGTCCAGATTTTGGACTTGTTGCCGTCAGGCGTTCGGCAAACGATGCTGTCCTTTCTCGCTCGAAACCCGGAGAGAGCCATGGGCGAGCGCAGGCATGCAGGCCTTTCGCGCCGGGACGCCCTGGCAGCGATCGGCGGTGCGGCGATTGCCGCGGTCGCAACCTCAGGCGATTCGAATGCCCAGTCGCAGGAGAGCCGCAAGATGATCTATGTCCTGATCCATCCAGCCTGGTTCGGCGGCTGGTGTTGGAAAAAGCTGACGCCGCTGCTGCGTGCGCAAGGGCACGAGGTGTTCGCCCCGACGCTGACCGGACTTGGCGAGCGCGCGCATCTGGCCAGGCCGGAAGTCGGGCTTGAAGTACATGTTCGCGATGTCACCAGCGTCATCGAATACGAGGACCTGCGCAACGTCATCCTGGTCGGCAACAGTTCGGGCGGCATGGTGATGACAGGCGTTGCCGATCACATGCCCGAACGGATCGCGCACCTGGTCTTTCTCGATGCCTTCGTGCCTGATGACGGCCAGAGCATGCTGGACGTGATCGCACCTGATCGCCGGCCGGCGCTCGAAGCATTGGTGCAGAAAGAGGGCGGCGGCTGGCTCCTGCCGCGTTTCGCTGCCCCGCCATGGAAGCAACTTGTCACCGAGACATGGCAGGTAACTGAAGATGCCGATCTCGATTGGATTCTGCCCAGGCTTCGTCCGACACCCTTCGGCCACTTCGAGGAGCCGGTGAAGCGCAGGAATCCTGCTGCCGAAAAATTGCCTCGCACCTATATCCGCACCCAGTGGCCGCATGCGGGCTTCGATCGTTATGCGCGGGTCGCGAGCGAGACGGCGGGGTGGCGATCGCGCCGAATCGCGAGCTCGCACCTGCCGTATATTACGCATCCAAATGAGCTGGCGGCGCTGCTGCTGGAAGTGGCGGGCCAAACAGGGCAGGCGCGCTAGGCGCCCGCCGCCTCACACGTCGACATTGGCGCTGAGCGAATTATCCTGGATGAACTCGCGGCGCGGTTCGACCACGTCACCCATCAGCTTGGTGAAGATGTCGTCGGCCTCGTCGACCTCCTTGATCTTCACCTGCAGCAGCGAGCGCTCGTTGGTGTCAAGCGTGGTCTCCCAGAGCTGCTCGGGGTTCATCTCGCCGAGACCTTTGTAGCGCTGCAGCGCCACGCCCTTGCGGGCGGCGTCGGTGACCGCCTCGAACAGGCTGACCGGCCCGTGGATCGCGGTTTCAGCATCCTTGCGGCGCAGCACGCCAGGATTCGGGTAGGCTTCCTGCAGTTTCGCGGCGTAGTCATCGAGCTTGCGTGCGTCAGCGGAGCCGAGCAGGGCGTCGTCGATGACGGCGACATCCCTGACACCCCGGATGGTGCGCTCGAAGGTGAAGCCTTCGCCTTCTGTGAAACGGCCAACCCAGCCACGCTCGACCTCGTCGGCGAGCTTGTCCAGGCGCCTGGCGATGTATTCGGCTGCGGCGTTGGCCGTGGCGAGGTCGCTGGTGATCTTCGGGGTGAGGACGCCCGCGATCGCCGCCTGCTCTACCACCTTGCGATTATAGCGGCTGTGCAGATTGTTCAGAATGCTGCGGATGACGCGCGCATCTTCCACCATCGATAGCAGGTCGCGGCCGGCGCGTTCGCCGCCGCTGCCGGGCTTGAACACGCAGTCGTCGAGGCCGGTCGAGATCAAATAATCCTCCAGCGCGCGCTCGTCCTTCAGGTACTGCTCGGACTTGCCGCGCGTTACCTTGTAGAGCGGCGGCTGCGCGATATAGAGGTGGCCGCGGTCGATCAGTTCGCGCATCTGCCGGTAGAAGAAGGTCAGCAGCAGCGTGCGGATATGGGCGCCGTCGACGTCGGCGTCCGTCATCACGATGATCTTGTGATAGCGCAGCTTGTCGGCCGAGAAATCGTCGCTGATGCCGGTGCCAAGCGCGGTGATCAGCGTGCCGATCTGCTCTGACGACAGCATCTTGTCGGTGCGGACGCGTTCGACGTTGAGGATCTTGCCGCGCAGCGGCAGCACCGCCTGGAATTCGCGGTTGCGGCCCTGCTTGGCGCTGCCGCCTGCCGAGTCACCCTCGACGATGAACAGTTCCGACTTGGCCGGATCCTTCTCCTGACAGTCGGCGAGCTTGCCGGGCAGCGAGGAGACGCTGAGCGGGCTCTTGCGGGTCAGTTCGCGCGCCTTGCGGGCGGCTTCGCGCGCGGCGGCGGCCTGGATCACCTTGCCGACGATGACTTTCGCTTCGGTCGGATGCTCCTCGAACCACGCGGCCAGCGCCTCGTTGAGGACATTCTCGACCACCGGGCGCACTTCCGAGGACACCAGCTTGTCCTTGGTCTGCGACGAAAACTTCGGGTCCGGCACCTTCACCGACAGCACGGCGGTGAGGCCTTCGCGGCAATCGTCGCCGGTGAGCGCGATCTTCTCCTTCTTCGCGTTGGCCTCGGCATAGCCGTTGACCTGGCGCGTCAGCGCACCGCGGAAGCCGGCGAGATGGGTGCCGCCGTCACGCTGCGGGATGTTGTTGGTGAAGCACAGCACGTTCTCGTGGTAGCTGTCGTTCCACCACAGCGCCGCCTCGACGCCGATGCCGTTGGCTTCGGACCGCACCATGATCGGGATCGGCACGATCGCCTTCTTGTTGCGGTCGAGGTATTTGACGAACTCCTCGACGCCGCCGGCATATTGCATCTCCTCGCGCTTCTCGACCGCGTGACGCATGTCGGAGAGGATGATGTGAACGCCAGAATTGAGGAAGGCGAGTTCGCGCAGCCTGTGTTCCAGGGTCGCGAAATCATACTCGATGTTCTTGAAGGTCTCGGTCGAGGCGAGGAAGGTGACTTCTGTGCCGCGCTTGCCCTGCGCTTCGCCAACCACCTTCAGCGGCGCCACCGAATCGCCATGGGCGAACTCGACGAAATGTTCCTTGTCGTCGCGCCAGACCCGAAGCTTCAGCGAGCTCGACAGCGCGTTGACGACGGAGACGCCGACGCCGTGCAGGCCGCCGGAAACCTTGTAGGAGTTCTGGTCGAACTTACCGCCGGCGTGGAGCTGGGTCATGATGACCTCGGCGGCGGAGATGCCTTCACCCTTGTGGATGTCGACCGGGATGCCGCGGCCGTCATCGCGCACGGTAACGGAATTGTCCGCGTTGAGAACGACGTCGACGCGCGTGGCGTGGCCCGCAAGCGCCTCGTCGATGGCGTTGTCGACGACCTCATAGACCATGTGGTGCAGGCCGGAACCGTCATCGGTGTCGCCGATATACATGCCCGGCCGCTTGCGCACGGCATCGAGGCCCTTCAACACCCGGATCGATTCCGCGCCGTACTCGACCGGAATTGGATGCTCAGTGTCGGCAGGGGTCTGCCGGGCAGGTTCTGTCATGTGAAGCCTTCGAGGGTGTCCCGAATCAGCTGCGCAATATGAGGCGCTGATTGCTCTATTTGTGCCATGAAAGAGGCATTGCGCCTAGCGCAATCTCTCTATCTACAAGTCTTTGAATAAATGGTGGTTTTTTACCCTTTTTCAAGGTCTTCAAGGGCCGATTCTGGGGCCCTCGAAAAGCGCGATTCGAAGGCCTGTTCCGCGCCCTCGATCGTCTGTTTTTTGCGGGCCGTCGCGGGGAAAAATGGTAGTCCGTCGCGGACCTGCTAGAGAGGACGGCACGACCGCTTGTGGACGTCGTCCGCCGTTGGTCGCGATCTCGGGTTCGTCTGCATTGTCCTCGCCCTCGCCAAAATATCGGCCGGATGTCGATGGCCTTCGAGCCATCGCGGTGATGCTGGTCCTGAATTTCCACGCGTTCCCGGATGCTGCGCCGGGCGGCTTCGTCGGCGTCGACGTGTTCTTTGTGATCTCGGGCTTTCTGATCACGGGCATCGTCGCGCGCGAACTGGAACTCGGGCGCTTCAGCCTGATCGAGTTCTACAACCGGCGGATCCGGCGGATTTTCCCGGCGCTGATCGTGGTGCTCTGCGCGACATTGGTGCTGGGCTGGCTCTGGATGTTGCCGTCAGCCTTCGCGCAACTCGGCAGCGACACGTTCGCCAGCGCGGCGTTTTCGGCCAATATCGCGCTCTTGCTGCAGTCCGGCTATTTCGACGTCGAATCCGCCAAAAAGCCGCTGCTCCATCTGTGGTCGCTCGGCATCGAGGAACAGTTTTATCTGTTCTGGCCGCTGCTGCTGATACTCGCTTTCCGGCTGCGAAAGAACATTCTTGCGGTGATCGCGCTGCTCGGCATCGCGTCTTTCGCGCTCAACGTGGTGCTGATCGGTTCGAATCCGGTTGCGACCTTCTATCTGCCGTTTACCCGGGTCTTCGAATTGCTCGCAGGCGCAGCGCTGGCTTGCGGCTGGAACAAGGTCGGCCACAGTGTCAAAGCGAGCGATTGGCGCGCCTGGACCGGCGTGGCGCTGATCGCGGCGAGCGTCGCCGCTGTCGACAGCCACCGCGCCTTTCCGGGCTGGTGGGCGGTGTTGCCGGTCGCCGGCAGCGCGCTGCTTCTGTCTGCGCCGGCGGCGTGGGTGAACCGCGCTGTGCTGGCGAGCCGGCCTTTGGTGTGGGTCGGGCTGATCAGCTACCCGCTCTATCTCTGGCACTGGCCGCTATTGGTATTCGCCGGCATGGTCAAATTCGCGCCGCTGACGCTGCCGGAACGCGAATTGATATTGCTCGCGAGCGTGGTGCTGGCCTGGGCGACGTACCGGTTTGTCGAAACGCCGATCCGTTTCGGTGCCCCGAGCCGGCGCAAGATGTTCGGCCTCGGGGCCAGCATCGCCATGATCGCGGCCGCCGGCTTTGCCGTCGTCTGGGGGCGCGGCTTCGACTATCGGCTGCCGCCGGAAATCCGCGCCATGGCCAATGTGACAACGGAGAGCTTCAAGTGGCGGTTCCACGAATGCCTGCTCGATCTCAGCCGCGAAACGACGTTTGCCGATAGCTGCGTCGAGCGCGATCGGCGGCCGCTGGTTCTGATGTGGGGCGATTCGACCGCCGGCGCTCTGCTGCCCGGCCTGCGTAAAGCGCAGGAGGCGCGAAACTTCGGCATTGCGCAGCTTACCTCCGGTTCCTGCATTCCAGCGCTGAACGCCGACATCCCGGGCAACCCCAATTGCCGCGCGATGAACGACAAGGTGTTTTCGCTCGTGCGTCAGATCGATCCCGACATCGTATTGCTGCACGGGACCTGGGAAAAGCATCTCGACAATGTCGCTGAGACGGTGGTCGCGCTGAAGAAGGAGACGAATGCCCGCGTTGTCGTTCTCGGCGGGGTGCCGGCGTGGAAGCGCGGACTTCCGTCCGAGGTGCTCAGATATTTCATGCTCCATCGCGCACTGATTCCGGAGCGTTCGCCCAGCGCATCGCCGCCCACCGCTTACGATGCCGTCATGCGCGCCAGGCTCGGGCCGCTCGGCGCGGAATTCATCTCGGCGTCGGACGTCCTGTGCAACGCTGAGGGGTGCCTGACCCGCATTGGCAATGCGGCGGGAGACCTCACCGCGAGCGATCAGGTGCACCTGACCGAAAAGGCGTCGGTGTTTCTGATCGAATCGATCATCGATCGTTTGCTCGGCGGCGAGGCGTCCGCGGCCTGGCCGCAATAGGCCGCGCTCAGTACATCTGCAGTGGCAGCACGTCGCCGCCGGGGCCGATCATCACGCCCCAGGTGTCGCCGGCGCCGATCTCGATCTGGTTGTTGCGTACCGGTCCGCCTGCGATTTTCAACGCGTATTGGTATTTGCCCGGTGGCAGATCGATCATCGGCGGCCTGGCCGATTGCGGACCGCCGGCGCCGGCCGCGACCTTGATCGTCTGTTTGTTGATCGAAATCGTGGCGTCGCTCTTGCCAATATTGCCGAACATCAGCTTGGACTGACCCGGCTTCGGCACGACGTCTGCTTTCGAGGCGGCGGCCGGATATTTCTGCGCGAGGTTGACGGATGTCTCGCCGTTCCTGCGGCCGAGCTTCAGCGTCGCCGGCCCGTCCGGAGAAGTGAATGCCAGTTGCGCCTGGTCGGGCTTCACGACGGCGCCTTCGGTCTCCTGCCAGCCGCGCTTGCCGAGTTCGCTGCGGTAGAAGGCGAGCACGGTGTTGAGTTCGGCCGGGATGCTGGCTTCCAGTTCTTTACGGAACGGCGCGTCGCTGCCGGGCATCTTTCCGGTGCCGATCGAGGTCATGCTGCGTTGCTTCGGCACCGGCAGTGCCGAATCCGGGTCGAGCTCGAGCGTATCGACCGTCTTGCTGGACGATTCGCTCGATGCTTTTCGGCTTTCCGATGCGGCGTTCGCCACCACCAGCCCCGATCCATCGGCGCTGACGCGGACCTTGGGGCCCATCTGCATAGCGGTGAGCGACAGCGCCTTGCGGCCCTTTGAAAATTCCATCACGGCCATGTTGGGCTGGTTGATGACCGAGGGCCTCTCCTTCCAGCCCTGCGCCTGCAGCGAGCTGCGGTAAAAGGCTGCGACCGCCTTCACACTGGAAGCGGAATTGAATTCGAGCCTGCCGTCGGCGCCGTCGAACTTTATGTTCTCCGCGTTCTCCGGCAACGGCACCGGGGCCGAGCTGTCGGCCAGCGCGCGCAGCGGTGCATCCGACAGGCCGGCGGCTTGCGCAACCCGCCGCGCCTCGTCGGCGGCGATCACCTGCTTGGCCATCGCTGCGGCGTCGCTCATGAATCGGGCGTCCGCCTCCTTCTTCGCCCTGGCGCGCGCAGCCAGCGCCGCTTCCGTCATCTGCGTGACGAGACCGACGACGGTCAGATCGTATTTGCGCGCGAGCGTCAGCGTTGCGGTCTGCTCGGCGGAGGAGAAATTCAGCGTGACGTTATCAGGCGTGACCACCGCGCCCTTCGTCTCTTCGGTCCAGTTGCGGCTGGTGAGTTCGCGGCGATAGAAGGCGAGCGTTGCGGGCAGCTCGGCGATGACCGCGACCTCGACCTGGCGGCGGACGGAATCCGAGCCGCCCAAACTTTTCGCAGTCTTGGTCGGCTTCGGCCTGGGCAGGCCGGCCATTTCGGAATCGGCTTCCAGCGTCTCGGGCAATGCGAAGGGCGCCACCCGGATTTCCACGCCGGTCTTTCCGTCGCTGCGGCGCTGCAGGGTCAGCATGATCGGGCGCTGGCGATAGAAGCCGTCGCCGTCGGCGTGCGTGTAGTAGGCGCGGACGCCGTTCTCGACTGTTTCGTTGAACTCCGCGTTCGGCCATCGCGCGGCTGCATCAGCGGCGGTGAGCGGCTTCCAGCCGATCGCGGCCATCTCCTTGCGGAAGAAGTCGAGCGTCGCGTCGAAAGCGGCAGGCGCGATGCAGCCGAGATAGGGCCGGTGCTGGTCAAACACGATGCCGGTCGCCTCAGGCGGGAATGGTACGTTCGAGGTGATCCGGTCGGGGCTGTAGTACACCACCGATTGATCGGGACGGCCGAGGCCCTGGGTGAAGTGGATGCTGAGCCCTTGCTGGGCCTTCTTGAAAGTCAGGATGGTGCTCTTCTCGTCCAGCGGCCGCAAAAATTGCACCCAGCCGTCGGCGGCGAGCAGCTTTTTGGTGGCTTCGGTCGTGATCGCGACAACGCTGCCAACGCCGTAGCTGAGGCGATCGGACTGGGTACGAGAGGTATCTTCCACGGCGCCTTCCAGCCGCGGCAGCGTGCGGACGTCGACGATGCCGCTGTCGGCTCTGGCTGCAAGCGGCATGCTGGCGCCGATCAGGAAGATGAGCGGTAGCAGGCGTTTTCGGGCCGGGACAATCCCGCGCTTGGTCCTCGGCATTCTTCATCTCCGGTATCGATTGGCGCGCCATTTTCGGCCGCGCGGCCACGAGGCAGCGGCGTCGTAACGCCGCTCCCGATAGCTAGTCGGGCCAGTATGGGATTTGGTTCAAGCGGGGCTGGTTCGCAGGACTCAGGCGCGGCGGCTTACCTGGCCGGACTCGACGTTGAAAATCTCGCCGCCCGGCCCGATATCGACGAAGGCCGCGGGATCGGCGCCGGTCATCCAGACCTGCGCGCCGAGCTTTGCGAGCTCATCGAACAGCGCCTTGCGCCTGCTGGGATCGAGATGGGCGACGACTTCGTCGAGCAGCAACAGCGGAACGATGCCGGTCATCTCGGCAACGAGCGTGGCATGGGCCAGCACCAGGCCGATCAGCAGCGCCTTCTGCTCGCCGGTGGAGGCATCGCGCGCCGGCATGTTTTTCGGCGCATAGACCACCTGCAGGTCGGTGAGGTGAGGGCCGTCCAGCGTGCGGCCGGCGGCGGCGTCGCGCGCGCGGCCGGCGCGCAGGATTTCGCGATAGCGATCTTCGACGGCGGTCGCGGGTTCGTTGACCAGCGCGTTTTCCATCCAGCCGTCGAGCATGATCTGCGCCGACGGGAAGGCGGAAGCCGCGCCGCGTTCCCTGAGCATCGCCGCGAGCCGCGTCACGGTCTGGCCGCGTGTGGCGGCAACCGCAACCGCAAGTTCGGCGGTTTCGCGCTCGATCGCGTCGCACCAATGGTCGTCATAGTTGCGCACTTCGAGCAGGCGGTTGCGCGAGCGCAGCGAACGTTCCAGCGCCGAGACGCGGCTGGAATGCTCGCTGTCGATCGCCAGCACCAGGCGGTCGAAGAAGCGCCGCCGTTCGGAAGCAGCACCCAGAAACAGCCCGTCCATCGCCGGCGTCAGCCATACCATGCGCAGATGATCGCCGAACGCGGTCGCCGAACTTACGGGCTCGCGGTCGATCCGGCAGCGCCGGCTGGAGGAGGCGGCTTCCGCCACCGGCGCATCGATGCCGGTGCCGAGCGTGGCAAGTCCGAGCGCGCCCTCGACCTCGGCGGAGACCGCCCAGGAGCCGTTGCCCTGGTTGTCGGCGACATCCTCCAGCGTCGCCCGCCGCAGGCCGCGTCCGGGCGAGAGAAACGAGATGGCCTCCAGGCAATTGGTCTTGCCGGCGCCGTTCGGCCCCACCAGCACCACGACGTCGCCGCGCGTCTGCACGCTTCCCGCGCGATAGTTGCGGAAGTGCGTGAGCGACAGGCGGTTGATGCGAGAGGGGGTCATATCAAAGTTGTCATTGCCGAGGGGTCGGAAAAGTCGCGGCAACCTCTGTCGTCATCATCCGCGAAAGCGGATGATCCAGTACGCCGAGCCGCTCGACTTTTTCACCGGCGCTGGCGATTACTGGATACCCGCCTTCGCGGGTATGACATCTGCATCCTTGTTGGCCGCCACCCTCTCCCACAAGGGGAGAGAGAAGGCCTGAGTGTGGGTCGCCTGAAGTGCTCACACCCGCATCGGCATCAGCACATACAGCGCGCCCTTGTTGTCCTTGTCCTGCACCAGCGTCGGCGAGCCGGGATCGGCCAGGCGCAGCACGGCGACTTCGCCTTCGATCTGGGCGGCGATGTCGAGCAGATAGCGCGAGTTGAAGCCGATATCGAGGGCGTCGGAGGCGTATTCGACTTCCAGTTCTTCAGTGGCGCTGCCGGAATCCGGGTTGGTCACCGACAGCACCAGCTTGCCGGCGGACAGCGCCAGCTTCACCGCGCGGCCGCGCTCGCTGGAAATGGTCGAGACGCGGTCGACCGCGGCTTCGAAATCCTTCTTGTCGACGATCAGTTCCTTGTCGTTGTTCTGCGGAATGACGCGGCCGTAATCCGGGAAGGTTCCATCGATCAGCTTCGAGGTCAGCACGACATTGCCGAGCGTGAAGCGGATCTTGCCTTGCGACAGCTCGATTTTGATTTCGGCTTCATTGTCCTCGATCAGCCGCTGCACCTCGCCCACCGTCTTGCGCGGCACGATCACGCCGGGCATGCCGGTGGCGCCCGAGGGCAGCGCCAGGTCGATCTGCGCCAGTCGATGCCCGTCGGTCGCCACCCCGCGGAGCGTCGCGGCCTTGGCGCTTCCTGCGGTGTGCAGATAGATGCCGTTGAGGTAATAGCGGGTCTCTTCGGTAGAGATCGCAAACTGCGTGCGGTCGATCAGCCGCTTGACGTCGGAAGCCGCAAGCGAGAACGAATGCGTCATGTCGCCGGCGGCAAGATCCGGAAAGTCGCTTTCGGGCAGCGTCTGCAGCGTGAAGCGCGAACGGCCGGCACGAATGGCCATCACCGAGCGGTCGCCGTCGGCTTCCAGCACGATCTGCGAGCCGTCGGGCAGTTTGCGGACGATGTCGTAGAACATATGGGCCGGCACAGTGGTGGAGCCGCCGGTCGCGGTCTCCGCCGCCAGGGTTTCGGTCACCTCGAGGTCGAGGTCGGTCGCCTTCAGCGACAGCCGGGCGTTTTCGGCGCGGACCAGCACGTTGCCGAGGATCGGGATGGTATTTCGGCGCTCAACCACGCGATGGACGTGACCCAGCGATTTCAGCAGTTGCGCGCGTTCGACGGTGACCTTCATTGCTATACCCGCCAGAGATGGAAAAGCCGGGCGGCCCGTCAAGGCAGCGCCGCGGCATTGGAAACCCGAAAAGCCGGATCAGATTGGATTTGATCAAACCCCCGGGGGGACCGCAAGGTGGCGCGGATGGGCCGCCGGTGCAAGGGAGACAGGGCCGCGTTCCCCACTTTTGCCGCAGAAAATGGCAGCAGAAAAAAATTCTCCCGCCCACCCAACTCGGGTTTTACCCGAGTTGGGCATCCTAATTATCGAAGTCGGATAAATCCGACTTCGATTGAAATCAGGGGCGGGAGAGGCTGGGAGGAGCCAAGTCCAAAGGGACGGATCCCAAGGAGGTCCTGTTCCTGGCTAGCCGCTATTCCTGCAATTGCCGCTTCAGCGACTCGACCTCTTCGGACAGCGCCGTATCCCGGGCCACCAGCGCCTCGATCTTGCGTACGGCGTGCAACACCGTGGTGTGGTCGCGTCCGCCGAACCGGCGGCCGATCTCGGGCAACGAGCGCAGCGTCAGCGTCTTCGCCAGATACATCGCGACCTGGCGCGGGCGGACGACGTTCGCGGTCCGGCGGGACGACAGCAGGTCCGAGCGGCTGACATTGTATTGCCGCGCGACCACCCGCTGGATGTCCTCGATCTTGATCCGCTTCGGTTCCTGCGGACGGATCAGGTCGCGCACCTCGCGCTCGGCCATTTCCAGCGTCACCGGCTGGTTGTTGAGCTTGGAGTGGGCGAGCAGGCGGTTGATGGCGCCTTCGAGGTCGCGGCCATTATGGGTGATGGTGCGCGCCAGATAATCCAGCACGGTTTCCGGCACGTCGAAGCTCGCATGATGCGCGCGGGCCGCGGCCACGCGCGACTTGAGGATTCCGAGCCGCAGCTCTTCGCCGAGCGAACCCATTTCCACGACGAGCCCGCCGGCCAGCCGCGAGCGCACGCGGTCGTCGAGGCTTTCCAGATCGGACGGCGGACGGTCGGCGGCGATCACCACCTGGCGGCCGGCATCGATCAGCGCATTCAGCGTGTGGCAAAACTCGGCCTGGGTCGACTTGCCCTGCAGGAACTGCAGGTCGTCGATCACGAGCACGTCGATGCCGCGCAGCGCTTCCTTGAACGCCAGCGCCGTCTGCGTCTTCAGCGCGGCGACGAAGCCGTACATGAACTTCTCGGCGGTGAGATAGAGCACCTTGCGCTCGCTGCCCGAATTGCCGGCCCACGTCACCGCCTGCAACAGATGGGTTTTGCCGAGGCCGACGCCGGCGTGAATGTAGAGCGGGTTGAACATCACGGGATCGCCGCGGCGTCCTTCGGCGACCTGACGCGCGGCGGCATGCGCCAGCGTGTTGGAACGGCCGATCACAAAACTTGCAAAGGTCAGGCGCGGGTCGAGCGGTGAGCCGCCGAGCGCATCATGGCTGGCGGATACCGGCGCCGTCGCGGTCGCGCGCAATTCAGGGGCGGGCCGGCCATTGGCCTGCTCGGCGCGGCGTTGATCAGCCGGCGCGGTTGCTTCCTTGGCGGGCGCGGCAGATCGCATCGCCGTGCGCACGGTGAGGTCGATCCGGTGCACTTCCGGCATCTCGGCCTGCCAGCAGGTCAGGACACGATCGGCATAATGCGCCTGGATCCAGCTCTTGAGGAACCGGGTCGGCACCGACAGATGCACGGCTTCGTCCTGCACGCCTTCCAGATCCATGCGCGCAAACCAGCTCGTATAGACGTCTTCGCCCACACTCGTCCGCAACCGCCCCTTCACGCGCGACCAGCGATCCTGTTCCATATTTGTCATTGCCTGAGAACTTTTCTGAATGAGTAATAGTATTTTGCGAAATCGTCTGGCGGCTGCCTTGCAGGTTTCCTGCCAGACGTGACCTCGACATGGCGCTTCAATCACCTTTCAGACATAGATCGGGCGTGCAGCGGAATCGCTGTTTGCTCAGATCAAAGGCTGGAAGGAGTGAAAGGCTGCCGCGAGGTCAGCGCGTACTCGACGGTCTACCCGGAGCTCGCATAGGGCGGCAAAATACGTTGTTCAGGGATTCTGAAGCGTTCAGGGATTCTGAAGCTGTCTCGATGGAAATGAGTGTGTCGAATGTCGCGTTGATTCCGTAAAGCATAGTACCTCCCCCTCTCGCCGCGAGAACGCGCGGCGAGCAATCAGATCACCAGTGTTTTCAAAGCCAGTCTGCCGCTACCGAACATCCGCTTGTTCGTTGCTGCGCCGCCGCGTACCTCAGTCTGTCGTCTTCAACACGTTCACAAGCTTCGCGTTCCCCATCGCTGCATCGTCGGTAAGCATCTCATTCCCCTTGTCCGGAGCGCGCTTGCAACGTGAGCGCCACGCCGGGAAATTTAGACACAGAACAACCGTTCTCATATTGCTATGAGTTACCAACTCAGCTTCGCTTGGAAAGCGTCGCTAACGCGCACACCGCCGCCGATTTGCACGTCCGCTCTTGGGTCTCATACCGCGCTGGTCAGGAGAGCCTTGAACGTCGCGAACGAGTTACAAATACACCAAGCGCGATTTCTGACAATCCGTGATTCGTCGCTGTTGCCGGACTCACTCGCGGTGTTGCAACGCTGCAATTGCGAAACTCCACACCAAGTTTTTGAATCAGCGCAGAGAATCCGGCGGCGCGAGCGCGCGTGACAGTTTTCGCTGCACTCGCAAAATTTTTTAAGAAACCGTTACAATCGTGGTTACCGCGACCGGTTTTCAAAACGCTTGTCCTCGCTATGTGGATAAGTGATTAGCGAGACGAAGTTTTTCGGAATTGCTTTTGAAGGGTAACCCTTCGCGGTCGAGGAAGCCGGCGTCAGATTTGGTGGTCGTTGTGATCGCGCCTTTCGCAACTGCGCACGACAACGCCGCTGCAATAAGTTGCACCTCGTAAAATTACGGGTGCGAGAAATGTGACACGTAAGCCGGTGTCCAGCAACGAGACAATTCGAATTGTCACGGTCGGTCCCGCGTGTGTCTTTCAGTGTGTGCCCGAAATTCAACAGAGTGCACGCGTGCGGGGAAATCGATCTTGCGTTCGCGCGCACCACCAAAAAAAGAAAAGCCCGGCGAAGCCGGGCTTTGACGAATATCGATTTCTGTCAGCTTACTTCGCGAGCTTGGCGATCGCGTGCGTCAGGCGCGACACCTTCCGGCTCGCATTGTTCTTGTGAATGATGTTGCGCTGTGCCGCCTGCATCAGTTCCGGTTCCGCGCGCTTCATCGCTTCCAGGGCTGCATTGCGATCGCCGCTCTTGATCGCTTCCTCGACGGTGCGGACCGCGCCACGCATCTGGGTGCGGCGGGACTTGTTGACGATGGTGCGGCGGGCAATCTTGCGGGTCGCCTTCTTGGCGGAAGTGGTATTGGCCATGTTCTCAACTATCCTTCGGCTGTCATCGCT
>Ga0081455_10001941_pt1 | contig 24850 bp, 25 predicted proteins | sample TabmetS3T2R1_FD_70207 | JGI IMG/M metagenome (GOLD analysis project Ga0081455, IMG submission 70207) | Tabebuia heterophylla rhizosphere microbial communities from the University of Puerto Rico - S3T2R1 | ecosystem: Host-associated > Plants > Roots > Rhizosphere ...
CGGCAGTCCGACACGTTGGCGATTCCGAAAGGCGCACCGCACCCGGAGAACGCGCTCAAGTTCATCAACTTCATTCTGGATGCGAAGACCGGAGAAGAGATCTTCACGACAATTCAATACCCGTCGCCCAACGCCGCCGCCACGGCGCTGATGCCGGCGTCGTATAAGGACAACCCGGTGATCTTCCCGCCCGCCGATGTCATGGCCAAATGCGAGTATCCGCGCTACCTCGGCCCCGAATTTACGCGGCTCCTCGATGAGGCAATGACGCGGCTTCGCGCGGCGTGATGAAGCCGAAGTGACGTGATGTAGCAAGGAACAGGACCGCCCAATGGCGACTCGAACACAGGAGCGCCGGCTGGCCTTCTTGGCAACGGCACTACCACCCATCGTATGGGTGGTAGTGTTCTTCCTCGCCCCGCTGGCGATTGTCTGGGCCTATAGCTTCGGCCAGAACCAAGGGCTGACCGGGGTCGATATCACCGGCACCATCGACAACTATGTCCGCGCGCTTCAGCCGCTTTATCTCGGGATCTTCGTCAAGTCGGTGTTCGTGGCCGGTCTCACCACGTTGCTTTGCCTCGTGATCGGCTTTCCGGTCGCGCTCGCCATTGTCTTTGCCAGCGAGAAATGGCGGGCGTGGCTGCTTCTGCTGATCATGTTGCCGTTCTGGACCAACCTCTTGATCCGGACCTATGCGTTGATGGCGGTGCTGCGCACCGAAGGCTACGTCAATTTCACTCTCGCCTGGCTTTGGGATAACGCCAGCTGGTTCATGACGCTGATCGGTTTGCAGCCGCTCGGCGATTTCACGCCCCTACAGCTGCTCTACAGTAATCTTGCCGTCGTGGTGGGGCTCGTCTATGTGCATCTGCCCTTCATGGTGCTGCCGCTCTATGCCGCGCTCGACCGGCTCGACAAGTCGCTCATCGAAGCGAGCCTCGATCTTGGCGCCGGTCATCTCCGCACGCTGTTCTCGATCGTGATGCCGCTCGCGCTGCCGGGCATCATCTCCGGCATCATCATCACCTTCGTGCCGGCGCTCGGCGCTTATCTCACGCCCGATCTGCTCGGCGGCCCCGACAGTCAGATGATCGCCAACGTCATCGAGCGCCAGTTCAAGCGGGCCAATGACTGGCCGTTCGGAGCGGCGCTGTCCTTCCTGCTGATGTACGCAACGTTCGCGGCAATCGCCCTGCGCGCCTATTTGAGCCGCGGCAAAACCGCCGACAGTCACGGGATCTAGCCATGGCCCAGCGACGCGCGCCCCTCGAATATAATCGGATGTGGCAGATACGTGTGTGGCTGATGGCCGTGTTCTTCTTCCTTTATGCGCCGCTCGTCGCCCTGATTGCCTTCAGCTTCAACGACAGCAAGCGAAACACGGTTTGGCGCGGCTTCACGTTCAACTACTACCACAAGCTGTTCAATGACCAAGACCTGCTCATCGCTTTCGGTAATTCGCTAACGATCGCCTTGATGGCCATGCTGATCTCGCTCGTCATCGGGGCGCTCGCCGCGGTCTTGTTGTGGCGCTACCGCTTCGTGGGCAAGACGGCGGTGGAGGGCGCTTTCACACTGCCCATCGTGGTGCCGGAAATCTGCATGGGCGTCGCCATGTTGCTGTTCTTCACGCGCGTCGTGCCCTGGCCCAACAATCTCATCTGGCCGCTCAGTCTCGGCTCCATCATCATCGCGCATGTATCGTTCTGCTTCCCCTTTGTCGCATTGGTGGTGGGGGCGAGGCTCGCGAGCTTCAACAAGGAGCAGGAGGAGGCGGCGCGCGACCTTGGCGCCAATGAGTGGCAGGCGTTCCGCGATGTCCTGTTGCCGCATCTCCGCCCGGCCCTGATTGCGGGCGGTCTGCTCGCGTTTACCTTGTCGCTCGACGATTTCGTGATCACGTTTTTCACCTCGGGGCCCGACACCATCACCTTCCCGGTCAAGGTCTATTCGATGCTGCGCTTCTCGGTGACGCCGGAGGTCAATGCCGCATCGACCATGCTGATTCTCCTCACGATCATGCTCATGGCCCTGATGATGGCGATGCAGGGTAGGGCGGAGAAAGCCAAGGGATGAGTGCCGTGGACCAGACTTTAGCGAGCGGCGCCAAGGCCGCAACCAAGCCCATCATCAGCTTCCGCAACGTTTCCAAGCGATGGGGCTCCACGGTGGCGGTGGACAATGTCAGCCTCGACATCATGCCCGGAGAGTTCTTCGCGCTGCTCGGGCCCTCTGGCTGCGGCAAGACCACGCTGTTGCGCATGCTTGCGGGTCTCGAAGTGCCGACCGAGGGTCAGGTGCTGATCGACGGGCAGGACATGGGCGACATCCCGCCCAACAAGCGCGCGGTGAACATGGTGTTTCAGTCTTATGCCGTGTTTCCGCACATGACGGTGGCCGACAACGTCGCCTACGGCTTGAAGATTGATGGCGTGCCTCAGCTGGAGCGCAATAGACGCGTGCAGGAGGCCCTCGACCTGGTACAGCTCGGCCATCTTGCCGCGCGCATGCCGGATCAGCTCTCCGGCGGCCAGCGTCAGCGCGTGGCGCTGGCGCGGGCGCTGGTGAAAAAGCCGAAGGTTCTGCTGCTCGATGAGCCGCTCTCGGCACTCGATGCCAAATTGCGCGAGGCCATGCGCTTCGAGCTGTCACAGCTCCAGCAGAAGGTCGGGATCACGTTCATCATGGTCACCCACGACCAGGACGAGGCGCTGGCGATCGCGTGCCGCATCGCCGTCATGAACAAGGGCTCGATCGCCCAGCTCGGCACGCCCTCCGATCTTTACGAGTTCCCAAGCTCGCGTTTCGTGGCCGACTTCCTCGGTTCGGTGAACATGTTCGAGGGGACGCTGATCGACGGTAAACCCGATCAGACCAACGTTGCCTGCCCGGAGCTCGAGCCGCATCTCGTCTACGTGCCCCGCGCCACGCCCGGCAAGGACATTTCGACCGTCTGGGTGGCGATCCGCCCGGAGAAAATGAACTTGCACAAGGATGCCAAGACGCCACCCACGGCGCCCGAGTGTCCGGCGGCGCACAACGTTGCCAAGGGAGAGATCAAGGATATCTCCTATCTCGGCGATATCTCGATCTTCCATATCCTGCTGGCCAATGGTCGGCTGATCCGGGTCTCGCGGTCCAACCGCTCCCACTTTGACCAGGACAATTTCGGCGCGGGCGAGAAGGTCTGGGTGAGTTGGGCCGGATCGAGCCCTGTCGTCCTCCAATCCTGACGTCCTAGACGGAACGGATATTCCACATGCCAACATCGGCCGAGCTTCATGAGCGGAGGGTTGCGGCCGTGCCGCGCGGTGTCGCTCATGCGACCGCCATCTACGCCAAGCGCGCCAAGAACGCCGAAATTTGGAGCGAGGACGGCAAGCGCTATATCGACTTTGCCTCAGGCATCGCCGTGGTGAATACCGGGCATTTGCATCCAAAGGTGATTGCCGCCGTCGAGGAGCAGCTCAAATCGCTCAGCCACGCCTGCTTTCAGGTCACGCCTTACGAAACCTATGTGCGCCTGGCAGAGCGGCTGAACGCAATTGCACCCGTCGCGAAGCCCGCCAAGACCATTCTGTTTTCCACCGGCGCCGAGGCCGTGGAGAACGCGGTGAAGGTGGCGCGCGCTTTTACCGGGCGTCCAGGCATCGTCTCGTTCACCGGCGGCTTTCACGGCCGAACACTCATGGGCATGGCGCTGACCGGCAAGGTCGTGCCGTACAAGAAGGGCTTCGGACCGTTCCCGGCCGAGGTCTATAACGTCGCCTTTCCCAACACCTATCACGGGGTCTCGAGCGAGCAGAGCCTCGCTGCCCTCAAGTCGTTGTTCAAGCATACCGCCGATCCATCGAGCATCGCCGCCATCATCATCGAGCCGGTGCAGGGGGAGGGCGGCTTCTACATCGCCCCGTTCGACTTCTTGCGCGCGCTTCGGGCGCTGTGCGACGAGCACGGCATCCTCCTCATCGCCGACGAGATTCAGACTGGATTTGCCCGCACCGGAAAAATGTTCGGGCTGGAGCATTCGGGCATCGGGGCGGATGTGGTGACCATGGCAAAGAGCCTAGCCGGCGGATTTCCGCTTTCCGCCGTAACCGGTCGCGCCGATGTGATGGACGCAGCGAACCCAGGCGGGCTCGGTGGCACCTATGCCGGTAGCCCCGTGGCCTGCGCCGCTGCCCACGCCGTGCTCGACGTTATCGAGGAGGAGAAGCTCTGCGACCGCGCCAATGCCATCGGCAAGATCATTCTCGACCGGTGCAACCAGCTAAAGAGCCGCTCGAACCTGAACTGCGTCGGGGACGTGAGGGGTCTCGGCGCCATGTGCGCCATCGAGCTGGTGAAGGACAGGGCAAGCGCGGAGCCCGCGCCGCAGCTGACCCAGGCCTTGATGAAGGTCGCCAACGAGAACGGACTCATTCTGCTATCCTGCGGCACCTATGGGAACGTTATCCGCTTCCTCGTGCCGCTCACCGCGAGCGACGCGCTCGTTCGCGACGGCATGGACATCCTCGAGGCGAGTCTCACCGAAGCCGTGACGCGGGTCGCGTGAGCTCGTCTCGATCCAATAGACACTCCAGTCACCAGGTAATTCCATGAGCGCAAGGCTCGCAACCAACGATCTCGAAGCATTCTGGATGCCGTTCACGGCAAACCGGCAATACAAGAAGGCGCCGCGCCTCTTGGTACGGGCCGAAGGCACGCACTTCACCGCCGATGACGGGCATCGCGTGCTCGACGGTACATCTGGACTGTGGTGCGTCAATGCCGGCCATTGCCGGCCGAAGATCGTCGAAGCGGTGCGCAAGCAGGTGGGCGAGCTCGATTTCGCCGGCAGCTTCCAGGTGGGCCATCCACGCGCCTTCGAGTGCGCCGCGAAGCTCGTCAATGTCGCCCCACAGGGCTTCGACCATGTGTTCTTCACCAACTCGGGCTCCGAGTCGGTCGAGACCGCGCTCAAGATCGCGCTCGCCTATCACCGGGCAAGAGGCAACGCGTCGAAAGTCCGCCTGATCGGACGTGAGCGCGGCTATCACGGCGTCAATTTCGGCGGCACCTCGGTCGGCGGCATTCCCAACAACCGCAAGATGTTCGGGACGCTTTTGACCGGCGTCGACCACATCCGCCACACCCACGACCTGGCCCGCAACGCCTTCAGCCGGGACGAGCCCGAGCATGGCGCCGAGCTTGCCGACGACCTCGAGCGCCTCGTGGCGCTGCACGACGCCTCGACCATTGCCGCGGTCATCGTCGAGCCGGTCGCATGCTCGACCGGCGTATTGGTTCCGCCCAAGGGTTATTTGAAGCGCCTTGCTGCGATCTGCGCCAAGCATGACATCTTGCTCATCTTCGACGAGGTCATCACCGCCTTCGGCCGCCTCGGCACGCCGTTCGGTGCCGACTATTTCGGCGTCTCGCCGGACATCATCACCACGGCAAAAGGCATCACCAACGGCACCATCCCGATGGGGGCGGTGTTCGTAAAAACGAAGATCCATGATGCGTTCATGGGCGGGCCGGAGGAGGCCATCGACTTCTTCCATGGCTATACCTATTCGGGTCACCCGGTCGCCTGCGCGGCCGCCATCGCCACACTGGAAGTCTATAAGGAGGAGGGACTGCTGACGCGCGCGTCGGAGCTTGCGCCCTATTGGCAGGACGCGGTCCACGCGCTCAAGGGCCTCCCGCATGTCATCGACATTCGCAATATCGGGCTGATCGGCGCCGTCGAGTTCGATCCGATTCCCGAAGCGCCGGGCAGGCGCGCGCACACGCGCTTCGTCGAGGCGTTCAACCGCGGCCTACTGGTCCGCGCCACCGGCGACATCATCGCGCTGGCGCCGCCGCTCATCATCGAAAAGAAGGAGATCGATCAGCTGTTCGATATCCTGTCGGGCGTGCTCAAAACCGCGGATTGAGAGGCCGCTCACCGCTGCCCATGCAGACGATCCACAACGCCATCGACGGCCGCAAGGTCGCGTCCGCATCGCGGCGCTTGGCGCCCGTCTATGACCCCGCGACGGGGGAGCGGACCGCCGATGTGCCACTCTCGACCATGGAGGACGTGAACGCGGCGGTCGCTGCCGCCAAGAAGGCAGCGTCCGGCTGGGGCGCAACACCCCCGCTCAAGCGCATCAAACACATGTTCCGTTTCAAGGAACTGCTCGACCGCAACGCTGACGAGATCGCGCGGACGATCTCGAACGAGCACGGCAAGACCCATGTCGATGCGCTCGGCGAGCTGCAACGCGGTATCGACGTGGTCGATTTCGCCTGCGGCATCCCGCACCTCCTCAAGGGCGAGTACAGCCGCAACGTCGGGCCCGAGATCGACAGCTGGTCGGACCGCCAACCGCTCGGCGTCGTCGCCGGCATCACGCCGTTCAACTTCCCGGCCATGGTGCCGATGTGGATGTATCCGGTCGCGATCGCTTGCGGGAACACGTTTGTGCTGAAGCCGTCGGAGCGCGATCCCTCCACCTCGATGCTGATCTGGGAGCTGTTCCAGGAGGCCGGCTTCCCGCCCGGCGTGCTCAACGTCGTGCATGGCGATAAAGAAGCGGTCGATGCGATTCTCGACCATCCCGACATCAAGGCCGTGAGCTTCGTCGGCTCGACCCCGGTTGCCGAGTACATCTATGCGCGGGGCTCAGCGTCGGGCAAGCGCGTGCAGGCGCTCGGCGGCGCCAAGAATCACATGATCGTCATGCCGGACGCCGATATGGACCAGGCCGTCGACGCGCTGATGGGGGCGGGGTTCGGCTCCGCAGGCGAGCGCTGCATGGCGATCTCGGTCGCGGTGTCGGTCGGCGAGAAGACGGGAAACCAGCTCGTCGAGGCGCTCGCGCCCAGGATCCGCATGATGAAGGTCGGTCCGGCCACCGACCCCGAGTCCGAGATGGGACCGGTGATCACGGCGGAAGCCAAGCGCCGCATCGAGGGCCTTATCGGCCAAGGCGTGAAGGAAGGCGCGGAGCTCGTGGTCGATGGGCGTGGGCTTGAGCTGCAAGGCTATGAAGGCGGGTTCTTCCTCGGCGGCTCGCTGTTCGACCGCGTGACCAGGGACATGACCATCTACAAGACGGAGATCTTCGGGCCGGTGCTGTGCGTGGTGCGGGCAGGCGGCTACGCGGAAGCCGCCGACCTCGTCAATCGCAACGAATACGGCAACGGCACCGCCATCTTCACCCGCGACGGAGATACGGCGCGCGCCTTTGCCGCTTCGATCGAGGCCGGCATGGTCGGCATCAATGTGGCGATCCCGGTTCCAGTGGCCTTTCACTCCTTCGGCGGGTGGAAGCGGTCCCTGTTCGGCGATCACTCGATCTATGGCCCCGAGGGCGTGCGCTTCTACACGCGCCTCAAGACCGTAACTGCCCGCTGGCCCACCGGCATTCGCGGCGGTGCGGAGTTCCATTTTCCGAGCTTGAAGTGAGCTTCAGCCTAGGCCAACCCTGCAATTCTGCTGAGGCTGCTCTAACGAGACCGATCGGCAGCAAGCCTGGCGCGTGATGTCGCCTAACTATGATCGTGGGCTTTGGTTTCGATGTCCCCTTCCGGCACGCCGATCCTGGCGCGGAACAGTCGGTCGTCCGCCGCTCGGAGTCGTCGGCAGACCTCCCGGCCCATGTTCATCTGGATCAATGTGAACTGCTTCAAATCCAGCGCATAAAGCTGGTAGAGGTTGGCTGCTGAAATAGAAATTGCGGTGCAATCCTCGACTGCACGGACTGATGCGCTGCGTGGACCGTGATCCATTACCGCCATCTCCCCGAAGCAGTCGCCCTCCTTCAGGCTAGCGAGGAGGTAATCTTGTCCGCCCCAGGATTTCAGCACGGCGACTTTGCCCGCCTCAAGGACGAACATTGAATCGGCTTCGTCGTCTTCACGGAAGAAGAACTCGTTCGTGGGGACCGACAGGACCGGGCACAAGCCGAGCAGGAACTGGAGGACATCGGTGCGGATTCCACCGAAAATGGCCATGCGCTGCAGAAGCTCGATGCGCGCTGCACTGCCGGCGTCGGTGGTCACCCAGCCGCGTTTTCTGTCAACCGGATGACGCCCCTCTGTATGGGCTGAGACGGCCATTGGGATCTCCTTACGATGAGCCTCCCGACTGCAAAACGCGCGAACAGGCCGTTAGTCGCCGCCGACTGTCAAAAAGAACCTCGCTTGGCTCCAGTCCCATGGCTCCGCATGCGGTCAGGGGCTCCTCCTTTTCCGCGGAGGCGTTGGGTCGGTAGCCTCATCTGCCTGAGTCCGGCGGCATCGGGGTGCCGTTTGCAACTGTAACATACTAGGAGCGACCGGTACGGCTCTGTCACGCTTCCGCCCGGGTGGGTCGTGACGCGGAAGCCCTTCTTGCAAAGCCGCGCTCCGGCCACCGCTCCACTTGGCCCAGATCGAAGAGAGGACGTCGCCATGAAACCACAGCTGCTCTTAGCCATACCGACGGCGCTCCTTATGCTTGGACCGTGCAAGGCGAAGGCGGGAGAGACCATCGACGATGTAGGCGCCATCGTCTGCGTGACCGACAAGTGGGACGAGAAGGAGATCGATAAGGGTCACAAGCTCGTCGACTCTGTCCAGCGATGCGCAATCATTCCCGACGATCCCGCCGCACCGAAGTTCGCCGAGGACTGCGTAGGGAAGTACGAGTACATGCCCGACGGTAGCTGGAAGGGCTCCGGGACGTGCACGGACAACCTTAAAGATGGAGATAAGAAATACGATGCCTGGGAGGAGGGTTCGCACCTCAAGGAGTACACCTACAAAATCACCGGTGGCACCGGCAAGTACGAAGGCGCCAGTGGCGGCGGCACTTACATGTACGAGAATCTGACCGACACGCTCGCAGGCGGCAGATACAAGGGCACGATACAACTGCCCTGAGCCCCGTGTTTAGAGGCAAAGCGAGACAAGAAAAAGCCGGTCCGTCCCGGGGGGAGGGAAAGCGGACCGGCGACGGACGCGGGGGGATGCGTCCGATAAAGAGTTTGCGTCGCGCGCTTACTCAGCCGCGACGAGGAACACGTTTCCCGCTGGCCCTCGGTCAAACCCGAGCGAGGCCGCGACGGCAGGATGCGTGATCCGCCCGTCGCGCACGTTTAATCCGGCAGCGAGATGCTTGTCGGTGTCGAAAGCGGCCAAGCCCTTGTCGGCGAGCTTGATCACGAATGGTAAGGTCGCGTTGTTGAGCGCCTGCGCCGAGGTGACAGGAACCGCGCCCGGCATGTTCGCCACGCAGTAATGAATGATGCCGTCGACCTCGAAGGTCGGATCGGCGTGCGTCGTGGGCCGCGAAGTCTCGAAGCAGCCGCCCTGGTCGATGGACACGTCGACGAGCACAGCGCCTCGCTTCATGTGCTTGAGCATGTCGCGGCGGACGAGCTTTGGAGCGCTCGCTCCGGCGACCAGCACCGCGCCAATCACGACGTCGGCACCGAGCACCTCGGTCTCGATGCTGTCCATGGTCGAGGCGAGCGTGCGCACGCGACCCTCGAACAGCTCGTCGAGCTGTCTCAGCCGCGGCAAAGACCGGTCGATGATCGAGACATCCGCGCCGAGGCCAACCGCCATGCGCGCCGCGTGCGTGCCGACGACACCGCCGCCAAGCACGACCACCTTCGCTGGGCGAACCCCGGGGACACCGCCCAAGAGCACGCCCCGGCCGCCGGTCGGGCGCCGAAGCGCGATGGCCGCGGCTTCGATCGCAAGACGGCCGGCGACTTCGCTCATCGGCGCGAGAAGGGGAAGGCCTCCGTTGGCATCCGTGACGGTCTCATAAGCGATTGCCGTTGCGCCGGATGCCATCAGGCCGCGGGCCTGCTCCGGATCCGGTGCGAGGTGAAGGTAGGTAAAGAGAATCTGGTTCGGCTTGAGCCGACGATACTCGACCGGCTGAGGCTCCTTCACCTTGACGATCATCTCGGCTTCCGCGAACACGGCTTCCGCCGTGGGCAGAATGCGGGCGCCTGCCTTTTCGTAGGTCGCGTCGTCGGCGAAGATCCCGGCGCCTGCACCGGACTGCACGACAACCTCATGGCCGCGCGCTGTCAGCTCGCGAACGGAACCCGGCACAAGCCCGACGCGGAACTCATTGCATTTGATCTCTGTCGGAACACCGATGCGCATTTTTGCCTCCGATTCCGAAGCGAATTCCTATTAGTGCGAGACTGCCACAAAGTGCGAAAGGATTGTTGGCGTTTCAAGCCGCGATCTGCTAGTTTTGTGCAGAATATCTGCGTCTATACCGAAACCACGCCAGAAAATGACGGAAATAGACCTAGACGCGCTAGATCGCGCGATCCTCGGAGCGCTCGTCGAGAACGGCCGTCTGAGTCAGGTCGAGCTTGCCGAGCGCATTCCGCTCTCGGCCACCGCCATCGCCCGGCGCATCCGTGCGCTCGAGGAGAAGGGGGTCATTCAAGGCTATCAGGCGCGCATCAACCGGCGGGCGCTTGGCCTCGGCATGACGGTCATCGTGCATATCGGGCTCACGAGTCAGAACGAGGATTTGCTGGAGGCGTTTGAGAAGGCCGTCGCATCGGCGCCGTCCGTGGTTTCCTGTCATCTGATGTCGGGCGAGGACGACTACCTCCTCACCGTCATGGCGCGCGACCTCGCCGATTACGAGCGCATTCACAAAGAGCAGCTTGCGCGGCTTCCGGGTGTCGCGCGGCTGAAGTCGAGCTTTGCGCTTCGCGATGTCGCCGACAAGCCGCTGCCCGCTTCATGTCTGTTGCCCTAACAGACGTGATTGCGCCGAAGCGCTTCGCGTTCTAGCCCATCGCGCGCCAGGACCACTTTGGGCCCAGCCGGAAACTTTCAGGACGCCCCGCCGTCTGCTATATTCTACACCGTCGAATTTATCCGGCCTCACCGAAGCTCGTGCATCGCAACGTTCCGGTCCTTGTCATGTCGCGCACGCCTTTGTTCGACGCTGTAAAGAGAGCCCTCGCCGTTGCCTCTCAAGATAATGCCGTAGTCTGGCCGCGATCTTCCGCGCTGACGCGACGCCGATTGCTGCGGCTGTCTGCCGCTGCGGCCGGCGCAGCGGTCCTGTCGCCGGTCTTGGACTGGAGCGCTTACGCCAAGCGGGAACGGCCAAAAGGGCCGATCGCCATCATCGGCGGTGGCGTCGCGGGGTTGACCGCGGCCTATCGTCTGCAAGCGGCTGGCGGAACGCCGATCGTGTTCGAGGCGAGCAATCGCTGGGGCGGACGCATGTTCACCATGTACGATTTTTACGAGGGCATGTTCGTCGAGCTCGGCGGCGAGTTCGTCGACAGCAGCCATGAGGATTTGCAGACGCTAGCCAAAGAGGTTGGCGTCGAGATGCAGGACTTGACCACAGAGGGCGGCGAGGAACTGTATTTCTTCAAGGGCCAATTCCACACGCCCAAGGACATGGTCGATCCGGAAAAGCAGACGGGCGCGTTCGCCCCCATCGCCAAACAGATCGCCAAGGATCAGGCGAAGCTCACCGACAAGGACGACAATTGGACCAAGCATGCTCGGAAGCTGGATAATATGAGCATCAAGGCTTATCTGGACCAGTTCCGCGGCAAGACCGACGACTGGGCGATCGACCTGCTCGACGTCGCCTACAACATCGAATTCGGGTTGCTGACCGAGGACCAATCCAGTCTGGCGATGGTGGACTTCATCACCGCCGACATGAGCAAACCGTTCGCTATGTTCGGGGAGAGCGACGAGAAGTATCGCATTAAAGGCGGCTCCTCGGCACTGATCAAAGCGCTCGTCGATTCGCTGCAAAACAAGATCGAGATGAAGCAGGGCTGGGCGCTGACCTCCCTCGACTACAAAAACAAGCAGATCGTCATTGGCTTCGATGCGCCGGGCGGGCCGCAGACGCAGAGCTTCGATGCGGCGATCCTCACATTGCCCTTCACAAAGCTTCGTCAGGTGAATGGCTTGGAGAAGTTGAAACTCAGCGCAGAAAAACTAAAGACGATTCGCGAGTTGGGCTACGGCTCGAATGCCAAGGTGATCGTCGGCACCACCTCGCGTGTATGGCGCAAGCCCGACTCGGGTCTGCCGGCGCCATCGAACGGCAGCTTCTATTCCGATCTTCGCTTCCAGACCCTTTGGGAGTCGAGCCGCAACCAGCCGGGCGAGGCAGGGGTCATCACCGATTACCTCGGCGTCCTACCGGGCATCAACGACGCGAAGACGGCGCTCGACGGGTTTCGCGAAGATCTTCCCAAGATGTCGCAGAAGATGGCCGACAGTCTCGATCCGAAAGCCGTGGTCTCCTGGTTCTGGGCCACCTATCCCTTCACGCTCGGCAGCTATGCGAGCTGCAAGGTCGGGCAATACACGACGATGCTCGAGGTTGCGGCTGAGCCCGCGCTTGGCGGCCGACTGCAATTTGCCGGCGAGCATACGAGCGGCGACTTTCTTGGATTCATGAACGGCGGCGTGGAAAGCGGAAACCGTGCGTCCGCCGCGCTCGTCGAGGCTATGGCACTAAGAAGGTGAGAGTGCGAATGAGCATGACCTGCGTCCCGGCGGCCGCTTGCCAGTGGCGCGAAAAGCCGTCCTCGACTAACATCCTATTGGTTTACCTAGGGTTGCGCAGCCTTTTCGAATCCAAAACCCGATCAATTGCCGTCACTCAACTTCGCTGGGGAGACATAGTATGAAGCCCACCACAAGCGTCGCAGCAGCTGTCGTCGTCCTGTTCGCCCTTGGCGGTATCGCGCTTGCCGAGATGCCCAAAGCTGTCGGCGAGGGCGAAGGCGAAGTCGATATCGTTGCCTGGCCGGGCTACATCGAGCGCGGCGAGACCGACAAGAACTACGACTGGGTCACCGCCTTCGAGAAGGAGACGGGCTGCAAGGTCAACGTCAAGACGGCGGCTACCTCGGACGAGATGGTGACGCTGATGAACCAAGGCGGGTTCGATCTCGTCACCGCCTCCGGTGACGCGTCACTGCGATTGGTGGCGGGCAAGAAGGTGCAGCCGGTCAATGTCGACCTGATCCCCAGCTGGAAGACCGTCGACGAGCGGCTGCAGAACGCACCCTGGCACACCGTCGATGGCGTCCACTACGGCGTTCCCTACCAGTGGGGACCCAACGTCCTCGCCTATAACACGGATGTCTTCAAGGACGCGCCGAAGAGCTGGTCGGTCGTGTTCGAGGAGCAGACCCTTCCCGACGGCAAGAGCAACAAGGGACGCGTGCAAGCCTATGACGGCCCGATCTACATCGCCGATGCGGCCGTCTACCTCATGAAGAAGAAGCCGGAGCTCGGAATCAAGAATCCATATGAGCTCACCGCCGACCAATATGCCGCGGCGATCGCACTGCTTCAGGCCCAGCGAGCGCTCGTCGGCCGCTATTGGCATGATGCCATGGTGCAGGTCGACGACTTCAAGAACGAGGGCGTCGTCGCATCCTCGTCATGGCCGTTCCAGGTCAATCTCCTAGAAGCCGACAAGAAGCCCGTCGCCTCGACGATCCCCGACGAAGGGGCAACGGGATGGGCGGACACCACCATGATGCACGTCGATGCCAAGCATCCCAACTGCGCCTATAAATGGCTCGAGCATTCGCTCAGTCCGAAGCTGCAAGGCGACCTCGCGTCGTGGTTCGGCTCGGTGCCCGCAGTGCCGACCGCTTGCAAAGGCAATGAGCTTTTGACCGACACGGGCTGCTCGACCAACGGTTTCGACAATTTCGAGAAGATCTGGTTCTGGCGTACGCCGACCGCCAAGTGCGAGAAGGAGGGCGCCTGCGTGCCCTACTCGCAATGGGCAAAGGACTATATCGCCATCCTCGGGAAGTAACGCGACCAACATAGACCGGCCCGGCCCTGCAAGCCGGGCCGTTCCCGCGACGGCGCAGCCCATGTCGCCTGCCGTTAGATTCTTCAATGTCTGCCGCCACTTCGGCTCGGTCAGGGCCGTGGATGGCGTCACCCTCGACATCGCCGAGGGTGAATTCTTCGCCATGCTCGGTCCGTCGGGCTCAGGCAAGACGACCTGCTTGCGCCTCATTGCCGGCTTCGAGCAGCCGAGCGAGGGGCACATCGAAATCTTCGGTGAGACCGCCGAAGGCGTGCCGCCCTACAAGCGCAACGTCAACACGGTGTTCCAAGACTACGCGCTATTTCCTCACATGACGGTCGGCGAGAATGTCGCCTACGGCCTCCGGATCAAGGGTGTTGCCCGCCCCGAGCGCGAGGCCAAAGCAAGAAAGGCGCTCGCCATGGTCAAGCTGGCCGGCTACGAGGAGCGCCGTCCGGCGCAGCTTTCCGGCGGCCAGCGCCAGCGCGTGGCTCTCGCCCGCGCGCTCGTCAATGGTCCCAAGGTATTGCTGCTCGACGAACCGCTCGGCGCGCTCGACCTCAAGCTCAGAGAGCAGATGCAGGAGGAGCTGAAAGCGCTGCAGAAGGAGCTCGGCATCACCTTCGTCTTCGTCACGCACGACCAGGGCGAAGCGCTGTCGATGGCCGACCGCGTGGCCGTGTTCAACGAAGGTAAGATCGTCCAGGTCGACTCGCCGGCCCGTGTCTATGAGCGCCCGCAATCGCGGTTCGTCGCCGATTTCGTCGGCTCATCGAACGTGCTGTCTCCCGACTTTGCTTCGGGCCATGGCTGTTCCGCCAGGTGGACGAGCTTGCGGCCCGAGAAGATCGCCGTCGTGGCTCCGGGTACAGGCGTGCCCGAAGCGCACTGTTACGCCGATGGCGAGGTCAAGCTGATCAGCTATCAAGGCGCGGTGACGCGGTTCAGCGTGCAGGCTGGAGATAGACGCATCTCCGCCGAGGTGCCCGCGGGAGCCGCGTTCAAGGAGGGAGACAGCGTCAGGCTGATTTGGCCCAAATCGGCCATGGTCACCATGGAGGACGGCGCATGAGCCACGCGGTGACAGTCGAGGAAGGCCGAGCGGTAACGACGGAAGGACGGGGCGGGATCCTCGCCGGCATTTCCGATTTCTTTTTTGCCCACCCCAAGCTGTTCACGCTCATTCTCTTGCTGCCGCCGCTGCTGTGGATCGGCATCGTCTATGTTGGCTCGCTGTTCGCGCTTCTGCTCCAGAGCTTCTACTCGCTCGACGATTACTCGGGGCTCATCGTCCACGAGTTCACGCTCTCGACCTATGCCCAGCTCCTGGAGACCGCCAACCTCCAGATCATTGTGCGCACCGTGATGATGGCGGCGCTCGTCACGCTCGCCTGCGCGATCATCGCCTTTCCCATCGCCTATTACGCGGCGCGCTACGCGCGCGGCTGGACCAAGGCGCTGTTCTATCTCGCAGTGATGATGCCGCTGTGGTCGAGCTATCTGGTCAAGATCTACGCCTGGAAGTTGATCCTGGCCAAGGAAGGCATCGTGACATGGTTCGCCAAGGGCGTGCATCTTTCGTGGTTGCTCGACGGCATTTTGGCGCTGCCGGTGGTCGGCGGCCCGTCGCTGTCGTTCAGTTATATCGGCACGTTCCTGGTCTTCGTCTATGTCTGGATTCCCTACATGATCTTGCCGATCCAGGCGGCGCTCGAGCGCGTGCCTGCCAATTACATCGAGGCCTCGGCCGATCTCGGCGCGGAGCCTAGGCAGACATTCTGGACGGTGATCTTCCCGCTCGCGCTGCCCGGCATCATCGCCGGCTCGATCTTCACCTTCTCGCTGACGCTCGGCGACTACATCGTGCCCACGATCGTCGGCAACTCGCGGCTCATGATCGGGCAGGCGGTGTACACGCTGCAAGGGACGGCGGGAAACGTGCCGCTGGCGGCGGCCTTCACCGTAGTCCCCATGGCGATCATGGGGATCTATTTATGGGTGGCCAAGCGCATGGGAGCGTTCGATGTCCTCTGATCCGAACCGCGCCAAGCCGCTCGGCCTCCGCATCTCGGCCATCGCCGGGCTCTTGTTCCTGCATCTGCCGCTTGCGCTCATCCTGCTTTACGCCTTCACCACCGAAGAGAAGAGCTTCCAATTTCCGCCGCCAGGTTACACCACGAGATGGTTCGAGGTGGCCTGGTCGCATCGGCCCGATATTTGGCCTCCACTTTATCTCTCGCTCGAGGTTGCCGCGATTGCGACCGTGCTCGCGCTTATCTTCGGTACGCTCGCCGCCGCGGCGCTGTCGCGCGCCAGGTTCTTCGGACGCGAGACGATCTCGCTGCTCTTCGTCCTGCCGATCGCGCTCCCCGGCATTATCACCGGCATCTCGCTGCGCTCGGCGTTCGACATCATGGGCATCGATTTCTCGATCTGGACCATCGTGCTCGGCCACGCCACGTTCTGCATCGTGGTGGTCTACAATAACGCCATCGCCCGCTTCCGGCGGCTTTCCGGCAATCTCATCGAGGCGTCCATGGATCTCGGCGCCAACGGCTTCCAGACGTTCCGCTATGTGATCCTGCCGCAGATCGGCACAGCGTTGCTTGCGGGCGGCATGCTTGCCTTCGCGCTGTCGTTCGACGAGGTCATCGTGACCACGTTCACGGCTGGTCAGCAGTCGACATTGCCCATATGGATGCTGTCCGAACTGATCCGGCCGCGCCAGCGCCCGGTGACCAACGTGGTCGCGGTCTTCGTTATTTTCGTAACCATGCTGCCGATCCTCATCGCCTACTATATGACACGCGAGGGCGAGCATGTGGGCGGATCAACGAAATAGCCGGCGCCACGCCGCAAGTGGAGGACAATCCATGCTCGACACGCAAATGTTGATTGGCGCCAAGTTCGTGGATGGCACCGAGCCGGCCGAGAGCGTGGTCAATCCCAAGACCGAGGAGACAATCGTCAAGCTTCCCGATGCCTCTCCCGCACAGGTCGATGCTGCCGTGAATGCCGCGGCGAAGGCCTTCCAGTCCTGGTCGCGCACGACGCCGCTTGAGCGCTCCACGCTTTTGTTGAAGCTCGCCGACGCCATCGACCGCGATGCGGAAGCGTTCGCCACGCTCGAGGCGCTGAACTGCGGCAAACCGCGAATCCGCGTGTTGCAGGACGAGATGCCGGCGGTCTCGGACTGCTTCCGGTTCTTTGCCGGCGCCGCCCGCAACATGCACGGGGCCGTGGCGGGCGAGTACATGGCGGGCCACACCTCGATGATCCGCCGCGATCCGATCGGCGTGGTGGGCTCGATCGCGCCGTGGAACTATCCCCTGATGATGGCGGCGTGGAAGCTCGCCCCGGCCCTGGCCGGCGGCAACACCATCGTCATCAAGCCGTCCGAGCAGACGCCGCTGACGACGTTGAAGCTCGCCAAGGTCATCGCCGATATCTTCCCCGAAGGCGTGGTGAATGTCGTCACCGGCCGCGGCGCGACGACCGGCCACGCCCTGATCAATCACCCGAAGGTGGCGATGGTCTCGCTGACCGGCAGCATCGACACGGGAAGGAAAGTGCTGCAAGCCGCCTCCGCCACGCTGAAGCGCACGCATCTCGAGCTAGGCGGCAAAGCGCCGGTGATCGTGTTCGACGATGCCGACATCGCGTCGGTGGTCTCGGGCGTCAAGACGTTCGGTTATTACAATGCTGGTCAGGATTGCACCGCCGCGTGCCGCATCTATGCCGGCAAGAAGGTCTACGACAATCTGGTCGCAGACCTTTCGAGTGCGATCAAGGAGCTGAAATTCAATCGGCCCAACGACGACGAGAACGATATCGGCCCGTTGATCTCCTCGGCGCAGAAATCTCGCGTCACCGGTTTCGTCGACCGCGCCGCCAAGGAAAAGCATATTTCGATTACCGCCGGCGGGAAATCGCCAGGCGGCAAGGGCTTCTTCTTCGAGCCGACCGTCGTGGCCGGTGCGCTGCAGAACGACGAGATCGTGCGCAAGGAGGTGTTCGGTCCGGTCGTGTCGGTGACGCGCTTCGATGACGTCGACCAGGCGGTGGCCTGGGCCAACGACAGCGACTATGGACTCGCCTCGTCGGTGTGGACCTCCGACATCGGCAAGGGCATGGCGACGGCGGCACGGCTGCATTACGGCTGCACCTGGGTCAACACGCATTTCATGCTGGTGAGCGAGATGCCGCATGGCGGGCTCAAGACCTCCGGCTACGGCAAGGACCTTTCCATGTATGCGCTCGAGGACTACACCGTGGCGCGTCATGTGATGGTCAAGCTGTGATGCTGTCGCGTGACGCGTGGCATGGCCGAGAGCTCGCTCGACGCTGAGGCGACCGCCAAGGCGCATGCGATCTACACGCCATTCATGCTGTCGTTCTACGACCTGCTCGTGCACGGCGTCTCGAACCATCTCGCCTGGCGCTGCCCGACCTGGCGGCTGACCGAGCTCTATCGCGCCAACCTCTCTCCCAATCATCTCGAAGCCGGCGTGGGAACCGGCTACTTCCTCGACCGAGCGGGCGGACCGGCGCCGAAGCGCCTCGTCTTGCTCGACATCAACCGGAACTGCCTTGAGCGCGCCGGACGGCGGCTCGCGCGCTTCAAACCCGAAATGTGCGAAGCAAACCTCCTTGCGCCGCTGACGCTCGACCTTGCGCCTTTCTCCTCGATCGGGCTGACTTATGTGCTGCATTGCCTGCCCGAGAGCATGGGCGAGAAGCTGAAGGCGCTCGACCATCTGCAGCCGCTGATGCAGGACGGCGCCGTCCTGTTCGGCGCGACCATACTCGGGCGCGGGATCGAGCCCAACTACGCGGCGCGCATGCTGCTCGATCTCTATAACGAGAAGGGGGTGTTCAATAATCGGGAGGACGACTTGGAGACTTTGACCGACGGTCTCCGCCAGCGTTTCGACGATGTCCACGTCGAGAGCCAGGGCTGCGTCGCGCTGTTTCGCGCCGCCTGAGCCGCCTGCCTTGCCATGGTCATCAACCCGCCGCCTCCCTTGCGAAGTTTCGCCCAGGTTCATCGTTAACCGTCGGTAAGGGTAGGGAACCTACCCTGGGGCCGTGAGCGCTTGGTCCAGCGCGGTTTCCGCGCTGGCGCGGCGACGGACCGAGCCTCCGATCGTGAGGGTCTCTGTTGTGCGTACGCGATTGACCAAGGTCTTGGCTCTGGCTGCCGCGATAACGGCAAGCGCCACGGCCTCAAGCCCCGCGTTGAGTGCCGACATGTTGCCTGGAGCACCGGTCTACGACGCGACCCCCGTGCCGCCCCAGGACGTGTTCGAAGGGTGGTACCTCGGCGGCACGATCGGCGGCGCCACGGTCAACTACGATTTTGCGCCGGTGAGCGGAAGCGTCGATACCGGCGGCGTCCTGGGCGGCGTGGTGGGCGGTTGGAGCTGGCAGCGCGGCCCGATCGTGCTCGGCGTCGAAGGCGATTTCCTTGCCGCCGATGTCAGCGGCAGCCGTCACTTCAATGGCGGCTTGAACCAAGTCAGCCCGAATATCGACACGATGGCCGATCTCCGCTTGCGCGCCGGTTATGCCGTCACGCCGCGCGTGCTGCTGTTCGGGACCTTCGGCGGCGCCTGGGCCAACGCGGACCTGCCGGTCACGGGTTTCGGCGGAGGCTCGGGCGACGCCGACTTCTTCGGTTGGAGCGTCGGCGGCGGCGCCGAGGTCGCGCTCAACCCGAATTGGAGTGCGCGCTTCGACTACCAGTTCACCGATTTCAGTTCCGAGAAAGTGAACTATCCGGGTGGCCAGCTCGACTTCGATCCCGACGCCAACATTTATCGCGGCTCGCTGATCTACCGCTTTTAGTGGCAGTTCGCGTCAGCTGGCTGTCGGCCTGCTTCACACGCAATCGGTAAAAAAGAAGAAGCGGCGGTACCGTTCCTTATGCGCCTTTATGCATGCAGGTACGTCCTGCTCGATGATGAACTCGTCGTAGGTGAGCGGGGAGAATTGAGCGGCATAGGGGACATGCGCGAGATAGCTGCGTTGGTTGGCGATACAGTCTTCTTGCGTGAGCGGCCCAGTCAGGACGCGGATTTCCTGCTCCTCCCCCGGGATATCGATGACGCGCCCTGGATCGACGACATGGCTGAAATTCTGCGCCTTGATCCAAAAGGCTTCGGGACCCCCCAATGACGACAGGTGCCAGCCCGCTTGAGGGAGCAACGTGATGCTCATGTTGCTCCGCTCCGGCTGCCTCCATGGCCGCAGCCCCTCAGCTCCTCTGGCGGCCAAGATGTCGGGCCGGCAGGCGGCAGGGGCATCGCTTGGCGCACCATTCCAGGCGTAGTTCGAGAGATTGTTGATGTAGCCGCGGTGGTTCCGCAGCTGAAGCCGGCAGACATCGTGATGCCGCAGGGCTTGTCGAATGCCGGCGGCACAATCCGCACGCCAAATCTCATCGACATCGCTGATGACGACAATATCGTCGGGCGCAAGCCCGAGCTCCGCTACGACGCGGCCCAGCTCCTCGCGTTGACGAACTTCATTCTCCACACGTGCGGGTTCGTCGGTCGTATAGCAGAGTCCGGGCCGGCTCAGCTGGCGATAGACAATCTTGCTTTCCCAACGGCGAAACCGGTGTCGCCATTGCTCGAAGAAATACGGCTTAGACCGGCCGGCGAAGGTGTGATCGGATTCGACGATGACAAATTTGTCGACGACACGCTCGAGCTCGCCCAGCCGGATTTCCAAGATATCGACCTCATTGAAAAACAGAAAGGCGTCGATCAGGCGCGGACGTGATCCGATACTTCTCAAGCGGCGCAGCCATTGAGGCCAGATCGAGGAGTTGGGCGAAGCGGGCATGCTGGACACCGGTTGGTCTAATGCGGCGGGTCGGAGGCCGGCACGGCTAGCCTCTCGGACGTGCAAAGCCGGCGCTGATCCTCATTGGATCCGCAAGTCTGCGGGAAAAGATCGCGGCCGAAGCAGATTCTGATGTCGAGAAGGTTTCCGCCGCGACATGTCACAGCCATCATCTCGGACTTGAGCCAGGGATTTGCTCTCATGAACTCGCTTTCAATCTCGTCGGTGGAAAGAAGACGCTCGGCGCCGGGATCGAGAAAGCGTGCCGGGACGCTCACGCGCTCGTAGAGCTCGCGCGCCACGCTGAAATATTGCGCCGGCTCCAGTCCGGAGCAGGTCCCGTGGGCGCGATACTCGTGGATGACCAGATTCTTGCTCGGCATGATGTCGCGCATCTCCTCGATCACTTGCGAGGGCACCCAAGGACGCTTGCCAATGGAGCAATCTTCCGGCCAGCCCTTGTCGTATTGCGGCCACAGCCCGTGCAGCACGAAGGCCCGCGGCTTGGCGGCGTTACATTCCGCATCCTTTCGTAAGCGCCCTTCATTCCGGCAATAGGACGGCGCCCAGCCCAGCACGAGCACGTAATAGTCGAACGCGCCCGGCTTGTTGCGCTCGAACGCGTGCGTCGCGTCGGCAACCAGCATTGCGAGGGCAATGAGTACAGCCAGCGCAAGCCTAGGTCGTTGATGGGGCATCGATCGCACCGAGCTCAACCAGGATGCGCGCCCAGCTTCGGGCGCCTTTGGTGAAGCTCCGCAGATTGTACTTCTCATTCGGCGAGTGAATACGGTCGTCGTCAAGGGCGAAGCCGATGAGGAGCGAGTCCATGCCGAGCCGCGTGCGGAAGGATTCGACGATGGGAATGGAGGCGCCGCAGCCGACGATCGCCGGCGCCTTGTCCCATTCCGCCTCGAGCGCGCGCGCGGCGGCCCGAAAGGCCGGCGCTTGCGTGTCGAAGCCGACTGCGGGCGAGCCGCCCTCATGGGCGAAGGACACGCACGCGTCGGTGGGAAGACGCTGCTCGACGAAACGATGCAGGCCGGCGAGGATCTTGTGCGGCTCCTGACCCGGAACGAGGCGGAAGGACAGCTTGGCGGTGGCCTGCGCCGGGATGACCGTCTTGGTGCCTGGGCCGCCATAGCCGCCCACGATGCCGTTGATCTCTGCCGTCGGCCGCGACCAGAGCTGCTCGAGAACGCTGAAGTCCCGTTCGCCGGCAGGCTCGCTCAAGCCCACGCCGCCAAGATAGCCGCCAGAGTCGAAACCGAGCGCGCGCCAGGCGACAAGCTCGGCGGGGGAGGGGCCACGCACCCCGTCATAGAACCCTGGAATGGCGACGCGGCCGTCATCATCGTGCAGCGCGGCCAGGATCTCCGACAACGTGCGCAACGGATTCAAGGCCGGCCCGCCATAGAGGCCCGAATGCAAATCTCGTGATGGGCCGGTGATGGTGATCTCGGAAAAGGCAAGTCCGCGCAGGAAGGCGGTAATGGCCGGCGTATCGGCATCCCATTGCCCGGTATCGCAGACCAGCGCGATATCGGCCTTGAGCTCGTCGCCATGCGCGGCGAGAAAGGGGGCGAGGCTCGGGCTTCCCGATTCCTCCTCGCCCTCGATCAGCACGCTGATGTCGACGGGGAGCGTTCCGTGCGAACTGAGCCAAGCCCGGCAGGCCTCGATGAAGGTCATCAGCTGGCCCTTGTCGTCGGACGCGCCGCGGGCGACGATCACCGTGCCGTTGCGAGGATCCTCGGCGAGGCGCGGCTCGAAGGGCGGCGCGTTCCACGCCGCCAGCGGGTCCGGCGGCTGCACGTCGTAATGGCCGTAGAACAGAACTCGGGGCCGGGCGCGCGCGCTTTTGTGCCGGCGCCAATGCCCGACCACCATCGGCTTGCCCAAGGTCGGCTCGATTCGGGCCGCAAATCCAATCTCCCGCAAAGCGCCGGCGCAAGCTTCGGCCGCTTCCACGCAGGCCTCGTGATAAGCGGGGTCTGTCGAGACGCTCGGAATGGCGAGCAGGCGAAACAGCCGCTCCAACGCCGCCGGCTCTTCCCTGCCGAGGCACTCGAGCACGCTCTCGAGCGCACGGCCTGACACTTGCCGAGCAGTCGTCATCATGACTTGCGGCTCAAGGCCGGCCGGCTCCTTCGCCGTGTGCGCCGACGACCCGTCCCTGCACCGGTAGCGGCGCTCACGCCGCGGTTACCGGTGAGGATGGATCGATGCTTCGAATGTGGGGAAGGGTTATTCGCTGAGTTGCACGTTGACGGCTTGCGGACCTTTGCCACGGCGGTCTGGCTCGGTTTCGAAGGTGACCCGCGCACCCTCGTCGAGCGCGGGAAGACCCGAGCGCTGCAACGCGGAGATATGCAGGAATACATCCTTGCCGCCATCGTCCGGCGTGATGAAGCCGAACCCTCGCGAGTGATTGAAGAACTTGACCGTCCCGGTCTGACGCATGGGAAGCTCCTTTCCCCCTTCCAAATGGTCCGCCCGCGACGAAGCGCGCGGATGAAATCAGGCAAGTCTAGAAGACGGGAAAAGAACCCACGTCGCTTCCCAAGGAGCACACGCGGCCAATCTCCACCCGGGTTCGCAGTCTGCCCGCAAAACGTTCACACTCTAGGGGCGCGAGCCAGCAGAGCGCAAGACCCATCTAGCCCTCGGATTTTGTCGAGAGCGATGATGTGTATGATTAATTCGGATAGGGATCGTGCAACAGGCCGCCATTGAGCGGCTCGGGTGGAAAATCGAAATGCGGCCCAAAATCCTTCGGCGCCGGGGGCATCTTGGCGGGCCCCCAGATGTCGCTCAGCCGCAACGAATAGCCGCCGACGGCGGGCTGGCCGCGCTGAACGTAGTAGCCGCGGGGAGCTTGCCCCGAGCCTGCGTTGTTCTGCTGCTGCGCTGCGGCGTCCTGCGCGGCGAACGCCACGAAGAGAGCGCTCGCGACGATGGCTGCAAGGGAAAGAGATTTGCGAAGGGCGGGTTGCCTTGACATGTGACCTGCTAACTCGATTGGAGGCCGTGCGGTTCGAATCGCCCGCAATTCTCATCCCTCGGGGATTACTATTGCGTGACCGCCCGCACCTTCGCAAGCGCCGAATTGAGGTGGGGTCAGCCGCAGACCTTGGTCGAGCTCGTGCAGACGGTGAGGCCGGCCTTCTTGGAACAGACGGTGGAGCGCGGCGCAACCTTGACGGAGCTGAGCTTATTCTTATGCGCGTAGTGATTGACTTTGTTGGTCAAGTGTTTCACCGACCTGGCTGAAGCATTGGTTTCATCAACGCCGCGGACTTTTGCCGACAAGACCGTGCAACTCCCGGCCTCGACCGGCTGGGCGACGATGGTAAAGGCGGCAATTGCAGCAATTGCAGTACAACCGACTAGGATTTTCCTGATCATAGCGTTTCCCATGTTTGATCGCCCTGGCGGTGCTTCCCGCCGCGCGAGAATATGCTATCTTTGACCTTCTCTGCCTAGCGCTACCTTGCAACGCACGGACCCCTCTAGAAGCCTTCACGTTTTCGTGTTTTGCAGACGTTTCAGCGGGTTTGCCCTTGTTTCGTCGCCGAAGTCGCGATGTTCTGACGCAAGCACGCCGGGGCGCCGAGGCGGCGATGCCGTAACGCGAATGGAGGAAAGAGCATGCTAAAGACGCGACGTTTCTTGGCAATTGTTACCGTTGCGGCGGGGGCGACGGTGGGAGGACTTGCCGCCATTGCCGCGCCTATGGGCTCGCCTGGCACGCTGCCGCAGGCCGGCTCTCTGGTCACGCCCGCGGGCTACTCCCATTGCTGGTGGAACTACGGCTGCAAATACTGCCGGTATTGCAACTATTACGGCAGCTGCTACACGGTGAAAAAGTACTGCAAGAAGCGGGGCTATTACTACTAGCCTCCGCCTCAGATTCTAATGGCAAACGCCGGGCTTCCGCCCGGCGTTTGTTTTTCTGGTAAGGAGGCGCTCGGCGGGAAGCCGAAGCTCTTCCAGCCGCGCTCCAAATAGCTACCGGGTTCCGGCGAAGGCCCGGAGCGAACGGCGCTATGAGGTGAGACTGAGCTTGGAGATCAGCCCTGGCGTTGACTGGGCGTCAGGAAGCCCGGTGCTTGCCCGAGAACGCGTAGGGGTTCCATGCCGCCATCTTCGTGGAGTGGCCACGCGAGAAGTTTCTGG